>JACCDR010619559.1_pt1 | contig 16958 bp, 22 predicted proteins | sample 7446431 | NCBI WGS metagenome assembly JACCDR01 (sample SAMN15323443, study PRJNA562643) | freshwater metagenome | isolation source: river surface water | place: USA:Blue River Watershed | collected 2017-08-17 | reverse complement strand
GTGCTGATGGGAAGCCTATTTGCGGGATTATCGCTGGTAGCTACTATCTACACGATGAGTCGTACATGGACAAACTATCTAACCGTCACTGGCGTGGCTTGGTTGTCTTAAATGACGTTAAAGACGGAGGCTTTGATGAAATGCTGCTCTCTATCGAATACTTACAAAGGAAGTACAGTGGCGAATAAATGTGATCAGTGCTTCTATGCACTAATGGATAAGGAATCAGAAGCTCCTTGTGCTACTTGCAAAGGATATTCTAACTTCGTAACAGGGAGTCTGTATGCAACAAGTCATTCTTCCAAGCCTCTTAAAGAAGCTATTGATGATTGGTTTAAGAACACCAATGGTGTGACTTCAGAGGACTTCTGGCATGACCCTGTGTCTAAACCTAAACACTATATGTTGTTTGCAGCAGAGGATCTGCGTAAGGAAGAAGGCATTGAAGTGCGGGATGTGCTCAAGAAGCTTGTAGATAAAGTTTACATGAGCTATGAGACACCTAAGAATATGCCGATGGTGCTGGCTGATTACGTACAGATGATGCAATACCTGATGCGCTTCATGGACAAGAATGGTGTTGAAGACTTGAAGAAAGCTCTCTGGTACTTGAATAAGTTGATCGAAGCTTATGATGAATCTGACGTTTGAAGAGCTTAAAGAGAAGCTTCAACGTGTTGACGAAGTCACGCTGCTGGAACTGTTAGAGATCCGCAGCGATGACATCGTAGAGCGCTTTGAAGACTTCATCGAAGAACAACAAGATAAACTAATGCGGGAGATCGAATGAGAAACCTTCTGACAAAGAAGAACACGTACACCTTCGACTATCCAGAGGCTTTGGCCTTTGCCGATAAACAGAATGGTGTGTTTTGGACATTTGACGAAATTGATCTGGAAAAAGATGTACACTCAATTCTTACAGATTTTACTGGTGCTGAACGTCATGGTGTTACTACTGCACTCAAGCTCTTTACCAAATATGAACTCATTGTGGGTAACGAGTATTGGTCTGGCACTGTTAAACCTAACTTTCAGCATCCTGATATTGAGCTGATGGCAGATGCCTTCTGTTACTTTGAAAGCAATGTTCATGCACGCTTTTACAACCGGATTAATGAACTACTTGGACTGGCTACTGAAGAGTTCCATCAATCTTGGCAGTATGATCCTGTATTGGCTAGCCGTATTGGGTACTTGGACACTATTGTTAGTGGTCATGATATTCCCCTTTCCTTGGCAGTCTTCAGTATGATGGAAGGTTGTGTCCTGTACTCTAGCTTTGCTTTCCTGAAGCACTTCCAGAGTAACGGTAAGAACAAGCTAAGTAACCTCGTGGCAGGTATTAACTTCTCTGTACGAGATGAGAATATCCATCACGAAGCAGGTGCTTGGTTGTTCCGTACGTATATGGAAGAGAACAAGGTAGACAAGGCATGGATGCAAAAGCGTGTCTATGAGGCAGCAAAGGCCCTCGTGGATCATGAACATCGCATTGTTGACCTGCTGTTCTCTCACGGGGACATTGAAGGCATCAATGCAGCAGCGATGAAGGCTTTTGTGAATGCTCGTGCTAACATCTGTCTGAGTAATCTGGGCTTTGATGGTATCTTTGATGAAACTGGTGATACAATCTCTGAGTGGTTTTACATTGGCATTAGCACCTCTGTAATCCATGACTTTTTCGCCAAGGTGGGCAATCAGTATTCTCGTAAATGGAATGAAAGGAACTTTGTATGGTGAGTGCAGTGTTGGACAACAAATATGAGTTCCTAAGTGCTGAGCGTAAACGCTTGCAGCAACAAGGGCTGCTACCTAATTGGTATCAGACAGGCGGGTGGGGCCTGTTCAAGAGTAAGTACATGGATGGATCCACATCGTTTAAGCATCGTGTAGAACAGATCGCTGAGACAGCAGCTAAACACGCTCCTCAGGACGGTATTGACTGGAAAGGAAAGTTTTATGAAGTTATCTGGAATGGTTGGCTTAGTCCTTCAACACCCACTCTCGCCAATCTCGGTACTAATAAAGGTATGCCTGTGGCCTGTAGTGGTCAGTATATCGGTGATTCAGTCGCTGATTTTTACGGTGAGCTACTTGACACAGCAGTTCTTACGAAGAATGGTTTTGGTACTTCTGGCTATCTTGGAGACATCCGTCCCCGAGGATCGCAGATTGGGACTGGAGGCACTGCGTCAGGAGTACTCCCGGTTTTTCAAACTTATGTAGATGCTATGAAGCGAGTGACTCAAGGGGTTGCTCGTCGAGGAGCTTGGGCAGGCTACTTGCCTATTGATCATCCAGACTTTAACGAGCTGGCTGAGTGGGTTAAGAATAATCCTGATGATGCTAACGTAGGTTGGACTATCAGTGCTGAGTTCATGGACTCTCTTGACTCAGGTCATCCAGAGGCTATTGAGCGTTATCAGAAAGCGTTGAAGCTGAAGATGTTGACAGGTAAGGGTTACTTCTTGTTTACCGATAAGGTTGCTGAAGCCCGCCCTGAGATGTACAAAGCTCATGGCTTGGATGTGAAAGCCTCTAATCTGTGTACAGAGATCATGCTGCACAGTGGTGAAGAAGAGACATTCACTTGTATTTTGGCTTCTATGAACTTGGAGAAGTATGATGAGTGGAAAGACACCGATGCTGTATTCACTGCGACAGTATTTCTTGATTGTGTTACTAGTGAGTTCTTGTCGATGGCTGCTGGCAAAAGAGGCTTTGAAAAGGCGGTGGCGTCAACTCAAAAGAGCCGTGCGCTAGGCTTAGGTGTTCTTGGCTGGCACTCGTTGCTGCACAAGAAGAAGATTCCTTTTGCGAGCTTTCAAGCTCAGAAACTTAACTTGGAGATCTTTAATGAACTTAATCGGCAATCAGGATCGGCGTCACGCTACCTTGCAGCTAAACTCGGAGAACCTGAGTATTGCAAAGGCTATGGAGTCCGCAATACACACCGTCTTGCAGTCGCTCCCACCATGTCGACAAGCCAACTTATGGGCGGAGTATCACAAGGAATTGAACCGTTTATTGGAAACGTCTTTGTACAACAAGGGGCTGGTGGGGAAACAATCCGAGTAGTTCCCGAACTGCTAGAGATCATGAAGCGTGAAGGTGTGTATAGTCGTGAGACCTTGCTTGAGATTGCAAGTCATGACGGTTCTGTGCAGCACGTATCGTGGATGACTGATGATGAGAAACTCGTATTCTTGACGGCCTTTGAGATTGATCCATACGCTATCTTGAAGCAAGCATCTGATCGTCAGCAGTTTATCTGTCAAGGTCAGTCCATCAATCTGTTCTTCGGTGCAGATGACCCAGAGGAGCATATCTCTGCTGTCCATAAGGCAGCGTTTAAAGATCCTCGTATTTTGAGTCTGTATTACATTCGTACCAAAGCCGGTGTCAGTGCTAGCTCAGGCGAGTGTGTTGCCTGTCACGCTTAACTAAGGAGTAACATGAAAGTCTATATTGTTGTGGATACTGAAGGTGTACAGATAGCTAACAGTTCTACAGGAACTCGTTTCTTTAGTCGTAAGACAGATGCTTTAAGACTGAGAGATAAATACCACTGGTCAAAAGGCGTTAAAAAAGTGTTAGAGTACGACCTGTCTAAGCTTGTGCCTATTGAAATTAAAGAAGGAGAAGTATGAAGATTGAAGTCTACAGCAAGGAGAACTGTCCTGCTTGTGTAGCTCTGAAGGCTCGCCTTAACAAGGATGGCGAGTCCTTTACAGAGATCGTAGTAGGTGTTGACCTATCTCGTGAGGACTTCTTAGAGAGGTTCCCACAGGTACGTCAGATGCCTCATGTAGTGTTTATTAACGAAGCCTAAAGGAAGTAGTACATGGCAAGTAAACAAATGAATCGAGCTATCCCAGCTAAGGAACTGACTCCTCGTGAGAAGGTTAGTAACAGCTTGAAGTTGAAGCTGGATGACATGACAGTCATCAAACCAAAGACTGAGAAGCAGATGGACTTCTTTGAGGCATATCAAGCCTCTAACTACTTTATGGCTTTGCATGGCGTTGCAGGTACGGGTAAGACGTACATTGCACTCTACAAAGCCTTGGAGGAAGCCTTGGATCGTAATAACCCTTTCAATAAGGTTACCGTGATTCGTAGTAGTGTCCAGAGTCGTGATATTGGATTCTTGCCCGGAGATGCAGATGAGAAGATGGAGGTTTACATTCAACCTTATCGTCAGATCTGTAGTGACCTGTTCAAGCGTAAGGATGCTTGGGATCGTCTAGTCGAGCAAGGACATATCGAGTTTGTGTCTACTTCGTTCATTCGAGGTACTACATTCTCTAACAGTATCATCGTCGTGGATGAAGTACAAAACATGACGTTCGAGGAGCTTGATACTGTGATTACACGGGTGGGCGACAAATCTAAACTGATCATGTGTGGGGATTTCCGACAAACAGACCTTAAAAAGAAAGACGATAAGTCAGGACTTTTGAAGTTTCTGGATGTTGCTCGACTTATGAAAGAATTTGTTAGGATTGAATTTCACATTGAAGATATTGTCCGTAGCTCTTTAGTACGCAATTATATCATAGCGAAGACGAAGTATGAAGACGGGATTTACGAATGAACATTGAAGAATTAAAAGAATACTTTAAATACGAAGAATCTTCAGGAAAGCTTTTCTGGAAGAAACGTCCAAGTAATCGTGTCATAGTTGGAACTGAAGTAGGAAACTATAACGATCAAGGATACAAAGTTTGTCGTTTTAAGGGAAAGGCTATTCGTGTACATCGTATTATTTGGGCAATTACTAAAGGAGAAAACCCTAATGAGTTTATTGACCATATAAACGGAGTTAAAGACGATAACCGACTTGAGAATCTTCGGCTCGTTTCTAACGCTCAGAATCTTCAAAACATGAAACGAGCTAAAGGCTACACTTTTCATAAGAAGAATAAAAAGTGGACGGCACAAATTGCAGTTAATAAAAAGCATAGCTATTTAGGTTCTTTTGACACTGAAGAGGAGGCTCATGCTGCTTATTTAAAAGCAAAACAAGAACTGCATCCATTTTACGTAAAGGATACCAATGAATAAAGCTAACGAAAACATTGAAGAATTCATGATGATGGTGCCTGAGCAGAAGGGGTTGATTCGTACGATTACTCAGCAAAGCCATGCTCACATCATTTTTATCGACGACGACATCCTAGCTCCTAGTAACTATCGAGATGTTATTCACTGCTTGGCTACTTGTAGTGAGAGTGATTCCGTGAATATGTTGGTGAATAGCTCAGGAGGACGGACAGATGCTATCTGGCAGATCATCGAAGCTATGAAAGGATGTCGTGGTCAGGTTGGAGTGACCGTAATCGGAGCAGCATACAGCGCAGCCTCTATGTTGGCCTGCATGGCGCAGGAATGCTACATTGCGGATAGCGCAGAGATGATGCTCCATACGGCTCACTACGGGTCTATTGGTACAGTTCCTAACGTCAAAGGCCAGACTGACTTTGCTACACGACAGATCAACAAGCTATTGGATCAGGCCTACAAAGGCTTCTTGACCGATAAGGAATTAGAGGATCTGAAGAACGGTAAGGAATTCTGGTTTGACAGTGAAGAGTCGCAAAAGCGTATGGTACGCAGGTATAAGTATCTGAATGGGCTGAATAAGCCGCCTAAGCCTAAGAAGGTGAAGGAAGTTACTGTAGAGTAAATGAAAAAGGCCCGTTGAAGCGTGAACTTCAACGGGCCTTCTTTGTTTCTTATTATGCTTTATGGTTATGCCACAGAGTAGCGACACCAGCAATGATACTACCGATAAAGATGATAGGTTTAGCTACTTTAGCAATCCATTCAAGGACTGTGAAAGCCCCTTGAGCAGCATGGAAAGCAGCTACCATATCTTCAGTGTCAGAGGTTATCTTGTCTACCTTAGCTTCGACTTTCACAAGCCTTTCATAGATCTCATTATGGGTAACTTCTATCGGTGTCACTTTCTAGTCCTCAGTTCAGTTATCTTTTCAAGACTCCGTGAACCGAAGTAGGCTCCGAAGATCAACATTCCCCAATTACCCAATAGAGTAACATAGGCTTCGTTGGCATTGTAGCCATAGGCGCTCATCATAGCGAAGGTAAAGTAACCGGAGAAGATAGCGATTAAAGACAAGGGACGAATGTTCTTAGATAACCAAGAATCACTCGCCATGTCTGCTGTCCATCGTCCAGTAACATTATTCTGCTCAGCTTTGAACAACTCAGTATCGTTAGCCATCTTAGCGAGTTCACCCGATTGAGCTAACTCCAAAAGCTTCACCTGAGCCTCTGCCTTTTGAGCAGGGTCAGGGAAGAATTTGTCTAAGATCTTGCCTGCGAAGGGTAACAGTAGTTCGATCATATTCGTTCACTCCGTTCACGGATACACACTTCTATGAAGTTCAAAGTGAGGGCCATCTTTAAAGGACTGCCAATCACCTCCCCAGACAATATCAATCTTTAGCTCCTTGGCTACTTTCTTGATATGATCTGCAACGACCTGATACTTAGGAAAGTCCCATGTAATCTGCCCATCAACGAGAACAGCAATATCCACAGCCTTACCTGTCAGGTGTCTACTATTCATCGTCTGAGACTTACCAGCACTAAAGAGTTCCTTCTGGCGCTCCTTAGTGCGTAAGCCTTCAGTGATGGAAAAGTCCAGAGGACTATTCTTGATAGCTTCGTTAAAGACTCGCTGTAGGTCTGGATGGACTTGAGCGAGTCTCTCGGAGCTTTTGGTTCCGAATGAGTACATGATTACTCCTCAGCGCGGGTTTGACGTTTATACTCTTCCATGATCTGAGCAGCGGTAATACTTCCTTCTTTAGTCGCCTTCTTAGTGAGAATATCACCAATCTTGCGGACTACTTCAGGGCGCTCACGCATCAGAGCATTCATCATCTTCACGCCACTTTCGGAGTACAGCACAGGAGCCGCCAAAGCAAGAGGTAAAGCAGTAGCAGGATTAGCAGCCATTGTATAGCCACCTACGTTGCTCAAAGCAATACGACCTTCTAAGTTAGCTGTTTGCTTAGGCTCCATTACAGACACAGCAGCTTCAGCTACATCCTGACCACGCGCAGTACCTGCTGCATACAGAGTCTTATTCTTAGTACGATCAGATTGCCGCACAGCAGTTTTGTACTGACGAGGAGTGAAGACACCGTTCTCAGCACCTGTATTAGCTGCGGCTGCTTTCATGACAGAAATATCGCCATAAGCACTATCAATACGACGAAGCTCAGATGTGTACTCTGGATTCTGTTTCCGTAAGCCTTCTTTTAAGGACAAAGAAGCTTGACGCAAAGCAGCACCAACATCTTGATCGCTTACCGTACCGCGATTGAGTTGATCGGCACGTTGACGAAGCTGAGATTCAATCTGCTTGTAGGTTTCACCCGGAATAGGTTCTCCTTTAGGCAGTCGATTAAACACGATAGCTTGCAATTCATCGTTAACTCGAACTCGATCAGCAGAGGAAGTAGGTGTTTTCGACGCTTTCAAGATACCGCTATAAGTAGGGAAATCCAGTTTGAACGACATCTTAGATAACACATTATCATATTTGTCGTCCACAATAGCATTTACTGCTTGTACAGCATCCCGCCCAATCACATCCTCATCAAGTCCTGCTCCAACTTTCTTCAATGCTTTGTTAATGACACCTTTGTTGAAGGAATACAAAGCACGTTCTTTAGCGTCAGAAATATAGCTACCAACAAGAGGAATACTCGCAGCAAAGGATTCAATATCCTTAAACTGACCACCTGCTGTTTGACCGGGAGTAAGTTTAACACCCAAATCTCGCATTGTCTGCTCAGCTTTAGATGTCAAAGGATTCAACACATTACCTACAAGTGTAGTCGCTTTTGCGCCTAGCACACCACCGATACCGCCTGCGGCTGCTTGCTTAGCTTTCTCTGTTGCAAAGTCTTCTTCACTCAACACAGGCTGGAAAGCGCCGGAGACAGCGCCTGTGGCTAATGCTTTAGTAAAAGGAGTTGCTCCGCCTACAGGAAGTAAGTTAGCGGGGTTGATGACGTTACCTGCCAACCGAGCAGCATCAAAACCTTCTTGTCCTGAGGCAGCTCGTTGCTGTTGATATTCAGCTTCCTGCGCTTTAAGACTTTCACCCATGCGCTGAGCTTCGCCTTTGAAGTATTCACTACCTAAGCCGCCTAAGCCTTGAGCAATCAGTTGGACACCTCCTCGGAAAGGATCAAGCAAGCCCTGCTTAAAACCAGAGGGAGCTTCCTGTTGGGGCGCAGGAGCTTTAACGCCACCCGTAGGGATCAGATTAGCTAAAACAGAACCCATGGCAGGAGCTGCTTGAGTAGGAGAAGCCCTCGTACCTACTTCAGCGGCAATCTCATCAATCTCAGCTTCGGATAACACTTTGTCTGTTGTGATACGCTTGCCGTTAATAGTATACGTGGGCATTCTTATTCTCCTTCTACGCTGTAGATAACCCCGCTACGGGTAGTTCGTTGCTGTGTTTTTCCGCTCAGAGGGCCAGTCGGCAGTTGTTTACCTTCACCAATGGCCTTTTGCTGTTCTTGAATTCGGCTAATACCTGCTTGAATCTTCTTCTTAGCGTTATTCAGGATACGCTCGATAGATTTACTTTCCATCGTTGTTTCACCTGCCATCACCGACTTCAGATACTTCAGTTCTTCAACCGAGTCATTACCACCAAACTCAGTCAAACGAGGAATAACCACGTCACCGATGTAAGCGCGGAACTCTTCTGTGTTCACCAATCGTTGCTTATCTGCCAAGACTCCTTTGGAATACTTAGCTAAACCTTCTTCCAATGGGCCGTAACCACCTGCGTAGATACCTTTCTTAACCGCCTTCAAAGCGTCATCTACTGAATTAAGTGCAGTATATTTACCTTGAATAGCAGCGGTATCTTTACCCACAGCGGTTCCACCTGCTTCACCTGCCTTTTGAGCTTGACCCTTAACCAGAGCACCGAGGACAGGACTTAAACCGGCAGCGATCTCAGAGGCCATCGAAGGTTTAACAGCTTTCTTACCGATATTCGAGATGATTTCACCTGTTTGGCTGTTGATCAATAATTGACCATCAACAGTATCTACCACCTGAGTCTTAGCATCAGAAGTCTTCAATTCCAGATCAGAAACATCCCCAGAATCTTTATACTTCTTCAAACTGGTAGGGGTATATTTACCTGACTCTAACAGCTTCTGGAAAGGATCAGCAGCAGCGCGTTCACGCATATTCTTAGCAATCACAGATTGTGTCTGCATCATCTGCTGAGCCTTCTCCGCCAACTGCACAGCCATCTGGGGATTAGATCCTCGCAGCGCCTGTGCCATTTGCATCAAACCATCAGGACTGGAGACATCATACTCAGAAGCCATACGACGAAGTTCAGCAGCTTGACGAATGGTAGGATCTGTAACGTCCACACCAAACGCACCTGCGATGCCCCGACCAAGACCGGCACCTGCTTTATAGCCCATCCCTGCTAATCGCTGCTCTTGTGTCTGCTCAGCGAACTTAGCAGCACGCTGCTCATCGAGTTGTCGTTGAAGGAAGGCTTCATCGCCTCCTAACGAACTAAATAAACCTGCTGTAGCCATTATATCTCCTTAAGATTTGTACAGGCCTGCAATCAACTGAGCAATAGGATCAGTCATGCCTGCAATACCGCCTTGCAAGGCAGCTTGTTGAGCTGTAGCGCCTTTCTGCAACGCATCAGCAGCATACAAGCCCCCTTTGAGCAAGGATGCTCCTTGAGTAGCGCCTGCGGCTGCAATGTTAGAACCCAAAGAAGTACCTTGTGTAAGGGCATTCTGACCTAAGCCTTCGATAGTCTGAGCACCACCCAAGTAAGAACTCCAAGGACTCAGAGCCTGTGTCTGCAACCCATAACCTTGACCGATCAAGCCAGCGCCTGTACCGAACAAGCCTGTGCCTGTTTGAAGGTTAGACAACATACGCTGACGAGCAATCTCTTCAGCAGCTTGTTGAGTCTGCAATGCAGTACCACCAAGTTGTTGACCCAGAGTAATATCTTGTTGCAAGTTACCACGAGCGATCTGCTGTGCATTAGCGCCCAACTGAGCGTCTTGCTGAGCAATAGCATTGTAATAAGCAGCCATCTCAGGGTTAGTAGCAGCACGTCCACCAGCAGCGGTAGCGCCTGTAGCCAAACCGCTACGGCCTGTCTGTTGCAGGTTGTTACGAATGTTAGCCAGTTGTTGTTCACGCTGAGGTGCCAGCAAACCTTGCTGCTGTTGCATGTATTGCTGAGCAGCTGCTGTGGTGTCATAGCTAGTAGGCATAACCTGACCTGCCATGCCTCGCAACTGACCAGCATACGCCTGAGCTTCAGGAGAAGCAGAGTAGCTAGTTGACGTAGGTAGGAACTGTTGACCTAAGCCAAACAAACCCTGAGCATATCCCTGCATCTGAGGAGCAAAGCCTTGAGCAGCTTGCGCCTGAGACAGAGAACCGCCAGCCAAGCCCATGAGAGCTTCACGTTGAGCAGCAACGTCAGGAGCTACTTGGTAGCCTGCGCCTGTCAGACGACCTTGATCGTCGTAGGTGAACCCAGACTTACCGAAGCGAGTAGTAACGCCCACTGGACGGAAAGCAGCAGCTTCAGCGGCCTGCTGTGCAGCAGCGGTGTTGGCAGCTGCTACGTTCTGCTGTGCTCCAGCGGCTTGGTTAGCTGCATAGGCAGAACCTAAAGCACCTACCCCGGCACCTAAAAGCTTAGTAGTAGAATCACTGAGGCCAGTACCTGCATCATTCAACAAAAAGTCATACCATGCCATAATTAGTAACTCCCGCCGTTAACTGTTGCATCAAATGTCCCTGAAACAGTCAGGTCAACTGCTGTAGCTGTGCCTGTGAATGCAGGGTTAGCTTTATCTGCTTTAGAGTTCACTGCCGAAGCAATAGCGCTAAACTCAGTATCAATCTCTGTACCTTTGACAAGCTTGTTAGGGTTCCCTGTTGAATAGGAATCCTTAACTGCAAAGTCCGTTGCTTTTGTGTAGTTACTCACGTTCTCACCTTATTTAGTTCTTCCTGCCTTGACGTAACAATCAAGCTTTTGTAAGGAAATTTCAAAACCATCTACTAAAGCTTCTAAGCCTAGCTGTAACACGTTACCTGAGCCTGAAGCATTGATCTGCTTATTGTCAAACACCACACCTGCTGTGTACTCACCGATATTGTATTCAGCTACTCCATACTCAGCAATGTTAATATTACCTAAAGTAATACTACGTGACAAGAAGCTAGGACTGTAGTCAAAGCCGTACTTGACGATCAGATCTGCACCATTACCGCCTACTAAGGTCATGTTAATCTTCTTCAAGATCTTTAACGCTGTAGGAGAGCCAAAGTCAAAGTAGTTGGTATAATATTTTAACCGATAAGGGGTAGTGTTGTCAAGGTTATTTTGATATTTTCCAACAAAACCTTCCTGACCAAGCAATAAATCTTTACTACGGGTGTATGCAAAGGCTCTTGGAGTGATATTATCCCAGATCGTAGTACGTGCAGCACCGTTCTGAAGTGTGGTACGCATATCGAAACAGTAGACTGTATTCGAAGTAGGAAAGGACAACAGATAGAAGGCATCCTTATCAGAATACACAGCTTTGATGTCTTCAGCTTGCTCAAGCAGCACATCAGCAATCAAGTTATCCTTGACGTTTAAGCTGATTTCGCGCATGGGTGCAGACTTCTCTTGGATAGTCCGCATGATCGAGCGTACGCCTGTATCCGACAGAAATACCACATCACCACCAGTTACCACTACCGAGTCACGAGCAACACAACCAACACCGCTGATAGTGTCTGCTAAGGACATCGTAGAAGGGTCTCGGGCACCTTGATAGACCAGCACTTGACGACGGCCAAAGATCATCAGATAACCGTTATGGGCAGCTAAGGCGATAATCTCATCAGCACCGTTAGGCCAGATCTCAGCCACGTTAAGAGTGCCTGCTGTACCTGTAGTTAATACATGACCAGCTAACAAGTCAGAGAACTGGATAGTATTTTTGTCTACTGAAGTATTAGCAGACCATGTACGTCCATAAGCACTGATTACACAGTTAGCATTCTGCACTGTACCTACATAGCCTGTAGCTTCTGAGATACGTTTATAGGTAGTAGTGCTGACAGCAGGATCGAACACCAGAGGATCATGCCCTACTTGGTACAGGTAGATACGTCCATTCAGAGGAGCCATCTGCCAGTGACTGTTAGAGATCGTAGGAGCTACTCCACCACCTCCGTAGGTCAACTCAGTCAGGGTAGAGCCGTTAAGCTTGTAGATCTTGTTGGCACCTGCTGCGATAACGTAGCTCGTACCGTCATTAGCGATAAGCTCACCAATGGCTTTGACGTAAGCGCCTGCCAGAGAAGGTACAGAGGAATGTGCTGTAGCCCAGCCCTTACGAGCACCTACACGACCAAACTTATCAATAACACAGTTCTGAGCTACCGTGGCATAGCCGTTCTCAAGAGCCACAGAGCTATCTTGGAGGTTCAATCCCATAAAGCCCGGAGCTTGAATCGTAGTGGTTAAGAGTTGTTCAGCCATCAGTTAGCACTCCAAACCATTTCCTCATCGTAATGATTACGCTCAATAGCCACTGCATCAGCCAACGCAAGACGGTACATCTGATAAGCCTCCGAGCTAACCAAGCCAGAGTCTTCACCCCGTTCAGCGATAGCCTTAGAATAGGTCAGCATCGCTACCAAGTGATCAGGAACTAAGATACGAGTATTGTCTGCTTCTAAGTCAGCTTGAGGGATAATCAAGTTAAAGCGGACATTATAGACACCATCAGGAATAGGGTACAAGTCCACCTGAGTATCACCGTTATCGTCCACACCGTTAAAGTTATAACGCTCAGGTGCTCCTGTCTGAGTGTCTGTCAAGAGGAACTGACGGTTCATCCATGACGAAGGAGCATAGCGAAGAGGAGTGTCGTTAGAGTCATTCAAGACATCAATAACACGAAAGCGTGTACGAGAGCCTGTCAAGACATAGTTAAAGACATCAGCAGAAGTGACTGCTGTCAGCGTATCAGACAAGGCATTCCACTCATGGGCATCCTCAACCTCACGCTTAGAATCATTAACCAACACACCAATCATGGCACTATAATCAGTGTCATTAACAGAAGTCACTGTGGGCTCACGCAGACGGCGTAGCACATTGTTTACTACATCAAGATACGTAGCCATCTATTACACTCCTTCTTTCTTATACAATTCAAAGGTGCAGATAGTGCTGAATAAACTACCTGCTTCGCTCTGCATCATTACCTTATCACCCGCTTCCATAACAACATAAGCTCCTCCGTCCATGCGTACATAGGTCTTAGCGCTAACACCTGAGTCCATGACGTAGATGTCAGTTCCTGTACTTTGATCGTGCCAGTAAGCAGTCAAGCTTTTGGTGGCACCTGTGTTGTTGAACACGTACATCAAGTTCCACTTAGCATAGTAACCAGTAGGAACCGTATAGATAGTTGTCAAAGCACCTGCTGTTAAGTTTAAGCCTACTGTTACTGGTCTAGTCATTGTTAAAGCTCTTTTCGTTACACATGGTCGCCAGAAGGATCAATAGGATCAAGCACTGGCTCAAAGAATTTTACGATAGCCAGCCGCCATCCAGTTGACTCTCTGTTGTGTCGTTTCAGTCGTGAAGTCACTGTCAACTCTTGAGGCAATTCCAAGAACAACAGCGACATTACGAATACGTTGCACAGCAGGTCAAGCACGAGGCCGATGGCCAGTGTCGGGTAGCCAAAGGCCTTGCCAAGCGTTGTCAGCTTGCCCATGTCACGCACTCGCTTGATGTTCATTACGGCGCAGTAAAACACATACAAAAAGTACGTCACAGCCACAGCGAACAAGGCGTAGTAGAGGGCGATCATTTGGCCTCCAGAGCCGCGAGACGGGCTTCCATCATGGCAATCAACGCGGCTTGTGCGTCAACTGTGCGTTGCAGCATCTGTACCCGAGTGCCCATGCGTCCGATCAGGCCGGTGTAGTTGACCTGTTGATAAACCGGGAAGGTTTGTTCTTCAGTGACTGCGGGGACTTCTGGTGAAACTTCGTTTCCTTCCGCGTCCAACACTGCGGGTACGGCAGGAGTGATCTCAACCGTGCGGACTTCAGTGGCATCAACCTTTCCGAGCACCAAGTCTGGGTAGACAGTTTGAAGTTGCTCGGCGATCACACCGCAATCATGGCGACCATCAACCCATTCAAAGTCCACAAACTCAATGTCCATGAACTTGGCTGCGTTGGCTGGCCGCACGTTGTTTTTCAGGCGGCGGTCAGATGTGGTGTTGTAGGCAGTGTTGGAACCGTTAAAAGTGATCGAACCCAAAACAGAGCCGTTACCTTCAAATTTAATAAAAGTTCCTGTCGCTGCGGCGTTTATGATGTATTGCGGTGATGCTGTTGTCGAATCAAGTCGAACAGTCAAACGACCGCCTGATGTCGTAGTCCCCACCAGCAAATTCCCGCTGGAGTCGATACGAGCGCGTTCGGAGGCACCGCCCGTTGCAAACGTCAAAGCGTTGTCGGAGCGAACACAGAACTCGTTTGCAGAGCCGCCAGAAATAGAAGCAGCAGAACCAAGATAACCAGTGGCTGTGCTTTGCGTAAAGCGAAACCAACCGCTGGAGTCGATGCGGGCGCGTTCGGTGCCATCAATACCAAATTTCAACGGAACAGAAGATCCGTTAGAAGTCAGTCCGCCGTTTGCGACAGCAATATAAGCGGTAGATGAGCTGTTGGCCCCCACCAACAAATTCCCACTCGCATCCAGCGTCATCGCCTGAGTGAAGCTGATGGCGTTGCCTGCGGTGCCGGAGGCTGCAATATTCCATTTATGTACGCCATCCTCTTGGGAATACAGCGCAACCGTGGAAGATGTTTTGTATTTCCAGCCAGCATTGAAGTAGGCGTTGGAAGCAAAATATCCGTTGACGCCAGCACCCATGACACCAGCGCCGTTTACATCAATGGCCTTTTGTCCACTTCCCCAAGCACTCGGCGTAGCCCCCAAGCCGAGGTTTGTACCATCGAATTGCAGCGCACTCCCCGATGTCAGGACTTTGGAGCCGTTCAGGTAGGGGACGCCGTTTGCGGTGCCGCTAGGCAAAGTCATTGAAGAAGGGTTAGTGCCCAGCTCTACGACAGTACCACCAGAGGTCTTAGAATATAAGCGCTTATCAGCTGTGTTGACAGCCAGTTCAGCACCTCCGGCAGCATTGGTTAAGTCAGCTGCGAGAGGAACAGAACTTGCTGTATCGCTCTTTTTAGTGAGAAGAGTTGCCATTTAGAATGTTCCCCCGTTAATCGTGGATGTAGTGTAAAGACCGTTAGTAACCGTGGCTGCATTACCGTTAATGGAGCCTACAATAGTGCTTGAGAATGTTTTGATACCTGCAATCGTCTGATCCCCTGTCAACTTAACAGTGGAAGACAAAGTAGCTGCTGCTTCTGCTGCGCTTGCTGCGGCGTTTGTGGCACTATTCGACGCTGCTGTTGCGGAGTTAGATGCGCTAGTAGCACTGTTAGCAGCATTGGTAGCTGAAGTAGAGGCATTAGAAGCCTGCGTAGTAGCTGTACTGGCAGAGGTGCTAGCATTGCTTGCAGAGGTAGATGCAGATGAGGCACTTGAAGCTGCTGCTGTCTCGCTAGCTGCTGCTGCCGTAGCCGATGATGCAGCCGCTGTAGCACTAGCAGCAGCATCAGTAGCTTGCGTAGAAGCAGTCGTAGCTGAGTTACTTGCCGCTGTTGCACTTGAAGCTGCGTTAGAGGCAGAACCAGAGGCTGCTGTGGCACTAGAGGCCGCATTGGTAGCTGAAGTAGCTGCTGCTGAAGCACTTCCTGCTGCGTTACTCTCACTTGTTGCTGCATTGCCTGCTGAGACACTCGATGCAGTAGCGTAGTTAGCACTGTTAGTAGCTGACGTTGCTGCTGCTGAGGCTTGAGCAGCTGCCGTAGCTGCACTGTTAGAGCTTGCTGTTGCGCTGTTAGCTGAGTTAGTAGCCGAAGTAGCAGCAGAGGTAGCACTAGAGCTAGCAGCAGAGGCTTGAGTCGTTGCTGTAGTTGCAGAGTCACTAGCGCTTGATGCACTAGAGGCCGCTGCCGAAGCAGAAGAGCCTGCCGCTACGTTAGATACCTCAGACGCTGTAGCACTAGATTCCGCTGCTGTGGCGCTAGAGGCCGCTGCTGTTGCAGAAGCTGCCGAAGCAGTTGCAGAGTTAGCTGAGTTGTTAGCAGAGACAGAAGCTTCGTTAGCCTTAGCTACAGCAAGCAAGACCTCACTTGTAGAATCTCCGACAGCATCCCCAGAACCTCCGGGGCCACGATAGATTGCCATAAATGTTAGACTCCAAATAGTTTCTTAGTAACCGAATCAGGTCCTGTATAACCAGAACCATACCAATCCTGCAAAGGAGTAGCTACGTCACGTGGCTGATTAGGCATATATCCTGTGTAATAATTCTGTACTTGCTGTAAGTATTCAGGACTATACTGAGGCAGTGTGTTAGCAGGTTTGTAGGCAGGGATAGGAGCTACTGCTGGAGCGCTAGGCATCGAAGGCACTACTGCTGCTGTTAAAGCACCCCCAACTAAGGTCTTCATGAACTGATCTGTCAACACCTTTTGGACACTTGCAGGTAATGCGACAGCCTCAGAAGCATTGATACCCAGATCCTTCATGTAATTCTCGAAGGAACTACCAAGCTCAGATTGAGTCATCGGGCCCATCACATCAGGAACCACAGAAGGGGTAGCCACAATAGCGTCCATAGCAGCAATAGCTTCTGGAGTCATAGCAGCAGCCATAGCTGAATCATAGGCAGCATTAGTACCAAACTCTGGCACCATGCCACCTGCAATGTCAGCATCAGCGGCTG
>JACCDR011614427.1_pt1 | contig 16960 bp, 19 predicted proteins | sample 7446431 | NCBI WGS metagenome assembly JACCDR01 (sample SAMN15323443, study PRJNA562643) | freshwater metagenome | isolation source: river surface water | place: USA:Blue River Watershed | collected 2017-08-17 | reverse complement strand
GGATGATTATCAAATTTATCCTTGCGTTTTTTTATTTGTTTAGCAATGGTAAACACAATACCAACAATTATTATAAATATAATAATTGCTGCTAAATAATATATAGTAGTGTTATGAGTTCTTGTCATTGTTTAAAATTGATTTATATATAGATTAGTATAGTAGTATATTCTACAAAAATAAATATCAATCATCATGAATAATACCAACCAACATCTATATATGATTTATAGTAATATTCATAGTTTCTATGAATATCGCAATTTATATCCACTTTCTCCAATGAAAGAACAGGAATCATTTATTAAAATGATCCAAAAGGATAAGTATATGATTTTACCATCGGTTCCCAAAAAATATATTGAAACATCGGATGGTCAAATAGACAAACAAAAATTAGAAAATGCAGAAAATATGCGATTGGTTGTTATTCTGTTGGTATATCCAGGAACTGAATGCGAGAATAAACAGGCTAATATGATAAAGATAATTAATAAAATTACGTATAATTTTACAGAAGTGCTCGTCATAACACCAATCAAAATTTCAGCAGGAGTATCAAAGAAACTTAAATCATTGTCAGTGGATACGGACAAATCATATAAATTGTATAAATCATTCACATATACATTATTCAACACAGTGTTACCAAATCATATCCTTGTTCCTAAATATGAAATACTCAACGAAGAACAAATCGATGAACTAAAAAAATGGTACATTGATCCAAACACGTTGCCTAAAATTTTAGAAAATGATCCACAAATGGTATGGCTTGGTGCAAAGGTCGGTGATGTAATTAAATTTACTCTACCATCGGAGATAACAATTGAATCTGTGCAATACTGTATCGTAATCCACAATATATAATTTTCTAATTAATGCATTTTTTTGGAATTCTTGATAGTTTAGATTTGCTTAATATAGCTAACTATCAATAACGATGGAATCTAATGCACAATCTCATACTGATGATATTAATTTAGTGCTACAGCCAGCGCCTGCCACGCCCAGCCGTGCTTTATTTCATAATTACCACAGTGGACATAAATTTGGAACATTTATTGCACATAATTGGTATCGAATTATTCTATGGGTTGCACTTGTTGTCGCGACATTATTCTTATTCTATGTTGTATATCTCGCTGGAGAACTACAACAACATGATGATGATGTATCGATTATTCAAGTAGGACGTCATTATATGTGCCGAGGAACCACTGGATGCGGACCTGATTGCCCGTTCATCAATCGCGATGATCCACGAGCTGAAATTAAACGCAGTAGTAAACAAATTGATAATATTCTTGTTAAGATGCGCGAAGCACAGAAATTGGCAGAAGTTGATATTAGTAATGAATTATCTGATTTATCCAAATCATCCAAAGAAGCTGTTGAGGGAGAATTACAATTTATTCGAGAAAAACAAAAAACTTGTTTAGTTAATGTGTCTGCGTGCAATGTGGCCGCACATCAACTTGCTGGACACGCCGCGTCAGAAGACAAGATTTCCAATAGTGTCATTGATATCAATAATCGCATGCGTGCGTTAGTTGCAATTGCCACGATTCAAGGTATGGCATTCTCTGCATTAGTCGTTCAGACTGGTGCGGTGATTACGATGTATCGTATGCAAGATATTTCGGAAGTGGATCAGCGTAGTGTTAAGAACTTTGATGAAAAGATGTACCATGTGCGAGCACATGTTGTTGACATCAAGAAAATCATGGATGATGAAATTATTCCATTCGTCCGAAGTGGCGTTGTAGTTGATAGTCCGTATAGCAAGAATCTATCCGTTATTACAGAAATGGAATCGCCATCAGAATCTGTCGTCGGAGCCATGGTATTCTTCATGAATACTGCAGATGAGTTCAAACTCAAGGTTACCAGCATTGTTAATAAACATAATCATATCCAACATGTGTATTCTAAATGCAAACAAGCATTTGAAGGATTCAGTAATTCTCTTCCTGGTAAACTCGATAGTCAGGAAGTTACCAAACTAATTGAAGGGGGTGATTATAATGAAGCATTAATTAAGACTGCACTAGAGCCGGAAGTTGTAACCAATCATCGTAAGTTCGCAACCGAGCGTTCATCGTTTGATAGTGGTGGTGGCGTGCCATCGGTGCGTGATGATGATAATGATGTTGTTCCATGGGTGGGTATCTTCGGACGACCTAACTATAAGAAGACCAATGGAGAATCCATTGAAAAGGATAATAAATTATTCCCACTTAAATCTATTCCATCGGATGTCCCAGAATCGCTAATGCGAGAACATACTGCTAAATGGAGTGTTAGTAGTTAAACAATATATAATCTAATATAAAACATAATGACAATAAAGGGAGGAATTTCTATTGACAGAAATGATATAGAAATATCATTTACAATAGGCGGAGGAAGACAATACAAACGAATATATAATGATGCCGTTGAATTGGCTATAAATAATTTTGCAATGATAAGCGAGTCATTGACAGAATTAAAAAGAAGTAATATTGAAATATATATGAGACAAATTAATATATTGTTTCAATATGCGCATGTAGAAACACTTAATGGAAATAATATATTTCAAATAAATTATAATCTATGGCTTATCAATGGATATATTAAAATGCTGCTACAATCCAAAGATATGAAGCTCATTGCACAATTACTCAACCTTGATAACATTCTTTACTCGGTGGAAGAAGCTGCAGCGATAGATGATCAAGATGTTGACATAGATTATAAATTACCATCCAATATAAAATTAGACACAAAGAAGATAAAAATATCAACACCAAAGAACGAATCCATTGATGAATTATTTAAATCATTAAACGAAAATATTAAAGCACTTACAAAGTTTATAACATTGAATAAACCAGCAATAAAAAAAATATATAAAACAATAGTAAAAACTGCATCTAAAAATTTAGATGCTAGCACTTAAGATGTTATTACTATTGTTTTTATAATATTCATCTAACATCCCAGCCGTTGCAATGACAATACTGCGATGTTTATATTTTTTATCTAACTTTTTTGTTCCATTGATAATATATTGCAATGCAATGGAACAATTATTTAATTCGGTAATAGATTTATTAAAATTAAATATTGTTGATGAATGCAATAAATAATAAAACCAATTAGATGTGCCAATGCGAACATCGATGCCATTATCATCAGTAATAAACAATGTTTGCAGAAGCTCATCGTACAATCGATTGCCTGTGCTAGCAGAGCTAGCAATGTCATAAATATCAAATGCCAATTCAGTAAACTTATCTTTATAAAATCCATTCCATTTGATATAATTATTCGAGAACCAAAACCATCCTTGTTGCACTGGCAATTCTATTGATAATTTTGTAATCTTATCAATAATATATATAATTCTATGCGCTGATTTAATAAATTGAATAGTGGAGTCCATTTAATTTGTGTATATTATTTATTCTCTTGATTAAATCTAAAAAAAATTACTTACATACTATTTTTGCAATTGGTAGTTTAGATCTTGCATTTATTATTCTTGATTATTTCATTGTCACTTTTATATAAAAATATAAATTATTATATATCACAATGAAACCATCATATATTTACGATACGCTTCTATCACTTGCATTGATTATAGTCTGTATATTATTAATTATTTCAGCAGTTAATCATGATCAACAGTTACACAACATCGCAGTCTATGTTATGTTTGGTAATTTAGTGTTCTGGCAATTTTCGAGAATTATTTCAATGTTTGTTCCATCGCAAGAATAAATATATACAATATTATATAATAAAAAATGGCATTTAGCGCTTTAACAATTCCGGAGACGATAGGTAAACAATCATGGTTCCTAATTATTGCATTAGTAATCTTATGTATTGTTGCAATTGTTGTCATTGCTACACTCATCAAGAAACTTATCATTCCCGCAGCGATCGTTGGAGGAATGATCATGGCATTAGTTCTATTTAGTAAGGTGCTATTTTATCCAGTTCGTTAATCAGTGCAAAATTGAACGACAAATATAATTAATATACAAACAGAGAACATTAAAATAATAAATCATGAGTGGAACCATTGATCATATCGCAGAAATGCTCAAGACATTGAGTGCCGATGTTAAACAATTAAAGATTGACATTGCGAATCTTAAAGAAGATAATCATAATTCTGCTGTTTCAGCCGGTGAAGCATATAGCGCACTTAATACAAAGATTGATTTATTAAAAAATTTAAATAATGAATCGGCTGCAGCTATTCAACAAGCTGCTGTAACAAAAACTGCTAAACAATGTCGTCCTGCATATTTCAAAACAATTTATGCGGAAGATAGCAAAAAATATTTAGGAACGTTATATTCTCAAGAAGATATTGATACTGTAATGCGCGATGAGAAGGTTGCAAAATCTAAGTCACAGGCAATTCAATCCAATCGTGTAGCAAATATTCTGTATAATCAATACATTAAACCAGATAAAACACGTATGGCTGCATTTGAAGAAATTTATTCAAAACATTTCAATAATTAAATAAGTATCGAATCATTAACTATTGGATACTTATTTTTTTTTATCAAATGGTTAATATAGTTAAAACACAATGGGAGGAATTCTAAGTTTAAGAAAGGGTTATCGTACAAGAACATTCGCAATAGTATCTATATTTATGCTATTGCTGGTGGTTGTCTTTGTTAGTGTTTATTTTGCAACTCATAAAAAATCGATGTTAATAATAGGCGGGATTATAGGGGGAATCTATTCTATAATGATTTTGGTCATTGCATATATGTATATACGTAAAAAAATTGAAGACAATAAAACAAATCTACATTCAATAAGAGATTATTCTATAAAAAACGCAATATCAACAAGAATTCCTCATATAAGTTATTCTATTGGTAAACCAAAGGAAATGTCTTTCAAAGAAATATTGGATGCAACAATCAAAAATAAATTTACTGATCCAGTCAATGCAATAGAAGAATTAACTGCCAAAAAAATACAGGCCATTGAAGATAGCCAGCCAAAGAGTATGGAAGAAGCCGTTATCAAACAAATAAAGGTTTTACTTGAACAAAAATATGCATTAGAACAATTAGTATCACCATCATTCTTGAACATGTCATTGAATAAAGATATACAGTCGCAACGATACACAATACAAGAACGCATTGCTGATCTTAGAGCACGCATTGGAAAATTAATGAATGCCAATAAATTAATAGAAGAAGATCTTAGTAGATATTAAATAACAAAAAAATATAGATAAAATAATCTATTTTTTATGATTCTATTCATTCAATGCTTTGTTTAATTTATAAATTGTATCATTGACATATTGGATAGTATCAACCATTGTTTCTAAATATTTTTTAGCATCAGCAGTTGCATTAGATACTCGTTGCATATATTCTTGTTTACGCATTGCAATAATATTCTTTAATTCTTTAGGCATATTATCTGCAAGTTTAAATGTTTTGGCTTGGCAATCACTGATAACATCAAGATATGTATTTACCATAAAATTGCATGAAACATATTTGTTTGGAACCCATACTGGATTGACCATCACTAATTTAATGCCAGTCTTTCTTAGCAATGTTAATAAATCTTTATTTGTTTTTACATCAGATACTGCACGAATCTCTGCCTTAACTTTTTCCATTGCAACGCGAGGAATATTCATTGGCCCAGCAACATACATCGGCGGAATAACTAATTGATGTCCAAGTTTCTTTAAATCTTTGGATAATTCTGGAAAAATTCTATCTCTTTGAGTTCTCCAAGTTCTAAATTGTACATTTCCATTGTCATTGATTACGCATGTTAATGCAAAATACGTTTGTTTATTACTTTCAACAATTGCAGTTGAATGATACGCAACATCAGTTAAAGTTTCATGGATAACATCTACAGTGTCTATCGCATAATCTAACTTTTCATTTGTATCACACACTACTTGTTTAGTTTCATTTAATATTTGTAGTTGTTGTTTATTGGCTTCAATTTGTCTTTTATCAGCTTCATCTTGTTTATGTTCCATTCTTTCAATTATTTGTTTTAATTCATCAATCTTATCAGCTTTTTCGATAATTTCATTTTTAAGTTGTTTATTTACTTCATTGCGATAATTATTAATAATCATAGAAATTTTAATGGCATATGATGTATCTAACCATGATAAGAAATGATCATATAAAATTTCATGTATATATGTTCCATGAAATTCTACTGGTGTATCTTTTTTAAGTTCATAATACATCAATGGTAATTTAGTTTCTTTTTTACATGCATTAATTAAGTTTTTAACATTTTTAGAACGAAACCAATCATTTATTTTTTTAGTTGAGGTGACGGGAATTCCCGTCACCTCATTAGTCTTTTCATCTATTTTATCAATTTTTTGTGATTTATCGTTAAAACTCTTAGTTATTTTTGTAATATTAAAGAATCCAGATGGAACATGTACAATGATATTAATATCCTTATCAACACCATTATTGATGACAGTAAAATCATTATTTGTAGTATTGCCATAGATTGCCTGTTCAAACTCACTTTGCACCATTCTTATAGTATGTAATCGCTTGGATATATAATTAAAACATTTCTTCAATTTTATGAGTTGTATCTAATTCATATAAATTCATTCATTTTATCAAATTTATTTTTTTAGTTGAGGTGGTTGGAATTCCAGCCACCTTATCGAGTTTCATATATTTATCAGATTTAGTTAGTTTACTTGAGGCGGCTCAAATTCGAGCCACCTCATCAATCTTTTCATTTTTTTTCTAAGGCCGCGCATTTTTACGCGGCCTCAATAGTATTATCAGTTTTATTAATAAAAAAAAATATTTAGCAACAATTTGTGCAATTGGAATATTCATTCGATGTTTAATAATTCTTGCAAATATGCGTTGTGTCATTAATAACTCATCTTTAAATGATTGTATGCGCGATCCAATATCTTCATAATCATAAATGACTTGTTCTGGGATCACATTGGCAATTCTATTCTTTAATGTGATTAATTCATTATTTATTTTATTATATTTTTTGTTTATATCAATTAATTCAGTGGTTAATCTATTACATGTATCAGTTGTTGCAATTAATTTATTCTTAAGCGTATTTATTTGTTGTTGATTTGTATAATAATTATCGGATGTTATAATTGCAAAGTCCATATATTTTTCCATATTACCATTATGTGTAAAACTACTATTATAATGTATTTTTCCACATATTTCATGTTGATTATATGCAATATAATTTATACATCGTAAATATGCTAACATATAATATGATAATGCATATAATGGTGCTGATTTAATAGTTGTTTGTTCGTTGTAACGTGGACGTTCCCAAAGATTGTTAGAAGTAGAAGTCCGCGCATGTTGATGTAATGGTTGTCCAAATATAAATTCTTTTATTCTACCAATGTAATTAATATTGATTCTATCAAAAGTACACGAATTTTTAAGAAATAAATCAAGAAAAGCACTATCTGTAGTTGAATTAGAAATAAATAATATTAACGATTCGGTTAATTCTTGTATTTTATTTTCATTTGAAGTATTTTCTCTATTCCATTTTTCTTGAAATCCACCATTTTCTACTATTTGCTCGGAAGTCAAACGACAGCAATTGTCCCAATTACTGCAAATCGGTTTACTGCATAACTTATCTATTGCATTGACTCTAATATTAATCTCATCAACGATCTTAATAAATGCTTCCATCTTGTGATATATTTTTAATTAAATCATCATCAATTTTACATTGATGATATAATATCATTGAATAAATATACACAATGGATATAATGCATCGACAAATGCTTATACATTTAACAGCAGCTCTTGTTGTGATACTTGTCATTGCTATACTTCTTATTATTTTTCCTGAAAGATCTATAACAATACTACTTTGGTCATCAATAGCAGTTATAATATTTATTATACGACTAATGTTACATGATGCATCGCACAATGACAAAAAAATATATGGTGCTAATTGGATGAATAATCTTGCGAACTTAGCAGGAACTGTGTCAAACTTTCAATATCAACAGGGACAACCTAATCCATATATTCAAAATTTTACTAATGGCACAACGAATATGTTAAGATATGGAATGGACACAGCTAATCAAGTTACACAAGCAATTCCTACTATGATGCAACAATCATATTATTAAAGATTTTCTGGTACATAGTTTGAATATTTTTCAAATAAATATACTGCCCATGGTTGTAATCTTAGAATACGCCATGCATTGGGTGTTAAATTATTTATATTATCTTCAACAATTGGCAATGACCATTTATAATGACACATAGATTCTAATATTCTCGGTGTCAATGTGATGCATGGTATGTTATGTTTTGGAATCATTTTTTTATACTTATATTAATATGCAAACATCAATTTAATTATTGAATGATATTAATTATCTTGAATATTAAGATTTCCTGCGATTGTTATACCAGCATCTAATTCATCATTAGTCCATTCATCCTTATGTAAGTTTCCTCCATATACTCTTGCGAATTTATTATCAATGAGCATTTGATTAATACTGATATTATCATTGTTAGGATAGTTATATACATTTGCCAACAATCTACCATATTTATCCATATCTAAGCATTCAATGGTTACTAATTTATTTAGATAAATGGAGATTAGCCAGTTGCGCCCAAGTCTACATAATTTTGATTCTTTGCCATCATTATTTTTTGATTTAAGTTCTGGTGTATCTATCCCGGTTAATCTTATATTTGTTTTTACAAATTTATCATTTTCTTTCCATCCAATGGTGAATGTATCTCCATCGTGTATTCTAAGAACTTTTGCAATTATATATCGACCACTTAAATTATACTGTTCAAAATCTTTGATAGACATTGATAATAATGTCAATTCTAAATCACTACTGATTTGTGGATTCATTGTAATTAATTATATTTTTATGTTGATACTACATATAATATAAGTTTTAATTTTCTCAAATGACAAAATCAACAAATGGAATAAAGACTCGATACTGGGGTCCGCATGCATGGGAATTTTTATTTAGTTCAATTGCCGGAGCATATCCAATTAAAATAGATTACAATGATAAGGAACATGTGAAAATTATGAAAAAGTTTCATGCAATGATGAGATCATTGGAATATACATTGCCATGTTTCTGGTGCAGACATTCTTTTGGTGATTATTTAAAGGAATTACCATTAGAAGATTATTCCGATTCTAGAAAAAATATGATGAAATGGTTATACATCATTCATGACAAAGTGAACAAAAAATTAATCCAGCAAGAAAACATCAAGTTTAAGAAAGAAAAGGAATTATTACTAACAAAAAAATTAACGAAGGTACAACTACAACATAAACTTAAGTGTCTTAAAGAATCAATCTGCAAGACAAAGCCATCTCCAACATTTGCCGTTGTATTATCACAGTATGAGAAACACCGAGCTTGATTAATTAATCAGTGATTATAAAATTGATGATATATAATAATTAATATAACAACACAATGAGATTCTGCTCGCGTAACAATTGCAATAATATTCTTACCACAGTGGTTCTTAAAGATTCTACTGTTATATACAGATGTTTAGTATGTTTCGAAGATTATGAATTAACAGACGAAGATACTTTAATGATTGATGAGTATTTGCAAGAAAATAATATTATTCACAAACATAGAAATTATTTACAGAATGCATATGCCGATTCTATCATTGAACTGGAAGAAAAAAAATGTCCCAACAAGGGGTGTAAAGAAACAATTGTAAATGTAATTAAAATTGCTCAGAATGGACAATCATTGTTTATATGTCCAACATGCAAGTATCAGTTTGAATAATTATAATTGTGGTTTAATCATTTCATTTACTTCCCATACTTCGATTTTTTTTGGACTAATTTTTCGTGTTATCGATAGCGGGCATTTATTTTCGCTGATTTCTTTTTTCGCAATGTCTCTTGGGTCAAATAATCCTTCAGGATCTGTATAAAGAACTGAACCATTGGAAATATGCGTTGCCCGAATACCAACAATAATTGAATATTCATATAATGTCATATATTCCGATGTTATTCTATTTTTAGGATCTACGATAATAATTTCTGTACTTTCTGGTATCTGGTGATATACATGTTTTCTTATTTTAGAAATAGAACGTTCGGCATCTGGATCATCATCTTCATCATCATCCACATCTACGTCTGCATCTGGCTCATCTTCATCAATATCTCTCTTTGGAATAACTTCTACGTTAGTGGTTTCTTGTTCATCTTCTTCTACATCCACATCAACGTCGATGTCATCGTCGTAGTTAGATTCTACATCATCGATAACATCATCTACATTGGTGATATCTTCTGCACTCATTTTTGTTGATAGGATTACGAGTATATATACTATAACATATTCATTCAATTTTATGTATGTCTAATCTGAAAGTATACTATAGAATATACAATGTCACTTGAATGCAATACACGTCTGCAATATGCATGGTTAGTATTTCTATATATTAAATTATGGATAGAAGATATGGTTGATTACTATCATACTCTGTTGATTCTACTTTTACCATCACATTTATTTGATCAGCCAATTATTCATATTACGCAAAAGGTTCATAGCAACGATAATAGTGATAGCGAAGATAGCGAATGTGCAGAGGAGATTGCATTTGATGTATTTATTTCCAAACTAGAACTTGAATTAGAAGATCATGGAGAGAAACAATTGCGATCATTGCATGGACTACAGCTGACGCCATTCATTGATGAGATGGGAAAATTTTATATCAGTAATATAGAAACATATTTTCCAACATTGACTAAAATTAATCTGAATTATATTAAGTATGAACGATACAACAATCTAAAAATTATGTATGATGTAACGCGAGTTATTGATACAAAGAAAAAAATGGATATCCACAATAATCAAAGTTGCAGACTTGGAGTCGTGCTTTAAATTATTATATTTATTTTTTTTATAATGTTGATACTTCAATGTCATTGGTTATATATGATACAACTTCATGCATACGATTTGTATAATTCGTTAGTACATTAAATCTAGTAGAATAATGATTGATAACTTTATATATCATATTTTTTAATTTTTGACTATCTTCTCCTGTATAATGAAAGATTTCCATTATACCTTTGCGCTTTAGTATATGCGCTCCTTCAATTAGATAAACTATATCCGGAATGGGCATTGACTTATCAAAATATCCAATCACATTACAATACAAATTAATTTTTTTAGCATCGGTAACATGTTTTGGTATATGATATGCAATGGCGCTAAATATATATCTATCACAAATAACAATTTTTCCATCATTGATATCATCTTCTATAGATTTCTTAACGTTATATCTATTAGCTGCGAACATATGCAATATATCATATTTAGATGATATAGTTAGTTCTCCCTTAAGATATCTATCAATGCGTTTTCCAAACTTTCCTTTGCGATTGGGAAATTTATATACTACGATTTGTCTATTTTTTGATTCAAAGTATTCAACTACCTTATCAATAATGCTAGTCTTACCAGCGCCATTGATTCCTTCTACTACTATAAGAATCCCCTTTGTCATTTTAATTATTATCAATATAATTTATATTATTTTGTTTCAATTTTAACTTATAAAAAAATACATTAATTATCTATATAATTAACAAATAATGATTTTTCCAATATAAAGTGAAATCATATTAAATATCCACGACGCATGTTCCTCATTGAATTGTGGATGAAGATCTCGCATTGTTAATATATATTCTAATTCATCTGGCAATGACATAACTTCGTCAAGTTTATTATATGGAAGATTGCAATTACAAATATCAGCATAATCATATTCTTTGTAGATATATTCGATGATATTTTTTTTCCAAATATCCATGCCATTGAGTATCTCAACAGTAATTTCATTTTCTTTCATATATACATTGATGTTATGCATTAATTTACTTAATTTATTTTTACGTTGTTCTGACATTGTGATATTTTTCATTACAAGGTATCTTTGCGCCCATCGAACTAAATCTTCTTCTATCTTTGTCTCGTCATGCGATTCAAAGATATTCATAATATATAATTGCTTCTTACTGAATGGGATTAAATCCTTTCGTGTATTAATTATATTTGTTACTTCGCGCCATGTATCAACATATAATGAATTTTTATTAGTAAACGAATTGCTATACTCCTTTGCCATATTATTAATATATTTCTTGGCAGCATTAAACAATAAATCTTCTGTTTTTTTATAGATTTCTTTATCATATGCAGCCCGCTCAGTCTCATCCATCGTTGAAACATCTACATCATTTGTTTGAAGGTTTTCTATAGCTTCTTGAAATATATCACAGAATGAAATCAATCTGGCTAACTGTCCGGTTAATTCATTCTCGAAATAATAATCTAAATCAATTTCTAAGTTTTCTTCAATTACTCTATCTACTAATTCCATACGATCACCGACACTGAGTTTGTTACTCGATGTACCATTAATGTTATACTGCCACGGATAATATTTACACATAACAGTTTTGAAACGAACATTTTGTTCTGGGATTTTTGGATAGTTAAGTTCTCGATATCTACGCATCATTGTATTGACTGAAATATTATTTTTATCTGCTCTATATACCTTAGATTTTGCGAATACATCAACTGACCATTTTGTTGTAAAGAATCGTTTGATAGCATCTCTAATAATATCAATGATATCTTTTGTTGATCGTATATCCATGACTTCTCTAATAATTTCATTAACAATGTCTTTGAGAACGTCAGATGACCCTCTCTTGACAATTTCTAATCCTCTCAAGAATAGATTTTTTGGATAGAAATCAATGTTTTCTTCATGTGGCACTCCATAATATTTTTTCTTACTTAGAAATGCTACGGGATATAAAACTTCTTCGTATGCCATCTTAAGATGTGCTGAACCATTGTTCGCTATCAAATGTTTATTAACAGCAGACTTTGCAACTTCGATTTGTACAAATGTCTCTTCTACTAATTTTTTACCATATGTAATTTTATCAATCTTACCTGTAAAGTATTCTCTATCATAATTAATAAAGTAATCTTTGTTGCACGAAACATATAGAGAATCTGTATTATGTACAACCATACGACCTACACCAGCTGCAAAGTGATGCGATGCTGTTTCAAGATCATATACATAGTCTATACATTTTTCCATTTCTTCAATTTTTTTAATTGCAGTAATATCATGCACACGTTGATTGTTATTAGTAAATGATACTCGATATATAAGTTTTTTATCATCACGTACGTTGATACTTACATTATATCCAAGATCAGATAACAATATAAACAGTCCCTGTGATCCAATTTGTCCTTTATTACTCATGCGATGAAATTTTTTATCTCCATCGGCGGCATAATATCCTCGCAAGAAAGACAATTTTGTTTCATCGCTTCCATTTAGTATATGAATTGGAACTTTCTTATGTTTGCGCGATGAATAGAATTTATTGCGCCACGAAAGTACCAAATCTTTGACTTTGCCAATGGCAATTGCTTTATAAACACCAGAGCTTTCAAGTGTATCGATAATTTTAAGTTTTACATCATCATAATAATTATTAAATATTTTTACACATTTACCAAGAATTTCTTTGTTTTGATTGTTAAGCGCAAATGAATATTTATGTTGTGTAGAAATGCATGTATAATGACCACAACTTCCATCTCCAAAGAAGAACCCTTGCACAAACGCAATGTCATCAGGAATATCCGCAAGTGGAACATTCATAATCTCTGCATTTAATACATTAATTGGATCTTCTGGTGTCCAATGAAGCAATGATGTACCAATACAACAATCTTGTGGTGTAATCTTATTTTTATTTTCATCGAGCAAGCTATGGTCTTCTGTAACAATTACCGAACCAATATGCGTAGTTACTCGATACATTTTTTTATTTGTTCGATGACGAATAATTTTCATAATTTTTGAATATCCACTTTCTGTCATCACATAAACATCTTCATTTGAATAATCGATGCATTCTTTTTCTCCATTGTATGGTTCAAATCTATCATCGAGTTCTTCAATAGGAATTAATTCTTTTATGTTTGAATTACTACCACGTTTAATTATAATTGGAGTATCTCCAATTACAGAATCGCCATAGTATGTTTTCATATGCAATTTATTTTCTGTATATGCTTTTGCTAACATGAGATTATATTTACCCATTGTGGTTACGCTTGCCGCAACCTCGATAGCACAAATGAATGAATTAGTTTCCCCCATTGCACCATAAAGCGTGTTCATGAAAATCTTAACAGCTCGTTGTTTTGAATCGCAACTAACGCGATTAAACTTTGCTTCGTTATATTCATCAATGCGTGGAAATTTATCTTCTTCATTTTTTGCAATAAATGGTTTCATTTCTTGTTCTAATTTATAGATACGGTCATTCCATATTTTTAAACTCTTCTTAAGTTCTGCTCTACGATTAAATAACTCAATAAGAAGACTTCCGCAGATGCTGTAATTTTTCTTAACATTATTATGTCTAACAAACCATGCCTTTACAATTTTTCCACAATATGGGAATGACACAAACTGTAATATTTTTCCCATTTCTTGTAATTTATTTGCATATTCTTCATCAATAATTAATTTTTCTGGAGAAATGTTGTATGTCATAATAATTGATGGATATAAAGATGAATAATCTAACCCAGAAATTGGATATTGATTATCATTGGTATTTGTATATTCAATATATGGTTGAATGAATTCAGGAGCATCTGTAATAACATCCGATGAATGATATATAGATTTAAAATTTTCCTCAATATATTTATATCCATCGTCAATCTTACTTTTGTCAATCTTTCCATTGTATTTATCGGCAAATTCATCGAGACGTAACAATGGTTTAACAATGCCCTTCTTCGGAGGAACTACATGCGCTCCAGGAAATTTTGCATCCTTATTTTCAATCAATGGTTTGTAATTAATATCAAATAAGTATCCACATTTTTCTGCTCGATTCATTAATAAATTACGCATACGCGAACCACCCGCGAATAGAAAAGTATCGGAGATGGATGTATACGAAAGATTTGCAATTTCTCTATGATCTTGAATAACATTTTTCTTAATTAATAATTGTTGTAGTTTGAATGTATCAATAAAACAGTAATGTGCAACCAACTTCATCTCTTCCGTTGTTCCTTTCTTGTAAATTCTAAACATTTCACGGATATCTAATCCATCTTTACTACCAAGATTACATCTACGCAAACACTCATTTAATTTATGAGAATCCGCATTGGGTTCTAATTGTTTAAATACAACAAGTGTATCAAAACCAACATAACCAGCCATCTTAAGACTTCTGACCTTTGATGGTGCAGTGGCTCCATTGATTTTAATTTCTCGCATTGAATACGATCTACCAATTGTAAGTAATTTAACATTTCGTCCATTAATAAAATAACTAGTAAAGTTAGGTCTTGTTTCCCACTGTTGTAGTTTAACTAATGACATATCTTCAAGAAATGTTGATAGTACATGCAATAGTCTCGCCTTTTCGATCACGTTTCTCCAATCAAAGCCACCGCCATTAAATTCTGTAATAAAATCTGGTTGCATCAATGCCATACATTTCGCAAATGCACTTATTAAGCATGCTTCATTTTTACAATGGATAATTAATGCATCATCCAAAGGTTTGCATGGTTTGAGTGAAAGAATCACATTTAAAACAGATTCACTTTTTTTGGCAAAGTGATATGTAATAGCAATCATGAATATTTCATCTTTGGGATTTCTTTCAGCATCTGGAAAATTATCTAATTTTTGTGGAATCATTTCAATATCAAAAGATGCAACAATCATATTTTCATAGCGAATGATAGATTGGTCATATCCATGCGTTGCCGCAATAGATAAAATTTCATCATCATCATGAATACCAATTATATCAGCAATATCAATTTCAAATACATATTCTGCTTTTGAAATTGAACGATTCTTTGCAATTTTTGTATAATTACGAATAATATTCCATCCAGATAAATTGAATTCATGGATACGTGCAACTACTCTGTAGTATGAACTTGTTGTATTACTGTACGTTTTTATATTTTTATTTTTACAATATGTAATGAATGTAGTTAACATCCCCAATATAGTAAAATAAACTCTAATAAATTTACTTTTAACATGATTATAGAACATAAAATCCTTTGCAGTAATTACCTCCATTTTAGAAATTTCAATATTATCATCAAATGTTCCAGCAACATAATCTTTGATACGAGTCTGTGCTTGTTGCACGGTTTCTTTATCATTTACTCGGATATCCGCATATGGCTCAATACCATTGATAATAACAGTTGTTTTGGTACCACACGGGGTGATGCCATGCATATAAATACAATATGTTTGTTTCTTTATTGGTTCCGAAATATCATTGCCAAGAAAGAGTATATCTTCATTATTCTTAATTTTATCGGCAACAATGGATTTTAATTTCTTATCAAGAAAATTATTACGATCAATCCCATTTTTTTGCAATTGATTTGTGTTTGTAATAGAAATACATTTGCCGTTAAAAGTCTGCATTATTATCGATATTGTGCTGTATATATTTACAATATTTGCGTCAATTTTGCATCGACGCAAAAAAATAACTACTTAGAGACAATTTTATTATCTGGAAGTTGCGTATCATCTCTCACTTGTTTAATAATATCAGTAATCGAATCTAAACTAATATATTTATTGGGAAGGAAGTGTTTAATGATTTCTTATTTATATTTAGTTTTTTGTGTTAGAATTGATAGTTGGATATATAATATATAAATACAAATGAGTAAGAATGATAACAAACAAAAGATGTTTCTCTCTAT
>JACCDR011309861.1_pt1 | contig 16963 bp, 17 predicted proteins | sample 7446431 | NCBI WGS metagenome assembly JACCDR01 (sample SAMN15323443, study PRJNA562643) | freshwater metagenome | isolation source: river surface water | place: USA:Blue River Watershed | collected 2017-08-17 | reverse complement strand
TCAGAAAGAGAATACCCTTATCTTTACCAACAAATCAGATATGACCGTCTGGCGTTATAATCTCGTATACTAGAATTTAACGAGTCTATTATTTCTTGAGCTGGCGTCTAATATAGATCTCTTGAGCAATCATAAAGAGATTTGATGTTGTCCAGTAGATAGCAAGACCAGCAGGGAGGTGTTGAGATATAAAGAAAATCATAACGGGAAACACGTATTTCATCTGTGTTTGCATGTTTCGAGCTAAATCATCCTGAAATGAAGGTTTTTCCCCTGGAGCGAGTTTTGGGCTCGCGGGCACTGAGAGTTTTATTTGGAAATACTGTGATATTGCAGCAAAAAGTGCGAGAACAATGCTTTTTTCTGTAATATCGAGGAGACCAAGGAAACTCATACTTATAACTCCCGGAGCTTGAACAAAAGAATAGAGAATATCGGTATGAATATCTGAGAGACCGTTTGAGTAAAAGATCTTATAGAGAGCAAAGATAATAGGTATCTGAATAACAAGGAGGAGAATACTTGAAAATGGGTTGATCTCTTTTTTCTTGTAGAGATTCATGGTCTCGATGGCCTGTTTCTGCTTGTCGTCTTTGTAGGTATTTTTTATGGCACGGAGCTCTGGTTCCAATTCTTTCATGAGAGCCTGGGTACGCACCGCTTTTTTTGAAATAGGATAGAGCACTAACTTTACCAAAAGGGTAAAAAGAACTATGAGTGTTCCCGCATCGAGAAAAGGAAGGAGGTTTGTAAGGAGGATAAGACCATTATAAAGAGGATTATATATAAATGTTGCGTACATATGTGTATATTAGATACCTATAGTATCGTAGAGCCCCTATTGGAACAAGCCGGCTTTAATATATATATTCTTAACTTCATTTTTTAATGTCTCAAAAGGGATGGTGGTACACTCTGCTTTAGGCATGAGTAGTATGTAGCTTGGTTTTTTGATAAGGGGTAGGAGGGGGGCTGTAGCTGTATAGAGTCGACGACGAATCCTATTACGAGACACCGCTGTTTTTGCTACCTTTTTAGACACCGTCACAGAAACTTTGGTGGTTACCGTGGGTATATAACGCATAGAAATAAGCGTCGTAAAGACGCTTTTTCCTTGAGACAGAGCCTGTATATCGTGAACCGTGAGTCTTTCTGCCTTACTCAACATATTACACTTTCAAAAGTTTCTTGCGACCCTTATTTCGTCGACGCTTGATGACAGCACGACCTGTTGGGGTTGATTTTCGTGCGAGAAACCCGTGTGCTCGTGCTCGCTTTCTGTTTTTTGTTTTGTATACGATTGCCATAAAATCAGTTGTTAACAACTTGTTAACATATTATTAACACATTTAAAGCTACATTTCAAGTATTATATTTCTCATAAGCCCTTATACTATCAATACTTCAGAAAAAACATTTTATGGATAACAAGAAAATCTGGGAACAAGTGTTGGGACAAATCGAACTAGAGGTTTCGGTTGCTACCTTTAAAATGTGGTTTGTTGATACCCACATCCACAAACAAGACGATGGTGTTGTATACCTCTCTGTACCGAGTGTTTTTGCAAAAGAGTGGCTCGCTGATAAATTCCATAAAAAAATACTCAAACTCTTGAGAGATTTTGGGCAGGGTAAAGACGTGCGATCCCTCGAATACGTCATATCAAAATCTCAAGATAAAAAAGAAACGCCCAAAGAAGAGCCTAAAAAAGCTTCAGAACCTGCATACGAACTACCTCTCCAAGAAGTCTATATAAACAAAGACGATAACCTCAATCCAAAATATACATTCGAAACCTTTGTTGTTGGGCCTTTTAATGAACTAGCTCACGCTGCAGCTCAGGCGGTTATAAAAAACCCAGGTGTGGCATACAACCCCCTCTATCTCTACGGAGGAACAGGTCGCGGCAAAACCCATCTCATGCAAGCAATAGGGAACTACATAAAAACAAACTATCCTGCAAAAAAGGTGTTTTATGTTACATCAGAGAGATTTGGTGTTGATTACATGAACGCCCTCCAATCAGGAAAAGCTAATCAATTCAAAGAGAAATATCGTAAATACGACGTGCTTATCATGGACGACGTTCAATTTTTCTCAAGTAAAGAAAAAATAGCCGAAGAATTCTTTCATCTCTTTAACACCCTCAAAGAAGGGAATAGACAATTTATCTGTTCATCTGATCAACACCCAAACCACCTCGCGGATGTAGACGACCGTATTAAATCACGTTTTGGAGCAGGTATGATTGTTGATGTTTCTGCACCTGATTACGAATCACGTATCATCATCCTTAAAACAAAACTCTCTCGACTTGGGATCAACCTTACCAACGATCTCATTGAATTCCTTGCTCAATCTGTAGACGGGAATATTCGAGAACTCGAAGGAGTCGTAAACTCAGTCGCTATGCAAACACAGCTCAAAGGAAGAGAAATAAACATCCTTGAGCTTAAAAACCTCGTTAAAAATACATCAAAACCAAAGAAAACCGCTTCTGTTAAAGAGGTTGTAAAAATTGTTTCAGATTTCTATAACATAGAAGAGGGAAGTATATACGAAAAGACTCGTAAAAAAGAAGTAGTTAAGCCTCGTCAAGTAATTATGTATATCCTGCGTGAAGATATGAATATTTCATATCCATCTATTGGTGAAAAACTTGGTGGGCGTGATCACACAACAGTGATTCATTCTTGCGAAAAGGTAAAGGAAGATATAAAGTCGAACCAAACCCTCCTCCAAGAGATCAATCATATACGTTCTTTGCTTGTGTAATAACCTGTGACTCACCTGTGGATTCAGAGTGTAAACATGGGGATAAAAATAGGGTTTTAAAGAAAAGTTAAAAAGTTATTAAAAGAAACCTAAACATATCCACAGAGTTATCCTGATAAAAAATCCATAAAACTCTTACAGATTAAGGTTTAAAAAGTTATACACATATACACAGGGATAGTATTAATAATAGTCTTCTTAATAGATAATAAGAATATATACTGGGGATATGAAAATAGAATGTATTAAAGACAAACTCATCGAAGCAATAACCAAAGCAGACAAACTGACAGGCAAGAACCTTTCATTACCGATTCTTTCTTGTGTTCATATTAAAGCTTCGGGCAATAACGTTGTTATACGGGCTACAAACCTTGATTGTGGTATAGAGATCAAATTAGCTGCTAAAGTCGAAGCAGAGGGTGAAATAGCCCTTAATGGAGGTGTTATAACATCACTTCTCTCAGGGCTTCCTCGTGAGAAGAATATTACCCTCGAATCAAAGGATGGTAATGTTCTTGTATCAACATCTGCAAACACGACACTTATAAAAACAGTTGCTTCAGAAGATTTTCCTTCTATTCCTAAAATACAGACCGATAAAACTGTTGAGATAAGTCCTAAGTTGTTAGTAAAAGGCTTTAAATCAGTTGTCTATAGTGCATCAGTTTCTACAGTAAAACCAGAACTTGCGAGTGTGTATGTGTTTAAAGAAGACTCCGAGCTTGTGTTTGTATCAACAGACTCATTTAGACTCGCTGAAAAGAGAGTTAAGGTAAAAGATACTTTGGATTTTCCTCCTGTTATTATTCCAGCAAAAAACGTTCAGGATATTGTACGTACTCTCGAAACAGGGTCGGATGATATTCAGATACTCTTTGATAAGAATCAAATAGCCTTTGAAACAAAAGATATTTACCTCATGTCACGTGTCATTGATGGCACATTCCCTGATTATAAACAGATTATCCCAAAGACTTTTGTTACTGAAATTGTTGTTTTAAAACAAGATCTTGTTGATTCACTTAAAACATCCCATGTTTTCTCGGATAAGTTTAATCAAGTAAATATAAAAGCGCTTCCTTCAAAGAAATCTTTTATAATTTCTACAAAAAACAGTGATATTGGTGAATATACAAACGTTATTGATTCGAGTGTTACTGGTCAAGATGTTGAAATAAACTTTAATCACAAATATATAGCAGATAGTTTTCAATCTATAGATTCTGATAGTGTTTCTCTTTCAGTAAGTGGTGCAAATAGACCTCTTATTATTAAAGGTGTTTCAGATAAGACTTTTACTTATCTTGTGATGCCAATGAACCGTTAAGGACGTGTTTAATATCTCTGATTATTTTCAGAAATTTAAAAAAATAGAACACGAGTCTCTTGGAGAAAGGGACATTATTCTCTCTGTTTTACATGAGGCCTGTGGAACAAACACTGTATCGTTCTCGATAGAGAAGGGGGTTTTGTATATAAAAGGTTCTCCGGCTTTAAAAATGGCTATTTTTCCAAAGAAACAAAAAGTTATTGCTATTCTTGCGCAAAAATTACCTCAAAAAAATATCGTTGATATTCGATAAGAGGGTTAGTTATCGAGATTAACGTAGAGGGTATCTCTTATTTCTGCTTTGTTAAAGACAGAATCAACAACTTTTATATAGATTTGATTTGTATCTTTGATACCAGATATATCTTTTGGGCTAAATCTAAAGGTAAAAGGATTTGATTCAATGGCTTCTATAAACACGTCGTTTATATAGAGAGATGCTTTTGCGATAGGGTAGCGACCTTGTGAACCTATGGTAAACGAAACTGTTTCATAGATATGAGCTGTATTTCCTGATCGGTTCTGTATAAATGCTTTAAGGGCATTATGTTCGGTGTGAATATTGTCCACAAGGGTGGGTATAACAGAATCATCCTGGTCTTTATAGTTGTTTTCTTCGGCCCATTTACGTACAGGTGCCTCCCAGCGTTCGAATTGTTGATCCTTTGTAGGGTCAGCAGGTTTGTCTCCGAGAGGGTTGTTTTTATCAACCCAATAGAGTATTGAGTGTACTGATATGACAGGTATTTCTTTTTGTGTTTCAGGTGGGGTGAATTCTGTTGCGAGACGTCCTGATATGGTGTCGATTGTGTATGTTTTACCTCCTTGCCATATACCTTTCATAACAGGTTTAAGTGTTTTTGGATCTGGTTGTGTTGGAGGTGTAAATCTCTCGTCAGGTACTACAGAGAGACCATATTTCATAAAAGCGTTCCAGAGAGGCGCTACTATTTGGCCCGCAACCTTTTTTACCATAGGGCTATTATTGTTATTTCCAGCCCATACACCAACGACAAGGTTTGGTGTGTATCCAACAGTCCATGCATCACGAGAATCGTTTGTAGTACCGGTTTTGACTGCTACATCGCGAGCGGGGAAATAGAGTACTGACTGTGCGCCGTATCCCGGTGTTCGAGCTATATTGTCACTTAATATACTTGAAATAGATCGAGCGGCATCTTCGGTCATAGCACGATTTTGTTTTTGTTGAGGTAGGGATATTTCATTTCCTTTTGAATCATAAACACGGAGAACAGATCTGTGGGCAATATGAACACCATCGTTTGCAAACGTTCCATACGCACTCGACATCTCAAGGAGAGAAACCTCTCCACCTCCGAGTACAAGGGTGAGTCCGTATTGATCAGGGTTTGTCAGACTTGTAATACCCATGTTTCTTGCGAGTGAAATAGATTCTCTGATACCTGCGAGGTAAAGGGTTTTTATTGCAGGTATGTTTATTGATTGAGCAAGAGCGTCACGGAGGGTCATGGGACCTCGGAATGTATCATCATAGTTACCAGGCATATAACACTGTTTTGGATCACCTTCAGGTTCGAGAGGTTTGCCTTCTAGATCACAAGTAACAGAGAATGAGGTAGGGAGGTCAAACACCACGGTTTCTGGCGTATAGCCTTTCATAAAAGCCTGTGCGTATATAATTGGCTTCATGGTTGAGCCGGGTTGTCTGTTAGAAGCCACTGCAACATTAAATTGCCCATCAATTGTTTTGTCGAAGTAATCACGAGAGCCTACCATGGACAATATATCTCCTGTTTTTGGGTCGAGCGCTACAAGGGCTGCATTTGTAGCATTAAATTTTTCTGTGTTATCAAGAGCTGTTTGTTTTACCAATTCCTCTGCTTGTTCTTGGAGATTTGCATCGAGTGTTGTTATTACTTTATAACCACCATCGTCGAGTGTTCCTTTGCCAAAAATATCCTCGAGATACTCTTTTACAAAGAAAACAAAATGAGGAGCTTTTATTCCAAAAGTACCCTGAGGTTGGAATGTCACTTTTTCTTTTAGAGCATTTTCATACTCAGTTGTTTTTATAACACCGGTATCAAGCATCTTTTTTAATACGAGATTTTTTCGTGCCTCGAGTTTTGACACGTTTTTACCGTACGGTGAATAAAAAGTGCTCGCTTGAGGTATTGCGGCGAGATATGCAGCTTCTGCAAGTGTTACATCAAGTGCTTTTTTACCAAAAAATTGTTTTGAGGCTTCTTCTACACCATAAATATTTCCTCCGTAGGGATTTTCATTGAGATAGCTTGCGAGAATGGTGTCTTTAGGGAGAGATCGGTCGAGTTTAATAGCGAGTACCCACTCTTTGAGTTTTCTTGAAATAGTTTTATCTCCTGTGAGGAGGGTGTTTTTTACTACTTGTTGAGTAATGGTTGATCCTCCTTGGGCATAACCGGCAGAAATAAGGTTTGCAAAAACCGCTCGTATAATAGAGGTTATTTTTATACCATGGTGAATATAGAAGTCTTCGTCTTCAATAGCAACGGTCGCCTTTTTTATAAAAGGGGATATAGAGTCTGAGGGAACAATAGTTCTCTTGATACCGTCATGGAGATCGTAGAGAAGCACATTTCCTGTTCGGTCATATATTTTTGTTGATTCAGAGACTTTTCTTTTTTCAAAAGAAGAGAGATCGGGAAGCCTAAAAGAAGAAACCCATAATATACCGCTCCCGCAGGCAATAAAGAGACATGAGCCGATAATAATGGCTATATCTCGCTTTGTGTGAGCTTTAATATGGCGTTTAATCTTTGAAAAGGTGCTTTTTTTCATACGTATAAGACTACGATACCACCGAATAATAGCTGTAACAAGACAATAAAAAACGCCTGTGATAGAGTAATTCTATGAATTTTTTCAAAGTAAAATCACGTGTTTCAACCAATGAAGCAGATATAGACCTCTTTTTATCGAGAGGTCTCGAAAATGTGTTTCCAGGTAAAGACATGTTAAAGAAAGCTCTTATGAGTGGTAAAAGACTTTCTTTCTATTTGGGTATTGACCCTACAGGTCCAACTCTCCACATGGGACACGCCATACCTATGGCAAAACTTGCGGAACTCCAGATGCTCGGCCATGACATTATTCTCCTTATGGGTGACTTTACTGCCATGATAGGTGACCCTACCGATAAAAGTGCTACAAGAAAACGACTCACTCGTGCCGAGGTTTTGAAAAATCTTGCATCATACAAAAAACAAGCACAAACTTTTTTGTCTTTTTCGGGTAAAAACCCCGCACGTATAGAGTTCAATAGCAAATGGCTCGGTAAAATGAGTTTTTCTGATGTTGTTGATCTCGCTTCACACACAACCGTACAACAGATGCTTGAGCGTGATATGTTTGAGAAACGTATCGAAGAAAAGAAACCTATATATCTCCATGAGTTTTTGTACCCTCTTATGCAGGGATATGACAGTGTTGCACTCGATGTTGATGGTGAGATAGGAGGTAATGATCAGACCTTTAACATGCTTTCGGGGCGTGATTTATTGAAAGTGTTTAAAAATAAAGAAAAGTTTGTTATAGCCACACGACTCCTTGTTGATCCTACAGGTAAGAAAATGGGTAAATCAGAAGGGAATATGATAACCATGGCTGATAGCGCTCGTGATATGTTTGGTAAAGTTATGAGCTGGCCTGATTCAATGATTATTTCAGGTTTTGAACTCTGTACTCGGGTACCTCTCGATCAGATTGAAAAAGAAAAAGAATATATTGCATCAGGTGCAAATCCTCGCGATGCAAAAATTCGTCTTGCTTCATCTGTGGTAGAGATCTATCACGGTATAAAAGAGGCCGATAAAGCACGTGAAGATTTCTTTACCACGTTCTCAAAAAAATCTATACCAGAGGATGCAAAGACAGTGATTGTGGAGAAAAATACATCTCTCTGTGAGATTCTCAAAGAGCAAGGTCTCGTCGCTTCAAATACTGAATATAGGAGACTTCTGACTGGTGGTTCCATAAAGAATATAAAGACAGGTGATGCAATAGAACATATTGAGACTGTGGTTTCTGAGGATATAGATATAAGGGTAGGTAAGACTCGCTTTCTCAGAATAAAAGTAAAGTAGGGGTAGCAGTAAAAAACCGCTTTAAAGCGGTTTTTTTACTGCTACCAACTCTCTTCCTCGTCCGTCATAAAATCTTTGAGTGGATCGTCGTCTTCTGATTCTTCGTCATCATCCACGAGATCATCATCCGCATCATCATCCATGTTATCATCATCGTCACTCGCAACCTTCTTTGGACTCGGATCATCATCAGACTCTTCTTCGTCTTTTTCTTCTTCGTTCTTTTCTATTTCTTTTGGCTCTACAACTTCTTCTTTTACTGGTTTCTTTCGTGGCATAAAGATTTTGAATTTCTAAGTGCACTATTTGTACCAAATAGGATATTTTTTGCAACAGGTAAGTATTGTGGAAAACTAAAATCGCTCACTGGCAAAGCAGGTGAGCCCTACGGCAATTGCATCATATTCATCATCGTGTTGTATTTTTTTATCAATACGAATGAGTCGAGGAATCATTGCTATGATTTGTTCTTTATCACTTTTCCCGTAGCCCGTTACCGCTACTTTGATTTGACCAGGGCCGTACTCATAGAGGGGAATCTGGTTTTTTGCAGCTTGATAGAGAATGACACCACGAGCCTCTGCTACGAGAAGGGCGGTTTTTTGGTTGTTGGTAAAGTAAAGATTTTCGAGAGCAAGAGCTTGTGGTTTGTATTCTCCGATAATACGTTCTATTTCAGAACCAATATTTCCGAGACGTTCATGATGAGGAAGATCTTTTGATGTTTTAAAACAATCTGAATATAAAAGCTGCTCTTTTTCACGAGGATTTTTTTCGAGAACAGCTATTCCGAGACGTTCGTATCCTGGATCAATAGATATAATGCGCATTTACTCTACGTTTGTGTAGACTTCTTGAACTTCTTCGTTTGCTTCGAGGTTATTTACTAGTTTTTCGAGAATTTCGAGATCACTGTCAGATAGTTCAACGGTCATAGAGGCCTTCCAACCTGCGCCTTCGCGAGTAAAAGCCCATGAAGCGCTCCCTGGGGCAGCGAGAGAGAAACCGTTCTCTGAGAGAATGTGTTTTACTTCTTGAGCAGCTTTGTTTTTGCTGGCTGTGAGAGCTTCGATCATGAGTGCACAACCTCCGGGGCCATATGCTTCATAGATTATAGATTCGAGAGCGGCACCTGGTTCACTCGCTTTTTTGATTGCACGATCAATAACCTCATTGGTAACATCTTCTGATTTCGCTCGATCAATAATCGCTCGCAGGCTTGGTGAAGTGCGATCACCTTTAACTTTTTGAGCTTCAGCAGAAATGAGTTTTGAGTATTTTGAATACAGTTTAGATTTTGCTCCGTCTGTTTTAGCTTTCTTGTGTTTGATCTGTGACCATTTATTGTGTCCTGACATATGGTGTTGTGGTTATACCAAGAATATTATTTCTTTATATGGAGATGCGCAAATGCTTTTTCTGTTGCTTTGCGACCGCGAGGGGTTCGCTCAATTAAACCGAGTTGGAGGAGGTATGGTTCATGAACTTCTTCTACGGTCGCTTCTTCTTCGGAGAGGGAGGCAGCGAGCGTATTGAGTCCCACAGGGTTTCCACCAAATTTATCTATGAGGGTTTTGAGGAGATCTCGATCGCTCTGGGTGAGTCCGAGTTCATCAATACCGAGCATAGAGAGTGCACGATCAACAATATCAGGAGAAACGGTTTTTTTCTCTACTTGAGCGAGATCACGTACTCGTTTGAGTAAGAAGTTTGCGGTACGAGGGGTAAAACGGCTTCGTTCTGCGATTTTGGCAGCAGAGGGGCCGTCTATACTGAGACCAAGAAGTTTGGCTGATCGCTCAATGATCTGCTGTATTTCTTTGTTGGTATAAAATTCGAGCTTGAATGTTCCTCCAGAGAAACGAGAACGGAGAGGTGCAGAGAGCATTGCAATACGGGTGGTTGCTGCAATCAAGGTAAAAGGAGGTAGTTCGAGTTGGATTGTACGGGCGCTCGGTCCTTTACCAATAATAATATCGAGAGAACCTGATTCCATAGCAGGGTAGAGAACTTCTTCGATTGATTTGTTGAGACGATGAATTTCATCTATGAAGAGCATATCGCCAGGAGCGAGATTGGTGAGAATTGATGCGAGGTCACCTATTTTTTCTATAGCGGGACCTGAAGTAGATTTGAGCTGGGATGCAGTTTCTTTTGCTATGAGGTGTGCGAGAGTTGTCTTGCCGAGACCTGGTGGACCATAGAAAAGTATGTGTTCAGGTGGATGTTTTCGCTCGGCAGCGGCCTTGAGGAGAACTTTGAGGTTTTCTTTTATTGTTTTTTGTCCGATGTATTCATCCCATTCACTTGGTCGTAGGGTGGTGTCGAGAAAAAGTTCATCATTTGCAAAAGACCCTTTATTAGAGCCTTTATTTCTACTGTTATCTAATGATGAAGGGGAGGTACTTGACATTTCGGTTGCTTTATGCTAACATTACCAATGTAAAGCTGAATTGAAATACACGATTTCCAGCCTATAAATCTCTAAGCAATTAAACCTTTACGGTTTACTAGCAGTCACTCTCGGGACGTTCTGGTTACACTTCGGTGTTCCTACTGGGGCCATCCTAAGAACTCTGCTTAACTTTGGATGCACATCTTTAAGTATTGCTTAGAGATTTATATTCTGGAAAAAACTTTTTGAAAAGTCCGCGCCCTGCGGGCTTTTTCTTTTCTCATACTACTCTACTTGTATATGAGTGCAATAGGATTTTTTCAAAAGAGCACGAGAATAGTTCTCGCGCAAATTGACTTTTAAAAAATACACCCAAGTAAATTTTCTATTAAACAATGTCTATTACACGAGAGAGTTCATCGAGCGTTGTTGTGCCAGAGAGCACTTTGAGTACGCCATCTTGAGTCATGGTGAGAATACCTTGGGGAAGGGCAAGTTTTGCCACATCTTTTTCGTTTGCAGAGGTTTCTATAGCAGTGCTTATTTCAGGTGTACTCAATATTCCTTCATATATACCAATACGTCCTTTGTAGCCGGTCATATTACAGAGCGGGCAACCCACAGCTGTATATACAGTTGTCCGATCTGCCGGTATCTCTGTTGTGTCCACGATGGTTGCAAGTACTTTTTCTATAGTTTCTTTGTCTGTGCCAGTGAGAGGTTGTGCTTTTTTACATGCAGGACAGAGTGTACGTACAAGACGCTGTGCGAGAGTGATGTTGATTGCAGAAGAAATAATCCGAGGGTTTATTTTAAGGTCAATCAAACGAGGGAATGATCCCGCCGCAGAGTTTGTATGAAGTGTCGAGAATACAAGGTGTCCCGTGAGAGCAGAATCAACTGCTATTTGAGCGGTTTCATTATCTCGAATTTCTCCCACCATGATTACATCAGGATCTTGTCTCAAAGCAGAGCGGAGTCCGAGTGCGAATGTGTAGCCTTTTTCAGAATTGGTCTGTGTTTGTGTAATACCAGGGAGGTGATATTCAATAGGGTCCTCGATAGTAATTATTTTTACATCAGGAGTGTGTATCTTTTTTAAGAAAGCATAGAGCGTTGTTGTTTTACCGGATCCTGTTGGTCCTGTGGTGAGTATCATTCCGTTGGGTTTCTGTATTTGTTCCAAAAGCACTGAGAGGAGTTTCTTTGGAATACCCAGTGATTCGAGGGGTACCTGGATGGATTTTGGATTAAGAAGACGGAGTACAATTGATTCATTGTATGCACCGGGGAGGAGTGAGGTACGAATCTCAATTTCATCAGAACCCACCTTTACACTAAAACGACCGTCTTGAGCTTCGGCTTTTATATTGAGTTTGAGGCCTGAAAGAAGTTTGATACGGGAGAGGATAAGTCCATATGTCTCGAGATCAAATTGCATAATATCAGTCAAAACACCGTCGAGTCTAAAACGGAGTCGAGTATAAGATTCTTCGGGTTCTATATGTACATCGGATGCTTTTGTTGCGAGTGCTCCCGAGAGAACTATTTCAAGTATTTTTGATATACGAAAACCTTTTTTGAGCTTTAGTATCTCAGACATTTGTTTCTGAACATCTTCGATAGTGTGTATTGCGCCCACAAAGTCACGAATGTCTTCGTTTGATATATCGAGAGCGCCTGCTTTAGTAACTGTAGCAAAGGTGAGGTCGCTATAACGAGACCATACTTTTTCGAGACTATTCTGTGATCCCACATAGAGCTTTACTTCGTATCCTTGAGAGGTGAGTTTATCTACTACAGTTTTTGTTTTCTCGTTTACAGGTGATACCACTGCAATTTTAAGGTTCTTTCCTACGAGTGAAAAAGGAGCAACGAGAGACGCGCGTGCTTCTGATTCTGGTACCAAACGAATTGCATCCATATTGATAGGGAGAGGGGTCAAATCAACGTATTCAATGCCGTGACGTTCAGCAACTATATGTGCAACATCTTCTTGTTCACGGTGTCTAAATTCATCGAGTCTTTTAGACTGCTTTTCTTCATCAAAAGAGATAGTCATAGCATAAGTTTACCACGACGACGAGAGAGAATATCTAATTGACATATATACTTATATATGATATTATATTAAAGATGAAAATGATCTTTGTTCGAGGAGTTGTTCTCATGCAACTCCTCCTCTCGGGTTGTTTTACTATGGCCCGAAAAGACGTGAGGCACTCAAATGCCCTCTACGAAGACGTGGTGATTTCCGGCAAACGGATGCACCTCGCAAGCGACGATAAAATCACTATCACCAATACCTGCCCTGAAGGTTACTTGGTCGATGTGAAGAAGGGGTCGAAACTGATCTGGGAAGGTATTACGCCCAACCAGTCAGTGACAATCCATCCGTCGTCAACGTTTCGTAATGAACCTGTTTTGTTCAGCGTATTTGTGTACGAGATCAAAGCAGGTAAAAAGGTAAAAGTCTATTTTCAAGACGAAATCATTCGTCTCGGAGGTAGACCGATTACCGGGAGTTGGGTGGTTACAAAAAATCACGCTTCTCTCCGTTACGAGCAACAGTATTACCACTGGTAGTGCTCTCGAAGCCCCATTAATTCCGCAGGAATTAATGGGGCTTTTTTCTGTATATATGTATAATAGCCGTATGCTTTCAAAAAGTTTACAAGATACACAATCTATTGCTCGTGCCGTGGCAGAAACTATCATTCCTTACGCTACAGGCGCCACCACAATTGCCCTTGAAGGCGATCTTGGTGCAGGTAAAACGACATTCACCAAATCCTTTGCTCATACCTGCGGTATTAAACCGGAAGACATTACTAGTCCAACGTTTGTTATTATGAAACGCTATGAAATAAATTTCAGAGGATTCAAAGAATTGATTCATATTGATGCGTACAGACTCGACAATGAACACGACATCATAAAATTGGGCTTTATGACTTTATTAAAAAAACCAGAGACGATTATTCTCATTGAGTGGGCTGAACGTGTGAGAGCGGTTTTGCCTGCCACTACCCGTACAATATCTTTCCGTGTTGTAGATGAAAACTCTCGTGAAATAGGCGTATAATACAAGCATGAAAAAACGCCTTATACTCCTGGACTCTCATGCGATACTTCACCGTGCCTATCACGGCATGCCTGATTTTGCGACTTCTACCGGTATTCCTACAGGGGCACTTTACGGCCTCTGCACTATGATTTTCAGTGCGGTTGAGATGTTAAAGCCTGACTACATCGTAGCAGCGTATGATTTGCCAAAACCTACGCACAGACATGAAGCGTATAAAGATTACAAAGCAGGTCGTGCAAAAACAGACAGTGAGCTCGTGAGTCAGATCATAAAATCACGTGATATATATCGTGTGCTCGGTATTCCTGTGTACGATAAAGAAGGTTTTGAAGCAGACGACATACTCGGCACTATCGTAGAAAAAACTCTCGCGGACAAAGATATCGAAGTTATTATCGCTTCAGGGGACATGGATACACTTCAGCTCGTATCAGGTAAAAAAGTTCAAGTCTATACTCTCAAAAAAGGTATTAAAGATACTGTTATATATGACGAGTCTGCGGTCAAAGAGCGCTTTGGTTTTGGTCCAGAGCTCCTTCCTGATTACAAGGGTCTTCGCGGTGATCCTTCGGACAATATAAAAGGTATAAAAGGTATTGGAGAAAAGACTGCAACCACACTCATTACTACATTCGGTAGTATTGAAAAGATGTACAAGGCTCTCGATAAAGATACTGATGTCTTTACTGAAGCAGGTATAACGGATCGTATCATAGAGCTTTTAAAGACAGGTAAAGACGATGCTGAGTTTTCAAAAGTGCTGGCAACTATTCGTCGTGACGCACCTATTGATTGGAAATTACCAGAAAAAACATGGAAAGAAGGTGTGGTGGTAGAAGAAGCGAGTGCATTATTTACCGAACTGGAGTTTCGTACCATGACGAGCAAACTCAAACACGTACTTGGTCTCGAAAAGGGAGGCGAAGAAGTTGTTGCAGAGGAACCTACTATTTCTGAAGCAGAACAACAGACGATACGTTTCCGTGAAGCATGTCTCATGTTATGGCTCGTGAATTCTACATTTACGGATCCTCGTGCCGAAGATGTTCTCTCCTTTACCAAAGCACAAAATCTAGATACTGCATACGATATTTTGAAAAGTGAAGTAGAAAAGAGGGGTCTCACAAAAGTTTTTGAGGATATAGAAAAACCTCTTATACCTGTAGTAGATACAATGAAAGAGGTGGGCATAAAGCTTGATGTAGAGTATTTAAAGAAACTGAGTGTTGAATATCATCGGGAACTCGCTCTTCTCGAAAAGAGCATATGGCAAATGGCAGGCATGGAGTTTAATATCGCTTCACCAAAACAGTTGGGTGAAGTGCTCTTTACCAAACTCGGTCTCTCACCAAAGAAAAAAACAGCCGGCGGAGCGCTCTCAACCAAAGAATCTGAACTCGAGAAATTGCTCGATGAGCACCCGATCATAGGGGAGATTATGAAGTATCGAGAACTCTCAAAATTGCTCGGTACATATATAGATACATTACCTACATTGGTTGATGGAAACTCTCGTATACATCCGACGTCTATTCAGTCAGGTGCAGTAACGGGACGTATGGCGACCAAAGACCCGTCTATTCAAAATATTCCAAACAGGAGTGAATTGGGACGCAAGATTCGTAATGCCTTTATTGCAGAAAAAGGTTCAAAACTCCTCGCTTTTGATTATTCTCAAATAGAACTCCGTATAGCGGCATTTCTTTCAAAAGATGAAAAGTTTATTGATATATTCCGTCGAGGAGAAGACGTTCATGCGGCTGTTGCGGCGCAAGTATTTGGTGTTTCTGTAGACCAGGTAACAAAAGCTATGCGTAGTCAGGCAAAAGTTATTAATTTCGGTGTGATGTACGGTATGGGAGTTGTGGCTCTCCAGAAAAATATGGGCGTCGATCGAAAAACAGCGCAGAAATTTTATAACGACTATTTTGAAAAGTTCCACGGTCTCGCGGGTTATTTGGATGCAGTGAAAGCGGCGGCGGAGAGAGACGGTTACACAGAGACGTACTTTGGCCGCCGCCGCTACTTCGAAGGTCTCACCTCAAAACTACCTTTTATACGCGCCGCTGCTGAACGTATGGCAATCAACGCTCCTATTCAGGGAACTGAGGCTGACATTGTAAAAATTGCGATGATTAGAATCGCTGACTACATAGAAAAGAAAAAACTCGGAGATAAAGTGCATGTACTCATGCAGGTTCATGATGAAATAGTACTCGAAGCAACAGATGATGTTGCACAAAAAGTAGTGCCCGACATAAAACAAATCATGGAGTCTATTATCGATCCAAAAGATATTCATGGAATCGTTATAGCGACCGAAGCAAAAATAGGTACCAACTGGGGAGAGATGGAGAGGGTATAGGTAGGTCTTTAAGTGATACACTGTCTCATATGATATACCTCATTTACGGCACTGATATAGACAAAGCACGAGAGAAAGCTCGAGGTCTTTTTGATGCGCTTCGTCAAAAAAAGCCCGATGCTTCTCTCGGAACCATTACGGCAGAGGTTGTATCAGAGTCTCTCATAGAAGAGCTCACCGCTACCCAAGGCCTCTTTGAAAATAAACAAATTCTCTTTGTAGAGAAAACGCTCGAACACAAAGACGCTAAAGAAATCATACTTACAAACCTATCAAAGCTCGCTGAGTCTCCTAATATATTTATATTTTTTGAAGGGAAACTCACAAAAGAGATTGTAAAAAAGTTTGAAAAGCATGCTGAAAAAGTAACTGTGTATGAATCTGAGACAGAAAAACCCAAAGAATCAGGAAGTTTCTTTGCTCTCGCTGATGCCTTTGGTGCACGAGATAAAAAGAAATTATGGTTACTTATGCGTGAGGCATTTGATAATGATGCAGTTCCCGAAGAAATTCACGGCATACTCTTTTGGCAGGCTAAAGCTCTTGTGCTCGCTCAAAAAACAGCATCAGCGAGTGAAGCGGGACTCAATCCTTTTGTATATAGCAAAGCCGAGCGATACCTCGGTAATTTTAAAGAAGGGGAGCTCGATACCTATGTTTCTCGACTAGTCTCTCTGTATCATGAGGCTCATAGAGGTAAAAAAGATTTTGAAAAAGAGCTCGAGCTATTCGCCCTCGACATATAATTTGGCTAAAATTTGCCTGAGGACCTTGAGATTTTCAGTTTTTGTGTTATTATCTTTTTTATTCCGCCCTTAGCTCAGTTGGTAGAGCATCTCCCTTTTAAGGAGTGGGTCGTTGGTTCGATTCCAACAGGGCGGACATTTTAGGTTCTTTGAT
>JACCDR010486994.1_pt1 | contig 16963 bp, 26 predicted proteins | sample 7446431 | NCBI WGS metagenome assembly JACCDR01 (sample SAMN15323443, study PRJNA562643) | freshwater metagenome | isolation source: river surface water | place: USA:Blue River Watershed | collected 2017-08-17 | reverse complement strand
TTTGGCGCGGCAGGACCGCCGACGCCGCGTGGAGTCACAGCCGCGCTCATGCGGCTTCTTCGTGCGGATGCAGGGTCTGCAGCCGGGGCGGCAGTCCTGCGCGATTGCTTGAACCGGGTCATGGCCGCGCTGACCACTTCCGAGTCGTAGCTGTTGCTGGCTTCCACCAGCCGCTGCTTGAACTCGTCGGGCTGGGCCTGCACCCATACCTTGAAGTCCGGGGACTGGTCGATCTGCTGCCAGTCCGGGTGCGCTTGCGTCAGCAGGCGAAGCTCAAACCGCTGCTCCAACTTGCTCACGCGCTCGGCCACCAGGCTTTCCAGCTTGTCGGGGTCCATCCCACCCGGCAGGGCGCGCAGGCTGCGCACCTTCTCCAGCGCGGCGGCCAGCGGCGGGAAATCGTCCTTGAGGGCGTCGATGTCCTCTTGGCTGATCTCCACCTGCGCCCCGGTGTTGAGTTCCTGCAGGCGCCGCTCGATGCCGCCGATCTTTCCGAAGGCCGTGCCGAACTGCTTGGTCGCCTGCTCGCGCAGGGCAAACAACTCGTCGCGTTCCGCCTTGGTCAGTTGGACGTACTCGGGCGCCGGCTCGGCCGGTTGTGCGGGCTCGGTGCTCTCGGGCTGCTGCGTGCCGTCCTGTTGCGCTGCCGGCGTTTCCGTGGGCGTTGCAGTGGTGTCGTCATCGAAGCCGGCCGCGAAGCTCGCAAGGTCCGCGTCGTGTTGCTGGTCCAGTTCCGTGGTGCTGGCGTCTCCGCTCATGCTTTCGCTTCCGCAATGAAAAAACCGCCTCAAGGGCGGTCGCTTGTCCAGCGGCTCCGGGGAGTGGCTGGGTCGGTATTGCCGTGGCCCGGATGGGCGGCGGCGAATGGGGTTCAGTCCGTGGGCTTGCGGGGCTCAGCGCCCAGGGACAGCAGCTCTTTCAGCATGGCGATGCGCCCGCGCAGGTCGGCCGTGCGCTCGGGCGGCAGGTGCGCGTCGTTCTGAGCGCGCAGTTCAGCCATGCGGGATTCCATGTGCTTGGACAGGCGCTGCCACACCGGGCTGGTGCGCTCATGGCCTGCCAGTTCAAAGCGGTTGGCGCTCATTCTTGGTACGCCTGCCCGTCATCGGCGCGGCCCGGCGGCTCAGTCGGCGGCGTGGCCACCTGCGGCCCCTTGCCATCGGCGCCGGCCAGTTCGCGCTGCACCTGCAGCTTCATCGTGTCGCGGGCCAGTTGCACCTTGGCGTCGTCCAGGCTGATCTGGCGCTCGTTGGCGTACTTCAGCAGCGCCAGGTCGCGCTCCAGCGCCAGCTTCTCGACGTTGTGCTGCGCGTTGGCCGCCTCGCGGCCCGCCATCACCTCGTTGTAGACGCGATCGCGGTCCAGGTCGTTCTGGTTCCTCTGCGCGGCCAGTTGGTCGCGGCTCTGCGCCGTCTCCACCTGTGCCTTGGCGCGAATCTCCGCGGCTTCCACGGCCGGGGCCTTGGGCGGCGGCTGCTTGGCCTTAGCCTCCTTCTCGGCCTCGGTCAGTTGGAACTGCTCTGGCGGCAGGCGCTTGGTGCGCAGCAGCGCCTCCATGCAGCGCCCGGGGCTCAGGTCGTAGGCCGGATTCAGGCTGGCCTGCACCAGTTGCGGGATGAACTGGTCCTGCAGCGCCTTCTCGATCAGCGCCAGCGCGCCGCTGGTGTCCACCTTGTAGTCGCCCTTCTCGTCGTCGGGCACGTCCGGGTCCAGCAGCAGCCACTCGTAGAAGTCGTCCACCAGCGGGGTCGTCACCGTGTCGTTCAGGTGGAACCCGACATCGCGCAGGAGCTGGTTGGCGTTGTTGTCTTGCAGTTGCTGGCCGCTGAAGGTGTCCGGCGTGGTGTCGCCCGACTGGCCTTGCGTGATGAGGGGGATGCTGCTGTGTTCCTCGAACAGCTTGAAGGCGTACTCCACGATCAGCATCAGTTGCGGCGTCATGTTCGGCCACTCGAAAGCAGCGAACGCCTTGCGCACGTCGTCAATGCCGGACGAGTTGGCGGGGTTCAGCCACCACAGTTTGTCCGGCGTGATCTTGTTGGAGCCGTCCGAGGGCATCAGGGCATCCATCAGCCCCACCACCTGCGAACCCGCCGACATGCCGGCGTTGTTCAGCATCGCCCGCGTAGCCGCGTTGACGATCTTCTGCGGCGTCTTGACCTGCTCGGCCACGCCCACGCCAGCCCAATGCCCAGCGCGGCGGCTCCAGTTGAAGACCCGGTACGGCAGGTTCTCCGACTCCAGCACCGGCCGGATGGCGCGGATGACTCGGCCGTTCACCAGCGTGACGACAGCCTGCACCTCGTCCACGCCGTCCTGCAGGTCCGCGGCTTGTTCCTCGTTGGCCGCCTCGAAAGCAGCGCGGGCGATCTTGCCGGTGAAGTGCCACACCTCGAACTGCTTGTTGTGCGGCACCTTCTGCGGGTTGCCCGTCTCGGAGTTGCCCTTGGTCGGGCCTTCCTTGATGACTTCGGCGATGGCCGACTTGATCCAGCCCGGCCCGCGCAGCGCAGCCAGCCCCGAGGCCAACATGCGGTCCAGCTCGAAAACATGGCCACCCTTGTGGATGTCCTCTCCGCAGCCTGGTGCCGGGTAGAAGTTCCACGGGTCCACCCAGCGCGCCACCGGCTTGATCTTCTGCACGAAGGTCAGCGCGATCGCGCCGGCCACCGGCATCTCGGCCGACACCTCTGCGGGCACCTTGGACACCTTGCGCACCCGCGACACCTCGGGGATCGGGCCATGCAACACGCCCGTGCCGATGCGTGCACCGTCGAAGATGACTTTGCGCATCTCGGCGGCGTGCTTGTACTCCACCATCCAGTCGTAGATGCGGTTGCACGCCTTCTCGGCCGCCTTCTCGGCCTTGCTGATCTGGTGCTTGGCGAGGTCTTTGACCGACAGCGGCTGGCCATCCGGCCCCGGCATCGGCTCACCCGCCACCACTTCGGCCGGCGTGTCGTCCTCGGCCGCGTCGTCCATCTCCGGGACCGGCGTGGCCTTGAGGGTGAACGGCTTGCCGTCCACTGCGAGGCTGATTTCGCACACCTTGGCGGTGCCGGCGTTCACGTAGCGCGCCGTGCCCATCACGAAGGCCGTTGCCTTGGTGCCGTCGCCCGGCTGAGTGACGCGGATCAGCCCGCCTTCCATCGTCATGGGCTTGGCCCACTTCGACTGGTTGAAGTCCGCCCGGGTCAGGTCGTCAATGCCCAGGTACGCTTCTTCGCACTCCAGCCATGTGCTCTCGATGCCCGATTCCTTGCGGGCGCCCACCGCTTCGTCGCGCAGGGCCACGATGTGCGCGGCCAGGGACTGCAGTTGCTCGGTCTTCTCAACCTGCGGGCGCAGGATTTCCTCCCGCACCTCGTCGGGCAGGTCTTGCAGGTCTGCAGCGTTCATGTCAGCCCTCGGCGCCGGGCGCCTTGATCTTCTGCACGGTGTTCCCGCCGATGTAGGTGCCGACCGTGATGCCGATCACCAGCGCATAGGTCGAGCCGGCCGGGTCCAGCTTGCCGAACCACTGCAGAACCGTCGTCACCATCCCGGCGCCGACCGTCAGCAGAAAGCGCCGTCCGCCTACGGCTGTGAGAGCCAGCGCGCCAGTTCTTCCAGCGCCGCCAAACCCGCGAGCGCCACCAGCACCGCCGCAATCACCGACTCCGGTGTCATTTTCGGCAGTTTCAGCAGTCCGCGCAGTTTGCGGGTTAGGCTCATGCACCATTATCTGCCCCCCTTTTGATATGCGGACCTGTAAGCTCTGACAGCCGGGACCAGCAGCAGCGCGGCGACAAACTGGCCGAGCGTGCCGAAGTCAAGTTGCAGCAGCGACGAGCACTGCGCCTCGCCCTCGGGGATCACCCACGGCGCGTACAGAAACGCCACGCTGCACCCGATGGTCAGCAGTTCCTCGCACGCCCACCAGAGCGCGCACCAGATCACCAGCCGGCTGCGAACGCGCCACACCAGCGCCAGCAACAGGACCAGCCGGCCCAGCGCGCCGCAGGCATTCCACACGCGGGCCTGCGCCTCGGGCGGAAACCATGCCCAGGCGTAGTGCACCAGCACCGTCAGCCCGATCAAGGCAAGACCAAGAACGGCAGGTCGATCGTGACGGGAATCGGCCACCAGTGGTGCACCCGGTTGCATTCGTAGATCAGGACCGTCTGAAGCGTTGCCGGCCCCGGCGCTGCTGCTGGCGGGACCACAAACGCCAGCGTCATGTCGCCAGGCGCCCGGCGCTCCATCGCGGCGATCGCCTCGGCCGATGCCTGCGAGTGCCCGAGGTCGAAGCGCACGCCGCGGGCGTCGAAGATGTAGCGCCAGAACTGCGCGTTGCAGTTCCGTTCGGCCTCACGCTTGACCACAGCCCGCAGCGTCACGTACTCGCCAGCCGCCGCTGAAGCAGGCTCGGACGACACCAGCGCAAACGGGGGCTTGCGGTCGGCTGCGTAGTACAGCACCAGCATCGCCGCCAGCAGCAAGATCAGCCGGGCCACCCACTCGGTCGCAACAACCGCGTGATTCAGCGCCCGCGCTACTTCAAGTGGTCTTTGAGCCATCCGCCCAAGTCGCGCCACAACAAGTCCTTCAGAACCCATGCCGCCGTCAGCCATGTGACCCACCCGCGAATTGCGTCCATGCGCGCCTTGCGCTTCTCGCGCAGCCATTCCATGTGGCCCTTTTCATCGGCGATCTTTCGCAGGCGATCCGCTTCGGAGTCGCTGAAGTCGGGTTTCTTGGTGGCCACATCTCAACGCACGGGGTCCGGGCCACCGCCGCCGCCGGCCTTGAGTGCTTGGCCCTGTTCTTCGGCGGCTTCTTCCGCCTCGCGTCGTTCGGCTTCCTTGCGGTCTTGGCGGCGCGTCCACAGGAACGCGACGACAAACGCCAGGGCGCCGGCCAGTGCCACAAAGCACATGCCCAGCAGCAGATTGATTGCTTCCATGTCAGTCCTTACGGGCAGAGGATGGGATCAGGGCCGCACCAACTCCCAGAGCATCGCCGGATGCGTGGTGCCAGTGCGCAGGATGACGCGCAGCGATGAATTGCCCGCGTTGAACTGGGTGATGTCTTCGCGGCTGCCCCGGCTGCCGTCGCGGTTCAGCCGGTAGAGCTGCCAATCGGTGCCGCCGCTCACGAAGAACAGCAGCGTGGCGGTCGCATCCCGCTGCACAACCGGATAGGTTCCGACCGCGGTGCAGACCTCCCGCGTGGCATCGCTGAACGCCTGGCCCGTGTTCTCACCGACACCGCACAAGCCCAGGATGATCCGCTTCGATGCAGTCAGGTTCTCACCGTCCGCGCTGCAGGCCAGCACGCTGCAGTCGGCCGTCAGCGCCTCCACCGACATGAAGCCGTAGGTCTTGGGCAGGCTGACGCCCGTGGTGCAACTGAAGAACTTTAGCCGGGCCGTGTTGATCCATCCCAGCTTGTCGCGCCGGCTCCATCCCCACTCGCCATGCGCCGACTGCAGGACGTTGGCGCCCTCGCACCAGTCGGCTGTTGCATATCCGCTGTAGCTGGTCAGGTTCAGGCCCGATTCGGCGCGCACGTTGTTTCCGGTGCCCACCTTGACCCGGGTGCGGTTGTGCCGCAGGTTGTTGGCCGCCGTGCCGCTGATGTTGCTGACGTGGATCACGTCGTTGTCCACCAGCGTGTGCGCTGCACTCAGCGTGAGCACCGGCTGCGTCGCGCTGGCGACCAGGCCGCCGACCGTGCCAGTCACTGCGATGGCCGTCACCGTGCCGCGGTTGGCGTTGGCGCTGACCCAGGACGGATGCGCCGTGGTGATGGCGCCGGCCGACACCGCCTCGTTCAGCAGCGTGTACCAGTTCTTCGCGTACCAAGTTGCGCCCAGGCTGTCGTCGCTGGTGTCGCTGGTGTACTGAAGGCGGGTCTTGATGACGCCCGCCAGAGGGTACAGCGGCAGATACAGACCCTCCAGGAATCGCCGGATGCGCCCGGTGTTGCGCGGGTTGACACCAAAGAACCGATCGTTCAGCGGGATGGACACAGCGCCTGTTTCGCTCAGCTCGGACACATCGCCGCGAAGCTGGATCGCGGCAAGCGCCACGCGCACGAAGTCGCGCATATGCCCGCCCGGGCCGGCGAAGTTGTCGAGGATGCGGATGCGGTCACCGTGCGGCGTGGTGTCGTTGCTGTAGCCGCTGGTGAACGGGTCGCCCTCGATGAAGTTGGTCATGCAGACGCCACCTGCGCTCGCGTTGGCAGCAGCGACAAGGGGCCATGCCTCGCGCCAAGTGCACCACGTCACCGAACCACCCTCGCCGGGCCACAGCGGCAGCGACCCGCCCGCCCAAAGGTGCATCAGCGCCGGGTATTCGTACTCCCACAGCGGCGTTTCAGCGCGCTGCAAGTCAATGGGCGGCGTGCGCCCGTTGGCCAGGTTGTCGTAGTTGTGCCAGTTCGATACGTGGTTGACGCTTGGCAGTTCCTGCAAGCTGCGGATCTCGCCCATGCTGGGGTACATCGTGTGCAGCGAGCGGATGCCGGTGTAGCCCAGGCCGTCGAGTGCCGCGGTGTAGAAGGCAGCGAGGTGCGCCTCCAGATAGACCGTGTATTGCACCCAGTCAATGGTCTGCTGGGTCTGCGTGATTGCCGACAGCTCCAGCAATGTCAGCGACTGCGCAGCGGCTGCGGTGAAGTTGGCATGTGCGGTGCCCCACGAGGCATTCAGGGCGGCAATGTTGGCGTAGCCGTGGGCCTTGGTCGAATCGCTCAGCCACTCGACCCAAGTCATCGCCGCGGGCGTGCTGCCGGCCGTGCGCGTCAGCCAGGTGGGCGGCACCTCCTTCTCGCCGCAGAACTGCGCCGACGACTCGTTGTAAATCTCCAGCATCAGCAGCGCCGGGTCATCAAGGTAGCGCACGCCGGTGTAGGGGTTCACGCGATCCCACAGCTTGCGCACGCCCAGCAGCCAGTTGTCGCGCACCTCCTGCTCGGTGAAGATGCGCTGCTTCGAGTTGGTCGCCGCCGTGTAGTCGTACCGGCTGGTCTGCCCGTTCAGGTCGCGGAACAGGTTGTAGCTCTGCACTGTCAGCACCCAATACAGGCCCCGGGCCTTGGCGCTGGCGAGCATGTACTCGTAGCGGTCCCACCAGTCGGCCACAAACGTAGCAGCGCCTACTTGCCCGCGCATCAGCCAATGCTCGATGCCCATCACGCGGATGGCGTTGAACCCCTGCCGGGCAAGCGCGTCCATCGCCGCATCCACCGTGGCGCGGTCGGCAGGGATCGGGGTAAACGTGTTCTCGGGCTGCAGGTGTGCGACGTTGAAGCGCCGAGCTACACCGCCTTCCAGCATCTGCCGACCGGCGATCGTCACCCGCCCACGCGAACCAGCAGGCACCGCCGTTGCGCGCCAGCCGCTGAAGTCCAGCGCCGACCCCGCTTGCGTCCACAGCGTCTCATCTCGCACCGCCGTCATTGTGGCCGGCGCGGTGGCCGGTTCACGATTGCGCAGCGGCGCGCTGCTGGCAAGCGGGTTGACAGTCGGCGGCAGAACAAACGCCCGCATCCGTCAGGCGCCGCAGATCAGCGTCCAAGTGCATGCGCGCAATGCAGAAACTGCGCCTGCGCCGGTCGTCAGCTTCCCGCTGAGTTGCGCAAAAGTCGTCTGCGTGTCCATATCCGGCGATGTCACGTCGGAAAGCAGCGTACCTGCTGCACCAAGGCCCGTGGAGCCGCCAATGCTGGCGTGCCGGATGGTTGTTGCAGAAACCCGGCGCCAGCGCCAGATCGCCGACACAACCGGGTTAACGTTGGTCAGAGCCGCAGTTGTCAGGCCCAGGTCCGTGCCATAGGTGCCGGAAGCAGTGCCAATCGCCGTCTCCGTTGTGTCGGTGTCGGTGCCGGTTGTCATGGCCTTGTACCACCGGCACTCCAAGATGTCGCCGTCTTGCCAAAGACCGGCCGGCAACGTGCAGAAGTCCATCACCGCCCGCGTGCTGCTGCTTTGCGTCACGCTGCTGGTGAGGTTCTTCAGGATCACCTGACGCGCTTGCGGGCGCCACCGCCCGCCGAGGTAGTCGTAGTACGTTCCGCCGATGCCAACATCGGTGAAAAATGCGGTTGTCAGCCCTGCCGCGACAACCGTTGCACGGTTTGCCCAAGTTGTCACACCAATGCCAGTCACCAGCGCCTCGTACTGCGCTTTCGTCAGACCGTAGATTTCTTCGTCGCCGCTTCCGCCTGCGCGGACGCCGGCCAGGTTGCCCGCAGCATCAAACAGCAAAGCGTCTGCCGGCATGATCCGGCGGGGGTAGTAGTTCGCCATGTCAGGCCACCGTGTATTCAATCCGGCCGTTGACTTGCACGGCGCCGGACAGGTTGATGTTCAGCGCCGTGTTGGTGCTGCCCACGTAGTAGGGCGCGTGGCGCAGTTCCAGCGGCGGCATCACGCCAGCCGCTGCGAAGTTGAACGTTTCCAGCACCGTGCTGCCGTCCTTGATCTGCACGATCACGGCGCCGGCCACGCTCAGGCGCAGGGCGTGCACCTTGATGCGCTTGTCTGCGGTGGCCGCCACCAGCGCCGTGTCGCCGCTGGCGGCGGTGTTGATCCGCAGCGCGCTGTCTGCCGGGTTGAATGCGTCCATCGGTCGCTCCAGAAGTGCAAAAGCCACCCGGAGGTGGCTTGGTGTTGGGTGGCGGGCTTCAGCCCTACGGCATGTCAGGCCAGGACCAATGCCGCTTGGCATGGTTCAGGTCGGCGGCCAGAAGCTGCAGGTTGTCCGGCGTGTGCAGCCCGCAAACCAGCTTGCTGCGCAGCGGCACTACGTGGTCAACCTGCAACTCAACGCCGAGCGCGGCCGACAGCTCCTTGGCTTTCCGGTAGATCGCGCTGATCTGTTTGCGGTCAGCCCATGCCGGGATGGCGTTGCGCTGGGCGGCCTTCCGCGCCTTGTTGACTGCGTTGACCAGTTCGGGCGTTTGCTTGCGGCGCCTTGCCGCTTTCTCGCGGTGCAGTGGCGCCAGTCGTTCAGCGTTGGCCTTCCGGTACGCCCTGTTGCGCTGCGACTCGGCTTCGCGCCGGGCCGCCCACCGTTCTTTGTCGTAGGACTTTGCCGCCATGTAGCTTTTCGTGCACGGCCTGCAGTAGACGGCCAGGCCGTCTTTCCGCGCAGCATTCCGGCCAAAGTCAAGCGTCGGCTTGGTCGTGCTGCAGCGAGTGCAGTGCTTGTTCATCCAAGCAGCCCCGTTGCGGTGTCTGTGACCGTGAAACCGGGCAAAGCCTTGCGCTGCGGCTTGGCTTGCACTTTGGCGTGGCGGATCATCATCACGCCGATGCGGGTAGCACTCATCAGGTCGTCATTCACCTTGACGATTTTCCCATCTTCTCGGTGGTACAGCCTGAATTCTTCCCACCAGTCGGCGAGGTGCTTGGCCACCTTGAAGCGTCCGGTTTGCATCCGATCCAGCATCAGCATGATGCCGGCCTCGGTGCCGTACCCGCCTTCGCCCTCTTTCTGGCCCTTCTCTGGTTCCGGCGCGTGCGTTGCCTTGTCTTTCAGCATGTTCACGCCGTGCTTGCGGTACTGCGCCGCCAAGGCTTCGCCGCTGCCTTTGTCATGCTGCAGCCCGTCGTGTGGCCACGCCACTGGAATCCAATCACCGCGGGCGCGGATGGCTACCGAATGGATCAGCGGCGTTGCTTCCTTGACGCGGTAGGCGTCGTACAGGTGGATGCAGTCGTTGTCTCGATCCCACGCCAGCCACACGCAGGCGGTCGGGTGCGCCCACCCAAAGTCCACGGAAGCCAGGCGCGGCCAGTGCGCCGGGATGGCCACCTGCGGCTCGGCAAGCACCTCGTCGGCCAGCGGGAAGATGCGCCCCGAGCCCAGCGTCGGCGTGCCGTTGATGCGCGCCTCGCGCTCATGCGCCGGGTACGTGGCGATGATCGCCGCACGCTGCTCAGGCGTGTAGTGCGCCGCGTCGTGGATGGTCATGTTCGTGACCACCGTTCCGGTCGGCTTCTCTTGCAGGAATCGTCGCACCACTTCGGACATGCCTTTCAGCGGCGTGAAGGTCAGCGTGACGATCCCGCCGCGGGCGTTCGTCCGCGTCAGGCCCTCGAAATAGATGTCCTCGGGTGGTTCCTCATCGAACCACACGAAGTCCAGCGTCTCGCCCTGCCAGCGCAGCCGGCCCTGGTCGTAGGTCTTGATCGTGATCCGGCTGGTCCCGGCCTGCACATCGCCGCCGCCGCCGTGCCGAACCAGCACCGTTTCCACCGCGTCCGGCACGCCATGCGCCGCACGCTTGATTTCCTTGATGGCGTCCCGAGGGATGGCGCCGGTGCCCCAGCTTCCCACCTGCCCCAGCAGAATCCGCTGAACCGTGTCCCGCGTGCCCTGGCTGGTTTCCGATGCCGCCCAGCCGATCGTCGGTTCATCGAACACCGCACCGGCCCACCAGTCCGGGTAGCGCCCGGTCAGGTGCATCGCGTGCTCGAAACCCGCACTCCAGGTCTTGCCCACCTGGTTGCCGGCCTTCAGCAGCCTCTCGCGCACATTCAGCGGGCCGCCGCTGGCGTGGAAATCGCGCTGCTTCGGGTAGGGGCGGTAGTCCCGCAGTTTGTTGCCTGTCCGCCTGAACTCCAGCTCCACCAGCCGCGCATTCAGTTGCGCCAGCGTTGAGGCGGCGCCACTAGGGGTAGCGTCCACCCCTGTCTCAGCCCCGTGTTTCTTGGCCCGACACGCTACCTGTAGCGTCCAGCTTCAACCCGAGCTTGGCGGCAAGGGCCTGCGCCTCTTTCCACAGTTGGTCGTCGGACAGCGACTTGATGCCCACCTCGGCAGTCACGTCCAACTTCTCGCCGTAGGTGCGCGGCTTCAACTTAGAAGCCACCCACTTGCGCGCATCCACTCGCAGGCGATTGCGCGCCACTGCGGCAGCGTCCAGCGCCAGTTTCACTTCCTCGCCGTCGTACCGGGCCGCAACTTCCACCTCGTCGCTGATGGCCACAATCTCGTCGGCCAGCTTGTCGGCGCGGTCTTCGCGTGCGCGTGCGTACATCTGAATCCGCTCGGGATCGCGGTTGATCCACTTGAGCATCGTCGTGTACTCGATCGCACGTTCCCGGCAGTAGTCGGCCATGTGGCCGCCATCCATGACGTGCGCGCAGAGGGATTCCATCGCCGCCTCGGGCGTGGCGCTCCACTTCTGCCAGGGAGTCAGCGGCTTGACCTTGGCCGCAGCCTTCTTCTTGGCTGCCGGGGCGCGCTTCTTGGCCGTGGCCACGATCAGCCCTGCACCGGCTCCACCAGCCCGGCCCGCGCTGCGGCAATGCTGGCGGGGTTGCCGCCGGCTTGGATCGCCTGCACCTCGGCTTCGCTCAGGTCGATCAGCGGGCTGACCGGCTCGGCGAGGTCGTGCATCTTCGCGCCCAGCAGGCTTGCGGCCTGGTGCGTGGGGTTGCTGGCGTCGAAACCGCCTTCGTACTTGGTCAGCAGCGTGATGCCGCCGTCCACCAGCAGGAAGGTGATGGTCGCGGGGGCCGCCTGACTGGCGGGGATGGCTTGGGGTTCGCTCATGGGTCAGCCGATCATGCGTTGGGGCTTGGGCTCGTCGCCGAACCCGGCTTGGAACTGCTGGCGGGCGTCGTTGGCGCCCTGGTCCATCGCCTTGTAGAGCTTCAGGACCGCGGCGAGGGCCTGCCCGATGTCGGCCACCTGCTGCCGCTCGCTCTCCTGCTGGGCGCCGTCTTGGCCGGGCATTTCCTTGTAGACCGTCATCCCGCCGTCCGGGGCGATCTGGATGCACAGCTCGACGCTGCCCTGGGGGTTGTTGTCCGGGGTCATGCCGGCGTCGGGCATCTCGGAGTCGGCAAAGCCGGCTTGCATGTCTTGCTGTGCGGCCATGTGGGGCTCCAATGCAAAAAGCCCGCTGCGGGCGGGCTTCTCGGGAATGCGGCGGCTTCAGTGCGTGCCCAACTTTGGGCGTCCGGCCAGGTGCCGGGCAGATTCCCCTGTTCGGACTCGTCCTTGAGGGGGAGGTGCGCGCAGAGCGTGGCGCGATTCTATGCCACGGTTTCCAGCGGTGCCAGTGCCTGCCCCATGCCGCCGGCCGCGATGGCGGTGCGGCGCTGCAGTTCGGCCAGCAGGTCGCGGGCGAAGATGCGTTCAGCCGGGTTCCGGCCCACGATGTCCCGGCGGTGCCCGCTGCCGGCGCAGGTGCCGCACTGCCGGCGCTGCTCTCCCGCGTAGGCGTTGCCGACGTGGCCGGTGCCGTCGCATGTGTGACAGGTCGGGTCCAGCCACACGTCCAGCACCTGACCGGCGATCGTGCGGGCGATGTCGGGGCGGATGCTGCGCTTAGGCTGCACTCCCATGCCGATGGCGAAGGCGCCGAATCGCTCCTTGGTGGAGTGCAGGGACTTCAGACCCATGAGCACGAATGCGCGAGCGGACAGCACCTCGTCCTGCGTGCGCTCACGGATTTCTGCGGCGCGCTGCTTCAGCACCGCGGCGGCGCCGTAGTCCTTCAGGCGCTCGGCCAGCGCGGCGCGGCGCACCAAGTCACGGGCTTGGGCGGTGCGCTGCGGGGCGATCTGCCCGGCGCGCTCCAGCTCGCCGCGCACGGTGTCGTATTCGCCTTGCAGGCGCAGGAGCATGGCGCCCAGCCGCTCATGCTGCATCCCGGCGGCCAGAATCATGTGCTCCAGGCTGGTGCCGCTGCCGACTGCTACCCCGTAGCGTTCGGACAGGGTGGGGCGGGCGTTGGGGTCGTCGGTCATGCGGCCCCCACGAACGTGATGCGGTAGCGGCTGTACTTGCTCCGGTGCTCCTGCTCGCAGTAGCGGCGGAATGCGGCTTCGTGCAGTTCGCCGGGGAGCATTTCGATGCCGGTGCCCATCGTGCCGCCCTTCCAACTCCCCTTCTCGGGGCCGCACTCCTTGTCGAAGTTGATGGACAGACTGCGACGCACCATCGGCTTGCGGAACAGGGACAGCCACTTGAACCAGCCGGTGCCGAATTTCCACTCGCGTTCCTCGATGTGGGTCGTGACCGTCAGGCGCTGGCCGTCGAAGTCGTCCACCAGAAACACGGCCTTGTCCACCTTGACCGTCTTTTCCTCCTGCACGTAGAAGTCGCGGGGCTGGCCGAGCTTTGCCGGTTTGTCGTACTGAGTCCAGAACTCCGAGCCGTCGATGTCGTACAGGCTGAAGCGGTGGAACCGCCATTGCGTCCACGGCAGGAACTTGGACCACGACTGCGTGGTGGTGCTGTCGTTGGTCTGCGCGCCGAGGAACACCTGCAGGAACCCGTCGCTCAAGCTGAACCCGTACTCGCGGGGGTGGCGTTCCTCGTACCAGTTGCGGCCCAGGCGCTCCACCGTGGCAGCGTCCCAGGATGCGGCGACGTGGCGCTCCCGGTAGTCGTCCAGCAGGCGCGGCAGGCTGACCCGGACAACCCAGCCGCCGATGTAGGCGGTCAGCGTGTTGGGGCCGGGGCCGTCCTCATGGGCTCCGCTGCTGTAGACCAGCCGTAGCGGGCGCCAGCCATCGTTGCACCGGGCGTAGGTGATGAAGCGGCCGATGTGGCGGTCGTTGTCGGTCAGTCTGGTCACGCCAGTCCTTTCTGCTTGAGGATGACAAGGGATCGCATGTGGCCCATGAACCAGTCCAGCAGCACGCTGTCGCGGGTTGCCCCCGGCGGCAGCGGGCGCTGGCCGTCGATCACGGCGTCACAGGCGGTGCAGCAGTACGCCCCGGCGATGTCCACCGACTTGAGGCTGCGGCCCTTGCCTGCGGCCTGCAATGGTGCATGGCTCCAGATCGTCGTGGCAGGGTCGTGCGTGCAGGCGCCGACGATGCGGACGGTGCACGGCTCGTCGCGGGCGCTGTCGCGGATGCGCTGGTCGTGGGCGTCGGGGGTCTTCAGCACCGGCTGCGCCATCGGAAGCTGCGCGCTGGCCATTGCCACCTCGCGGGGCCGGGCGACGTACTGCACCTGTTTCGGCTCGCGTTTCGGTGGGGCCTTGCTTTTGAAGGGGGTGCGCTTCATCGGCGCGCTGCGGGTCAGCATCGCGTCACCCACACCTTCACCATGCCGCCGATCAGCGGAGCGCGGGCGATGGTCAAACTGTCGATCTGGCTGTCGTCGTCCCACACGCCAGCGTGCGTCAGGCAGTCCAGCAGCGGCTTCAGCAGGTTGTCCAGGTCGCGGCGCCTCTTGTCCGGCATCCATGCCTCGATGGCCACCGACACCTTGGCGGCGCCGTGGCGCGGCCACCGCTCCACCAGCGCCAAGTCGGCCACGGCCTTGCGGTAGCGCCGGCCTTCCTCGCTCACCAGCACCTTGGTGCCGACGTGACGCCAGTAGTGGTTCATGCTCGGCGGGAACGGCAGGACCATCACGCCGCCTGCCTCAACACCGGCTTGCCGTCCATGCGCGCCTGAATCTCAACCGTGCGGGCGCAGTCGCGGACCTTGCTCGGGTTGGTCTTCTTCATCACCCGCAGCGCCACGGCCACGAAGCACTCCACCTCACACAGCGCTGTGTCCTCGTCCGTGTCGTCGGCCGGCTTCAGCGCCTCGCGCAGAATTCTGAGCGCGGCGGTCATCTCGCGCTCGGTTTCGTCCATGTCGGTTCTCATCGCGTGGCCCGGTCTTGGTTGCGGTTGTTCGCGCTGTCGGTGCGCCAGATTTCCACTTGGGCCTGGGCTGCCACCAGCTTCCACCGGGCGTTTTCTTCCCGGTACGTGGCATCGCGCAGGGCCACCAGCAGTTCCTGATAGGCCGGGTCGGCGTAGGCCACGGTTTCCTGCGCTGCGCTGGTCTTGGCGCCTTCCACCTCGGCGTCTTTCATCAGCAGCGCCTTCTTCGACTTGCGGAAGTGCTCAAGGTAGACCCGCTCGGCCTTTGCCTTGGCGTACACCGGGGCGTTCTTCAGGATGAAGTCCACCGCCACCTGGGGGTCGATCGGCTCTCGGTCGTCAGCCACGGAAGATTCCCCCCGGCGCCTCATGCACCCACGGCCCGCCCTGAACCGGCGGCGGATCGCGGTGCTTGCTGGCGTCCATCCAGCCTGCGCAGTACAGCCCGTAGGTGATGCTCTGCAGGGTGTAGTCCGTCACCGGCCTTCCTTGCTCTGCCTGCACCAGATACCGGGCGCAGTTCGGTTTGCGGGTGCAGTAGCCGCTCGGGCTGCACTTCGCCTCGGTTTTCGCCAGGTACACCACATCGCCGCGCCTCATGCTTGCACCTCCACGTCAGCGAACAACGGCGCATCAGCAGCAATGCGGCGCTGGGCGATGGCGATGTACTCGGTCGAAAGCTCAATGCCGATGGCGCTAAAGCCTTCCAGCTCGGCGGCCTTGAGCGTGCTGCCGCTGCCCATGAACGGGTCCAGCACCACGCCGCCGGGCGGCGTCACCAGCCGGCACAGGTAGCGCATCAGGTCGGTGGGCTTGACGGTCGGGTGGTGGTTGCCGTTGCGCGCCTTCCAGTCGGCGTCCTCGCGGTCGCGCATCGTGGCGCCGGTACCGACAGCCGGAGCCATGCCGCCGCCCAATCCCTCGTTCCGATCGGCGCGGCTGGCCTTTGGGCTCCAGAAGAAGCGCGCCGCGCTGCCAGTGTCAGCATGGAATGCGCCGGCAACCCGCTTGAACGTGCCGTACACGTTGGTGGCGGGTGTGCTGTCCTCTGTTCCTTTAACTGGCGCCGACCCGCCAGCCTTGGCAGGGAATGCCGCCACCACCTCGTCGCTGCCGTCGTGCAGGACGTTGGCGGGCCAGCGGCCGGCGCCCTGTTCTGCGTGGAACTCAAACCGCTCGGCACCGCCCTGCGCCTTGCCGGCCAAGTTTCCGCTGGCGGCTGTCGTCTTGCCCCCAGGCATGGCGCTTGCGCGGTCATCATCGCCTTGGAACATGACTCGGCACCCGTCGATGTTCAGCGCGCCGGTACCGTGCTTGCGCCAGTTCGCCTCGACGGTGCCCTGCAGCGGCTTGCGCGCCATGCAGATCGGCTCCCATGCCGGCTTCAGCGCGGTACCGCCCCACTCGCCGTTGTGCGACTTCGGAAAGCCCGACCCGTACAGCCAGCCGATCTGGTCGCGCACCTCGAAGCCGGCATCCTCAATGGCAACGGCCATGCGGTGATAGGTCCGGGTTCCGCTGAAGGCCAGCAGATAGCCGCCGGGTTTCAGCACGCGCAGGGCCTGCCGCCATGTCTCCGGGTCGAAGGCAACGCCAGTCGCGTCCCACTTCATGCCCATGAACCCGCCCGCGCCGTTTCCGGTACCGATGCGGGCTCTGCCGTAGGGCGATTCCAGATTCACGCTGGCCGCGCCAGTGCCGCCCTTCTTGCCGCTGGTCAGCTCATACGGCGGATCGGTGACGATGGCATCAACGCTGCAATCGGGCAGCGAAGCCATCACCTCGCGGCAGTCGCCTTGAAGAATCCGCACGCTCATGGCTGTGCTCCCGGCTTCGGCTTGTGCGCCGGGCAGTGCTGCGGCAGCGTGGCGAAGTCCGCGCCCAGCTCCAGTTGCTCGGTGCTGCGCGGCACGATCAGGCCGGCACGCTTCGGGGTCGTGCACACCATCCGCCCGAACTGGCCGCGCTGGCGGTTGGCGCAGCCGATGCACGTCACGCGGGTGTCGGTGTCGTCGGTCATGCCTTCACCTCGGTCTGAATCAGCGGCGAGCGCGATGCCGCCAGAAACCCGCGCTGGCCTGCCGTCATCTGCAGCCCGCCTGCTTTGGCCACCACCTCACGGGCTCGCATGTAGGCCATGTAGACGCTGGCTGGCGCCTGCGCCGTGCGGGTCTGGTAGTCGCCGACGATGCGGCGCGCTTCGTCCAGGGTCATGCGGTCCTCACTGCCTTGCCTGCCAGCGCCAGGATGGCGGCAGGCGGTCGGGTCATCGTGGCCTCGCGCTCACGCATCGCAGCGTTGAACTCGTCGGCGCGGGTGTCGGTGCTCGGGACGGTCAGCGCCTGCG
>JACCDR011063761.1_pt1 | contig 16966 bp, 16 predicted proteins | sample 7446431 | NCBI WGS metagenome assembly JACCDR01 (sample SAMN15323443, study PRJNA562643) | freshwater metagenome | isolation source: river surface water | place: USA:Blue River Watershed | collected 2017-08-17 | reverse complement strand
GCCTCCCGTAGGAGTATGGACCGTGTCGCAGTTCCATCGGTGGGGGTCAGGCTCTCACCTCCCCTAGCCGTCGTAGCCTTGGTAAGCCGTTACCTTACCAACAAGCTGATAGCCCGCAGGCCGTTCCAAGAGCGATAAATCTTTACCCCGAAGGGACCATCAAGTATTATTCGACCTTTCGGCCGGTTATCCCTGACTCTTGGGTACGTACCTACGTGTTCCTACCTCGTCTGCCATGGGTCTGAACCCATTCGACTTGCATGCCTCATCCACGCCGCCAGCATTCATCCTGAGCTAGGATCAAACTCTAATTAAAGACAGAGAAAAGAAATTAGAAATGAAGAATTAGAAATGATAAATTAAATTAATCATTTTTCATTTTTCATTTTTCACTTCAATAATCTGCGCCGAAGAGTATAAGTTGTCGCGTGTACTTCTATGCGCGACGCACTCGATTCGGCGATTACCTAAAGGATAAGACAAAAGAATATTCGATATCCGATTGCCTTATTGTGCTGATGCATACCATTGTTCACATTTTGGAAAAACGTGAAAAATAATATACGTACCTATCTGATTTTGGGAATCAGATAAGTGATATTGACCAACCATATTTCAGATTGATGCTCACGAACAAATTCCCGAACCAAAGTTCAGCTACTTCTTCGTAAGGTTGTCGATGAACGGCGTTCCCTTCGAAAGCGTGAGCTCAGAAAACTGACCTCAACTACCTCCAACGAACAGTGCGAGCATTATACAGATATTGAAAAATAATGCAAGTTTTTTGTCTGGATAGATAACAAGCCGCCCCCCGACCACTATCCGTGGGTTATCTCCATGGCATCACACCCAACAAAAAGCCAGAAAATGGTGTTATGCTACACTAACTTTGTGACACAAAAAGCACTCACCCATTTTGCTATTGAGTTTATTCCTACCCTCGCTTTTTTTATAGCTGCCCAATATACGGATTTTTATACGGCAACCATTATTCTTATGGTGACTGCCATTATATCCCTAGGAGCTGGATGGTGGTGTGTTCACCGCATACCCACTCTCCCCATCCTCGTCACCTTGTTTGTTACGATCTCAGGAGCTTTTACCTTATGGTATCGCGCCCCTGATGTGCTCATTATCTCGAACTCGCTCTATTACTTATTTTTTAGCACTATTCTGCTTGGAGGACTGCTGATAAAAGTAAACATTCTAAAACGTATTTTTGATCCTACCTTTGCTATCACCGACTATGCTTGGACACTATTAAGTATTCGTTGGGCTGTCCTTTTCCTCTTTATAGGAGTAGGTAACGAATATGTTCGTATGGTGCACACGCCAGAAGTGTGGGTAGATTATAAATTCTACACGACCATACTCGCTGTGCTATTTGCGAGTTACCAATTCACCTTGTCTCGACGGTATCGTTTACCCGAATACAGCAATAGTTGGGGGATCCGCATCAAAGACCATCCTGATGTTAGATTTTCTGAGCATGAAACGAAATCACTGTAAGGTAGACCTCAGGTACGCGATATCTATGAAGACTCCATATATGGTACAATTTTAACATTATGTTGCGATTCGTTGGTAATCTACTCCTTGAATGTCTGCCGATGATTGCCTTTTATGTGGTAAGTTTCTATCTCACCTTTCTTGAATCTACCGCTATCTATGTAGTCCTGACTGCCCTGGTTATATTCATCATCAAGTACACTGCTGACCGACTCCCCTATCTTTCAATCATTTTTGGCGTGTTTGTCGTCGGTTCTGGTGCGCTCACCCTTCTCCTTAAGGAACCCCAGATCCTTATCTTTGCCGATACCCTCTACTTCTTTATGGGCGCAGCGGTACTTGGTTACTCACTCACCACCCACCGCACCCTTGTTGAGCGTTTATTTGGCTACGCCTTTGATCTCACTCCTCGTGGTTGGCGCATACTTACCTGGCAATGGGTTGGGGTATTCTTAATTGCTGGAATTTCAAACGAAATTGTACGGATCTTTATGAGTCCAGAGTGGTGGATTGGGTTCCAATTCTGGCGAGCAATCGCGATCAATATGTTCATTCTCGTTCAAATCCCCTACTGTTACTGGTATCGGGTACCCGAAACCACCAATCGTTTTGGTGTTCGACTTTCGTACCGGAAGTAACTAGATACCCTCGACTGGTAATGGATTATCGAATTGGTTTCGAAACTCTGGATTGGCTTCAAGCCAAGCATCAAAGTCAACATCCTCAGCATCAAACATAACGTCAGATTCAACTGCTTTTTGAACATCAAGTACTGACAGATATGGCATGGCTATGAGGTAGATGATGGTGAATAGCATACCCAATGGAATAAAAATGGATAGCGGAAGACCTTGCCACCAACTCTTGGTTTCAGGTGACGCAGTTGCAGCAAGACCAAGATACAGCTCGTAGGTATATCGCATCATAAAGAACGTCGCCGTGGAGACAACGGTCACATAAAGCACAATCAATACCCCACCAACAATCGCTGCCACAACCATATTGGCCATACCAACCATAAAAAACAGTGGAGCAACTAGAGCGAGAGCCAGCACCCCAAGCAATAGAGCGATTACCAAAAAGAGTATGGCGACTGTTACTTTCCACCAAACCGTCCACCAACGACCGGACACAAGCGCAATCGAACGTTCGAGTGCTGCTCGTCCGGTGAGTCCTTCGACCACCATCACCCAAACAGTTGGTATAAGGAGTACACTGAGAATAACTCCTGGTATAAGCAAAAAGACAAACCCAGCAAACATCACCGCATACGCAAAAAACACAGTCAGGGTAAGCGGCCACCAGAGACGTAGAGCATATCGGATCAGTTCTTTGATACTCATAGTTGTCCCAGCAACGGTAGTAGCCGAAACGAGTACCATCGAAATCACGGTACCAATAAGAGATAATACGGTCGACAAAGACGCAACGATTAACAATGGCACGAGCTCCTTTTCTGTTTGCGCCATACTACCCAAATAAAAGCTAGCGACCACCCCAGGAATATTCACCAAAAGACCAATCACTGAAACAAATAGTAAGCGCCCGAAGTTGTTACCAATAAATGACCAAGTCCGACCAAAAAGCGTACCGATGCCAGGTAACTCTGATGGCTGGGTGGGTAACTCTGTAATTGGTGCTGTCTCAACAGGTGAAACAATAGCTGTTTGTGTTGTATCCATATATACAATTATATCACCTTCACACCCTAGAAGAAGCCCTCCTAGTAGACACGGGGGGTGAGTAAACAATCTACAGGGCATTCTCTCAACTTTCGCCCCAGGCACGTATATCCCACATCTCCATGATTGGACCAGGTTTACAAGTAAACGACTTCACGTACAATGAAGAACGCTATGGATACAAATAAAACGATCGTCATGTCAGTTGGTGGGTCACTCATTGTCCCAGATCAAATTGACATCACCTTTTTACAGTCACTCAAAGAACTTATTACCGAAGAAGCGATCAGTCATGGTCGTCGTTTTATTATCATTGCTGGTGGTGGACGAACGGCACGCCGATATCAAGACGCAGCTGCTGGGGTCACTGACATCACACGCGATGATCTCGACTGGCTTGGACTCCATGCGACTCGTCTCAATGGTCACCTCCTCCGCACTATCTTTCGCGATGTGGCGTACCATATCATGATCACCAACCCAGACGATATCCTCGATGTCCCCGATCGCTATCGAGTGGTCATTGCTGCCGGCTACCGGCCTGGTTCGTCAACCGATCTCCGCGCCGTCCAAATCGCCAAAAACCTCAAAGCAGGGTCAGTGATTAATCTTTCTAACACTGATTACGTTTATACAGATAATCCGCACACCAACCCCGAAGCCATCAAGATCGAGGACATCACCTGGAGCGATTTTCGCAAGCTGATCCCCGATACGTGGGAACCCGGTCTCTCTGCCCCTTTTGACCCGGTGGCGGCCCGTGAGGCCGAAGCTGCCCATATCGAAGTAGCGCAAATTAATGGTCTTTCAATCGGACACCTCCGTGACTACCTCGCTGGTCGTCCATTTGTCGGTACCCGCATTCACAATTAATCCTCCATGCGTACCACCACATCACGCCCTGAAGCCATCGCTCGAGCTAAGAGCTATAATAAAGCCGGTCTCAAGGTAAGTCTTTCTTATCTGCCCGTGCCGTCATATACCACCAAAGCAGTCGAAAGAAACATCCGTGAATACAGTAGTTTGATAGCTGACATACAGCACCACCAACTCGACGCCGACATCACGATTAAACCGCAGCAATGTGGTACCAATATCTCATCAGCTATCGCCACTGATGCGCTTGCTCGTGTCGCACGCAATGCGCGCGAAGCGGGTTATCGTACCTGGTTTGACCAAGAACTGGCGTCGATGATACCAGTCATGCACGAAGTAGCACTCGCACAACCACCGACTCATACCGGAATTTGTATACAAGCATTTCGCCAACGGAGCGCTCAAGATGTGATCGACTGTCAGGGGTATCCAATCCGTCTCGTCAAAGGTTTTTACAATGATTTTGATATTTCTCCTTGGTCAGCAGTGACCGAAAACTACCTCCACTTAATGAACGAAATAGCCAAATACTCATCGTATCCATGCTTTGCTACCCACGACCCAATCTGCATTGAAAAAGCCAAACTACTCCTTGATCAGCGTAACCGAGTTGGTGAAATTCAGTTTTTTGCAGGAGTTCGTGATGATCTTGCCCGAACACTCGTTCAGGAAGGCTATACCGTACGATTGTATTTACCGTATGGACGCGTGTATGCCTTTATGTGGTACGGACTACCCATCTTTGACCGAGTCCGCGCCCTCAAGCGACTCCTTGGATACAACATCATCACCTAATACTAGTACGATATATCGTACTAGTATTAGGGAACAATGAATTGGCTGTATCTGACTTACGTATCACTATGTAAGCTACTCCTAGAAAATAGGTATACTTGATTAGTACGATATATCGTACTAATCCCGGTTGTTGAGGGTGGTGGTATTATACAGACCGGCGCCTACGGCGCCGGTCTGTATACACATTACTTACGTACCTCCTCCGTCACCGCTATCGTGAAGCCAAAAACGCATCAACCTGCTCATGTAGGGCTTCGATGGTACTGTCGTTCATGACTATGTAATCAGCTAGTGCTAATGCACCAAAAATATTTTGTTTGGTATCGTCTTCGGTATTTGATTCAGCTTTTTCTTGTGCTAACCAATGTTCAAACGTGACATTATCTTTGTCACTGTTGCGAGAAATCGCACGTTTATACCGCACCTGTGGGTCAGCATCTACTCCAAGCACAATACCCCCGAGTTCTTTAATCCGTTTCACCTCCGCAACCGCACGAAGACTCTCGATTATCACATTACCGCCACATTGTTGTGCTCGTTCATACAATGAATCGATAATAAACGAAGGACCGTGTACTTTACGAAGGTCATTTGCTACGACAATCATTGAATCTCGATTGACTGGTAGACCACGCTTAATAATCTCTTCAGTAATGAACCCGCTGGCAGAAAAATGAGTAAATCCTTTTAACTTAAGGTACTCAACTACAGTACCTTTTCCAGCCGCAAACGATCCAGCAAGACCCAAGATCATACTTATTTCTTATCAACAATCTCAACCCGCTTCGCTTGCCAATCAGCGTAGGCCACAAGGAGTGGGCTCGCAATAAAGATCGATGAGTACGCCCCCGCAAATACACCAGCTATGAGGACGAGTGCAAACGTCTCGGTCACGGCACTGCCGAAGAAATACAAGGCTAGAAGGGCAAAAAGTACCGTCAGTGACGTATTGATTGAACGAGGCATAGTCTCAGATACCGCTTCCCCTACCAAATCAGCAAATGGTCGATTGAGGGTGTAGTCTACTTCCTCGCGATCAAGACCGCCTGGTTCGACTATTTTTCGTCGATGTTCGGTGCGGTTCTGTACTAGTTTTTCACGCACACGGTCAAAGATCACAATCGTGTCATTTACCGAATAACCGAGAATGGTGAGAAGTGCCGTGACAAAAAGCACATCTGCCTCAACTCCGAGGAAGTAGCCAAGAAGCGACATCATCGCAATCGGCACGAGAATATCATGGAAGAGAACGAGTACTGTCATCGATCCGTACACCCAAGAACTCACTGGTTTGCCAATTCCTATAAAGGCAAAGGCCACGTAAATAATCGTCACCAAGAGGACGCCGCCAATAGCCCAGTACGCTTTGTTTTTCATTTCTTCACCTATCACAGGACCAACTGATGTAGTGCGAATAACTGATGCGTCACTGCCTAGAGAAGTGAGTTTTTCACTAAGCGCTTTTTGCTCTTCAACCGATAGCGGGCGGGTCGTCACAATAAAACTCGCCCCGAACTCGCCCGATGATTCACGCACTGCACTATTGGGTAAAGCGAGTTCAGTTAACGCTGATTCAATCGCCACTTTTTCGGGTAACGTACCATAACGAACTTCGGTCAAGGTACCACCAGTAAAATCAATCCCAGGTCGCAACCCCAATGTCGCAACAATCAACCCGGCAGTGATCACAATAAGAGCACCGATGGCTAAGAAAATATTTCGATATTTGATGATTGGCATACTATTTTTTGATTAGACCAGTTCCGAGTAAATATGGCCAGAGACCTGCATCGTCGCGTCTGACATCAGGTAAAGCGATCAGGAGTGTACGAGTCAGTACAATCGCAGACATGACAGAGATAATGATACCAATACCAAGCACCAGTGCGAATCCCTTAATCATTGCTGTACCGAACCAAAAGAGAATAATGGCGGAGATCAAGCCGGTAATGTTACCGTCGCGGATGGCTCCCCATGCCCGTGCAAAACCGTCTTCAGCGGCCTTGCGACTACTTTTGCCACTGCGGAACTCTTCTTTCATACGCTCAAATACAAGCACGTTAGCGTCCACCGCCATACCAAGCGAGAGCACAAAACCAGCGAGACCAGCGGCGGTGAGTGTCACCGGAATCAGTTGGAATACGGCCAAGTTCATAATCACGTAGAGTGCCAGTGCGATAGTTGCAATAATACCCGGTACGCGATACCAGAGCATCATAAAGAGTGCAATAATACCAAAACCAATCACCCCAGCGACGAGACTTTGATCAATCACACCAGCCCCTAAGGTGGCATCAATCGTTTGGGTACTTTCCAGGGTAATAGGTACCGGAAGCGCACCGAAATTGAGGTTCTCAGCGAGGTCTCGTGCTTCATCAGCAGTAAAGCCGCCGGAGATAGTCGCTCGTCCACCCATAATCGGTTCATTGATCCGCGGCGCGGAGATGATTTCACCATCAAGGAAGATTGCGAGTTGTTCACCGACATTTTCTCGAGTGATTTTTTCAAATAACTCTCCCCCTTCTTTGGTAAAGGTAATCGCCACCAATGGTTCGTTTGCCAATTGACCCGATTGACTTCCCGCAAATTCAAGCATCGCGCTCTCGAGATACCGCCCCGTGAGACCAGTATCACGATATGGATTCATCGCATCAACTGATTCACCATTTACCTGTACGTTACCAATCATCGCGCCCGTTCCTGAGGCGCTCGCTTTCAGCGCTTCGGCCTGTTCGGCAGCGATAATGGCTTCAGCGTCCATGAGTTTAAACTCAAGCAGTGGTGTTCGCCCGATTTCTGCGACGGCCGCTTCGACATCTGTCACTCCCGGTAGTTCAACGACAAGACGATGCTGGTCTTCAGCTGCCGCAAAGCTACTTTGTTCAACCTGAATAATTGGTTCAGATACACCAAAAACATTAATACGTCGCTCAATCACATCGCGAAGTACATTCATGAGGGCTGGAACTTCAGCCGGATCAATCTTGCTTACATCTGCAGTGTAGACAAGGTGACTCCCTCCAGCCAAATCAAGCCCAAGTTTAAACGGAAAACGGGCTTCTGGATTCGTGGCATTATTCCAAACAAAATACGCCACGAGCGCGCCAAGGACCAATACCACCACCGCCCGAAACAGGCGAATAAATGACTCGACTTGTGGATTTTGGTCAGTCGGCTTCAACGATTGATTCATAACACGGCCTTACTTGATACTAATGCCAGTGTTATACCACAAAATATGGTTACTTCCTATGTTGTTTGGCTAAATAGAGCACATTTTTGAGGAGTATGGCAACGGTCAGGGGTCCAATACCACCAGGTACCGGAGTGAAGTACGCAGCCTTATCCGCCACGGTACTATCAGCATCACCGACCAACATCCCCCCTTCCTCTGAAGTACCGGCATCAAATACCACCACCCCATCTTTCACCATCTCACTGGTCAAAAGACCAGGGTGCCCAGCACCAAGAATAACAATATCTGCTTCTTTGGTTGCATCTACATTATCTCGTTCCTTGGTCACGAGTGTCACCCAGGCACCTGATGATTGTACAAACTGGAACGCTGGAGCGCCGACTAGCCGTCCATTCCCCACTACTACAACCGACTTATCCTGCCAATCAAGGCGAATATGATTAGCTATAGCATCAATTGCCCCGACCACCGGCGGTAAAGGATCATGGAGCCATCCTCCATACTGCATTACATCCACATCATGTGTCGCTGGAATAAGTGGGATAAGATCACCGGTCTTGAGGTGTGGAAACGGAAATTGGATAATGACACCATCACTCGCTGATAACACACCCTGTACTAACGCTGTCATATCAGCAGTCGTCACCGAAGCAGGAACAGCGACTACCTGAATGGTGATTCCGACTTGTTCGGCTCGACGTTTTTTGAGAGCAAGGAATTTTTGGGTTTCAAAGTTAGGCTCACAGGTAAATACCGTCAGTAAGGGAGCTTGTTGAAGTTGATCCACTTCAAGACGAACTTGATCGAGTATGTGTCGAGCGAGCTGACGACCATCAATTAACATAACAAGCACTATAGCCTACTCGCACCAGAAAATAAACTACTTGGTGACTGATTTGGAACGACGGAGGGTTTCCGGTACATACGATTCATACCGACCGTCAGTGTACTGGAAGGCATCCTTGCTCGTGTACTGGCACTCATATACCGTCGCGAGCTTCGCTCCACTCATCACCACTGGATACGAGTAAAAACGCCAAGAACCCGGACAGGTCGGCACCTTCCCACGTGTCGCATGCCAGAAAAAGAAGAACGCGATTCGCGCCATCCATGGTTGGATTGGGAGAATCTTCTTCCCGACCGCCTCGGCCATATCATTCGCTAAGACCGGTTCGCTTTCTGGAGTAATATTGAATACGACATAGTCCTGACTAAATGGTTCAAACGTGAATTTTGTCACGATATCGTTCACATCATCTTCATGAATAAACTGCCGGACCCAGAGCTTGGTCGCTGGTACAAAAGCAGTGAGCGAGGTCACAAGCTTGTACGCAAAGCCACCCTTGAGATTCCCTTGAAGCGCTGATTGAAGTCCAAAGCGATTGCGCATGTAGCGACCACGCGGACCGGTGATGGCAGCTGGACGCACCACAAATACCTGTGGCACTGGCTGACCCGCCGCCTTTCGCTCATCAAACATTTTTTTGAGATTTTCTTCAGTAACTTTTTTTTCGTGAGCGTAAATATAGTCATCATCGCGGAAGCCTTCGATTTCGGTAAAGCGATGTTCAATGGTGTTATTGGCTCGGGCACTATATGAAGAAGCCGTCGAAAAATAAATCAATTTATCCACTGATTCGGTCTCCATCGCAAACTGAAAAATCTTTTGTGATCCATCAACATTCCAACGCCACTGTTCAGTTGCTTCCCCATACATGGCGCGTATCTGCCAAGCAGTGTGTACTACCGTTGTGGGCTTGAGCGCTGCTACCTGCTCCTGCCACCCATCATCTGCCATATTGTGTTGAATGTACGTCACCTTGGGAATTGTCTTCGAAAAATCTGATTGGGGCTCTTTATCAATCGTGACAATGGCTGCGACATCATCGCGCTTACTCATCTGATCACAGAGCATTTCACCGACATACCCGGCACCGCCCACAATAAAAACCGTTTGTTGCATATGTGTAAGAGTATAACACTAGTACGGACCAATTGGTAACAACTTATTTATTCTTTGGAAAATAAATAGAGATACCAAACCGAGACAGCACCGTTTTAATCGTTCTGAGAAAAATAGCCATATCAAGCCAAAACGACCGATTCTTCACGTAATAGAGATCATAGGAGAAACGCATGCGTGATTCTTCAATTGACTGTGGACTAATATTGCCTGGTATATAACGCTGATTCGTTTGCGCCCAGCCGGTGACTCCTGGCTTCACAAAATAGCGGATTTTGTAATACGGAATTTCGCTCGCCAGGCGCTCCCCCAACCCAGCTGTGTCATTGCGTGGCCCAATGAGAGACATGTCCCCTTTGAGAATTGCCCAAATCTGCGGAATTTCATCAATACTGATTTTTCGGAGAATCGCACCGATTTTAGTCACCACATTATCCTGCTTGGCATCTTCCGTAGTCCATGTACCACTGCCTGCCAGATTCTTGGTCATCGTACGGATTTTGTGCACTTTGATCGGACGATTGTACTGTCCAATACGATCCTGTGTAATGAAGAAGTCTCCGGGTCCCTCAAGACGCATCGCCAGATAAATAAACGGCATCATCAGGAGAAATGCTATACCAAGTAAGATACTTGTTACAATATCAATGAGGCGTTTTGACACATCGTACATTAGACTGCGTGATTGCGAGACATGGGTCAGAAACCAATCATACCGAAGCGCTGATAATGGTACACGATCAAAGGTGTCTTCATAGACCTTATAAAAATCAAGGAAGGTAAAATCAAAATCGATAAAAGCCCGATCAAACAACGCCGGTAAGACCTGCTCGAGGTAGGGACTGTGGGCATCAGCGACAATGATATCAATCCGTTCTTTTACGATGAGCTGGAGGAGCTTATCTTTAAAGTCTTTGGTTTTAGCTGCCACTTTACTGTCTATCAGCCGGACAAAAGAGTATGAGTAACGATCGTTGTTATTTACCTCATCAACCAATTCGATAGCCTCTTCTCCATCAGCTAAGAGGATTGCTCGCTTATGCGGCACTGGTGCGAACCGTGGATAAAGGTACATTCGCCAGTAGGTAATAAGCCCTACCGAAATAAAGAGATAAATGATGAGATTCGTTTTTGGCGCAATACCAAACGGAATAATCAGAAACAAGAAAAAAGCGAGAATGATGTTCACAACTTGGGTATTCAAGATCCGACTAAACAAAAACGTCTTGAGAATAGTGGTGTGTTTATCATATAACCCACCGATGTAAAAGATGAACAGCCACAGTACTGACAATAATAAAAATGGTCCGAAGTGATCCCCTAACACCTGTCCGCCCGGTAACTCAACATACCGGATCAGGAGAGTCAGCCACAAAGCACTCAAAAAGGCTACAATATCACCAAAAATGAGTATCGACAGTTCGCGGGTACGTTCGCCCATAGGTAGATGGTCATATGGTACCAGAGGTAGAACTCCTGGCAAGAGCCAGTCGCCAAAGTAACCAAAATACGCTATGCTGGTAAAAAATAAAAACCGTCCTGTTTTATGTCTATACACCAGTCATCACACCGCAAAAAGGTTTTATTTCTTATCACCAAGTCAAATTGGGGTGGCGCCCAACGTTATGTATACGACCTTGCCACCAGTCTCGATCGTCAACAATTTGAACCGGTCGTAGCCCTGGGAGGCAACGGTCCACTTGCGGATATGCTCCACCATGCCAGTATTCGAGTTATTCCACTTACACATCTCAAAAACTCAATCCACCCGCGTGATACCTGGGCAGCGTTTTCAGAAATTCGGGCAATTTTAAAAACCGAAAAGCCAACCGTCTTTCATCTCAATAGTTCAGTTGCTGGCTTGATCGGCGCACTGGCTGGCCGAAGTTGTTTGGTACGACGTATTATCTTTACCGCCCATGGCTGGGCTTTTAACGAAGACCGGCCCTGGTGGCAAAAGTTGATACTCAAAAAGCTACATTATTGTACCGTGCTTCTAGCCCACCACACTATTGCGGTTTCTACGGCAATGGTAGCCCAGATGAACTGGCCTCTAGCCCAACGACATATGAGTGTCATAAACCCAGGTCGTACGATTGGTCCGATGTACGACAGTCAACAAGCACGGGCTGAACTTGTAAACTTCTTTCCCCAGCTGCGGCCAGTCATGACCACTATCTGGGTCGGCTGTATAGCCGAGCTACATCCGATCAAACGTCACCATATACTGATTGAAAGTTTCATGACCTTAGCTCGAACACACCCTGACGTACAACTGATTTGTATTGGTGATGGTATACTCAAAGATGAATTAGTTGCCCGTGTTAAAAGTGTTGACTTAGACAGTCGGGTGTTTTTTGTGGGAGCAGTACACGAAGCGGCTCGTTTTTTACCCGCTTTTGATTATTTTGTTCTAGCCTCAAAATCAGAATCCTATGGCTATGTTATTCATGAAGCAGGTCTAGCTCGCGTTCCCGTTATTGCCACAAATGTCGGCGGTATCACTGATATCGTTACGCCCGACTACAGCGGTCTCCTTGTACCAGCAAATGACTCTGCTGCCTTAACTGTAGCTTTTAATACTTATCTTAAAAATCCCAATATCGCACAACGCTATGCTGAGCGTCTCTATGCTACTACATCACTGAACCCAACTGAAAGAATGGTAAAGAAAACAGAATATTTATACAGACTATAGTTATACTGGCTTAATTAAAATACTTAATTAAACTATAAGACACTAATACTACAATTTGGGAAACTACTCAGAAGTTGCGTTGGGTTACCAATTGTCGAAACGGTGTCAGGTGTCCCAACAACGATTTTACAGTAACGTAAATTCCCACCCCAACCATTAATTCTTTGATACGAAGGCTGTGATTCAAAACCGACTAAGATTGTATATGACGATGGATCTGCTAGATTACTTGTACCACTATTCCTTACCCTATACACCAGTGATGATCCGATCGGATCAGTGTTAGGGGCATAAATATTATTTCGAAAATTTCCTTCACTTGTAGTATAAAGTGAAGTAGGCGGTCTCTTAACTATAAGTGCAGCAGAGATTGATGTTGATGAGCAATTCAATGTTGTTGGTCCAGCACATGGATAACCACCTTGTTGGGTTCGATACAACTCAATCGCTTTCATTAGCTCTCTTGCCTCAGAGATACGCGATGCATCACGAGCACTCGCCCGCGCACTCTGCAAACTAGACAACACTGTTGAAGCTATAATACCAATAATCGCGATAACTACTAATAATTCAATAAGAGTAAAACCTTGGTGTCGGTTTAGTCGGTAGAACATATACCATATATAGTACAAAAATTTACGGCACAATATTCAAAAATTACGTTTATCTGGGGATAACAATAGATTCGTATCTTTAATACCTCATACAATATGAGATATATGGTAAACTTTCAATTTAATGACGAGCAGTCAAAAATTAGTCGACGCATCCAACCAGCAAAAACTAAAGGTATCCAAGGGTATTTAATCAAATGGGGTATAGCAAAAAGCGAACCGCAAGCCAGTCTTATCATGATTGCCTTAGTTGTCGTTTGCTTTGCAATAATTATCTATCAACAAGCCGATCTCTTCCGTTCAGCGCCTGTTGAAATAGTAGATCCATCGCTTGCACCTTAAAGATTATTCACGTAATAATCCATCGGACACATTATGTGTAGTGATTTTAGTGCGAGCGTATCGTCGCATAGCAAATACCATACCAACAGCGATAAATTCTGTCACAAGATGGGAGCCACCGTAACTGAGGAATGGTATGGTCGTACCAGTGACTGGCAAAAGACCAATATTCATACCGATGTGCACAAAAAAGTGAGCAGTAAACAGCACCGCAACACCGGTTGCAAAAAGTGTTTCGAAGTTGCTTGCTCCCATCATTGCATGGTAAAGGAGACGCCAAATCACTACCCCGAAAGATCCAAAGAGTAACAATACACCAACCAATCCCCACTCCTCAGCAAAAGCTGCGAAAATAAAGTCCGTCTCGTATTCTGGCAAGAATTGTAACTTCGATTGGGTACCATACCCAATCCCCTTACCCATCAATTGCCCAGATCCCACTGCAACGGTTGATTGATACGCGTTGTACCCCGCTCCTTGAATATCGGCCAAAGGATCAAGAAAGGTGAGGATACGAGCTTTTTGATAGTCCATAAATACAAATTGCCACATAATCCCAAATGCTACTGCACCGAGTGTCCCGACTACTGCGAGATGACGAAAACGGATACCAGCCACGAGGATCATACCGAGCCAGATAAAGAACAAAATGATCGCTGAACCGAAATCAGGCTGAATAAACACGAGACCAAAAATAACCAATCCGTAAATGGCAGAAACAATGATATGACGAATATCACTGATATGTTCGTGTCGTTTGGCAAAGTATTTGGCCAACACAATTATTAATACCAGTTTAGCTGGATCGGCTGGTTGGATAGAGAAAAAGCCTAAGTTGAACCGACTCTGAGCACCGAGAGTCACCTCTCCAATAAAGAGAACAAGCACCAACAAAGCTACTACTGCGAGATACAAAAAGAAGCTAGTGTTCCCTGTTCGTAAGAACCGATAGTCGGGAAGAAGCGCAACGAAGAACGCTCCACAGGCCACCAGAATCCAAATAAGTTGTCTGTTGAAAAAAAAGTTTTCACCTTGATAGGTATACATGGTAATCAATCCCATGAACGACAAAAACAACATGGCACCGAACAAAATCGGATCAAACGAACGCAAAAATACCCGTAATCCGTGCATACAAGAAGTCCTTGTAGTCTACCGAGCGCACGCAGGTGGCGCAAGTTTCTTACTCTAAAGGAGCAAAGTTGTCACCTGTTTTGGGGATCACGTCAATACGCGCAGCGCCATCTTCACAAATTGCAGCTGTAATAGCACTATAGATACTTGAGAGAGTACTAGTCTCAGGAGCTGCGTACGCCTGATCAGGGGTAGTCGCTACCCCGCGTAAAAAGTCCATATTAACAGCTGTTCCGAGACCGATGGTAAAGACAGTAATGTCATCGGTACGTAATTTAGCCGCCGCCTCCAGTGCAAAAGTCTCTGGATCTTCGCCCGGTGCAGTAGCCAAACCGTCCGTTAGAAGCACTACCACATTACGGGCATCAGTGTTATGACGTGTGGAGTTGAGTTCGGCCTGGGCTTTTATGAGCGCATCACCGGTATTCGTACTGCCCCGTTCTTCTTTAGGGTCTATGACAAGTGATTTTATCTCACTTCGTGCGGCAGCAGTATCAGTGGTCAGAGGCAAATCAATTCGACCTTCGGTTGCGAAGGTAACCAGACTTACCTGATCATCTCTCCGTAACTGCCCAACAAAAGTCTCCGCTGCAGTCAGTACAGAACTAATTGGTTCGGGCGGATTCGTCCCGTCGTTATTCATACTCCCAGAGAGATCAATTGCTACGACGACATCAGTCGGCACCTCGCAACTACGAAGCGTCTTAGCAATTGGTCGTGGCCAAGTAAACACAATATCCCGACCACTACGCCCAACCAACTCTGGAATAAATGTCTGTGAGGCAGTGAGTGGATTGCCACGAGCATCAAAGATAGTGGCTACCACTTCAACATTTTTGGCACTGGTTAACTCATTATTTTCGATGCGAGCATTGAGTCTCGGTCGAGCATCCGCGCCTGATAACGCAAGATCGCTGGTTCGGAATTGCGCTCGACCATAGGCGTATGGCAGCCACATATCAGCTGGTTCAAGAGTGAGAATGGTTTCGGTTGGTGTGCGTCCTTGTGTATCAATACGACCTTCAAAAATCGGGTAAGTGCTATCAGGTGGCAAAATGGTCGTGCCGCTTTTAGTGACGATTACACCCTCACGATCTTTGAGCGTAAATGTATAGTTAAGAGCTGGTGTTCCGGCATGCTTGTTGGCATTTTCGACATACGCTACCGCGTTATACTGCCCAACATTTGCGGGGAAGCTCTGCGCCCAAACCACTTTTGGTGGACGTACGGTAAAGGCGCAAATTCGTGTACATGCACCACCACAATCAACCGCCAATTCTTCACCATTCAGTTTGTTATCAAAACAAGTTGGCGCTTGGTAAAAGTACAAAAAATAAACACCCACAATCATACTGGTAAGTATGAAAAAATAACCCGTACCGTACTGTACCCGTCGCCAAAACGCCCACATGCGTACACCTTCGAGTTGTATCATGACTCTTATTGTACCAAATGAAAATGCACCTGACGGAGCAAGGTGAGCACAACCCGAAGGGTGCAACAACCTCAAGGTTACTACACTACACCAATCTAAAAACCAAGCAACCCTCTACAAACTATCGCCAGACCAAGCTTAGAAATTGCTCATACCACACATTCGTCATTGCGAGCGGTAGCCAAGCAATCCAGACATTAATAAGTGGGTATATAAATGACAAAACCACTATGGTCAGTGGCTTGTTGTGGGTATTTTGGAGTTGATTGAAAACTTAATGTTGGCGTGAGAAAGTGATTTGCTCATCACTTTCGCAAGACACATTGCGAGATATTGTGAGTGAACACGAAACAATATATCCAATGAGTGGACAACGCCGGTACGGCGGACCTATTCTGGCAGAATAGGTAGGCGCATAAATAACAAAACCACTATGTTCAGTGGCTTGTCGTAGGTATATTCGGAGTTGATTGAAAACTTAATGTTGGCGTGAGAAATGTGTGGGACACATTTCGCAAGACTCATTGCGAAATTTTATGAGAGTTAGCGAAATAAAATATCCAATGAGTGGACAGCCGCTGTAAGCGGGACCTATTCTCTCACGGTAGTTTCTTATTAAGTTACCATCGACACCTGCGTCAGCATCTCAAGAAAAAACCACTCGCACGAGTGGTTTTTTCTTGAGATATTCGGAGTTGATTGAAAACTTAATGTTGGCG
>JACCDR011724442.1_pt1 | contig 16967 bp, 18 predicted proteins | sample 7446431 | NCBI WGS metagenome assembly JACCDR01 (sample SAMN15323443, study PRJNA562643) | freshwater metagenome | isolation source: river surface water | place: USA:Blue River Watershed | collected 2017-08-17 | reverse complement strand
TGCCATTGCTGAAGGTCTTGCCCAGCAGATTGCGCAAAATCAGGTACCAGAGTCTATCAAAGGGAAGGAGATTCTCTCGCTTGACCTCGGGCTCCTCGTTGCCGGGACGAAGTTTCGTGGTGAATTCGAAGAGCGCCTTAAGGCGGTTATGAAAGAAGTTGAATCTTCCCAAGGTCAGATTATTCTCTTTATAGATGAGCTCCATACGATTGTGGGGGCTGGTCAGGCTGAGGGATCGATGGATGCCTCGAATATGTTGAAACCAGCACTTGCTCGGGGTGAACTGCGCGTCATTGGTGCGACCACCCTCAAGGAATACCAGAAGCACATCGAACGCGATCCGGCCCTCACTCGCCGTTTCCAGCCGGTGTATGTGAACGAACCATCACACGAAGATGCGATTGCGATCCTTCGTGGTATCGCCGAGAAGTACGAACTCTTCCATGGTGTTCGTATCACCGACGATGCAATTGTAAGTGCGGTGAATCTCTCATCGCGGTACATCACTGACCGCTTTTTGCCAGATAAGGCTGTCGACCTGATTGACGAAGCAGCCTCAGCCTTACGTATCTCACTTGAGAATAAGCCGGAAGAATTGGTTGTATCAGACCGCCAGATTCGTCGCCTTGAAATCGAAAAAGAAGCTCTGAAGAAAGAATCAGAAGTATCTGAATTATCAACTGAACAAAAGAAGCGCATCAAAGATCGTCTCAAGGAGATTGATAGTGAGATTGGTGAACTGAGAGAGACTACTTCGGCCCTTGAAACGAAATGGACTAATGAGCGCGAAGCGCTTGATGCGATGGGACGCCTCAAAAAAGAGCTCGAAGAACTCCGTCTCGAAGCGGAAAGTGCGGAAGCGATGGCCGATCTCGCCCGAGCAGCCGAAATTCGTTATGACACCATCCCAAGTATCGAGCGTGAGCTTGATGCCCATCAGAAGCGTTTGAAGAAGCTCCAACGTAGCCGTCGTCTTCTCAAAGAAGAAGTTACCGAAGAAGACATCGCGGCGGTCGTGTCACGTTGGACTGGTATTCCAGTCTCACGTATGCTCGAAGCTGAAGCCGAGAAGCTCGCTCGAATCGAAGAAGACTTGAAGAAAAAAGTAGTCGGACAAGACCACGCAATCAAGCTTGTCGCTGACGCAATCAAGCGCTCACGGGCTGGTATCGCTGATCCGAATCGTCCGATTGGTTCGTTCCTCTTCCTTGGTCCAACTGGAGTGGGTAAGACGGAGCTCTCACGGGCACTCGCCGAATTCATGTTTAATGATCCGGACGCTATGGTGCGTATCGATATGTCTGAGTTCATGGAAAAGCACGCAGTATCGAAGATTATCGGTTCACCACCAGGCTACGTTGGGCACGAAGAGGGTGGGAACATCGCCGAACGAGTGCGCCATCGTCCCTACTCAGTTATTCTTCTTGATGAGGTTGAGAAGGCGCATCCGGAGGTATTCAATGTACTTCTCCAGGTGCTCGACTCTGGCCATCTTACGGACGCCAAGGGGCGCAAGATTAATTTCCGTAACACGGTTATTATTATGACCTCAAACATCGGGGCTGAACACATTGATCGTATGTCTAATTGGGGCTTCACCCACGACCATGGTGAGCAGGCACAGTACACCCAGGCCAAGGATAAGGCGATGGAAAGCCTCAAGCACTTCTTCCGTCCGGAATTCCTCAATCGCCTTGATGAAATCATTGTATTTGATATTCTCTCGCCAGAGACGGTGCGCAGTATTGTTGGTCTTCAGGTCGACGATGTCACAAAGCGTCTCCGTGGTAAAGAAATTGCCCTGTCTGTCAGTGATGCTGTTCTCGATTACCTGGCGAAGGTTGGTTATGATCCGAAGTTTGGTGCTCGGCCACTGAAGCGCGTCATTCAGAGCAAGATCCTCACCCCAGTGGCGAATATGATGATTCAGGAAGGGATGCTGCGTGGTGGTACCGTGCGAGTCGACATGAAAAAAGACGAACTCGTCTTTGATGTGAAGAAGAAGGCGCTCTCTCGGAGTGCCCAGAACAAAAAAGAAAAAGTAGTTGCGCCAGTGGTACTGACTACGAAGTAACGGAGACAACACAGCAGCGCCGCCCCAAGGGCGGCGCTGCTGTGTTGTAAAAAGTCACTACTGATGTAACCGAAATTGTTTTGCGAGAAGAGGTTCCATTCCCGGACTATCATCGGTAAACAGTCGTTCGTCGATGAGCTCGCTGTCTGGTAGGGCTACGAGTCGATCATTAAGGGTATAGTTCATGTTATAGAGCGCATTGGTCATCTTGGTAGTTGAAGCAAATATTATTGGTTGATCGTCGTGTCGGACGATGATAAGGATGTTTTGGAGTTTCTTATCCGTCGGGCTTTGGATGGGCAGAAGACGATAGTTAGGGAATACGGTACGGAGGGTGTTGATGGTTGAGCCGGTCATGCTTGTGCTGTAGGTATCGAGACTCCCGATGTAATTAAGAAACGCTACTCCTTGTGGAGCGAGGACACGCTTCAGGCTATAGAAAAACTCTTGGGTAAGTAGATGAGGTGGAATATAGTGGCCACTATTCATCACATCAGAAAAAATCACATCATAAGTCGTTGTTGCTTGATCGAGAAATACACGCGCATCCATAGTGTGATTACGGAGCAATGGTGAGGTTGGCAATTCAAAAAATTCCTGAGCGATGGGCAGGAGATAGGGTTCGAGTTCAACCGTTTCGATACTCAAGGTTGGATTATTTGCATGTACGTGGCGAGGAATGGTGTATGCTCCGCCACCGAGTACCAAATACGATTGCGCATCGGGAATAAAGTCGCGGTAGGTGAGTGCGATCTCTGCGTAAGGGAAGGCGATCTTGTTTGAGCCAGGTATGATGGCCGAGGAGAAATTAGTATCGTTTTTTAAAAAACGGTATGTCATACCGCGAATCGTTTCTTCGTAGACGGTGAGTTGTGAATAGAGACCGTCTTTTTGGTACAGTAATACCCCGCGACTTGTGGTTGGTACATCACGAATAGCGATGATCATAAGTATTGTAAATGCGACTGCTGATCCGGCAGTAAAGAAGAGTGTGGTGGTTGGTGTGGTGAGTGTTTTGGCTATAGACACCATCACAAACACGCTCCAGAGTACGAGTACGACACCGGTTGCTGTCAGTGTGTTCGTAAGGCCAAAGTGTGGAATGAAATAAAAACCAGCAAGGAGACTGCCGCTGATGCTCCCAATCGTACTCAAGAAAAATACTGTACCGACAGCTTGTCCCTCAGTGTCGGTACCGCTGGCGATTAATTTTGCCACAAAAGGCGAATCGACCCCCAACAGCGCCGCGGGGACAAAGAAAATGAGAAACGAGATAATGAGAGGTCCGGTGCTTGTACCGAGGGTCGGTGCCAGGCTTGGTAACAACGTGAGCGCTGTAAATATCAGGACGAGCATCATGATGCCGGCACTTCCGATGATGTACAACAGGATAATAGGTTGCGGATATCGATCAGCGAGACGACCACCAAAGTAATAGCCAAGACTGAGAGCAAGGAGTATCACCGACAATACACTTGAGACAACTGTGAGTGAGGCTCCATAGTACGGTGCCAGGAGTCGGATGGCACCGACTTCAAAAATGAGTACCGCCATGCCGGTGATAAAGACGGTGGCGAGGAGAAGTCGGCGAATGTATGTCGTCATAGATCTAGTATACCGGTCGATGGTAAAAGGTGAAAGCCGCCCGTGCACAAGCACGGGCGGCTTTCAAGTCTCGTTCTAGGCTTAACTTTTTTGAAGAGATCTAATATGAATGAGATTTTATGTGCGCCGGGTTGGAGTTGGTTCGAACCTGGTGTACGGGGTAAGGAATAAGAAAAGCCGCCCAACCGAAGGAAGGGCAAGCCTTTCTTCAGGTGGGCGACATAGTCGCTATTCGCCGGGGTGGTTCCAGTCGAAGAATACCCGACCTTCGCGTTTGGTGATGTCACCATCAAGTTCGCCGATGTCGACTCCCGGGTAGATTGACCAGATGGTTACCTTCGGCTCGCCTCGCTGGTCCTCCAATTGGTAGACGATTGTCAGATCTCGTGTGAGCGGGGTCAGACGCCTGGTTTGGTTCAGTCGAACTCGTTTCGCACAGCTGTGTTTGTTTGGCTGGAACCACTCAAGCATATCGACAGGGAAGTCACTTTCTGGTGCAGTGCTTTCCCAGCCGACTTCGATTGCCATCTGCAATTCGAGGCTGTGCGTGCCGAAATCTCCCTTCTGCCACAGCTCCAGAGCATCATCCACGAGGTCATTGCAGACCTTACCTTTCATGACTTCCTCGATCGATCCCCAGACCCGGAAGTTTCCTGCCCGCTTCACGTCACGACCACGAAAGCATGTCGTCTCCAGGCGTTTCTCCACCATGATCGGACAGATCACGAGCGTGTCGACCGAATTAGCACTCGGTCCTTTGATAACAAGGTGCATGTTTTAACTCCCAGAACCGATTTTCAACTAACACAATACATTATAAATAGTGTATTGTCAATGTTTGTGCGCCGGGTTGGAGTTGGTTCGAACCCGGTGTGTGGGGTAGGTTAACGAAAACCACCCCAATCATCGGAGAAGGGGTGGGTGGATAGGTGATCTCATCACCTGATGCAGTTGAGCAGCTCGCTGACAGCCATGTCGAGGCGTTCTTGCCAGTACGTCTGGTGTTCGTCGCCCGTGGCATAGGTGCCGTCGGGGATGAATTCCAGTTCCCGAGGGCCGTCGATGCCGAAATCAGCAGTGCCATCGAACCCGTGGTCTGAGAACGTGTCGAGCGTTTCTTGCCCATGCGTTCCGTCCTCACGGACCCAGAACGCCAGCCACGCAGACTGCGGGTCATTTGCACGGAGACGCTCGCCCGAGTTGTAGAGGGTGTAGCGATTGCCGTTGCAAAGGAAGACCGCTTGGTATCCGTTGAGCTCGCCCGACGGGAGGAAGTAGGTCTTGCGCAAAAGCGCAGGGATCGACACATCGATGACCGCCGCTGCCAGTTCCTGCACATCTTCAGCCGTAGCTGCCGAGGCAACGTTGGCATTGGTGACAAGGGCGGAAAGGCCCAAAGCGAGAAGAGAACGAAAGAACATAGCACACCTCATGTTGCTAGTGGGTTCAACTAACGAAACAATACACCATTTCTAGTGTATTGTCAATTTTGTGCGCCGGGTTGGAGTTGGTTCGACACTTTTGTGTGGGGTAAGGAGATCAATGAAGTTGTAGTTCAAGATTGTTTTCCAACCATCGCCGGCCAACTGACCCATCCCTGATTTGCATATGTTCTATGAGGGTTAGAAGGCCAATTACGGTGTTTTGGATATTCATTTTTATACCATTGTTGAATATTTGCAGGCGATCCCGCATCCTTATACGCCTCCCGCACCTCTGTGAGAAACGTCCCCAAAGGTAATAGTTCTACCACCTCTTTACCAACCATCGCCGGCCAACTGACCCATCCCTTTTGTTTATATGCTGCATCAGGCGCAGCGGGCCACCCAGGGTGATTCGGGTACTCGGTTTTATACCAACCTTGGACACCATGAGGCGACCCCACCTCCTCATACGCCTCCCGCACCTCTGTGAGAAACGTCCCCAAAGGTAATAGTTCTACCACCTCTTTACCAACCATCGCCGGCCAACTGACCCATCCCTGATTTGCATATGTTCTATGAGGGTTAGAAGGCCAACTACGGTGTTTTGGATACTCCGTTCCGTACCATGTTTTAAGATCATTTGGCGACCCCGCCTCCTCATACGCCTCCCGCACCTCTGTGAGAAACGTCCCCAAATCAAGTTTCGGTCCACGTTCACGTTTCTGGAACTCAGAAGTTGTTCGTTTCTTTTGTGGTTGGTCTGTTGTCTCTTGTTCAACAAAGGGTGTCTCAAGTGCATCTTTTATAACACTGCGCCACTCCGGACTTTGAATAATCCGGCGACCAGCTGTTGGTGTAGTTCTAATAAAAGCATTGCGCTGGTTTTTGGTAGAGCTATCAAGGTGTTCGATAGATACCCCCACTTGTTCAAGTACTTCTGTATCAAAGATATAGCTCGCATTACCTTCTTCGTCACACACGTACACGACTCGATTCAATTCAGGAACAGATACCCGCACATACGGCTCTTGGCGCATCATGGAATCAGTGGTACTGCCAGCTAGATACTCAGTATCAGCTAATGTAATATCAAAATCGTGTTCAAGGATGTATGCTAAGGTCAGTACTCGGTTAAATAGTCTCGGTGACTCATAAGTTCCTGTCCCATTTCCACCTATTGCTCGTTCGGGTGCGTCTGGTGGGGTGATAATTGTACTGGTGGTTTTAATATGCTGGGGTAGGGCACTCTTAATCTGAGTGATAGTATCCCGTACGGCAATAATTTCATCCAGTATCTCATTTAAATTTTTAAGCCCATAAGCCTCATATGCTTTGTCTTCGAGCTCTCGACCTGCATACTGATCAGATTCTGGAAAGTCCTTGGTATAACTACTTATCACTGCTTCATTGAGAGTAATGAGTCTCTCAAGTGCATCTTCAGCAAACGTATCAATCGTTTCCACTGTCACTGGGTGATACAGGACACTGTGGAGTTGTTGGGCGAATTGCGCCCCACGCTCTTGCTCTGGTGATTTTGGATGACCTTCTTGCATAGAGACTATTGTATCAGAATGCTTGTTACTTCAATGAAAATAACCCCTGGTGTAGGGTTATTAGAGACGCGTGCGCCGGATTGGAGTTGGTTCGAACCTGGTGTGTGGAGGTAGAGGTGTAAAATCATACTCACTGGTCAATTTTACTTTGGTTCAAAATTAACTGCTTTCTGACTAAATTTTTCTTTATAGTTTCAACCAAGGGACTTGAGATGACACCTTCTTGTAGTTTTGTCACTATTTCATCTGGCATTGTAGGTAGGTTTGCGTCAGTCATGTTTTTATCAATAATTAACTGCTCTAAAAAACTCCTAGGATAGACCCAAGGATTATTGCAGTTAAATATTGTATCTCGAGAAAAGACGCTGTATTCACTTGGACCTACACGGACAACTGTATTTCCTGGCAGATTTCTTTTTACTGCAAACATTTGGATTTCTCCGACTTTTGAACTTGCGCAAGCTAACAAAATTAGCTGATCTGTATCACTGGGATCATTTAACACCACATAATAGTGTGGTTCGTCACTCTTAAAGTTTTCATCAATATTTACAAACCGATATACAGCACCAACTTTCAATGTTGCGGTAATTAGTATAGGTGCCAATTCAGATTCATTCACAACTGACTTAATTACCTGAAATTTTTTGAGCCACTTACATACTCTTTGAAAATCTCATGCGACAAATTCAAAGACGCTGAGTCAGTCTTAAACTTATCATTTGTTAGTCCTTCCGGATTATCAAAAAAGTCACTGAGATTCATATCTTCTGAAACAGAGTCGGCGTAAAGTCTATCTTTAAATTTTGACCATTCAGGGTAGAGGTGTGTTAGTTCAATTAACTGGGTTGCAGTAAGTTGCCCATAATTGTTAATTGAAAAATTGAGTGCTTCAATATCAGAATCAGAAAATTGCTCTAGATCAGTTATCTGAACTTTTGATAAGATGTTTTTGTTTTCTGGATTTTGTCTAATATATGTTTGAACATATTTGACTTCATCGTCACCTAAATAATCAGTGCACTCAATAACATCTTTAATTAATGAACCTACAGGACCTTTTTGCATGGCGATGTATTTATCTTGTGATACTGTTCTCCCGTATTTTCTTAAGTGGTAGCGGTCTGCGAAATAAGCGAGTTTAACTAAGCTCCATTTATCAAGTTGACCATTCTGTGAGTGAGAAAGGAGATAGTTGATGATTTGGGTAACTTTTTTGTAATTACTCATAGGTGAGGAGATTTTCTGTTTTAATCTATATTAATTACAGATCAGTAAGCTTTGTATTGATTGAATTATGGGGATAAATAATTTTAGTACAAGAATTTTAATATGTCAATGATTAATTACAATTACATTGATTAAATGGTATAGTCATGCCATATCTAAAATAATTACACTTTATGAAGTTTTCTTCAGAATTAGTGTCAAGATATCAAGAATATATGCTTAGAAAGCATAATGTTGTGATTTCAGAGTCTGAGGCACAATTGAATTTAGAAAGTCTTGCTGACTTACACAGATTAATCATGATTAAAGAATCTAACTAAATTCATATAATCATTTGCTTTTCTCGCAGGTCGGCGTATAGTTTTATTATGAAATACATTCTAAGTCTAATAATAGCTTTCGGATTCGTTTTTAGTGGAGTCAGTACAGCTTGGGCGGATCAATACGTGAATGGTTATTATCGCAGTAACGGTACTTACGTGAATGGTTACTGGCGTTCTACACCCGACGGTAACCCGTACAACAACTTCAGCTTCCCTGGAAATACTAACCCGTATACAGGTGTGACTGCAGGTGGCAATGCGAGTACTTATCTTAAGAATTACTACGGCAGTGGGTCTAGTTACTCACTACCTACGTACAGATCTTCATATACATTGCCGTCGTATACTCCATCTTACATACCGAGTTACACCCCGACGTATAAGTCGTCTTATACATCATATACTCCAACATACTCAGGTTATTCAGGTCTGAGTTCAAGTGACATTTATAAAGAAATAAAAGGAGGTTGGATGTCATACGGAGTCACTTATTGTGATTCTGGATATTATGAAAAAGATGACAAGTGTGTCAAAGAACCAGCAAACGGTTATGCAATTGGCGACAAGATCTACTGTGATGCAGGTTTCATAGAGAAAAACGACAAATGTGAAAAGCCTAAGAACGGTAAGTTAGTAGGTAGCACTCTCTATTGTGATGATGGATATTTCGTAAACAAGAATTCCTGCGTAACTCTTGAAAGGATTTGTAAAGCAGAGTTTGGCTCAAAATCAGTAGCATTTGGCGAAGATCAGTGTACTTGTAAAGAAGGTTTTAAGTGGAATACCAAACAAACAGAGTGTGTCAAAGATCGTTCAAAAACTTCAGCAGTTAAAGCCTCGACACGATAAGTGTATATGGACATAAGCACCCATATATTTTTACTGATAGTTGTAGGTGGAGTTACTTCAATGTGGTCTTTTCGTTTGTTTGCGGGAAGTAAAAGACAAATGTATGAGATTGAGTATTTGTGCTTCGCTTGTATTTGGGGAACGGCACTTGTAGTTATTCATGCAGAGTTGATGAAACACAACAATTTTGAGGCTGTATCCAGGCTGGTTAATAACCCTCTGGCTTCCGCTTTGTTTTTTGGTACATTAGGACTACTGGTAGGAAGCGTTTTAGGATATTTAGATAAACAATACAAAATTACAGTCAAGGTAGGAAAGTTTATTACACGGCTCTAGGTTTTAGTGTTTTGTATGACAGGTCTGGCAAAAATTGGAAGTGCGATAGGGGGAGGGGTATTGCTTACTGCCTTGGCTTCAGGTGGGTCCCAAAACGTGCCAGAAACGCCTGTAACTGTTCCAACAGTACAAGAACAGCAGAAGACTACACCAAAGCCTACTACAGCCACTATAACGCCACAGAATGAGCCCAAAGACACTAAAGAAGAATCTGCTACAAAAAGTGTACCAACGGTCCCTAAAACGCCTACAGAGCCATCAGTCAAGCCAAAACCCATCAGTAGTTGCCACCCTGGTTATTCGGGTTGTCTCAAGATGAATGCGGGTGATTATGACTGTGCTGGCGGATCTGGCAATGGTCCTAATTACACTGGACCGGTGCAAGTATACGGTTCTGATCCGTTTGACTTAGATCGAGATAATGACGGGTGGGGATGTGAGTAAAATTTAATCTAATTCTTTTCCTCAAAAGGGTCAATAATGAAGTCTCTTAGTGATTCTACGATCATTATAACTATGTTGTTCATTCCCGTTTCTTCATTCCACTTTTTGTGTTCAATAAAGCTGTCTCCAAACAATCTGTCAATTTCATTCAATAGTTCTGTTTTCCCTTCCTCACTCAACCCCAGTGAGTTCCGTTCACCATTCTCACCATATTTGATAAAAATAAACGGATATAAACTTACACCCTGGTATAAAGTGGTAAATGCTTCTTTTGTTTCAGCTTGGTGCAGGTTGTTTTGGTACCGGAGTGACCCAAAATCAACATTGTCTTCGGTAAGATCTTTGAGATGTTGTTCAAATTGTGTAAATGACAGAATCAATTGTGATAAACAAGCAATTAGTGCTCTTTTAGTTAAATCTACCGTTGGATCATTGTAGGTTTCAATCACCTTAACTTCAATTAAGAGTCGTTCTAAAGCTTTTCTGTCATTGATGTTCTCTAATTGCCATGATGAGATTAATGATTCAACATTACTTGCCTCAGTGCTATTGTCAAGGGTAATGAAGTAAAGTCTTTTGTATATAGAGAGTAATTTTTTTGTTATTTCAATTTTTTGTTTTTCAGAAATAACTGTCTCAAATGAGGTGGTATTTGTGGTCGTTGCATTCAGATATTCATTATTTTTAGTGACAGAATCATTACCACTACTCAAAATCAAAAAAACGGTTACGCTAATCACACCGAATATTGACACAAGAAGTACTTTTAATTCTTGATAGTAATTAATCGGACTTTCGACGCCCTCGGTAAGTGTTGGAGCAGTAATCAGTCTGAAGCTAACAGTGAATAGAATCATTGCTGAAAATAGGCCAGCTAATATTTGTAGCTGGTTACCAGTTGAAAGATCGGCAGTTAAAGCAATCAGACAGCATAGACCGAGAGAAACAAATATAAACGGACGGTTTTTGATAGGTAGCCATTGCTTTACTCGATTTGGTATCCACCATAGCTTTATAAGTCCAATCAAGAAACAGATTGTGACGAAAATGTACATAGCTATATATACCTCCATGTCAATGAGTTTTAGGAATTCGTAGTTGAACGAGAGTGTAAACAAGGTTACAAGTCCCAAAAGTATAGGGACCAGTATTGCATATCCTAGAAACCTGTTTGACATAAAATACAGTTAAGAGATTTTGTTTTCCTTTATAAACCAATCAGGAGCGTATTTTTTTATTTCAGATTTTGGCACATACTCAAGAACTTCATTTTTATAGAGAGTCCATTGCTTATCTGTGAAATCTTCTAGCAATATCCACTTTTTTGCTTTTAGATTATTTGTGAATCGCACTCTCTCATTTCGAGATGGATCACTCATTGAGTTAGATTTTGATTTCAATTTTGCTTTTTTCTTCTCTTTCGTACATTTATTTTTTACTTCTTTTGTGCCAGCTTTACAGTACAGTCTATCTTCGACCATGAAGCCATTCGCAACCTTTTTAAAGCCAGGCTTATCTTTGTAAACTCCTAACATTAAATCGTAGTATTCTTCATCAGTTAAAGGTGTTCCTGAAAAATTCGAATATGTTTTTAATCCGTGGTAGTGAGGAATCCCGTATAAAACTCCATATTGAGCACATTCATAGTAGCCAAGCCAGCAAGTGTGATAGCCGTATGCATCTAAGTCTCCTGGGTGGGCAGACGCGATTGTAGGTAAGGATACTATCCCCAAAATTACGAGTAGTAGATATTTCATAGGATTAAGAATACGATACCACTATAAATGTTAATGTAAACAGGGTATGATTCTGATAACGTTCACGACGTTCACACATTCATCCCTTTTTATGTCTTATTATGATGGTGTAGATCGCTATGATCTTATTGATGTAAGTATCGATTTATCTAATAGTATATTTGGTTTTGAAAATTACATTCCTAAAAGACCCCAAACGCCGTTTGTTGGAAAGGAAAACTATCTGCTATATCGCTCGAGGCCAACTGAGTATGGGGGTCTGGTTTTGTACCAGTTCAAATATTTAGATGTAATTCAAGACGGTGACTTAGAAGGGCCGTTTGAAGATTTTGCATATAGAACATTCTTAAAATTTACAGACTCCTCAGTTTTTGATAGTAAAGATTTTCTAATTCAGCTCATTATCACCTTTTGGTTAATTGCAATAAAACATGTATATTCTATACCTAGAAGTACTACTAACGAGGCTAGAATGGGAACAGAGCAAAAACAAAACGACAGAGTTGGGGAAGTCGTTAATCATTTTTTAAAGATACTATATAAACCAACAAAAAGACTTTCGGATACCTTGTGTCAAAAATATAATTTAGATGAAAGTGAGGTTTTCGCGATAGCTCTCAACAGCGTATCATTATGTGTTACTGGTGAAAAGCCAAAAAATATTGAGTCGCACTTTAAAAACATAATTGCTGGCAAAGATAAACTGCACACAAAGAGTGCGATTCGAGGGGTGAGTCTGCATTCCGCTTTTGCATATAATCAATTAAAGAATCCTAGCAAAAAAAGACTTTCCAAGTATCTGAATCACGCAAGCATGGCTAAGTCGTACACAGAGGAAGTTCTATCCCTTTTCAATAAGACAGGAGACGCCACTGTTCTAATGCTTTTAAGTGACGAGGCTTTACTATATGCAACCGCTGACTCATTAAATATTAATTCTAATCGAATCTATAAGCCAAACTCAAAGATTTCCTTGCCCCAATTTCTATTTAGTAGAAATGGGACTGTTCGGGACAGGGTAAGAGATCTCAGTAAAAATTTAAAATCTTTAGATTTTAAATACAATGACGAAAGTGTGTATGAAGATTATACTCCTCCCTCATCAAAAAGATGGGGAAGGCATAGAAATAACTTCACTAAACAACAGCAAGAACAATATTATCAATTCGCTGAACCGATTCTCACAAAGAAGGAACGTGAGGTCTATTCTAACTGGTTACAAGATAATTATTTTTCGAATAATCGAACGGAAAGTACGCATCTCTCAAATATAAGAAAGAAACTTAGAGAGAAAGCGATCGGCCGTCCAGATAGTCTTGGATAAAATCTTAACAAATAGAATTCCGGGATAGGGCATCAGAGTCACTGACTTTGGTGCTTATTTATTTAATTTATTGAAGATTATGGACACAAGGATTATACCTCTGGAATCAGACGCTAGTTATTTAGTGACTAACGAGACCTTTGAAGCGGCTGCTTATCTGGTAAATAAGATACCCCTATTTGATTGTACCTGGCATGAAAACCAAGCTTTTTATGTATTTAAGAGGGATGAAACAATGAATGAAACAGAGATTCATTATCTGGAGGGTAGGCTTAGTGGAAACTTACTCGAATATGCTCGCCAGTACCAACTTCTAATTAAGCGGATTAGACGTAAACCCAACTATTAGGGGGCCTATCAATTCATTACATTTATGACATTACAGACAGAAAAGAAACCAGTCTATAAGACTTCATTAGTAACAGGAGAGACGCTTTATGAGATGGTACATGATGCAAGTACACAAAAAACGTACTATTACGGATGTGATAAAGATGGCAATATTGAATCCCAAATAGAAGAGGTTACTCATAATGGGGTGTTGTATGCACCAATACCAGCCATGAATGATCTGGTGGCAAAGAAAGTAATTTTGTTCCCTGGACGACCGCTTGCATACACTAGTGAAGATCAATTGCTGACAGACATTCGGACATTCATTCATGCCTATCTCGATGTATCAGAAAACTTTGAACAGATTGCAACGTATTACGTCCTTTTTACCTGGCTATATGACCGGTTTAATGAGGTGCCATATTTACGTGCGATTGGTGACTTTGGCAGTGGTAAATCTCGATTTTTACACACGATAGGCTCATTAGTGTACAAACCTATCTTCACCGCTGGAGCGACTACGGTCAGTCCAATATTCCGCATCCTTGATGAATCAAAGGGGACGTTAGTTCTTGATGAAGCGGACTTCGGGCAGTCTGATATGACTTCAGATATTGTAAAGGTTTTAAATACTGGTTATCAGCGAGGCACGCCAGTACTACGAGCAGAAGGTAAAGGCACTTATGATTTACGAACCTTTGAAGTCTTTGGGCCGAAGATTGTTGCGACTCGTGAGACGTTTAAAGATAAAGCGCTCGAGAGTAGATTTTTAGTCGAGGATATGGGTTCCAGCTCACTTCGTAAAGATATACCACGGACACTAGATGAGACTTTTTACGCTAAAGCAGAGCAGATTCGTAATCAGTTACTTCAGTGGAGGTTTGATAACTATTTTAAGTCGCTAAATAAGCGAGAGGAGCTGATTTCAGGTATTCACCCCCGATTAAACCAGATTATTGTTCCGTTGCTGACTATCATTAAAGATAAGGATATTCGAGACAATCTAAAGCGTTTTATAGTGCAGTATAACAATGAACTGGTAGCTGATCGAGGGATGTCTTGGGAAAGCGATATTGTGTATGCGGTACTTAAGCTCGAACAAAAGAGCAGAGCAAATGAGCTGACTGTAAAAGAGATTACAGAGGAGCTTAATCGTGATGTTGATATTTCGGACGAAACACTACAGCCAAGAAAAGTTGGTTGGTATTTACGTTCTAAATTACAACTAAAGACTGAGAAAACTCGTAAAGGGTATGTACTGAAACTTGAGCGTAATCGTAAGCGTCTCGACATGTGGAAGGAGCGATTTGGTATTACTGATGAAGATATTACTGGTGAAGATGAGAACGTTGTGAACGTTGTGTCTGAAGCTAGAAACTATCCAATGATTGATCCAAATGATCCTGAAGTAAATCCTTTTGCGTAATTGGTTAGATTTGTCTATGACCCTCTCGGACCATCACATTGATGAATTCATTTCTCTCTATGAGAAGCACTATGGTGTGGTCCTTGAACGTGATAAGGCGATTGAGAAGGGGATGCAATTGTGTCGCTTTATTGAAATTGTTGCCTTTGAACCCAAGGATACAGAGGGTTCTGGAAAGGTGCAAACTAGACTGTTAAACAGTTAAATAACAGCCAATAGCTGCTTAATCTCTATTGATTTAGGTTCTATGAAAAAAGATACTACAGATGACGTACAAAGTATCAGAATGTCGTTTTTACGACAGCATCACGACTTTCAATCAGGAAGTAATTATCATGATCAAAAGCTGACTTGGTATCGGAATGACTCGGAAACAGGGAAGATTGGTTACAGCATTATTCATAGTGCAAACGGTCCAGAATTACTACTCGACTACAAAGTAAAGTCATGGAATGAAGATAATTGGACTGACGTTAGGTATGTGGTGCAATTGGACTCAGTCCCGTGTCACTATGGTGGTAGACGATTCTACTTTTTGTGCCCATGCTTGAAAAACAATCAGTTTAATCAAGTGTGCAGGAAACGGGTGGCGGTCCTCTACTTACGAGGAAGATACTTTTGTTGTCGGGAGTGTGCGAATTTAACTTATGAATCATGTCAGGAGAGTAAAAGATTTCGTGGATTTCCATGGAAAATACTTACTGATTCTTGGAAGGCGGATAAGATCTATAAGTCACTGAAGCGGACACACTACAAAGGTAAACCTACTAGAAAATATCAGAAATGCTTGGAATTATGGGGTGTGGCAAATGATGTGCATCAAGCAGAAAAACAGCTTTTAAAAGAGTTATGATATGAGTATGCAACGCTATAAAGCTGATCGTTACTTTCTCTACCTGAGACGCTCTCAGGATGCTGAAGACCGTCAGATGGCTTCGCTTGAGGATCAGGAGACTGAAATGCGAGAAGTCGCCAGTCGGCTTGATTTGAATGTGGTTGAAGTGATTAGTGAATCACAATCAGCCAAAAAACCAGGACGACCTGAATTCAATAAAATGCTGTTACGCATCCATCAGGGTGAAGCGGATGGTATTTTGTGCTGGAAGATAAACCGACTAGCTCGTAATCCGGTAGATGGTGGGCAGATTTCGTGGATGCTTCAGCAAGGGACCATCAAGCATATTCAAACGTACGCCAGAGACTATCAGCCAAGTGATAACGTCATAATGATGGCGGTGGAGCTTGGGATGGCGAATCAGTTCGTGAATGATCTCAGTGTCGACGTAAAGCGTGGCATGCGCCAGAAAGCGGAGCGTGGATGGTTTGCTCAACGGTCCCTGCCAATTGGTTATAAACACAATAAGGGCTATGAGAAAGGTGAGGCAGAAATCATTTCGACTCCAGACTTAAAGATAGTAAAAAGACTTTTTCATACAATGCTTGAGGGTGGTTACTCAGGCGCTGATATACACCGTCTGGCGACTCAATATGGGATTCTGACAAAGAGTGGGAAACCAAAGTCACTTACGAGTATTTTTAACATGCTCACGAGCGAATTTTATTGTGGTTACTACTACTGGAAGAACTCACAGGGCGTTCTGGAGCGCTACAAAGGCCGACACGAGGCAATTCTGACCGAAGATGAGTTTAATCAAGTGCAACGCTTGCTCGGAAAGAAGGGACGACCAACACGGGTAAATAAACTCGATTTTGCTTTTCGTGGTCCAATTAAATGTGGTGAATGTGGCTGTGGTGTCACTGCAGAGAATAAGACTCGGGTTATTTGTACTAACTGCAAGTATAAGTTTTCTTGTAAGACACGAACTGTATGTCCAAAGTGTCACACTGATGTTTCAGAAATGAAGAATCCAAAGTTTTATACGAATGTGTATTACCACTGTACTAAAAAGAATAAGCAGGTTAAGTGCTCTCAGGGTGTAATTGATGAAGCTGAGTTAGAAAAGACTATTAAAGAAGAGCTGGGTAAGGTAGAAATCTCAACAGACTTTTATCACTGGGCAGTGAGTGCGCTCAAGTATATGCATGGCGGGGAGATGGAGACTCAAGATGAAGTGATTGATCGTCTTCAAAAGAAAGAAAAGAGTCTCAAGGATCGTTTGAATAAATATGTGGTCATGCGGGCAGATGGTGAAATATCAGCTGATCAGCTGGCACAATTCCGTGCTGAGACTGAAGCTGAGCTGGTCCAAGTCGAAAAAGAACAGCGACAGATTCATAATCGAATGTCTGAATGGGTAAAGTCAGCAGACAAATACCTGACGTTCGCTG
>JACCDR011272878.1_pt1 | contig 16969 bp, 14 predicted proteins | sample 7446431 | NCBI WGS metagenome assembly JACCDR01 (sample SAMN15323443, study PRJNA562643) | freshwater metagenome | isolation source: river surface water | place: USA:Blue River Watershed | collected 2017-08-17 | reverse complement strand
TTGAAGCCCGGTGGTTGTTTGGTTTGGAAGCCTCCCAGATAGATGTAGTGGTGCATCCTCAATCTATTATTCACTCCATGGTACAGTTTCAAGATGGAAGTATAAAGGCTCAAATGGGACTGCCAGACATGAAGTTGCCTATTCTATATGCCCTTAGCTATCCCCAACGGCTAACCACCACTTTCCCCCGGTTTGACTTTGCCCAGTATGCTTCGCTGACATTTGAAGAACCTGACAAAAAGACATTCATTAACCTACAACTGGCCTTTGATTCGCTTGAAAAAGGCGGAAACATGCCATGTGTTGTCAATGCAGCCAATGAAGTGGCTGTGGCAGCATTTTTGAGAGAAGAAATCGGATTCCTGGAAATATCAGACTGGATTATTCGTTGTATGGCAAAAGTACCGTATATTGCCACCCCAACATTGGAAGATTATATACAGACTGATCAAGAAACACGTCGGATAGCTACCGAGAAAGTGTACATGTAAAGGTCTGAAAAACAGGAATGAAGATTGCCAAAGGAACTTAGCTCAGGAATTTTTCTGTTTTCAAGAGAAGGTGATCTATCCATAACTATTACTACTATGCATGCTGTATTTAAACCGCCATTTCTGCTAGATCAGATGAACGAAGAAGAATTCTTCTTATTTTGTGCAGCTAATCAAGAATTGAAAATAGAAAGAACCACGGCTGGACAAATTTTAATTATGTCACCTACAGGGTCAGAAACAGGAATTTATGATTCAGAATTAACGGTTGAAATAGCCATTTGGAATCGCAAAGAAAAAAAAGGTAAAGTATTTGGCTCCAGTGCAGGCTTTACCCTGCCAGACCGATCTGTCAAGTCAGCCGATGTTGCCTGGATTGCCAAAGCCCGCTGGGATGCTGTACCTAAAGCAGACCGAAAACGGTTTGCCCATATTTGCCCGGATTTTGTAGCTGAAATCAAGTCACCATCTGACTCGTGGACAGAGCTACAAACCAAAATGCACCAATGGATGGAAAATGGCTGTCAACTGGGTTGGCTAATTGATCCAGAGGAGGAAACAATAGAAATTTATAAGCCGGAAACTGTGGAGATAGGCAACTGGCTGCAGTTAGACGGAGAAGAAATTCTGTTAGGCTTGCAGATTAATTTAAAGGAGATTTTTGAAGGCTGAACAAAGACTGACACAGGGGATCAATCATTTGACAACCTGGATTCGAATACACCAGACATGATACCTGGCTGACAATCAGGTGTTTTAATAAGTATAATTAAAATTAAAACCCGCCCCTTGGAAAATAGATGATAATAGGGGAGGAATTGGGTTAAATGCCTGAAAACTAACTAACTTAACTTGTAACCTGAAATAACTTTTTTAAACTTGCTAGTACGTATCTTTCCAATCCTTACTTTGCTACTTATTTAATTAACATAAATGGATATAGTGATTATTGTTGCCCAACTGTTATTGGGTTTGTCAATTCTGGTAGGTGTACATGAGTTGGGACACTTTGCAACCGCCAAATGGTTTAAAATGCGGGTAGAACAGTTTGCCTTAGGATTACCTCCGCAAATGTTTGGCCTCAAATTTCTGCCCTCCAAGCTATTTAGTTTTCGCAAAGGCGAGACTGAATACCTGCTCTCTCCTTTGCCCCTAGGAGGATATGTAAAAATATCTGGTATGATAGACGAGTCAATGGACACTGATCAGATGGCTAGTGAACCACAGCCTTGGGAGTTCCGCTCCAAACCTGCTTGGCAACGGCTCATTGTGATGATGGGGGGGATTATTGTCAACGTCATTACTGGCATTGTGATTTTTGGAATGCTTTTCTATATCTATGGCGATGAATACCTTCCTGCCAAAGAAGTCAAAAATGGTATTGTAGCCAGTGAAATAGCCAAACGCATCGGTCTGAAAACTGGAGACCATATTCTGTCCATCAACGACCATCCGTACACCGATTTTGCCGATACTTATAACTCCAAAATCCTGTTAGGTTCTGGCGGCCATTATATCGTTGACAGAGACGGAAAACAGCTCAAAATTACCATTCCAAGCTCGCTGCTCAATGAATTGTCTGATAAAAAACGTGTCGAACCTTTTATTGTGCCCCGTGTGCGTTTTGCGGTAGATACTGTTCTGCCTCCGCCACAACCAGGATTCTTGGCTCGGCTTCTGATGCAGATAACTGGCAAAGATGCAACACCCAAACAAAGCCCAGCACAGAAAATGGGTCTACAGTCTGGCGACTCTATCATTGCCATTAACCAAACACCTATCCGTTTTTTTGATGAACTACAGGAAGGACTAAAAGCCAACAAAGGCAAAAATGTGACGCTGACAATCAAGCGAAAAGGCGAAGAAAAGCAACTAACAGCTACATTAGACAAAACAGCTGCACTAGGATTTATTTCCAAACCTGAACCTTTGCGCACAGCTCATGTACACTATACCTTTGGTGAAGCCTTCGCCAAAGCTCCTTCCAAAGCATTTGGTATCATCACTGATCAGCTGAAAGCCTTTGGGAAAATGTTTCGAAGTGAACTCTCTCCAACCAAGTCGCTGGGAAGCTTTATTTCGATTGGCAAGTTGTATGGAAGTATCTGGGACTGGCAACGATTCTGGACTATCACAGCTATGCTTTCTATGGTACTGGCATTTATGAACTTCCTGCCCATTCCAGTGCTGGATGGTGGCCATGTGATGTTCTTATTATACGAAATGGTTGCCGGACGTGCTCCTTCACAGAAATTTATGGAAATTTCCATGCGTTTTGGTATGGTACTCCTCTTTGGCCTAATGGCATTCGCCATTCTACTGGATATCTATCGGGTGGTTAGTTAAAAATCTTGCCTAGCGTCTTTGTAGTAAAAAAACGAGCAAAAAGAAATAAAAGAACTCACGTTAAAAGAATAAAAAAACTCATTTTTTTACCCCCTAACAAAAAAGGCCATCCTGTTTTTCAGGATGGCCTTTTTTGTTATTTTTATTGAGAGATGAAGTCTCTCATTTGTGTTATTCGTGGTAATTCAGTACGCGGTGTCCTTTTTCTGCCAGGAGTTGATCACGTTTGAACAGGGCTACGTCGGCTTCCATCATATCTTTTACCAGTGCAGGTAAATCGTACTTCAGTTTCCAGCCTAGTTTTTCTTTAGCTTTGGTTGGGTCACCAAGCAGCAACTCAACTTCTGTTGGACGGAAGTAGCGTGGGTCAATACCTACTATTTCTTTGCCCAGAGGCAGTTGATACTCAGGATTATGGCAAGCTACAATAAATCCTTTTTCATTAATTCCTTCGCCTTTGAATTCTAGTTCTATACCTACTTCTGCAAAAGCCATCCGTACAAAGTCACGTACATAAGTAGTAATACCTGTCGCAATAACAAAGTCTTCAGGTTTGTCTTGTTGCAACAACAACCACATCGCTTCTACGTAGTCTTTTGCATGGCCCCAGTCTCGTTGGGCATCCAGGTTTCCTAAGAACAATTTTTCCTGCAATCCCATGGCAATACGAACTGCGGCACGTGTAATTTTACGGGTTACGAAGGTTTCACCACGGAGTGGAGATTCGTGGTTAAACAGGATACCGTTACAGGCAAACATGTTGTATGCTTCTCGGTAGTTAACCGTAATCCAGTATCCGTATAGCTTAGCAACGGCATAAGGAGAACGGGGATAGAAAGGAGTCGTTTCACTCTGTGGAACAGCCTGTACCAGACCATACAACTCAGAAGTAGAAGCTTGGTATATTTTTGTTTTTTCAATTAAACCCAACAGACGAACAGCCTCCAAAATACGTAGGGTTCCGATACCATCTACTTGTGCCGTATATTCAGGTTCGTCAAAACTTACCCGTACGTGAGACATAGCACCCAGATTATAGATCTCATCTGGTTGTACTTCCTGAATGATCCGGATAATGTTGGTTGAATCACTCAAGTCACCATAGTGCAATTTCAGTCGTACACCTTTATCATGAGGATCTTGATAGAGGTGGTCAATCCGCTCAGTGTTGAACAAAGAACTTCTTCTTTTAATACCGTGTACCTCGTAGCCTTTGCTTAACAGTAATTCAGTCAAATACGCACCGTCTTGCCCGGTAATACCTGTAATAAGAGCTTTTTTCATAGAAAATGATTGTGTTACTAAAATTGAAATGGAAAATTTATGTGAATAGAATTTACGGTTTTGCTAGGTTGATGCCATGAAAAGTATAATTTTTCGTATAGGTACTTATTAATTAGTAAAATACAAAAAAGGTAAATAGAAAGTTTTATTTTTAGTGGATAATCGAAATATTATCTATAAAAAATGCAATTGCAGTGATCTCTCTACAGGGTTTTTAATCAAACGCAATGAAAATTCACGTTCAGCGGATTTCTATTTTTTCCGGAACAATGAGTGCGTTTGGAAACTCGGCTTGTAAGCCTACATATACCCGCTGTGCTTCCAGCCGATCCAGAAAATCACCTACCTTGACCCGGAAATTGGGTTGAATATAGACAATGTGTGGCGTAATATCTGGAAAGAGGGCATACGAACGGTCTCGGGCACGATTGGCTTCGCCACTGCTGCTGCCTGAATAAATCTGTACCCGATACCCTTGTGCATAGCGAATATGCTGATTATTGACAGCAATCGTGTCTAGCAAAACTTCTAGTTTACGGGTAATATCACCACTGGGTATTCCTTTGCTAAGGGGTTTTGTGTCTGTGACTGGTTGCGAACTACCTGCGGCTGATGTCATAGCCTGATAGGTAGGGCGGAAGGCTGACAGATCATCCTTAAAGGTGCCTACATCTTCGGTTTGGGTAGTAGTGGTGGGTTTCGCTGTTTTACATCCCTCCAGTACCAGAAGACTGCCGCTGAGCATCACAAGTAGGAGGGGATGGAAGAATTTTGTCATAGCAAAAACAGAAAACGTGAATGAGTAACCTGAACAGGTACTGTATCTGGTTTGATAGCTGCCTGATTAGGTACATACGCAGCACCCAACAAAGAGTTACGATAACTTGTTGCCAGACTCGATACAAAAATAAGCAAATCCTTTTAGAAAACAGCATCTTTTTTTTAAGAACAAATGTAGACAAAAGAAAGAAAAGTAAGGAAAAAAGAGGGGCTATGAGTCTGATGAAGCAGGGATTATGCAAAAAATAGGTTTTTAGTTGTTGGGGTTATTTAGGTGGGTAGCCATTTTTGTCCAGACTTGTGGCTTTGTTTCTATTTCTTAAATCTTAATTTTGCACGTCCTTAACTGCTAAATATTAAGATTGATCCATGAAAATACTGATACTCGGCTCTGGTGGGAGAGAACATGCCTTAGCCTGGAAAATTTCCCAGAGTCGGTTATGTACACAAGTGTTTGTTGCCCCCGGCAATGCTGGTACACGCGAGGTTGCCATCAATATCCCATTGTCTGTCAATGACTTTGAAGGCATAGGGGCGTTTATTGTTGCTGAAAATATTGAGTTGCTGGTAGTTGGCCCTGAGGAGCCGCTGGTACGAGGCATCCGCGAAGCCCTGGAGGCACAGACATCTCTGCATAACCTGATGATTATTGGCCCAGGCCGAGAAGGAGCCCAACTGGAAGGAAGTAAAGACTTTGCCAAGGCTTTTATGGAACGGCACCAGATTCCAACCGCTGCTTATCAGACTTTTACCATAGATACCCTCGAAGAAGGTCTTGAATATATTGACACCCACGAATTGCCTATTGTACTGAAAGCAGACGGACTGGCCGCCGGAAAAGGTGTCATTATTGCCCAGACCCGTCAGGAAGCCCACGAAACCCTGACAGACATGCTGGCCAACGAAAAGTTTGGTGCTGCTAGCCAACAGGTAGTGATTGAACAGTTTTTGTCAGGGATCGAAGTATCAGTTTTTGTGCTGACAGACGGACAAAACTATAAGATTCTGCCAGAAGCCAAAGATTATAAGCGGATTGGCGAAGGAGATACCGGCCTCAATACCGGAGGCATGGGAGCCGTCTCGCCTGTGCCATTTATGACACACGAATTTATGGAGAAAGTTGAGGGTCGGATTATCCGCCCAACGGTTGAAGGGTTGCATGAAGAAAATATTCCCTATGTAGGCTTTATCTTTTTTGGGTTGATTAATGTAGACGGCGAACCCTATGTGATTGAATACAATGCCCGTATGGGTGATCCAGAAACCGAGGTAGTCATCCCCCGCATTCAGTCTGACCTAGTAGAACTGCTGGTCGCTGCTGCTCAAGGAACCTTGGACGAAGTCCGTATTCAGTTTGTGCCCCGAGTGGCTACAACGGTTGTGCTGGTTTCAGGCGGCTATCCTGGCGACTATCAGAAGGGAAAAGTCATTTCAGATCTGCATAAAGCAGAAAATGTAATGATTTTTCACGCAGGCACAAAAGTAAATGCGGACAACCGAATAGTGACCGATGGAGGCCGGGTATTGGCTCTCACTGCTTATGGGGCGGATATACGTCAAGCATTGGCCAAATCGAATCAAGCCGCAGACCGCATACAATGGGATGGAAAATACTATCGAAAAGACATAGGATTGGATTTATTGAAGATAAGTCAGTAACTTTGACTGTTGCATGGCCTGAATGGATCACAAATGAATACAAAGAGTAGATGAGAGAGTGGTTTTTTTGAAACACGCTACTTCATTTGTTCTACCTCATTTCTGAGTTAGAAAAGGGAAGATGTTCATCAACCACAGGTACATGGAGCAATTTCTCACGTAGGCTACGGCCGACTAAACATATATCAGGTATGGCATGTGGATGCAGTACAGCATCCGCTACAAACGGAAAAACCGAAACAACGGGTTGTTCGACTGGCGGGTGCAATAAAATGAATGTTTTCGACTGGCTGGGGGATATGGATATATCTGTAACACAGCGGTTTGCAATAGTAGAGGTACGCTTTAAAGGCGGAAGAAAAGAGTTTTTTCGGAATAGCCACCACTTGGAACTGTATACCGGCGACCCCGTTGTGGTAGAAGTAGCTGGTGGCCACCATTTGGGGCATGTGTCGCTGCAAGGTGACCTGGTACAGTTGCAGATGAAAAAAAAGGGGGTGGTAGATAACGAAGAAATTAAACAGATTTACCGGAAAGCTTCGGAAAAAGACCTGGAAAAATACGAACAGACACAGGCCCGTGAAATGCCTACCTTGTTTCGTACCCGGGAAATTATCCGGGAAAATAACCTGCAAATGAAACTTTCAGACATTGAGTTTCAGGCAGATAATACCAAAGCTACGTTTTTCTATTCGGCAGATGACCGGGTAGATTTTCGGGAACTGATCAAGGTGCTGGCTTCTGAGTTTAAGGTGCGTATCGAAATGCGGCAGATTAGCCTACGGCAGGAAGCAGGTCGCCTGGGTGGTATTGGCTCCTGTGGTCGTGAACTGTGTTGCTCTACCTGGCTAACTGACTTTAAAGCTGTTTCTACCGTAGCTGCCCGGTATCAGAATCTTTCACTGAATCCAACCAAACTTTCTGGTCAATGTGGCAGACTGAAATGTTGCTTGAACTATGAGTTGGAAACGTACATGGAGGCTTTGCAGAATATTCCGACTATTGATGAGCCGCTTCAAACCAAAAAAGGAGCTGTTTACCTGCAAAAAACGGATATTTTCAAGAAGATTCTTTGGTTTGGGTACAATGAAGAAACAACTTGGCATCCGGTTTCAGTAGAACGGGTCAATGAAATGCTGGCCATGAACCGCAAAGGTATCATGCCAGAATCCTTGTTTGAAAATGAACTGGCTATTGTGGAAGTAACTCCACTCAACAGTGACCTGGAAAAACTCGACAAACGCCTGACTGACAAAGAGAAAGTAAAAAGCAATAAACGTAAATTCAAGAAGAAAAAAGGCAAAGGACAAGGCAAAACGGGTTGAAAAATTTCAAATCAGCAGGTTTTAGGTTAAACGTTGACGATTCTTTCCTTATACAGTCAATGTATTGACCCAAAACCTGCTAACTTGAAATCTTTCAACCGGAAACTGGTTAACTTTCAACCTGTTAATTTTTCAATCTGTGAAAAAAATCCTCTTTCTCCTAGGAATACTAGCCACCTGCTGGGCATGTGATAAGACCCGTGTGTATGAACAATACCATGACATTCCCAACCACCAGTGGTACATAGACAGTGTACAGACCTTCTCTTTTACCATTGAAGATACGTCTGTGCCCTATAATATCTATTATAATGTACGCAATTCGGTTGCCTATCCGTATTATAACCTGTTTGTAACCTATTATCTACTGGATCCAAAGAAAAAACAACTCCAGTCCAACCTCCAAGAACTGCTATTGATGGATTCTCAAACGGGCAAGCCACTAGGCGACGGACTAGGAGATCTGTTTGACCATCAGGTTATTTCGATTTCTTCGTATCGGTTTCCTGTCAAAGGAACGTATACGTTTCAAATCAAACAATACATGCGTAAAGACCCCCTGCCTGAGATTATGAGTGTAGGAATACGCGTAGAGAAGGTGGTTTCACCCCAATAGACTGACTCATTTACCTGTATCGAATGGATACCCGTTTTCTGCCCCTGTTTCCGCTGAACCTCGTTGTATACCCCAACGAACGGCTAAATCTGCATATTTCTGAACAAAGATACCTGCAACTGATTAATGAATGCCTAGAAAAACGGACAAGTTTTGGTATTCCAGCCTATTTTGATAACAAGGTGCAGTCGTATGGAACGGAAATGAAAATAAATATGCTGCATCAACGGTATGAGAACGGACGGATGGATATTGAAACCGAAGGCCTACGGGTATTTAAAATTCGTCAGTTTGAAAATCCAGTAGTTCAAAAACTATATGCAGGTGGTACGGTTGAAATGCTGACTATTTGGGGGGATCCCCAGGGAGAACTAGTAGATAAACTCATGGAAAAAGTACGCCAACTCTACGAATTGCTAGAATCACCCCTGAAATTACATGTAACAGACTACGATTACTTGTCTTATGAACTGGCTCACAAAGTAGGACTTTCTCTGGCTCAGGAATATAAAATCCTGACACTGACCTCTGAAAAAGAACGGCAAAAATACCTCCTCAAACACCTGGAACAATCTATTCCAGTCATTTCTAACATGGAACGAACCAAAGACCGCATTCGAATGAATGGGCATTTCAGGCATATAGATCCGCTAAACTTCTAGTCTTCAGGTACATAATAGTCTATATACAGCTTTTTACCTATTCCCACTCGCACGGTTACGAGAAAACGAACAAATACTTTCCTGTCAATCTGCTAGGTTCAGAGGTAGTTTTCCATCGGCTTGTCTGTTTATTCCTGCAGGCATTTGAGCATTTGTTTGAATAAGTCCTCAGAAAACCCTTATATTTGTTCTATTTCAGTCAATATTCCTATACATTTGTGTCGTTATGGCAGTATTTGTCAGATGGCATTATTTGTGATACTGCTACGTTGCCGGAAAAATACCTGAGCTAGGTTATTGCCTGTCTGGGTACTAGATGCCGGAAAGACGAGAAACGGAGACAAAAGGAAGATGCCTATGCGTATCATTTTTCTCTTTCTCCCTAGTCTAGCTGTGCAAAAAGAGATATACTATTAACTTTTATAACGCGTCATGTTAAATTTTCTGACTAAATCTATCACTAAGATTTTTGGTACCAAATCCGACCGTGATGTTAAAGAACTTGCTCCATATATAGAGAAAGTAAATGCTGAACTTGGGAAACTTCAATCCCTGACCCATGATCAGCTTCGTGCACAGACTGCTGAGCTTAAGCAGATTATCCGGGAACGCCTCAAAAGTTTGGATGATCAACTAGCTGGTTTGCACCAACGTGTAGCCGACGATTTTACAATGGGGCTGGATGAGAAAGAGGCTATTTTTTCTAAAATTGACGAACTTGAAAAAGAACACGACAAGGAACTGGAAAAAGTATTGTTAGACATTCTGCCACGAGCCTTCGCCATTATTAAAGAAACAGCCAAACGTTTTACAGAGAACGAACAACTCGAAGTAACGGCTCAACCATACGATCGTCAGTTTGCAGTCAAACGGCCTACCAGTATCCTGATTGAGGGTGAAAAAGCTACCTGGAAAAACCGCTGGATAGCCGCTGGCAATGAGATTGTCTGGAATATGGTACACTATGACGTACAAATTATTGGTGGTGTGGTACTGCATCTGGGTAAAATTTCGGAAATGGCGACAGGAGAAGGAAAAACCTTAGTGGCCACGTTCCCGGCTTTTCTCAATGCCTTGGCAGGTAAAGGTGTACACATTGTAACCGTCAACGACTATCTGGCCAAACGTGACTCTGAATGGATGGGGCCTTTGTTTGAGTTTCATGGACTAACCATTGACTGCATTGACAAACACCAGCCTAATACCGAAGCCCGACGCAAAGCCTATGCCGCTGATATTACTTACGGAACCAATAATGAGTTTGGTTTTGACTACCTACGTGACAATATGGCACGAGAAGTAGAAGAACTGGTGCAACGCAAACACCACTATGCCATGGTAGATGAGGTAGACTCAGTGTTGATTGACGATGCCCGTACGCCACTCATTATTGCTGGGCCAGTTAGCCGCAGCGGCGAACAGATTTTCTATGACCTCAAACCCCGAGTATCCCGCTTGGTGGATGCCCAGAAAAAATTGACGAGTGATTTTCTGATTGAAGCCAAAAAGAAAATTGCCGCAGGTGACGAAAAAGAAGGCGGACTGGCCTTGTTCAGAGCCTACCGTGGACTACCAAAAAACAAGCCTTTAATTAAATTTCTAGGTGAACAAGGAATGAAAGCCTTGTTACAGAAAACGGAAAACTACTATCTGCAAGACAACCAACGGCTAATGCCCGAAGCTGATGCTCCGCTACTGTTTACCATTGATGAAAAAAATAACCAGGTTGAACTAACCGAAAAAGGAATTGACTTTATTACAGGTGGTGGCGAAGATCCTAGCTTTTTTATTCTGCCCGACTTGTCTATTGAACTAAACCGGGTTGAAAAGGATAATACCCTCGATGACAGTGCCCGGCTACTGGCCAAAGAGGCTGTCATTACCGACTATTCGGCTAAAACCGAACGTATCCATACCATTAGTCAATTGTTGAAAGCCTATACGTTGTTTGAAAATGATGTTGAATACATCATTGATGAAGGCAAAGTAAAGATTGTAGACGAACAGACTGGTCGTATTATGGACGGTCGGCGGTATTCTGATGGACTGCACCAGGCCATTGAAGCCAAAGAAAACGTGAAGGTGGAAGAAGCTACCCAAACCTACGCCACTGTAACGCTGCAAAACTACTTCCGGATGTACCACAAACTAGCAGGTATGACTGGTACAGCCGAAACGGAAGCGGGAGAGTTCTGGCAAATTTACAAACTGGATGTAGTTGTTATTCCAACCAATAAATCGATCGTTCGCGACGACCGGGAAGATAAAGTGTACCGGAGTGTACGGGAAAAATACAATGCTGTAGTAGATGAAATTGTTGAACTGGTCGAGAAAGGTCGTCCGGTACTGGTGGGTACTACATCTGTAGAAAACTCGGAGATTTTAAGCCGGATGCTGAACATGCGGAAGATCAAACACCAGGTATTGAACGCCAAGCAGCACCAACGTGAGGCCGAAGTAGTAGCCGAAGCAGGTAAATCTGGCACAGTGACTATCGCCACTAACATGGCCGGTCGGGGTACGGATATTAAGCTGAGTCCTGAATCCAAACAGGCTGGTGGTTTGGCTATTGTTGGTACCGAACGCCACGATGCCCGTCGGGTAGACAGGCAGCTTCGCGGTCGGTCGGGTCGGCAGGGTGACCCCGGAGCTTCGCAGTTCTTTGTGTCACTGGACGACGACCTGATGCGGAAATTTGGCTCAGATCGGATTGCCAAACTCATGGACAAGATGGGACTCGAAGAAGGTGAAGTAATTCAGCATTCGATGATTACCAAATCCATTGAACGGGCTCAGCGGAAAGTAGAAGAAAACAACTTTGGTAGCCGGAAACGATTGCTGGAATACGATGACGTAATGAACTACCAACGGGAAGCCATTTATCGTCGCCGTCGCAATGCCTTGTTTGGCGAACGGGTACAGTTTGATATTCTGGATAGTTTGAAGTTTATCTGTGAAAGTATTGTAGATAATACCCAAGGAGATGCTGATAATTTCCGTTTACAGGTACTACGTACGCTTGGTTTTGAGACCAAACTCTCAGACGATGAGTTCCGCCGCCTGAAAGCTGACGTATTTGCCAATAAACTCTACGACGAGGCCGAAAAACACTACTTTGCCAAAGAAAAACGCATTGCCGAAAAAGCTATGCCTATACTGAGAGAAGTGTACGAAACCCGTGGAGCTACCATTGATCAGGTAATGGTACCGTTTACGGATGGGGTGCGTCAGATTTCTATTTCAGCTCCGCTGAAAAAGGTAATAGATACTGAAGGTCGGGAACTGATCCGGGCTATGGAGAAAATTACGACACTGGCTATTATTGACCAAGAGTGGAAAGAACATCTCCGCGACATGGATGACCTGAAACAATCTGTACAGAATGCCGTTTTCGAACAGAAAGATCCATTGTTGATTTATAAATTTGAAGCCATAGATCTCTTCCGTAAGTTTGTGTCGCGCATCAATGGAGACGTAATTTCGTTCCTGATGAAAGCAGATATTCCGGTGCAGGAAAGTGAGGAAGTACAAGAGGCTCGTCAGATGCCACGTCCGAAACAACCCAAACTACAGACCAGCAAAGAAGAATATCAGTCGCAGCCATCTGGAAACGGAATGCCTGCAATGCCCATGCCAACCGAACCAGCAGAGAAAATAGCTCCCATCCGGGTACAAAAACTCCCACACCGCAACGATGTGGTAAGTGTCCGCTACATGGATGGCACGGTGATGAAAGATGTGAAATTCAAAAAGGTAGAGGAGGACTTCAAAAACAATCGTTGTGTGCTGATTGAGTAAACCTTTCTGAAACCTGATTGATAGGGCTGTTGAGCCTACTTGATTGTTGAGTCGCAAAGAAATAAGAGACTACCTCTTGTTTCTTTGCGACTTTGTTATGTTCAGCCAGATTAGTTGTGACAAAAAAAATAATGGGGGGATTTATTTATTCAAATCGTTCGGTTCAATACTTGTCCCAATTGAATTACATCTTTTATTTAATTCATCGTAAGTTAAAAGTTCTACTCTAAAACAACGAATTAGAAAATAATATACCGAATCAATTAAATTTTTTCGTGCATCTGCCAATTCGGTTTTATATTTAAATTTAGGTAAAGCTGGTTTTCCGTCACTAAATTCACATTTTCCACCACATATTGGACAATAATCATGAACAACAGTACCATGTTCTTCAGTCCAATTTTTTTGAGCATTATACATTCTGTCAAATCTTTTCTTGTGATTATCAATTGTATTTAATGCTTCTATTGCTTCATTAATCCAAAAGTCAATATTTGAATAATGTCCAGCAACGTGATGTGTATAACCAGTTGTAAACTTTTTAAGTTGTTCAGAAATTAGATTAGCCTTTTCAATTGTATATATCATTCGTTGAGTGTTCTTTTGGTGGTTGTGTTTCAAAATGTATGATGACCCAAACAGCTATTACTGGTAGTAAAACCACTTTTTATTTGAGTGCAATTCTTGATTTGATAGAATGATGTGTTATTCTAGCAAATAGCGTTGCTCAAAGAAACAAAATCCAGATATAACCATCTGATAATCAATAAAAAAAACTCATCATACATTTTGAAATACAACCCATGTCATTTTAAATTATAAAAATAAACTTTCTGCCCAGCTTTTGGCAATGCCTTATTAGCGGTTGTTTTTCTGCTCGTCAATCTCATCTTTTATTCTTTTGTTAACGTCAATTTTAGCCCCAATAAAAGCAAAAATTGTAGTTCCAAATTCTCGTGAATATTTGTTGGTAATAGAGCCTGCAATCACTGAAGTTTCAAACAAAGGCGAAGTTTCTATAAGTTCAGCTTGAACTTCATTCAAATCCTTTATTCTGATTAAATTTTTATAATTTTTTGTTAAGTCAAACCACTCAATATAATCAGCATTGAATGAAACGGCTTTTATTTTTTGTTGAGTGTAATAGTTGATTGCTCCTGCTTGCCCATAATTATCACAGAGAATAAGTGTTTGGTCTTTGTCTGGAAATTTTGCAAGAACACTGTCAACCTTATATGCTAACTCTTTCCAACCTAACATATCAGCAAAATCCTGTGGCAGTTCGTGGTCTTTGCCATCTTCCCAACGAAGCAAGCCAAATTTTTGATAAGTCTGTCTATGGTTTATGATAAATTCAGGACTTTTGTTTGGAAAAAATATATTGTACATAAGAATAAAAAACAGAACTGGAATGGCAATAAAAACTGGTTGCAAATATTTTTTCCAACCCTGATTAATTTTATCTGCAAGAAATACTGAGCCAAAAGAAATATAAATAGGATAAAGTCCGATTGCATAATAATCTTTTGCTTTAAAATAGATAAATACAATTAAGGTGAAAAATAGTATCCCTAAAAACACTTTATAGTTTTTGAAAGGCTTGTAAAATAACATGGCATATAATGCCGATATGATAACAAATAGAGAACCTACAAAGAAAAAGATTTGAGACTTTAAAAAGTCTATTCTGCTCACATTAACTAGTTGGTATTTTGCCAATTCATTTAAATGGCGGATAACTGGAAAGTTGTTTTTGAATTGCCAAATAAGGTTAGGCAGAATAATTAGAAGACCAAGTAAAATGGAAAAGTAAAAGTCTTTTTTTGCAAAAATTTTACGTTGTCCGGTCAATAAAATAGAAGGTAAAAGTCCAATTACAAGAAAAACAATATTGTACTTATTTAAAAAACCAATTGCAAAAACAACTGCCCCAATGTAGAGCCATTTGATATTTTCAGTTTTAAAATATTTGATTACAATAAAATAAAAAGTCGTCCAACTTAATACGTCAAAACTATTGGGTTGATATAGAGTATTGAGTCTTAAAAGTGCAGAAAACAGAACACAAGTAGCCCCTAGTAGTAAAGCAAATAAATTTCCATTAAGTTCTTCAATCGCTTTCCAAACTACAAGAATTGTCAAAGCCCCAAATAATGCAGGGAAAAACTTTATCCAAAAAACAGAGTTTCCAAGTAAGTAGATTAAATAAGAAAGCCAAGAAGTGAATGGTGGTACAGACTGGAAACCCCAAGCTAAATGGTGTGCTTGGTCAAGGTGCAAATATTCATCTCGTTGTAAGTCATAGTCTGAGCTTATTAAAATACTTTGGAGAAAGAATTTTAGTAAAATAAGCCCTAATAAAATTAAATTTTTTCTCATTCTGTAACGTCTGTTAGAACTCTGACTAACGTTTTTTATGTTCTGAAAATCAATGATTTATATTTTCTAAAATTATTGATTTTCGGCAAGTTTTCAAGCGTTAGCAAGAGAAATTATTGCCGTCTCTGAATTTGTGGAATTACCGCTAACAGTTTTCTGCTTGGCGAAGGCAGGGTATTAAATATACCATAAATATTGATAGAAGTACAAATGCTCAGTTACTTCCGTTTGCCCTGCTCGCCAAACTGATATTAGCGGTTCTTTTCAGCCGTTTTACTCATTTTAATATCCTGTCACTTTCATCAATTTTCAAATCATTTATACTGGCAAATCGCTTTTGCATAAGTCCGTTATCGTCAAACTCCCAAAGTTCGTTCCCATAGCTGCGGAACCATTGTCCGTTATGGTCGTGCCACTCATATTCAAAACGAACAGCCATTCTGTTGTTGCGAAAACCCCATAATTCTTTTTTGAGCTTATAGTTTAACTCATTTTCCCATTTACGTTTCAGAAATTGTTTTACTTCTTCACGCCCTTTAATAAATTCGGTTCGGTTTCTCCATTCGGTATCAATAGTGTAAGCCAAACAAATTTTTTCAGGGTCTTTGGCGTTCCATGCGTCTTCTGCTATTTGCACTTTTTCCAATGCCGTTTCCATCGTAAATGGAGGTAATGGCAACTTTTTATCGTCCATTTTTAGTTGTTTTTAGTGTTTAAAGAGTTTACGATTACTGGCCAATCCACTTCTGTTTCAGAAATTATGTTGATATAATTTGTGAAGATGTTCCGGATTACATTGGCTACAATTTCTAATATGTCACCATCCGAATAGCCTACTTTTCTCAAAGGTTCAATGTCTGAGCTTGATAAGTTTTTTGGATTTTCTAGGATTTTTTTAGAAAATAGCAAACCTGCATTCATTTTCTCATCTTGCGAATGAAATGTTCTTCCTTCTAACATTTGCTCCTCTGTTAGGCCTACTTTTGTGCCCAAAAAAGTATGGGCCGAAAGGCAATACGAACAAGAGTTGGATTCGGCAGTGGCAAGTGCAATTAATTCTGCCATTTTGTTGCCCAATGTCCCTCCGCTCAAGGCTCCGTTAAATTTTACGTAGGCCTCTAAAACGGCTGGCGAATTGGCCATTACTTGATACATATTAGGCACTCGGCCTAATTTTTTGTTTACCATTTCCATGGTCGCTTTCGCAGCTTCGGTTGCTACTTCTGACCTGATTGCTTGGATTTTTGTCATTTTGGTTTAATTTAAAAGATGAACTATTGTACTTTCTTTGATAATTTTTACTTGTGATTTAGCGTGTGTTTTTGCTGCCAATTCCTGGAGAACTGAAATAGGCTCTACGTAATGTGAAAATGTGCTGTGATGAACAGGGATAATCAAGCTCGGGGTTAGATATTTCATTATTTTTGGCTGTGTATCAAAATGTATGATGAAAAAAAGGCATCCTTTTTGTTTTCAAGCCTCTTTCCTGTCTTCCCGCAGGGATCTTCGCAAAAATACAGCGGCCGTGGTATTTGCGCGAAGATCCCTGCGGGAGGACAAAACAATAGTTTCATATGTAAGCTATTGATAATCAGACTTTACATCTATCATACATTTTGACACACAACC
>JACCDR010903929.1_pt1 | contig 16975 bp, 10 predicted proteins | sample 7446431 | NCBI WGS metagenome assembly JACCDR01 (sample SAMN15323443, study PRJNA562643) | freshwater metagenome | isolation source: river surface water | place: USA:Blue River Watershed | collected 2017-08-17 | reverse complement strand
CTCTATCCGTTTTCAAATTTAGTTGGTGGGGTGATTTTCAAAGCTAAAATTTCCGACCACACCGCGCTTTTCACCTACCACGACGAAACGGATAAGCCGTTGGTTAAAGTGGGTGACGTCTTTGGGAAACTCACGGTTATCAAACCGGTACGCTTTGGGAAGAAAGGAGGTGTATACTGGAAATGCTTATGCGTGTGCGGGAACACTTCGGAAGTAAAAACATCCATTCTCAATAAAGGTTACGCTCGGTCGTGCGGTTGCGGGGTTAATAGACTCGACCACGGGTTAAGTAAAACCCTCACTTACCGTGCGGGGTCAACAATGAAACGCAAATGCTTAAATCCGAAAGCAGGAGGGTGGCGCAGCTTTATTGGGAAGAACATCCGTTTCGACCCCCGATGGGAAGACCTAAAAGAGTTCGTGGCTGACATGGGGGAACAACCGGAAGGGGCGAGAGTGGAGCGCTATGATGAAGAGGGGGATTTTACCAAGGAGAACTGTTACTGGAAAGTATGGGTGATGAAGCCGGCCTCGGTATACGCTAGGCGTTCACGAGAAAAAGCCAAGCTAAAACAACAAGCAAAATAACCCCTACCTCTCCTTTGGGAGAGGTAGGAAGTTAACGTATTTTTTTTTGTCTTAGCCCAGGTAGTCTGGGTTAGAGACACGGGATGCCTGCGTAGCAAGCTGGTTCAGGACACCGGTATCTGTCAGGCTTGAGAGCACTGAAGTCGGCGTAGAGAAGCCTGCCGGGGCCACGCGCGCAGAGGGGTTAAACGTGCTCATACGAGACAGCATGGAGCGTGCGATACCGATAGCGGCTTCAGTGTCGAAGTCGATCAGTCCGGTGAACTCCATATTTATATCTCTCATCTGCCCGGATTCCTCGCGGTTCCGGCGCATCTGGATCTCCACGGTATTACGTGGCATCGCACCTACTACCAGTGCGGCATGTGCAATATCGCGCATGTTACGGGTAGGTTCGAAATAGACCATTGAAGCGGAGATCTGGTCAATCAGCATATCACCTGGATCGTCCAGAGTAACCAAACGAGGGTGGCCGAGATCTGGATCGTTCAGCCCATACAGCACCCAGGTACGGAAAAGCTTAGTAAAGACCTCGCCTTCTGGATCCACACCCTGGTGGCTGATCTGACCCAGTGTACGCGTACCACCTGATGGTACGGCCATCGTACGACCAGAGAAACGTTGTTCGGCAAATTCCACCTCGATACGCTCGGAGATACCGGAGATCTCACGAGAACGGGTTTCGAACCAGGACTTGCACAGTGAGTGAAACATCTGACCCGCCGGCAGTTTACTGAAAAATGCCGGAGAGCTGAGAAGAACACACCAGGTCTGCTGCTGCACGTGTGGGTGTTCGCTGACGTAGGCGTAGGTATCTGGAGCCCAACCGTATTGCCCGCCTTTCGACGGGTTTACGACGGGGCGATCCTGAATACCCTGCGCGTCGAACCAAGCTGCGCTGGAGGGGACCAGCGTGGCATTGTCGCGGTGTGGAGCATTCGTAGCCATTATTGCACCTTAATTACGAAGTGGCGTCTTGTTCGTTGAACGCAACGAGGTCCATGTCCATCATGTAGTTGCCTTTGCGGAACCAGACGTTCGCAGTGGCACGCATCACAGAACGGGAATCCGGGCTGTTCTCATCATAGAACGTATCGATCACGATGTTTTTGAACATCGAACCCATACGGTCACGCGTAACGCTCTCGGCCTTGTCTTTTACAGTCGCCATGTAGGTTTCTGCATCGATAGTGGTATCGCCCGACACCAGAGACCAGGTGTCCTGCAGCACTTTCTCGATACACACCGAAACAAACACGGTGACCAGATCTTTCAGCACCGACTGCGACTCGTTGTACACGGTCGGCAGCGCCGGACGGTAGAACTGCGAATCGTTGTACGGGCGGATCGAGATCCCGCCTTCATCGAAGTTGTTAGCTGCGCTTTCGTCAGCTTCGAACTCGATAGTTGGATCGTACATGGTGGTCAGGATACGGTTGTTACCGTGATCCGGTGAGCTGATCGACGCCAGGCGGCCAGCGGCATTCCCTGCAAATTTAGCAAAGAAGTAAGCCAGGTCAAGCGTAGCTGGGAAACGCTTACCACTGCCTTCGTTGGTGATCTTACCATCCCACAGGTTGATGGCGGCGCGAACAGACGGGGTGCCGTAACGCTCGGACTCAGGGAACAGACGCAGGCGGGTCGCCAGACTTTCCATCAGAGAGTAACGCTGTTCAAGCGTCATGTTCTGACCCCAGATACCGGCGTGCAGAATGATGCACTGATCTTTGCGGGTGTTCCACAGGTCGATCAGGGCGTTCTTCACGTCCATGTTGTAACCGACATCCCAGATCATCGAGGTACGGTTACGCACCCAGTTCACGGCGTCCAGAGACTGCGTGTACGCTTTGAGATCTGCCAGGATTAGTGCCTGCGCAACGGACCATGCATCGTCAGAAGAAAGAACATCAGCTACGCCGTTGTTTTTCTTCGGATCAAAGTTGTAAGTACCTTTTACAGTACCGGCCGCTTCGAGGTCACTGGTCAGGAACGGAGAGATCCCGCCTTTCGCGTCGATCAGCATCCCCATGTTGAACGGGTTGATAGAGCCCACGCGTTCAATCGCGTAATAAGGAACGTTGTTATGGTTCGTTCCCGTTAGCGGGTTCATCTGACGGAACGGTTGCACGTTATCCACATGCACCAGCTCAGCATCCACCACCGCAGACTCGACCGCGTACATCTGACGACACACTTCTTCAATGTTATCGCTGTAGACTTTGGCTTCGTAGAACGGCGCAGGCTGCGCGACATGCTGACGGTTAACGTTGTTACCCGTAAACGCACCGATGGCTTGTTCCAGACTGTAACGCACACCGTACTGGTCGGTGGTGTTAAACAGCGTGAAGTCCGCAGCATAGGTACCGGTGTCTGGACGACGCGCGTACGTCGGTACACCTGTTTTGGTTTTCTCATACAGCTTCATGCTGTATGGGAAGGTACCATAGGTTTCAACGAATTCCGCGATCTGGTTCCAGTCAGCGCTGTTTGCAACACCCGCGACCAGACCATTCAGGTTGTAGGCATCACCCACACCCGCCGGCAGTTCGAAGAGAGGGTAAGTGGTAGACTGACCCGACGTGGTTTTCACCAACTCACCGTACTTCGGCGTGGCTGGATCAGTCACGTCGTAAATCACGAGCTCAATGGTGAGGCCCGCAAGCGCCGTTGGGTTGTCAACAGCGAGGCGTTCGCCTGTAGCGGTATCCAGTTTGTAGGTACCGTCAGCGTTACGTTGGTATTGGTTAACCGCGTCCACCTTTGTTACTTTCAAACCGATCGCCACACGCGCTGGTGTGCTGTTACCAGAAACGCGACGAATACCGATTGAGGCCTGGCCGCCAGCTGAGAGCTGAGACAGTAAAGCTGCAGTCGGGTTGTAGTACGGAGAATCAACGTTCAGGACGTCACCGTAGAGTCTGGCGAAGTCTTTCACGTTGATATAATTCTGCCCCAGTTTCCCTTTCGGGGTTACCATAGATAACACCGTATAATGGCAGGGAGAAGAGGGGAGGCTTGGGGATTGCACCGGTACGGAGCTGTCTCCAATACCGTTATTCACCACCTGGCCTGGTACGACTTTGTTAAAAGCCATAATAACCTCTTAATGAAGAAAAGGATGGACGTAATTTTTTGATCAAAAAATTATATTCCGACAATCGTATGTCACGGGATTTCCCCTATTGAGAAACCAGTGAGAATTTATTTCTCACATACCATTAGAGGCGTATATGTTACTGAACGCGTATGAGACCGCTGTAGGGAAACCTTTCAGTGTTACAGAGAACATAAAGGGGTCGGTGAAAACACTGGCCTTGATGGACGATCTGGTGAAATCCCCTAAAGAGGGGGTTTACTTTATTGATCACGAGAACGGCGGCCGACTACCCCTGTTCACCTTTCCGTTAAGTGTGCAGAGTCACGATCGGAAATTTATTACCGTTTTGGATCGTCGTTCTTTCTTTAATAAGAAAGGCGTAATACTCAATGCACCCGAGTACAGTCAAGCGCTCGTCACAGCGTGTGTTCAGCAAGACGTTCAAGAAAATAACCTCACCGTATTAAAAGCGTGTCGTTATTTAGCGGCACGCGGTTATGCGCGCGCACTGGGTAATCGTCTCGCCCGAGCATCCGGTCTCGATGAACGCGAGCAAGTTGAACTCACGGTTTTCCTGGCGCATTTCTACACTTGCTTGATGGAGCGTAGCACCGACGATGTCGCCTACATTTCCCAAAACGTGATCCGCCAGAGCCTGTTCCTGGATCGCAGCATCACTCACCCTCTTATCGAAGAGATGGGTTACGTCAACACTATTGACGGGCTGGTTGCGTTTCTAAGCGAGCGCGATGCGTTCTACAAATTGCGTTCACTGACCAAAAAAGATTTCATCGGTCTGGGGTCGACAATCTGGTTCTCTAACCTGGGTCGTCACATCATGGGTGCGGCGCTGGAACATCCGCCAACCTTTACGGGGATTTGTTACGCGACAGTTAACAACACCATGTATCAGAAAACCACGCTCGGCGGCCAGCTCGACCGCAAGTACAACGAGCGTCTGGTGGAATCATTTTCGCGTATGATCAATACCACCTATCCACTTTCTTCAAACTAAGAGGCATTACGTCATGGTTGCATCCCTTATTCCCCAACCAGTTGACGACCTGTTAAAATACGCCGAATCCAATCTGTGGTCTAACCCGTACGACAACCAACAGTTTCGTTTGAAGCTAGGTCGTTTGTCTCCTCGCTCGGGATGGGTCAATACTTTCCTGTATATGCACAAAAACCGTGGTCTTCCCACGGCGACTGATTTCTATCACGTTTATACTTTGTCCGGTACCAGTACAGGTTACTGGAATATGCTGACTAACGGGATTAAAAAGAATCCGTTAGACGTCTGGTATAACGTTGGAGATCTGTGTGCTAAGCGCGGAGTGCATATTGACCTGTATAACGACACGGGTCGTATTTACCCACGGGGAATGGCTTGGGTTACGCGTACCTATGACGGTCTGCATTTGCTCGCGGTTCAAAAGACCGCCGGTTATCCTTTAGAAGTCGCCGATAACTTCTTTATGCGTTGTTACACACCGGATTGGCCGATCTACCACGCCGATACCCACACGGGTGATCCTAATAACGCGTTTCAGTATCAGCATTTCTCAACGCCTAGCGCGAGTGAGCTCAATCAACTCGCCAGCAAGCTCGCCACCTGGGCGGGGTTAGGTGGATTAACCTCTATCTACATCAACGGGATTCGCTCACCCAAACTTCCCGCGATTACAGAGGTAACTCCGGGAATGGTTGTGGAGATCATGTTTGACCCTACGGTGTTCAAAACCGAAACGTACAATATCAAAGATCTTCCGAACTTTTACTCTACGCGCGATTCCCGGCGCAAACTGATTGTACACCCACCAAAGCCGAGTGGCGAGGATTGGAACTTTTACTCTTTTGACGATTGTGATTTTTACCTCATCGATCCAAAAGGGCGGGGGCTCTTCTTTAACCTCAACGCAGAAGACGCTGTGCGTCAGCTCACACACCGTGACTATGCAGTAGCGGCTGATTACCTGACAGACCTGGGTAATACCGAGGGGTCTTTTAACGTAAATTCGGCTAACCGTCTTTTGGTGGTGTATCGCAGTTCGTTGTGGCGTCAGAAAATGGTGTGGGAACATAACCGTATCAAGTACCTTTACCGGTTGAGCGACGCCCAGATTGTGTCTGCGTTTACCGCGGTGAAATCCACGCTCCCTGAATGGTCAGCCCCGGAACTTGAAAATTCCTGGACGATGCGCATTAACCGTTCATTGTGGAACGATATCACTGACTCGCAAGCGGCCGAAGCATTAGGGTATAATGCGTTGACCAAAATCATGGCCGACTCCCCTGTTCCTATGCGTTACACTCCTGAGGGTGGTGGGTATGACGTTCCGTCAACCTACCGTCGTGCGGCTGTGGTGTTTGAATATGATGAGGGTGGAGTCTTACTGGGTTATAATCAGATTGTCAATGCGCTGAAATACCGCCCCGTCAATCCGCAATGCGTTATGGTAGAGTTCATCCAGGGATATGGTGGGTTAACGCGTAACATCATCGATGGTGTTGATGATGTGGTGTTGTCCTCGGTCAATGGTTATCGCGCGTTTGTCAGTGGGTTTAATATCGACAAACAAGAGTCTGATGGTAACTGGGTGGATGTCACCAACACCACGGCTTACTCATTGCAAAACGGCGTGCTGTCCTGGAACATCGATACGGTGAACCAGATTGGCCGGGTGATTATTGACGATCAATTCTTGATGAAAGAATTTGACATCAACCACCTTGATCAAAGTCTCTATTTCTCCGTCACAGAGGTCTGGGAAGGGGGTGGTAAGGCAGCTGAGATAGCACCGGCTAATTTGTTCATCTGGATGAACAAACGCCCACTGATTGAGAACGTGGATTACGTGGTTGACTACCCACACGTTTACATTGTTAGTAAAATGTACGTGAGCGGTTCCCCAAGTAATTCGTTCCTGGTGGTGGCGGAAGGTATCAGTACCGATATCAACAAACCGATTAACGAAACCGAGCTCGGGTATGTCACTGAGGGTCAGTTGGGGTATAATGGTCGCTACAACGTACGCGATGATCGTCGGACACGCATCATCGTTGATGGTCGTTTGCAGCTTCCCGGCGCCATCCCCTCATCTGAGGAGAATGCGGTCTTTAACCCCGAGCACTCGCTAAACGGTTTTCCATATGCGGTCACTCACGTTTATCAAGCGGTGAGTAAAGTGAAAGCGTACGATAACCACCCCGGTTATCTGGCATCTCGCGATCTCGACCGGCGGGTAAGTGCTTACCTTACAACGAACTTCATCAAAAAGCCTGTTGATACCCCCAACATCCAGGACAAGTATCGGCTGTTTAGTTTGTTTTTGCATCAGATCATCTATGCGATCAAACTGGGTATCCTCAATGTACCTAAGCCTGAGGCGGGGAAGGTATTTTCCACGCAGGTGCTTCAAGAGCTCACTAATGATTATCAGTGGTTACTGAAGTTCGATCCCGCTAAGCGTAAAATGGATGCACGGTACTTTACTGTTCAACCGTACGCCACTATCGATACCCTAGCGGTTACGCCGGCGCAGCTTCTTTTCATCAGTCAACTCAACGACCATTTTCTCTCCGGCGCTTGTCATATTGAGGGCCATTTTGAGGTAGCGAATAATGTTTGATCAAAATATCACCAGCGTGTCAGCTGCCGCATCGTTACCGGCTACCCAGCCGCAGCGACAAAATGCGTCTGACCGCAAAAGTATGTTGTACATCGAGGATATGTACGATCCCGATAAAGTCAGCGACGCGGACGCGAGTAAATACATTGTCCCGTTTGAAGGGCAGTTGATTTACGATGTGCCGAACAAAGTCATTTACTGGGCTGCGCACGTCGCGAGTGAATCCGCACGTTATAAGACCACACTTGAAGTATGGCAGCGCGTAGGCGCTGAGAATGACGACTCTACCATCAGCGACATTCTGGGTCTACCTGGCGGATTCCAGGGTGACGCCGTCCTGGGTGTGGACTACTCGGTTCGTCCTCCTCGTGCGGTTATCGATGGTCGTGTTTGGGCGCCAAACGCCGCCTATGCGCTGCTTTACCAGGGCGACATCGTAGGGAAGTCTGGAAAGGTTATCAGTGCGCAATATACTACCGGTGGGGATGTACTTACTCAGGATATTCCAGTTGAGCTTGCGGGACTTGACACTATCCAGAACAAAACCATCATGGTAACCAGTCCGTTTAGCGTTACCCTCAATGCCGAGGAACTTCCCGATGGTTCTCGAGCCACCGTGATGTTTTACGACTCCGAAGGTAACCCGATCCGTAACAGCCAGTCGTTGAGCGTACAGCACACCGCGCTGCTCCGCGACAACCGAATGGGAATGCGTTACATCACCTCCGTGGAATTAATTGCCCCGTGGTTTACGGATGCAACGGATCCTAAGCGACTAAACATCCCGGTTAACGTCGCCATGACCAGCATTGAGTTCCGCGCGCTGATTCACTACAGCGATGGTGATCCGCGCGTTGCGACCATCGACGGGCGTAAGATCACCCTGATCGGACTTAATCAGTACAAACCGACCAGCGTGGGGAGTCGTGCTTCGTTAACTCTGGTTTACAACCTTGACGACGACGAGCAGATGCAGCTCAGCGATCCAGGCAACCCTAACCAGTACCGTACGGGTTACGATATTGTGGCAACACCGGTTGAAGGGGCGTATTCTCCAAAACTTTACACTTATCCTGTTTGGGAGGGTAACGGTTTTGGTCTGCGTCACTACCTCTACGATCTGGAGCGATCAACGGCGATTGACGTAACAAACCACGTTACCATCAACGAAAGCAGTGCTGTGTTCAAACCGTCTTCCTACGGGATCGAGCAGAACATGGTGTTTAATCTCCTGCTGAGTGATGTTTCTCCGCAATACGCTAACTGGACGCACGTACAGCACACCACTCTTGTGCTATACGGAAAACCAGGAACCACGGGTAAACTTTGGGATGTGCGTTATTCCTACGGCACTGCACCTTACGCCGGGTTTAACATCAAAGGGGTTACCGCTAACGGTAAGCAAACACTAACCTTCTCTGGTACGCTCGCCAATCAGGAAGCCTGGTTAACCCGACTGTATAAGTTGGTCCAGCCTATGGTGAACCCGTATTCAGAGTCTATCGCGCCCGTACCCAATATGGTCGATGTTGTAGACCTTAACGGTAACAAATGGACCATGGCGGTTAAAGACTGGAATAAAGATCTGGTGATCGATAAACCAGTTGCTGAAGGACAGACGTTAATCCTGCGTTGGATCAAACAAAGCGAAGACGGCTCGCAGAAACAGCTGGCTGCCACCGGGGTTGTGGTGAGCTCGAATCCGGTTAACGACGCGTCTGATAGCGGACAACCTGTGGGTGCTACGGGTGTGATTGATGATGGTGATTTTACTCTGGGTACAGACGAGCTAATCTCTGGTCAGTCAGTGATCGCCACAGCGGTAGTGCGGGACACAAACGGTAATCCTGTGTCGGGTGTGGCGGTGAGCTTTACACCAAGCTCAGGCTATCCGGTCACTGTAACGTCTAACACCGCTGGTGTGGCCACCGCCAGTATTGATCTGAGCGTGTCGGGAACCCGCTCCATCATCGCGGCTACGTCCAAGGGTCAAACACGTCCTAAGACGATCGTGGTGCTGGATCCAACTTACACCATTAAAGCGGGTAGCTTGGCGGTGGATAAATCACAAGTCATTGCGGGAGTGGGATCATTCACAGCAACGGCGAAAGTGGTTGATCGGTCTGGCAATCCCGTTGAAAACGTGAAAGTGAATTTCTCCGAATCCGGTGCGAACACCAATACCCAGGTGATCAAAACTGGTCAGGACGGTATGGTTACCGCGACCTTCTCACCAAACAAAGTGGGTACGGATATCCTGCGTGTTGCCATCCAGACAGGTTCCAATGATCAGACCACTGTCACGGTTATCGATTCCGCTTATGCGGTATTAGACGGCGACTTCACGCTCGCCGCCACCACCGTGAAAAAAGGCGTAGTGACCACCGCGTCTGCAATCGTGAAGAATGCATCCGGGGCAACGGTACCGAATGTTGATGTCACATTGCGTATTGTGGATGGATCCAACTACACCTCGAAAACCGACGCTAACGGTAAAGCAGTGTTCTCCTTTGCGATCGCATCGGCTGGAACCTACTCCCTTACCGCGAATATCGGTAATAACACAACAGCGGCGAAAAGCCTCACTGTTACCAACTAACCATAAGTCGAGGGAGGGTAACCTCCCTCCCTTTACTTTATGTTTGCAAGTGAGTCCAGTATGGATCAAGACGAAATGCTAAAGGTAGCCAGACAGCTACTCGACTATCTTGAGGTTCCGGTATCCAGACTTCCTACCGCGATGCTCGATGATGATTCAGAGCGACCCACCACGCGTACTGAAGAAGAACTCATCTTAGCTCATTACCGGGAAGATACCTTACGCAGTATTAAAACGGTGCGTTTCATCACCGACTTCGCCCGTTACAACGCCGGTTACGATTTCGATACTAAAAATGAATCGTTTGTTCGTACGGCTAAAATTTACCGCGACATGGGGGTAAAGAACTATTACTTCCACCTTCAGCTCAACAACCCGTTGCTTAAAGGGGTTGATCCCTATAGCCCGTTGTTGACCGAAGAACAAAAACTCATGATTCTTCACGAGTGTCGGACAAATTTCTGGTACTTCATTCGTGAGGTATGTATTGTCGGGGGCGGGAACCGTTTCCGCGCTAACCGTGCTAACATCTCCTTTATCTGGTCTTATTTGTGTCACATTAACACAATTCTGATCCTTCCTCGCCAGCAAGGAAAGACGGTAAGTGCCCAGGCGATTATCTTTTGGCTAGAGTATATCAACGGTCGTGGGTACGAATCACATCTTATCACACTGAAAGATGATAACCGTAGTCAGTTCATCGAAGCACTAAAAACGATCCGTAACAGTATCCCTTCCTGGCTGACCAACGTCACCTATCGTGACAAAGATGCCGGTAACTCTCTTACCTACTCCGCGTTCGGGGAAGACAAGAAAAATATTCTACGTATTTCGGTACCGCAAATTGGTGAAGAGGCTGCGCGTAACGTAGGTCGTGGTCTGACGGTCAAGACCCGTATGATCGATGAACCCGCGTACATCAAACACATGGAGGCGATCCTTAACGGCGCCGGTCCTTCTACCCTGACTGCGCGTGAGAACGCCAGGCGGTTAGGTGAACCTTACGGTACGGGCTTCATCACCACGCCTGCGAGTGTCATTAGCGAAAGCGGTCGTTATATGTACGACATGCTGATGAACTCCACAGAGTGGCGGGAGACGTACTTTGATTCGTTCAGTGAAACTCATCTCTACGGTCGATTGCTGAAAGCTTCACCTATTGAAACGACGAGCCCGATGCTCGGTATGGTTTACAATTACCTGCAGCTGGGTAAAAACCGAGACTGGGTAAAACGCACCATAGATGAACTCAAGTTAAGTTTATCCGAGGCAAAAATTGACTTGTTGCTGATGTGGGATGACAACGGTAAGGGTAAACTTTTTGACGACCTGACCCGTGAGGCGCTGAACAACGGTAAGCGACCCATCGAGTGGAGTCAGGAGGTGGGCGAGACCGGGCTCTTCATTGACTGGTTTATTTCGCGTGAGGAGCACACCAGAATACTGATGGGGGAAAACAAGACCCATTACGTCATTGGTTGTGATACCTCGGCGGCAGTTAACCGAGACGCCTGTACCGTGATTATACGGGATGTAGCGGACGGGCGTGTTGTTGGAACGGGGCGTTATCAGCGCGCTTACCTTACAGACGTCGGTGAAGTGCTGACTGCCTTGTTGGTTGAGATCACTAACTCCACATTAGTGATTGAACGAAACTACGCCCATCACATGATAGACCAGCTGTTGATTACTTTACCCGCTCTGGGTATTGATCCGTTTAAACGCGTGTTTAATCAGATCTATCAGTTCCCGGAGAAACACGAGAATGAGCTTCGTGAAATTCGCCAGCGGACATTCGCTAACCGTAACTCCAATTTCTACTTGAAATATAAACAGCACTTTGGCTTTATCACCACACCTCGCACCCGTGAAGAACTCTATGGTTTCTTGCAAGAGGCCGTAGGTTGCACTGGTGATAAGATTTATTTCAATAAGTTGATCGACGAGATCGTTGACCTCAAGCAGAAAAACGACCGTATCGACCACGACTCCAAAGGTCACGATGACCTGGTAGTAGCCTGGCTACTCGGTTTCTGGTTTATGAAGTTAGGTCAATCGAAATCGGAATACGGGATTCCTCCGGGCATTGTGTTATCTAAGATAACCCTAATGCGTGTGGGTGATGCCGCGAATGAAAGCATGGACGATGAACAACGCGATGCGCAGATTAGGCTGTATAAAGCTAAACTTGAGCAGCTAACTGATCATCTGTTAAAAACCAATGATCCGGCCATTGCTCAGCGTATCGAAATCATGATACGTAAGCTCGCCGAATACATTCCACCAGAAACACGTAAGACCATGACCATCGACGATACCCTTCGTCGGGCCAAGGAAGAGCGTGAGAAACGTTTGTTGGAAGTCAAACGAAAACGTTCGCGTTACGCCGCTTAACCTAAACGTACACTTGGGGAAACCCGAGTGTACGTTTTTTAAAGCCTATATCACCCGCTTGAGAGATAAATAAATTCTTTCAGCTCAAGGGTTGCGTTAATAATTAATTTTTGTTTTAACACGGATGTGTAAACTAAATAAATACTGGCGTTTGAGTAATATTGCTCATTCGCAAGATTTTGTCTGTTTTGTTGCGTGTGAAGCAACGGTATTATCGCATCAAGTCCCATTAAAGGGTCGCGGTTTTACAGATGTAGAAAGTCTCTACAGGGGACGATTGATAAAAATTACAAAGGTTTTCAAAGAAAAACCTTCTTGTCATTACTTTTAAATAAGAAAATCTTTTAAGCAATCCACGGATGAAACACCCGATACCGTCGTAACGCTCTGTATCAATCAACGCTTAAAAGATTTAAACACCAGGTAGGCAACCTGCTTACACCTTAGTCGTGCTGCAGCGGGCTTTACAGAGCGTCTCATTATGGAGTAATTATGAACAACCAACCTTTGCAGTTTACGCTGGCCGATATCAACAAACTGTTTCAGCAAAAAGGCGATACATTAAACAAGGGCTTCGACCCTTACTCAGTACTCACCTCTCCGATTATGGAAGCGTTAGACGATGAACAATTAGCCCCAGAAGACGTGACTGAAGCTCACGAGCTGGAAGCGCGTTTGTTCACCTTCTTTACGTCTCCCTTCGACAAACCTTTCCTGGACACACAGGAAAAGATGGTGGGTTTTCTTCGCAGCATGGTCGTGATGGATTTGGCAGTAACCGTTCATTACAACGGTGACACCGCGCTCAAAGATATCCTTGAAGTCTTAGAAGCGCTGGATGTTTATACTGTCACTCACGTTCGTAAGCTCGACACCGGCTTTACGCGGTTTGAAATTTCTGACCGTGATTATCGATTAGTGGTGAAGGTCAACGACAAAAACGGATATCGTCAAGGTTTTATCAATGATAAACCTTTATTCACGAAATCCGGTTCACTTACGCTTACCGATATGGCGGGTCTGGTTAAAGTACTAAACTTACTTGTGTAATATTTACCAGTAGAGTGGCGCGCGCCACTCTACTGGTAGTCTGTTTTATTTTTTTGCTTGTTGGGCGAGATAACATTGCTCAAGATGATCGGCGAGCGTCACCAAATCAGTGTACTTAATCACCTCAGTCTTGGTCCCTGTAGTCGCTTTGTCCACACAGCCCGCGTAACGCGCACGGTAAGCTTCGAAGTGTTCTTCCTTAAGCAAGTACTGCTCTATCACGTCGAGGTCTTCTAGGGCCTCTGAGCGCGCTTTAAACGTGGGGTAATCAATCTCAAGAGTGATTAACACATCCGGAATTAAATCGAGCTCAAGTTCCTGGAATGCGATTAGGTGAATGGCGTGAAGAGGATCGGGGTTGTGTTGCCCCTGATAAATAAGTGTGCTAATAAAGTTACGTTCGGACACCACGATATCGCCGCGGTCTAACGCGGGTTTAATGACCTTCTGGTAGAGTTCAATACGAGAGGCTAAGGCGAGCAAGCCTTTGGTATTATGCTCGAGGTTACCATCGGTGATGAGCTTGCGAATAGCAAGGAACTCATCTGTTGCGGAGAAAGGCTCGTTAACCCAGGTCACGTTGTAACCACGGACTTTGAGGATCTCTACCACTTTACGTGCAGTGGTGCTTTTCCCTGCTTTGTCCATACCTTCCAATACGCTGTACAGTCCGATCATGTTTGTCTCACAAAAAAAAATAGATATAAACCCTCTCTCCCTAGGGAGAGAGGGGAGTATTACGAATATGCGTCTTTGGTAAGGGTTCGCAACACGATGTAGAGCATCAGTGAAGTTCTGAGGCTTGTGATCTTGTTCTTGGTGCGGATACCTGTCAGGTCTCTTACCAGCTTATCCCCCACATCTCGCATAAGGAAAACGCTTTGGTTTTGAGTACGCTGACTAAGGTAAGCTCCCTTCATTTTGCGCAGTACGTCACGCAGATCGTTAAAACGGATATTGTTCGCGGTGATGTATTCGAAGAGATGAGTAACCACCTCGTCTACAAAATCGCGATACTGCTGACCTTTTTTGGCGTTGTACTGATCTGGGAAAACTTTTACGATACGTTCGAGTTTATCCAGCGGGGTATTAGGGATTGCCTCTGCCGCGTATTTAACCAGCTCCGATTTGTAAAAGCCGGCGTTACCAGAAATTACGTTGACGATGTAATTTTTAAACTGGTTAACGTGCTTGGACACTTCCTTCACCCCGGTCCCATCTTCAAGCTTGACCATTCCGGTATCGATCTTTACGATATTGGTTTGGTTCTTAACCTGATGGAACACTTTGTTGATGTCATTAATCAACCCGCGTAAACGGTCCTGGATATCCCCGACCATGTACAGAATCTTCTTATCATCATCCATCCGGGTAAACGTACCGTAGTGGATGCCGGTAGCGGGATTGATAATAAACTCTGCACGGGCTTGAATCAGTGCGCGCCAGCTCCCGTATTTCTTGATGTCGTAACGCATGCTCAACCGGTTATAGGTCTCCATCGCCAGCTCTTTCTTGGCCAGGTAGACATAATCGTTCACCATGATACTGGTGAGGCATTTGTAGTGATACATCGCCACCACGTCCACCATGGCCTGTTTCTTCAGGTCGTGGCTAACGTTTGAGTGGTGAATACGGTAAAGCAAGTACACTACGGTGAGGTTGAAGACATCGCTTGTGACGATCCACTGGTCGTTAACGAGTTTACAGGCGTGAAGGTTCTCTTTGAGTTCCTCCTCGTCCACGTCAAAGATCTCAGAGAACCACTGGTTACGGTCAGCGCTGGTAAAAACCACGCGATATGTTCCCAGATACGGACTCCCGAAGAATTCCGCATACTGCTCGTTACGGGTTGTAAAACCGTAAACAAACCGACGCAGAGTTTGACACCATTTCGGGGTAACCTCAAGCTCTTTGCCAAAAGCTTCAAACACCGGCAGGATCGAGTGATCCGTGTCGTAGTTTAAAAACTTCAGTAACTCTTCCCCTCCGAAGATATCGGAGAAATACGCGGTGTCGGTACGCGTACGATCTTCCACGAACATCTGCGTCAGGGGATCGGTAGACGTCAGCCCGGATTCATCCAATACCGGCAAACCCGTTAATGGGTTATACCAGCGTTGTTCTTCCTCGTTCCAAACGTGCTGCGCGTAATCAAACTCCTCTTTCCCGGCAAACGGATCGGCGTATTGTCTGAACATGCTCTGCTCCTGAATGCGGTTAGAATCGGCTTGGGGTCATCGCCGTAATGGCGTTGAACTTACGCTGTGGGTCGGAATACGCCATCGCTTTGATAAACTTCGACTGGAATAACTCCTGGTACTGAGACCAGGCATCGGCGTAGGAGGCGATGTCATCACGAATCGCATCAATCGGTACACCTGAGCGCACCACCGCTTCATCAGCAGGATAGCGACAGGTTTTGTAGATATGCGCTTTGGTGGCGAGTGAAACAAGCTCGCTGAAAATCGGGTAGAGGCGAGGATGAATTGTACTCATCCCGTTGTCGTACTCGAGAATACATTCAGCCGTTAAACTAAACAGTCCAATCGGCGCCCCGTGGATGATAAACGAGTTGTTCCCTACCGCCGTGATGTTGGCGTAGGTTTGCGGAATATTACGGTTACTCTGGAGTGATTGCACCAGGGAGTTCGCCATATCGCTAATAGCGCCCTGACCACACGAGTCCATACCAGCCAGTACGGTAGCTTGTCCGCTGCTGGAATACATCGAACCCTGGTAGACTTTCGTGATCGACACGATCTTGCGACCGCCTGTCAAAAAGTCCGGTACGTTCACACCGATGTTCCCCTGACCAAGATCCTCGATACGAGAACCGGTTAGGTCCAGACGCTCCGTCACACCGCCCTGGGCGTTGCAACGAGGTAATACAACCGCGTGAATCACTTTCTCACGCAGGCCTTGTTGGGTGCTGGATACGCCGTACTGAGCATACCAGTTTCCCCAGAGGTTGGAGTTGGGATTTTGGAAAGCCAACTCCAGCAGGTACGTGGGAATATTTCCCCCGTTTACGATCTCGTTGATCGCGTAATCGACGCAGTTCATGGCTCTCCCCTCGTTGCGTGTTCGACCATAGGATCAGAAAAAACGAGGGTTGACATAGCGTGAAAACCGTAGTTACGAAATACTCACGGTCGATGAATTTTGGTTATATAATACTCCCGATTAAAAATCACCCGTGCAAAATTGCCACACGGGTGTCAAACGTTTAATCGGGGCTACGGGATTAACCCAATAGAATACATGTTTTCACTCACCTAATTGTTTTTTAATTTACGCAGTAATATTATTTGAATATTTTGTCGGCGCGGTAGGGGCGGCGCATTTCTCAATTTTCCAAACAATCTCAAAACAAAAGTGAGTTCAAGTGGTTAATTTGAAAAATTAATTGGATTAAAATTGGAAATATTTCCAATTAAAAAACTCAATTTTCTATCGAAAATTACAAAATTTAATTACTCAAAATGAATTTTCTATCGAAAATTAAAACCTAAAAAAACCTCATTTTACAAAATCCTTCTCTATTACGCGTGCGCGCCCGCGTCGCACGTAAAAAACAATACTACGTAGTAGTATTATCCTAATTCTTGTTTTTAT
>JACCDR010862129.1_pt1 | contig 16976 bp, 15 predicted proteins | sample 7446431 | NCBI WGS metagenome assembly JACCDR01 (sample SAMN15323443, study PRJNA562643) | freshwater metagenome | isolation source: river surface water | place: USA:Blue River Watershed | collected 2017-08-17 | reverse complement strand
TCAGGAAATCGCATGCCCAGAACAACCCGAAAACCGAGCATTTACACCCGTTTTTGGCGCGTTTTACGCCGCTTTGACGGCCGATTTCCCGAATCGCAGCCCGGCTCCTACGTGCCAGAGCGCCTCGGTTGCCCCTGTGCGCCACTGTCCTGGCCCGTTCCAGCCTCCCACGGCTCGTTCCATGGCCTTCGCCACAGCTGCCCGCTTGGCCGATTCTGCGCCCTCGATCTGCCAGCGATTGCCGAAAGTCACGATCCCGAAGCGCCTCAGCGCGTCCTCCGGCCCCTGCGCCCCCTGGTGATTGTGCGATATGAACGCCCCCCCATACCTGCTGGTCAGCCTCGTCCGCAGCCTGGTCGAGAGCTCGTACCGCGCGAGCATGCGGCTGACGACCAGATCCTCGTGCGCCTGGCTGAGCCCAATCGCCGCCAATCCGGCCTCGCCGGCCGAGCCGATGATGTTGGACAGCGGCGCGATGACGGCCGCACGCAGCGCGTAGCTGATGCCCCACCACCCAGGCGCCCACGGACATCTCAGCCCGGCTCCGACCATGTTCGGATCCTCGAACCAGTCGAGCAGCACACCCGGATCTCCGACCAACGTATCTGCGTCGAGCTTCCAGACCACGTCCTCGCCCGACTTTGCGCACAGGCGCATCGCACGCAGGATTCCGCGCACAGCCGCCAGGCCATTGAGATTGCCCCCCCGTTCCCAATCCGTCTCGCTGTACTCGACGCCGGCCGCCAGGAGCCAATCAATCGCATCCGAATCCAGCCCCCCCGTCCGCCCATCTGCGAATACATGAAACGTCGTCCCCTCCGGAAAAGCACGCTGCGCCTGGACCACTGACCACCGCAGGCATCCAGCATCAGGCCCGTGGACAAACCAAGCCACCCGCGTCGCTGGCGCGCTCACCCCGCCCCCTCCTCAGCCGGCGGCGGAATCATCGTGGCCATCATCACAGGCACGAAAAACGTCCCCGAGTGATGCTGCACGATTTCGTCCTCCAACACATCCGCCAGGCGGATGGCGACGATCTTGTCAGGCCCTGTGTCCGACGGAATTCCGCTCGGCAGCCGCGGCCCAAGCCTCGAATCACCACCCACCACCCACACCGACGACGTCCCCTTGAGCCGCCACACCCGTGCGAGCATCGAGACTGTGGTCGGGATCTGGATCGAAATTGGGCTTGGAAGATCACCCCCGCCACCATCCCTTGGTCCATCAGAGTCGCCAAAAGCCGGCGGAGGCTGCCCACTACCACCTGAGCCACCAGGCCCTCCAGACCCTCCAGCACCGCCCGCACCGCCAGCGTCAGCTCCACCTACAGGATCGCCAGCTGGTCCCCCAGCTCCACCATAGGCCCCAGCGTAGCCAGCAGCGCCGGCAGAGCCAGGTCCACCGCCGCCGCCACCACCACCGCCACCGCCGCCCGAGCCACCATTTCCCCCCATACCCCCATTGCCACCATATCCGCCCAACCCACCACGGCCCCCTTGTCCACCGCGACCACCCTGCAGGCTTACCGTCAGAGGATTTCCCAGCGGGGCGTCCAAAGCATAGTTCACGTGCTCCAGAACGAGCACCAACCAGAATGACATCCCCACCTCTCCGACCAGCTTTTGGTCCTGAAGATACATCTCTGCGAAGCGTGCGGGCTTTGGGTCACTCGGCTCGATCTCAGCCGGCCATACCGGGTGCACCACATAGCCACCGCGCACCGCCACCATACCAGCCCGCTCATGCGTGACCTGAAAGCCAGACTTTGGATCCCTGCTCAGTAGACTTCCCGAGCTGCTCGGTGCTTTCGACCCACCGTCGATATTGGCCACCCCGGGTTCAGAGGACGAGACGACCAGAGGCCGGTGCCGTGCCGCCCGTGCCATTGCTCTCTGCAGCTGCTGAAATGGCTCAGGCGAAAGCAGAAACCCAGTCGGCCCACACGCCACGCTCGTCGAACACTCGAGATTTCCTGGCGCGCCCGAGCAGGATTCTGAGACCGTTTGAACGAGTGCATCCGAAGCCGAAAGACACCCAGTGACCGTGAGGCGAGCACCCGCATGAAGCGCCACGTCAGGCATCGCTGAGCGCCACACAGCCGAGCCCTGAGGCCCCGGCAGCGGCCGGTTCGTGTAGATCCGCGACGCGACTCCCGTTGGCGGAGGCCCGTCCGCATCTTCACCACCTGTGACCACAGGCGTGCTGGCGTACGTTTGCGTGGTGGCCGTGGTGCCGATCAATTCCACTGTCACCATCCGCTTCTTTGAGATGCCGAAGATCTGCTGTGCCTCCTTTGGCATCGACTTCCCACTCTTCCATTTCACGAGAGCCTGAACCTCCACCCTCGCAGATTCCACCACCTCAGGCATCCACGGTTGAATCGTCCCTTTGACCAACTCCCGTGTGAATGTGGTCGCCTCACCATCCGGGTTCCGTTGCCGAATGGCCTCTACGGTCCAGTCGTTCGTGCTGAAAGGCTCCAACTCCGGCACCCTGCGCTTCAGCCAGGTCTTGATGTTCGCTGACAGGTGAGTCTGCGGAATCGACTCCGTCTCGATCACCTGCCGCTGGCGGAAAGTTTGGAAGGTGCCGCCAGACCAATCGAAGGTGCTCGTCACCACATCCAGGCCGCTCGTGGCGCCGGCCGTGTCCTCCACCGTGTCCCGGTACTGCACCCCGTCGATCGTGGTGACCACGTTGTAGATGAGCCTGACACCGGCCACCTGGACCGGAGAAGAGGATGCGAATTCACCGCCCTGGGCACCCTCGGCCGCGTCCAGTGCCTTCGTGATCTGCGGCGTGGCCGACCGCGGCTGGATGCGCAGTACATCGGCCGCGTGGTCGTACCAGACGATGGCTTCTGGGTGGAAGCGCAGCAGCGAGTTGAGCACCTCGGCGACACTCGCATCCGTCATTTCCCAACCTGGTGCGACCGTGCCCGTGAGCGTGCTCACGATCGAGAGATGGCCAGCGGCGAAGGACACCACATCCGTGATCTCGTCCGCCGTGGTGGCTTCGTCCTGGCAGAGCAGGATCTTCGTTGTCGCCTTCGGGGTGTCGCCGTCACCGGTCGGGGTGGTCTTCGTGTACACCAGGCGTTCCAGGAGCCTGAGCTTCGACTCCAACTCGATCATCGTCGCCTCGACCGTGACCCCGCCTTCGATGAATTTCCCGGGGGCGCATCGGCGGACCAGGCCGCGAAAGAAAGTACCGTCAGAAGTCGCGATCGTGCACGCCGCGCCGTGCGTCAGGCTCAGCGACCCCGCCACCCGCACCGACGCCGCATCCCCCCGTGCGCCCAGGGTGAGCGTCCGGTTCGCAGCCAAGAGCGACCGCGTCGTCCCGTTTATCGACCAGGTGCTCATTTCGTGCTGCCTTCGCGGATTTTCTCGACGTCGGCCTCGATCTTGAGGAGACGCTGCTCCATCTCCTGTTTGAGGCCTCTAAGGTTGGAGCTGACCCCAGGCGCGACCTTGCTCACGGCCTCTGCCAATCGCGTCAAGGCTTGGTTGAAGGCCGCCCTCTCATCGGTTGAAGCCGAGCCATCCGCGAGCCCAGCTGCTGCCTGCTCAAGGTTCCCGATCAACGACAGGGTGTATTCGTTTCCGGCGGCACCCAACTGGCCCCCAGCCATCGCCCCTCGCAACCTCCTCGTCTGGGCGAGCGCGCCCTGGCCGTCGGTACTCGCATTGTTGTATGGCGTTGGGAATCGCGTGGAGTAGTCGAAGGAGCCCTCCCACGCCTCATCGCCCGTCACTTGGCGCCTGAGACGGCTCATACGTTCCTTCTCCTCGCGAGCAGCGGCCTTCTCCTCCTCCTTCTTCCGCTTCGCCACATACTTGTCCTTCTCGCCTGTGCGCTTCATGTACTCGCGCACCTCGTCATCGATATCGCTCGCCACCTCCTGCGAGTCCGCCTCCCGGGCAGCAAGGATAGTCGCTTCTGCGCGCTCACGCTGCGCTGCAAGCGCGATCGGCCCCGTGACGGCCAGTCGTTCCTCCTCGGCCTTGAGCCTGATCAATGCAGTGCTCACAGAATCCCGCGTCCTGTCTTCAGCATCAGCGGCCTTCTGGATGGCTGCGGGATTTCCTCTTCGGCGCGCTTCGGCGAGAATGAACTCGGCCTGCCGGAGCTTTTCCTGCTCATCCTGCCGGCGTCGCTCAAGATCGGCTTTTTGCCTGGTCTGCTCAGCCTCAAGGGCTCGTCTTTCGATGTCGGCGGCGCGCGTGGCCCGCTCCTCGCGTGACAATCCAGGTGTGTTCTGGAGCCTGGCCCGCTCTTGGTCGAACAGAGCACCCTCGATGGCCTTATCCGTCCTCGACGCCTCTTCCTTCGCGAGCTGGAGATTCGCGAGCGCCTGTTGCTCCTCGCGAAGGGCGAGCGTGACCTCGTCCACTGCCTCCTTCTCCTCGCGAGCGGCGTTCGTGACCTTCTGCCGAGCCAGAGCTGCGTCGAGCTTGGCATTCATCAGCTTCTGTTCCTCACCGCGCTCCTCAGCTGCCGCACCGGAGAATTCCTTCACCGCATTGGTGGCGCTCTTGAGCGCATTCGGCAGGCCAGTGGCCTCAGACGCCGCGCGCGTAAAACGTGAAGCGAGGTCTCCAACAGCTCCACCCAGTTCCCAAATCTCAGGAGCAGCTCCCGCCACCACCGCGCCCACCACCAGCGTCAGCGCGCCACCAGCAGCGATTGCGCCCGTGCCCAGCGACGACATCCCAGCCGCCGCCCGCGCCGTAGCGCCTTCCATGGCCGAAGCCTCGGTGGTGACATTGCGCATGCCACTGGCGACCCGCTCCATGCCGACCGCGTCATCCGGAGAATCCCAAGACCGCCCACCATCGCCAGGCAGCCCACGAGCACCCGCAGAGCCAGCGCCCGCACCTCCCCCGCCGCGCACCGCCTGCTCGGTCCGCTTACTCTGCTCCTCCACCTTCTTCAGACTCTCCTCCGCCTTCTTTGCCTCCTCCGACACCCGCTTGAGCCCGGCATCCACCGGAGCGGACCCCGAAGCGTCCGCCTCGATCTTGAGGTTGATCTTGTATTCGCGGTCGGCCATCGGCGCGGGAGGTTACGGGGCCTGGAGGATGAGGAGACGGGCCATATTGCCCGCGCCCTTTTCGCTGGTGACGAAGATGGTTCGGCCGTCGGGCGAGGTATCCACGCCCTCGCAGATCGTGAAGGCGGCCGGGAGCGTGAGCTGGCTGTGGATCACCCAGGCCGAGGTCGAGGCCACGCCCATGGTGTTCGGGCCGCAGTTGATGAGCTTGCCCGGCCCTGTGCTGCCCGTGGTGCCCTCGTGCGAGAGGACGAGCACATGGTACTGGCCGCCCGACTGCTGGACGATCTTCAGGGCCGAGACATCCGTGGCCACCCCGCTCAGCAGCGTGGTGAGCGAGACCTCGGCCGTCACCGCCTGGTCGCCGGTGGCGTTTGCGAACGAGTAGATCTTCCAGTCACCATCCACCTCCGCCTTTTCCGTGGCGCCATAGAAGGTGGTGCCGGCATAGTTCACCCCCAGCGCCTCCAGGCCCAGGTTCGACTGCACTGCCGTCCACTGCGGATTGACCGTACGCACCCAGTTCCCGCCGCTCCCCTTCGTGATCGTCACCGACCCCGTGGCCGGGATCTGGCAGACCACCACCGCGCCGCGGGACACGCCGCCGGTCGTCACCGTCTCCTCCGCCAGGGCGAATTGAGAGCCGGCGGCCGATCCCGAACCTTGAGATGGCCCCATCCAGCAGATCGCCTCCACGTCGGCGAATCCGCTCAGCGTGATCGTGCGCAGGTACCGTCCGGTGGCGGACATTTCCACGATCGAAGGGCCGTCATTGTCCACCACGTAGAGCACCTGGCGCGTCGGGTGCCAGGCCACCCCCGAGCCGTAGCTCGCGGCCAGGTACCCGGCGGATTCCGTGGTGAACCTCCCTTCCGTGTTGAGTTCCTGCCGCATGATCTCGGAGTACGAGGCCAGGTCAGGCAGCCGCCCCTCCAGCACGAAGCCGCCGGTGAGCGTGCCAGCTGCCATCTTCTCGTACGTGACCACACCCGCGCCCAGATCGCTGGAGGCGATTCCTCCATCCAAAAGCTGGTAGGAGCCGACGGCCCCAGGAGCGATGTGCTCATCGTTGACCGCGTGCTCGCCAATGTCGGTATCGGTCACGAAGAGTGTCCAGGGCACCAAGTCCTTCGATGCGTCGAAGCGCAGCAGCTGGTTCGCCGCCGGTGTGACGGTCCGCTCCTTCGGTTTCCCTGTGGCGTCGTACTGGAAGAAAAGGAAGTCCTTGTCGGCGCCTGGCGCGTCGGCCGCCGCCAGTACCAGGACCAAACCGCCAAAAATGAGTCTTCGAAGCGTCATAAAAAAGTCGATTACGGCAGCAACGAAACGGCCGTCCGTGCCCAGCCGCTGGCCGTTTTGATGTAGAAGAAGCCGTCATTCGCGATCATCACGCTCGCTCCCGCTGTCCCCCGGGCGTCCGCGGCCGTGGTCGGCGGGCTGCCCGTGATGTAGGAGACCCCGCTACCGGCCGCGATCAGATCAGCGACCACCTCCGTCAGCTCTCCGATGGTCACCGCCGGGTAGGGCAGAGGATTCGGCGGAGCGATTTCGCCGCCCACCCCCGGATCCAAAAGCTGCAGGTACCCGCCGCCGATGAAATGGCGCTGCCGGTTCCCGCCGCCGTCCGGCGTCGTCAGCGCCCAGCAGGTGAGGACCAGTGGCCGGGCTTCGCTCACCGTCGGGATGTTCGTTTCCGCGCTCGTGAGCGCCCACAGCCCGTGCTCGTGCGTGCCCGCGTCCCACTGGCCGGTCGTCATGCCAGTCGTAAGCGCGCCCACCGCTTTCGTGGCCTGGTAGTAGCTGCGCCCACCGGCACCCGGCTCCAGAATCGCCAGCGTGACGCTTTCCAGCCCCGTGAAGCTGATCACCGCATCCCCGGCCGAGTTGTAGAACCCCAGCTCGAAGTTGACCTCCGTCCCCCGCGTGAAGGTCGGCGGACTCGCCCCCTCGCCATCCACCAGCGGCGCGGCGATGTCAATCAGCCCGTCGACGAAGGCCGACTGCTGCAGCTTGATGCGGATGGTTTGGGCAGGCATTAGCGTGAGAGGATTCGCCCTGAGCCCCTGCGGCGCCCAGGATTCGAGGTGACTGGCGGTGTAGGGGTCCCCGGATCTGGAGTCTCATTTGTGACGGACATTCCAGAGAAGGATTCCATCAAATTGTCGGCAGCGTCTTTGACCCCGCCCGGGGTATAGGAGATTGTGTACGACTGCCCGTACTCCATGGGGGGGGTAACGGTCATTGTTCGGATGGCTGCCGTGCCACTCAGGTCAGAAAGAGTACGCCCCCCGCTGAAGGTGAAATCGGCAGCCACTCCAGCTTCTGTTGGTTCGTTGAAATTCACGCTTACCACACTTCCATTCCCGACCACACTGGTGACCACTGGCGGTGTGGTGTCGGGAGAAAGATCATAACGCGAGGGGTGTGGGTAAGTATAAGGCAAATAGTATAGAGCCCAGGTGGAGGAGCTCGTGGCAACGTAGAGTTGACCATCCGGTGTCGCCCCGTTGGTGGAATCCCACTCTCCTTCATCGGTGGCCCACCAGCCAACCCCAGGCACCATCCCAGAAGCCGGCCGCGAACTGATCGGCCCTACACCCACGCCAGTCGTGGGCGAACTCGTGAAACTCGCGTTTTCCAGGTAATAATCGCGATTCTGCTGGATCGATGGGTATGAATCCCCGTAGTAATTAAGGGCGCCGGTGATCACATTACTGAAGGCGTAAATCGGATCGACCCCTTGATTGAGGTTCTGGTGCGTGATGCGGGTGCGAGTTGGCGGCGATGGAATCGGCTCCGAGACGCCGGCGCCCGCCTGGTCGAACATGCGGGTGACTCGGCGGATCTCATAGGTGAGTCCAGAGGGATAGACGAAGTCAGGCTGCACCGCGCCCTGCCCATCAAGGGTCAGCGTAGTTGCATTGTTCGAGATGATTCCGATGCCTCTGCTGAGCGTGAAGGCACCACCGCCTGTAAAATCTGAGTCAAAGTTATCGCCAGTGTAAGTGGTGATCGTATTCGCTGTGTTGCTGGCCACCGTTGCTCTCTGATTGGTAGCGGTCTCGGTAATCTCCCAGAGATTCCAGCAATTTGGAGGCCAATTCGCTCCGCTTACCGTGACAGTACGCAATCCACCGGATGTCCCGGTAAACGAGCAAACCGGGCGCAGAGTATACCCAGCCCACTGATTGAGCTCCCATGACTTAGTACCGTCAGTAAGGCTCTTGGGTGTTCCGACGAGAAATGACGAAGGGGTCCCTCTGGTTGAACTGGTGGTGACAGTAACCTGCGTGGGCGAAACGTACGACGCGATCGTTTGGTTCCCAGTGCCAGTCCAAAGGGGCACCCATTGGATTGTTTTGCCAACCATCGAAGCCGTGAAAACAGCGCTCGATGCAGTAACTGTAGTGCCGCTTTGGGTGATGGTGATTCCCGCTGTCTCACTAAAATTAAGAGTGTTTGCTTCAGTCGCTGTGCCACTATCAAAGACCCCATCACCGGCGCCGCCGGGCGTACCCGCACCATCGGAAGTGTCGTTTATGTCGAAGAGACTGGTTCCGTCAGCACTTCCCCATGGACGGAACGTCAACCACTGACGATAGGCGTTTCCTTGGATGGCCTGCGTGTATTTGTGCGAAGTACCTGCCGCGCTCAAAAAGCTGTTCCCGAAGATGATACCACTTCCTGAGCGGTAATCGATCGCGACCACTGCGCTACCCACATCCGTTGTGAAAGTGTTACGGTACGCGCAAAGCTGGCGACCTCCTCTAGCGCTATTCGTTGACTCAGTTCCGTGATTTCCGATTTTTCCATCGATCAGGCAATTTCGGAAGACCATACGCCCTCCATGAAAACCATCGGTAGCACCGGGGTTGTTGTTTGATGTTTGCTGAATAAAAGAACAATTCTCGGCGTAGAGCGCCTTCCCTACCTCTGCGAGCCTATATGAGTTTTCCCAGGAGCCATCACCGTACGTTTTTCCATATATGGTACTCTGGCTATGCACAGTGGCCTGAGTGCCGTTACAGATGAAGTCTGAGAGATAGATCAGCCCTGGAATCGCCGCCCAATAATAAACACCGCGGTTCTTCGTGAGGGTCATTTTGCAGTTGTCCATCACCCAATCCTGACCGCTGTCGCTGAATACCTGAATGGTGCCGGCCAGATAAGCTGTGGTTCGCGCTCCGGGCTGAAACTCAATGCCCGTCAGTCGTGCTCGTTGTCCCGCCGGCACAGTAAACGTGAAAATTGCCTCGGACGTGTTGACGTTGGGGGTTTTCGTGATGTTGTCCCTGATTATGGTCGTCCCAACTCCTGCACCTTTGATCGTGATTCCAAGGTCAATGTAAAGGGTCGATGTCCACACCTCATCCCCTGGTGGAATTTCTAAGGTGTCGCCATTGGCGCAGAGGGCATAGGCTGCCGCGACGTGGTCGCGGCTGGCGCTCGCCGCAGTGCGCACTGCGCCAAGCAGCCCCTCACTCAGAAACAACAGACAGAGAAAAACATGTTGAGCAATTTTCATGGAATTGGGGGATTTGAGCTGATGTCGGCATCGTCGATGAGGACGTTGTCGTAGATGAAATCGGCACCCGCGTTGGTGCTTGAGTATCCCACCCACACGCGTCCCCCTTGGGTCGTGCTTGTCCCGTTGGTGACGCTTGCGAAGGCATTCCCGCTGGTGGGTTCGGTGCCATCCGTACTGAAGGCCACCTGGGCGACTGCATTGCTGCCAGTCCCTTTGGTATATCGCCACCAGATGTGATAGGTAGTACCCACGCTGGTCGTGCTCACCGTGGTCGCTGAGGTACCTCCAAAGACCCGCAAAGCACCCGTAGTGGTCACGAAAATCCCAAACTGCTGGGAAGTCCCTCCATTGTTGGTGATCTCGAAGAGCAGGCGATCTCCGCCAGGATTCCCTCCTTCGCGGCGGAAAAGAAAGTAGCCCCAGAGGTCGTCCGCACCCGTAAAGTCCAGGCGGATGCGTCCAGCAGCATCATCCAGATTCGCCAAGAGCGATTGGGATCCTGCAAGGACGACTCCGGTGTAGTCGGAATTGACCGTTCCAACGGACAAGTTCCAGGCTTCGGAGTTGGCGTATCCCGTCCCCTCGAAGGTTTGCTTAACGATGTAGGTCGGCGTGGGAGTGCTCGGAGGGGATCCCCCGAGCAGAGACAGCAGTTCGTCTGCGGCCAGCCGGCTCGCACAGAGGATCGGCAGCAGGATGAGAGTCAGTGTTTTCATGTTTATGGTTCAGCGCTGAGGGTTCCTTTATATCCAAGGGTGATCCAGCGTTCACCGTCGGAGTAGAAGGAGACGTAGTTTCCGGTGCCGCTGGAGATTTCGAGGTATTTACCCCCCGTCTGCTGGGTGCCGTCACGGACCCAGGCTTCACTGGCGTCCGGATCCAGGCGACCCGGAGTCGCGGCTAGATTGTGGAATATCACCCCTCGCTTTTTGTATCCAGCCGCGGGGGGCAAGTTGTACACCCCGGTGGAGGCATTATTGAAGATCGGAAGCAACAGCCCATCCCAATCAAGATCGTATGGAGTCGTGGTGTTCGGGGAATCCCAATCGCCGACCTGCTCATCCTTTCCGAGCACGTTTTGCACGTGAGCCGTAGTCGCCACCCGTGCGGAGTCGTCGGTGACCGATGTTGATGTCGCAGTGGCCGCACCAAGGTTTCCGTTGGCGAACAATGCAGCACCATCACCCGATTCATCCGTCAAGGCCGCCCTCAAGTTGGCGCTGCTCGCAGTGGCCAGGAACGTCGCCACCCCACCGCCAAGGCCGCTCACGTCTGTCGCAATGGCGACCATTTGTGAGATGTCTGGCAGTACCCAGTAGTTGGTCCCATCGTAGTAGAATCCCACCACCTGGTAGCCGTTCTGCAAGGTCAGCGAACTCGTCGTTCCCCCATCCGTAGCAGTTCGCCGGGAGGATGGAAAATTGAAGCTGTGAGGACCTCCGGAAACGGTGAAGAAAAAGAAGGTCTTATCCCCGGCAACCATATTCAGGCCGATGGTGGTGTTGCCCGTGAGCGGGCCTACGTAGTATCCTCCGCCAAAGTACGTCCCATCACCACTGAAAGCCGCTGAACCGGGATCATCCAAGAGCCCTCGCCCAAAGACTGTTGTCGCGATGGCGGAAAGAAGCGTCAGATCATTATCCAGCGGCTGAGCATCTGTAAGCCCGAAGCCGCTCAGCGTCGTGGGTTTGCTGGAGATGTCCGCCCAGGCGACTGAGCTCGCGGCGCCACCGCCGCCCTGAAAGACAAGCCACTTCGTGCCAGTGTACTGCAACCCGATCGTACGCACTCCATTGTTCCCGCCGGCAGCGGCTGCCACCGTGACTGCGGTCACCGCCGAGGCGCTGTTCGCATCCTGCATACCAGCCGGCAGGCCGATCGAGACACTCGCGCCACCGGTGTTGGTGATTTGTACCAGCAAGCGTCGCCCCGCAGCGGGTGTACCCGTCAATGTCAGATTGGTGTTGCTGCTGACGGTGATGCGGTTGAGGGACCGGGTCACGTCCACCACCGTGCCTGGCATGTCGTAGGGTGTATCCTGCCAGACTCCCGTCATGATCCCCACGCCGGATAAACTTGGCGAGGCGGCAGTGGCAGGCGTAGCCTCAAGTTTCGAGAATTGAATTCCGGCACCCGCCGCGATCATCGCATTCGTGATAGTCAGAGGATCGACCGTCCAGACGGTTCCCCCGGCGCTCACGGTGATTTGGCCCTTATCGCCGTCTGTGACGGGCACGGCGGGTGTAACCGCCCCGAGCATTCCGAGTCCCGAGAATCCGAGCACCTTGCCTACGTTCTGAGAACCATCGATGTCGATGACTTCCGGTTCGCCATCCGCACCCCGTTGGATGATGCGGATGTTGTACGGGTCGGGATCCGCCGCTCGGGCGGGTGGAGAAAAGGCGGCCGCGAGGATGGCGGCCAGAAGCAAGAGATGGTATTTCATGGGACTGGAGCTGGAGCTGCGGGTGAGGTGAAGGATTTGTTGCCGATGGTGAGGACGAGGTGACCGCCGAGGATCTGGGCCAGCGGTGCGCCTGGGATGAAGTCGATCTCCGCCACCGGCCAGGTGCAGAGCACCCCGGCAGAGGAGTGGAGAGCGTTGCCTTGGTGCACTGCCAGGCCGACACCGGCCGCGGCCCCGATGGGCGCCAACGGCCAGGTCCAGAGAACGCCCAAGGAATCGACCAGGAACCCATTGCCCTGGCTGGCATACACGCCCCCGGTACCCGGACCGAAGATGGCGTCGACTTGCGCCTGGGTGTAGACCGGTTCCGCCTCCGGATCTGCCGGCACCGTGGTCGTCAGGCCGCCGTCCACGATCTGGAGCGGCCCGGCGTAGAGCGGGAGCAGACCGCCGCCGCTCAGCGTGGCGAAGACCGAGACCCAGTATTCGCCCGGAGTCCGCGTAGTCTCTGTCGTGGTGAGTTCGACTGTGGTTTCCTCCGGCGGACCGGCCGCGAAATCCCCCGGCTCCACATTCCGGTAGGCGTAGAGGGTTGACCGATCCTGGCCGAGCAGCCGGAAAGTCAGGAGCGCCCAATCGCCCGTGTCGATGGCGGCACCCGTGCGCGGGTTCTGGAGCAGCAGCCGGACATCCGTCCGCGCGCCCGACCAGAGCGATGGCCGGATGCCCGTCCGCACATCGTGCAGGCCGGCCCCCGTTTCCGGTCTGGCGCCGGGATCTGAGAGCCCGCATTTGAGAGTGATCAGGTGGGCGCTCATGAGGGGACGGAGGTCGTGCCAATCCAGGTGTAGGAGTGATAGGTCAGGTTGCCGTTGTACCCGCCCGGCTTCCGCGTGATCATCGCTTGGCTGAAGGTCTTGCTTTCCACCGGCGTCGCCGAGGCAGGGTTCGCGCCTGGTGCGAAAACCTTGATCGAGAGTGCGGCGATGCCGTCCAGATCGGCGAGGTGGCTCAGCAGAAAGGCCTCCGCCGCCTGCACCGAGGCATGCTTTCGAGCCACCCTAAAAGACCCTGTGAAGACCTCCGCCCCGCTCACCTTGAAGAGCGGCACCGTGGCGCAGAGGATCCGCTGTTGAGTCGCTTCGTCAGCCGCCTCGATCGACCACCCCTCGGGCTGGTCGAAGACGTCATTGTGGGGAGAGGCCGTCAGGCCGTCCCCGCACAATTTCGCGCTGCCGAAGGTGACCACGAGCATATGCTTTAGGCGACGTCGATGACCATGAGCGCGTTGGCCGCGCCGGCCGTGAAGGTTCGCGTGGCGCGCCAGGTGCATTGGCCGATCCGTTTCGATTCGCTGCCCCAGCCGAGTTGCGCATCGATCAGCGCCGCCTGGTCGAGCGTGATCTGCACCCCGGCTTCGGAAGCATTGAGGACCAGGTCAGCACCCAGCGCGGCCAGACTCTGACCGCGGATGCGGCCGGATCCGGCATGGCCGAGCTTCGCGAGCACCACCGCCTCCGTGAGGCTCGTGTCGATCGGCGTCGCCTGAGCGGTGACCGAAAGGGCGCGCACGCAGTAGTCGATGAGGCCGGCATTGTCGACGCGCTGCTCGCTCAGCTCCATGGATGGCGTGATCGTCCATCCGTTCTCGGTCTGGAAGCTGTCCCACGGAGCCGAGCCCCAGGCGGCCGACCACGGCTCCACGATGTGGTTGGAGGCCGCGAAGCTCGCGTGATCGGGAGCCGAGTGTGCACTCGCCGCCACGATGCTGTCCGCGGTTTCCCAGGTCGAGGCGTCACTGCGCAGCGCCGTGAATTCCATCTCGCCAAAGGCCGTCTCACCGGCCGTGAGGCGAAGATTGGGCATGCGACTGATGCCCACGTTTTTGAAAGTCAGCACCGCCTGCGGCGAGATGAAGGGTTTGATCACCAGGGTGCGGTCAGTTGCTCCGAAGATCGAGGCCCCCACTCCCAGCGAGACATTGGCGTACAGCTGCGCCGCATCGTTTCCGAGCTGGCCGCTCGGCGTCAGCCGGATCCTGTATTCGATATCCGCCGCCCGTTGGTCGATCTCGCCGAACCCACTGGTGCCGATGCCCAGGGTGGTCGTGCGCGCCGTGATGATCACGTCGCCTTTGGAGTAGAGCGGATTGCCGCCGTTGTAGATCAGCTGGCAAGGCCCGCGCAGGATCTGGGTGCGTGAAATGGTGGGCATAGTGTATCGGGTGAAGGGTTGGGATCAGAGAGTCATCATGAGCACCTGGCTCGGTTGCAGGCCGGCCGTGTAGGCGGCGATCCGGACCGTGGTCCCAGCGGCCAGAGTGACCGGTGCCGAGTAGCGGTTGGCGGCCGGTTGACCAGGCGCCGGCAGAGGCGGCACGCCGCCGGTGTCGTCCGCCGTCCACCAGATGTCCGCATCCGGATCCTCGCAGGAGAGCGCGAGCAGCTCGGTCTCCTCGGTGTACACCGCCGCCGGCGCCGCCGTGCGGGCCACAGTTTCGAGCCCGAAAGCTGGAAGTCGCCAGGTCAGCTCGTACCCGCGCACATCCGGATCCGGCATGCCGGTTTCCGAGTCGCCCACCGCCGTCGGCGCGAAGAAAGGACGGTCCGGGATCAGAGCCACGTTTTCCCCTGGACTCCACAGATGCAGAGCGCCGGCCACCATCACCGCCGCCTCCAGCACGCTGAGGCCCGTCTTGTTGAGCACCATGTTTTCCAGCACCGTGATCCGCAGCCGCGCATCGAGCACCACCTGCGGGAGATTCGATTCCGCCGCGTCCGCCTCCATCTCGCCAATCCAGACGCACAATCCCACGGCTCCCGCTCCCGCCACCAGGGTGCCCTTGCCCAGCTCTGCCGCCACACGCTCGATGATGGCTGCGGCACCAGGCTCGCGAGACGGCCCCAGCACCGGCAGCCCGCCCAGACCAGGCGAGAGCGCGAGGACGTTCGCCACGTCCGCCGGCAGTCGATCTAGGAGCGTGGTCGTCATCAGATCATGTTGGGGTTGCGGCCGGCCTGCTTCGTTTCGAAGCGCGCGAGCAAGTAATCCTCAGCTCCAGCCTCCATCTGCTCGGCAAAGGCCGCGTCCGATGGCAGAAGCGTCCGATCCCTTCGAAGCAGCACGGATTTTTTGAGCCAATAGACCACCGTGACTGAGCGCCTGGTCGTGGTGCTGAGGGGACCGCCGCCGGAGACATCCCGCACCAGCGCTGCCGTCCCGTTGCGAAATTTCACGAACCGAAGCCCTCCGATCTCACGCGCCCGCCGCCCGTATGAGTACCGGGTGTTCGGGATCGTGAGGTACTTCGCAGCGCGCGCCCGCACCGTCACATCGCGATCCGTTCTGGCAAAAATTGCACCCCGCAATGTGACCTCGGCCCCTGTCTCCACCGCGCGACCCTTTACGGTCTGTGCGGCGCGGATGTAATGCAGCGTCGGGGTGGCCCCGAGGTTCCGCGCGGTCCTGTGACGATCGTCTCCGGTGGTGCGGATGTAGTCTCGCACGCCGATCTCCACTCGCGCCGCGATGCGCGTGTGCAGCCCCCGCGGCTTGCCGACGGCGTCCTTGACCTGCGCCAGAAAGGGCGTCGCCTGGTCGTCGATCTTGACCGTCACCCCGATCATGCCGCCGCCCTCCCGTCGTTGTAGGAGGCCCGCATCGCTTGAGCCTCCCGGGTCAGAAGCTCGCTGTACCGGAGCGCGTCGCTCTTCTTCGCCCGCTTTGCCATCACCTCGCGCGCCAGACGATCCATCAAATCCTCATTCACCCCAGCGGGCGAGAACTGCGGCTCCGGAGGCGTGGCCGCCGCCGGCCGCCCCGCCATCATCGCCCGGCTCATCCTGCCCTCGGCACCCAGGCCAAGCAGCTCCGCCTCCTCCTCCGGATCCCTCACCCAGGCCGAAAATTCCTCCCGCGTCACCTCGCGCCAGCCCATGCCCGAATTGAAGGCGAAGGGCGGATGGTCCACGTCCAGGGCGTCGCGGAACTGCTCCGAGTCGCCCAGCGCCGCCCAGATCGGGTGGCCCTTCGGCGCCATCAGCCGCATGCCTGGCCGGAGCGGGCCGCCCACCGTGCGCCAGCGCGCGATCCAGCCCACCGAATAATTGGTCGATCCCCGCGGCACCCGCCGAGGCTCCATGCGCACCAACTCCCAGGCCGGGAAGGCGTCCGCACGGTCCTCGCCCCGCTGCTGCTGCGCCCAGCCCTCCATGAGCGAAAACTGAGTGTCGAGGATCAGATTAATCCTCTTGTCACTGCTCAGATCCGTCAGCTCGCCCGGTTCGGCCGGCGGAATGCCCAGGCGTCCGTCCCCTGGGAAACCCAGCTCCGGCGTGTACCCCAGCCGCTGCAGCACCGTCTTCAGCTCGAGCCGGATCTTCGCCTTGTCGTTCCCAAAATCGCCCTCCAAAAGCCGTTCAATAGCGCTTCGAAGCGCCTGCAAATACACCGCATTGGTCGTCCTGGCCGAGAAGACCGCCCGCCCGCGCAGCGCCGCGGCGAATTCCTCGCGCAGTTCCGCCGTGCGCAGCGCCGTTGGCAGGATCTCGCGACCCAGCGCGCGCTCCAGCGCCTCGTCCACCCCCACGAAATCTGTCAGCTCCACGGCCATCAGCCCACGCAGTAGCCCTCCGGTTTCGCGTACTCGCGCCGCACCTCTATCGTCGTCTGGTCCACGGTCTGGAAAGGCGATGCCGGCGGCACCACGATCACCTGCGACTGCGCTGCCGGATCCGCCTTGGCGTCCAGCCCAAGCGCCACCCCGGCGCCCACCTTCCGGTACAGCGTGCCCGAGCCGCCGCAGCCGGCGCAGGGTTTCTCGCGGTACATGCCATCCCCGCCGCAGCGCGGACAGGGGACGGGTTGGAAGAGATCGAGATTCACAGGCCGGACATGGTTTCCCGCGTGTTCCGCCGCGTGCGTGAGCCGACCACCTCGGCTCCACCCAGCGACACCTGGTCCTCGCCCGGCGTCGCCGGATCGAT
>JACCDR010369813.1_pt1 | contig 16976 bp, 24 predicted proteins | sample 7446431 | NCBI WGS metagenome assembly JACCDR01 (sample SAMN15323443, study PRJNA562643) | freshwater metagenome | isolation source: river surface water | place: USA:Blue River Watershed | collected 2017-08-17 | reverse complement strand
CGCCAGCGCCGCACCGAACGCCGCCAGCATCCGCACCGGATTCCGTTTCGACATCACACCCCGCAATGCTGCGGAATACGCCCCGCCCTCCTTGTCCCCGAGTTGCGGGTATTCGTTGATGAGAGCCTTACGGCTCAGCCCGTGCCGCTTCCGCAGCGCCTCAATGCGGGCCGCCACCACCTTCAGCTCGCCGATGGCCTCGGCTTCGGTTTTCTCAGTCTTCATGGTTCGCGTCTGAGTTGAGAGGATTACAGCACCCGGCCTTCGTGCGGCACGCTGGCACCCAGCGCCGCCTCCACCAGCCATTGAGCCCGCGTCATGCGGATGAACTCCCCGCACAGCCCATCCGGCGCGCCCGGAGTCGTCACCGCCGCCAGCAGCCGCGTCCGTTCTGCCATGATGCGCCGCCAGAACTCCCGCAGACCGGACATCGTGCATTCGATAGCCGCCAGTTGCGGCCAGCCAAACCGGCCGCGCGCCATCCGGGGCCGCGCCCCCGGCATATCCGCGTGCACCATCAGAGTGGCCAGCACATTCAGCGTATCCGCCGCCCCCGTCAGTTCATAGCCCCATTCCTCCGCCGGCAGCGTCTGCCCCTCACTCCGCGGCACCGGCAGCGCCGGCACGAACGCCGTGCCGCTCGCAGGCAGCGGCCGCACCACGATAATCACCTGCGGCACCGGCGCGATGGTCGCCGCCATCTGCCGCCGCAGCCCAGCCTCTTCCCCCTGCGTCCACCGCCGCCGCACGAACCGCTGCAGCCGCGGGAACGATGCCCGCTCCGGCGGCCGCGGACTCAGCCCCAGCTTGTCCACCATCTCCAGATCCGCCGCGCTCAGCGGCTCAACATTGATATCAATGCACCGCCCGCTGCCGCAGGCCCGGCATTCCTCCGAGTGATGAGTGGAGCCCTCGAACTTCGCCCGGCAGTCCAGGCACAGCCACCGCATGGTCGTATTTTTCATGATCGCGTCTTGGTTTGTGGTTTGTGGTTAGTCGCCAGCGCCCACCAGGGCACCGGCGAAATCTTCTGCCGCGGCCGGCACTGCCGCCGCCGCCGCTACTCCGCCGCGCCGCTGCCGCAGCAGGGCCGCTACGCCGCCGCGCTCAGACCGCGGCACTGCGGGCGCCTCCGGCTCCCGATCCGTCCCCATGGGAGCCGCCCCCGCATGATCCCCGCGGGCCGCCACCTCCGTTTTCTCTGCCGAGTGCCGGCGGAATCCGAAATTGTCCCGATCCCCGCCGCGCGCCGGCATGATGCTCCGGTATTCCGCCGCGATGGCCGCGCTGCGCTTCTTCGGCAGGGAATAGTCGTCATCCTCGCCCGCCTTCATCACCACCCGCGGCCGGCTCTCCACACAGGGAGCCATGCCCAGAAACTCCCCGTAGCGCAGGGCATCCCGATTCCGCACCGTCGCCCTCTCCGCATTGTGAATCCACGCCCCCAGATCCGCCCGCCCCGGGTGAAAGCTCACGAACAGCCGGTGCCCGTGGTCCAGCTCCTGAAGCCCCCGGAAAACGCCGCTCACGGAAAAGACATACACCCGGTCATAATCCGCATCACTCACCCGCACCGTGCCATCCCGGCGTACTGTGCGCGGCAGTTGCAGCGGGCAAAACAGATGCCGCTCCGATGGCAAAACCGCCGTGGTATCACAGTCCGCCTGCCACCACTCCGCCGGCACCACCATCTTCCCGCCCATCGCCGCCCGGGCATGGGGTGTCTCGGAATCCTCCCACATCGCCGCCGCGATGGCATCCGCCTGCGCTGCCAGCCCCCAAAACTGCCGCAGGGCATGGGCATTCCCTTCCTTCGCCAGCCTCACCAGCTTCGTGGCCCGCTCGAACTCACCCCGCCGCCGGCCCACGTCCACACACTGATGCGCCATGATCTTCTGCACCCGGTCAAACCCCTTCTCTATTTCAGACTTCCCGTTCGGCTTGAACTGGGGCAGCACCCGGCACCGCGCCGCGATGCCTCCCCATACCGCACCCTCCGGCTCACCCCATGCCGCCGGCAGCGGCGTGCCCAGCCAGAAGTGATTATCCCACGGTCCGCGCTCAATAAGAAACCCCTTAGGCCACCCATGCAGCGATACCACCCGCTCCGCCGTCTCCGCCTGATCTTCCAGCCGGTAGGCGTTATCCCGCCGGGCCAGCGCCGCATTGTAAAGCCATGCCAGCGTCGCCACGTCCATGAAGGCCACATTCTGCCGCACCGCCTGCATGGTGCCCTCCGCATCCCGCTGCATAGACGGACTATTACAGTCATGGTCATCCGCCACGATCAGAGACCCCGGCCGCAGGTCGAACAGCGTGCCGCACTCCGCCCGGAACGTCATATCCCGCGGCACCGATAGCTGACAAGGCAGCGTCGCCCGCCGGCTCCGGTGCATCGCCCGGTCCGCATCCGTCACCGCCGCCAGCCTCATCAGGCTCAGCGGCGGATGATACCGCCGCCGCGCCTTCCTCGCCGCAGTGATCCCCTCATTGATCGCCGCCCGCACACACTCCCGCGCCGGTGGCCACGGGCACCGCGGCTTCCCCTCATGATCCACCAGCATCTCCGGCGCCGAAAACCACGCCACCCGCTTCACCGCAAACTCCGCGCTGTCGTGCTGTAGATTGAACCACCGCAGCAGCGAAATCTCATCCGCCGTCAGCGTGTGCCCGTCCTCGGCCACACTGCTGCGGCTCGTAGTCCCGCCAAACTTCGCCGGCCGGCCCCCGCGCGCCTTTTCCTTATCCCACTCCCCGGACGCCTCCTGATCACACCACCGGTAAAACGTGGCCGGGCTCACCCGCTGCCGGGCCAGCGCCGTCAGCAGCGGCACCGCCCCGCCCTCACGGTCCGGCGATATCATCGCCTGCACCGCGCGCAGCACCGCCCGCTTCTCTGCCACCGTCCGGGACTTCATTCAGCCCCTCCTTTGGTTTTGGACCGTGTCTTGCGACGGCACGTCTTAGCGGCCTTGCTAGATGCATTATCCAGACGGTTCAGCATCTCCACCGCCTCCGAAAGGGACACATGCCGATTCCGCAGGGAATCCCACACAAAACCATGATGAGCGTGAAATCGTTTCACTCTGCCCCTCCTTTCCCGGCCATGCCGTCTTCCGCCGCCGCGATGGCCGCCTTGATCGCTTCCACCCATTCCAGCGGCCACTGGTCCACCATGGCCGTTAGCGTCTCCACCGCCGCCTTCCGGTCCTCGGCATCCCAGTCCTCGAAATTCCGCACCTGGCTGCCCAGACTCCGCAGCGTGCGACTGACAGACGCGAAATTACTCGGCTTCCGCGGCTTGCCTTCCGTGCTCGCCCCGCCAGCCGCCCCGGCCCGTGCCGCGCCCAGACCTATCTGCCCGGTCACTATCAGCGGCTCCATCTTCTTCCGCATCGCCGGCTTCTCCGCCAGATCCTTATAGGTCGCGCACGCCTCCTCAATGAGCCGCAGCGAGCAGCCCACCATATCCGCCGCCTCCGCACGCGTCAGCAGCTTCGCCTCCGGGGGGCAAACCGCAATTTCTGCGGTTTGCTGCGGTTTGCTCCGGTCTCCGCCCCGTGTCACCGCCGCCAGATGCGGATAGAACAGCACCGCCATGTAGGCCGACGCCTCTTTTGATACGTGGTTAAGCCGGTGCCCCGCCTCGCCCAGAATGATTTCCCGCGCCCGGTCCTCCGGCTCTTTGATCGCCGGGATGAACTGCACACCCATCTTTTGACTCGCCCGCCAGCGGTGCCGGCCCTTGATAATCTCCGGCCCTTTCGGCCCCTGCACATAGCTTACCGGGTCGATCACGCCATGCTGATCCACGTTGGCGCAGAAGGCATCCCACGCTTCCCGCATTTCTGCGGCTTCCTCCGTTCGCCCTTCCGCCTCCAGCATAATCGCCACCTCCGGACGCATCGGCATCACGTCCAGCAACGGATGCAGCAGCATGGTTTTCACTTCCAGCATCTCCACCACGCGCCCGGTCGTCGCTGGCGTTTTCGCTTTCGGAGCTTTCGAAACTTTCGCTTTGGTTGCCATAGTTGAAAAAAAGGTTATTGCCGAGTTACAGCCGCACCGCCTCCAGTTGCATCATGGTCATCAGATCCATGTCAGGCACCGCACCCGGCAGCACGGACGCCACCGCGCGCCGCCCCGGCTCCGGCACATAGCCCTCCGGCTCCATGCCCATCACCACCGCCGGCACACACTCCGCCGGCTCCTCCATGCCGTAAAACTGGTCCGCAGCATCCGCCGCCGCCAGCATCGCCGCCGCCATGGCCCGCAGATCCGCCGCAGTGACCGCGCACTGCACGGCCGCCGCTGTAGCCGCCCCGCCCAGCGACTGATGCACACTCATCACCATGCCCCGTGCCGCCGGGCGCATATCGTGCCGCACCACCATCCGGTGCGGTATCGGACACAGCGGCCCCGTAGGGCCAAACTCGCACCGGGCGATGATATTGTTCTCCGGGTTCACCGGCTCAGGCCGGCGCAGTCGCGAAATCATATTGCTCATGCGGTTAGGATGGCTGATATTGACCCCGCCCGATCACCGTCAGCAGACCGCGGCAGCTATAGCCGACCAGATCCTGACCGGCGTAGATCTCATACACCTCACGGCCCGAAGACCGCTTCATGACGCGGCACTTCGGATGCCACAGGCTTTGCGCGATGGGGATACGCTTCATTAGGACGCCAGCAGGTTAGAGTTGCTTTCCTTCCACTCAGCCAGCGCCGCCGCCGCCGCCGCACTCCGCCGCAGCCCGCGGTCTATCTGGCTCAGGTGAGCCTTCGAGTATCCCAGATCCTCCGCCGCCCGTGCCAGCCATGTCGGCTTCGGCCCGGGCTTGCCGCGAAGTCCAGAGAACTTCGCCCGAATGGGGTGGTGATTTTTTGCGGTAGCCATGATGGAAAAGGCGAGTAATGATTTGTGAAACGGTTCCGGTAAGTGTTCCGCTAATAATTCACAAAACTACGCCATGCAAGCTGAAAATCCACATTTGGCGAATTTTTCTTCGCCACCGGCGAGAATTCGCGAATCCCTCCAGCATCGGAACATGACGCAACGGGAACTCGCCAAAGCCGCCAGCCTCAGTCCCTCCTATATCTCAGACATCCTCAGCGGCAGGAAGGAACTCACTGCCCGCTCCGCTCACGCCATCGCCCCGGCCCTTCGTGTTCCCTTCCCGTGGCTTTTTATGGGCATGGGAGAACCGCCAAACTTCGCTGCCAGCGAACCGCAGCAAACCGCAGAAACTGCGGTTTGCCCCCCGTCCATCGCCGAACCCGGCGGGAAATACCTCACCCGCCAGCGCGGCATCTACGGAGCCCCGCCGCCCGTAGTACGCCGTAGCCGACGACCTTAAGGCCCTCGGCCGCCAGCTCCAGAACCCGGATGAAGAAGAATCCCTCTTCGCCACCATCACTTTCCTCCGCCGCGTCAAATCAGACCTCGCCGCCCCTCACTGACCATGCAGCGCCTCATCACACTCCTCGATAACTGCCTCCAGCGCCTCGCCGGCATCCTCATGCTCGTCCTCGGCCTCGCCGGCGCCGCCGCCGCATGGCATTACCCCGCCCTCCGCTGGCCAGCCGCCCCGCTCATCGTGATCCTCATCTGCCTCGGCATCATCCACACCTTCACGCGCCGGGCATAGCCCTTTCAGCTTTTCAGCTTTTCAGCTTTTCAGCTTTTCAGCTTTTTCCGCAAAGTCGCGCCCCGTGCGCCGCGGGAGCACCGCGCCGTGGTCGCGCCATGGTAGCGGCGTCTCATGACCGCCGCCGACACCTCCCCCCTTAGCATTCTCACCACTGCCGCAGCCGCCGCCGCCATGGCCCGCGGCCCGGCCGTTATGGCGTCCGCGGGATTTGGCCCGGGCGAAGACCCGCGGCCCCTGCTCGCATGGTGGGCCATCGGCGGACTGGCCTTTCTCGCCATGTTTGCGAGGAACGTCATCGGCGCATACCGGGACTGGAAAGGGAAGAAGGACTCATCCTCCCCGGCCGCGCTGGACTCCATCACTCAGCGGGTTGCCATGCTCGAATCCCGCGCCGCCGTCCCATCCGTGCCGTCCGATGAGCACAAGACCGACATCGGCGACGTTTACACCCGCCTCGAAGACGTGAGGAAGGAACTCGACGGCAAGATCACGCAGCAGGGCCATGCCCTGACAAAGCTGGCCGCCGACATCGCCGGAAGCCGCGCCGAGACCCGCAGCCTCAATGAGTCTGTGCGCGCCATGCTCAAGCTCATCAAGACCGATGCCCCGCACTGACCCCATGGCCACCATCACACCCGCCCGGCGCGAAGCCATCCGCCGCGCCATCCAGATCTATCTGGCCGACCGCCGCAGCCTCTCCATGCGCGCCGATGCCATCCACGCGGAAATCACCGCTCAGGGCCATGCCGCCCCGGAGACCGTCATCAGCGAGGAACTCACCTACCTCACAGATGCCGGATACCTCACCGTCATCCGCCCTGCCGGTGCCATCGTCGCCCGCTATCGCGCCCTGCCAAAGCTCTGCGATGCCGCAGATACCGGCGAAATCTGACCCCGCCCGCCCGCCATGAAGCCCGATGCCATCCCCTCACAGGAAGACGCCATCCTCACCTACCTCCGCGCCGGGCACCGCATCACCCCGGTGGAAGCCCTGCGCGACTTCTCCTGCCACCGCCTCGGTGCCCGCATCCACTCCCTGAAGAAAGCCGGCCACCCCATCCACAGCCGCCTCGTCACCGTCACCTGCGCCGACGGCCACACCGCCCGCGTAGCCGAATACTCCCTGCCCGCCTAGCCTTTTAGCTTTTAATCCAGCCATGCCTAAGCCCACCTCCATCTTCAAGAGCCGCACCGCCATCGTCGCCCTGCTCACCACGCTCGCCGGAGCCATGGGCAGCGCCTCCGAACCCGTAGCCGCATTTCTCCGCGACCATGCCCCCCTCATTCTTCTCATCATCGGCCCCCTGAACTTCGTTCTTCGGCGCGTCACCCACGGCTCCGTCACCCTCATTCCGGACCGCGACGACGACAGCCTGCCCTGAACCATTCCCGGAGCGGGCAGCCCCACGGCCCGCAGGTCTCGCGTCTCTGCGCCAGCCCTCAAACTGCCCGCTCCGGCTCCACTCTTTATTTCCCAGCCCATGAAACAGCCATCCAAAGTCCCTCCCACCCTCGGCCGCAATATCCGTTATGTCCTTCGTGAAGGCATCCGCCGCGGCCAGCCCCGCGCAGCCATCATCACCGCCACATGGGAAGACATCGCCGCCTATCAATGCAGCGAAGTCAATCTGACGGTTTTCCTCGACCTCGCCAATGACCCCGGCACCGGCGCAGAACATTACGGAACCAGCGTCCCCTACGATCCCGACAAAGCCCCCGGCACATGGCACTGGCCATCCGATGCCGGCGATACCTTCCGCACGCTGCCTCCCGTGGCTGAAGGCGAAGCCCCGGCCTTCATCACCGCCACCGCGCCGGACGCCGCCGCCGATCCCCTCCCGCCCTTCGATGCCTCGCAGGAACGCATCGCCCAGCCCACTGACCCATTCCCTCGTGGGGAAGCCGCTGATGCAGCCGCGACCCCAGCCGACCAGCCGGAGCCCGGCAGCGATGCCGGCAGTCCCGCGGACTCTCCATCCGCCCACTGATCCACTCGGCGTCAATGCCCGCGGCATGACTGGATGCCGCGGGTGCCCTTCTGCTTTTACCTGCACATGAGACGCGGCCCGGACCCCGCAGCGGGAGACCAGAAAACTGTCCCGGCCTGACGGGATGAGCACCACGCATCAGGCACCCAACCAAAACGAACAGAACCCGATGAAATCACGATACCCCATCCTTCACCTCTTCTCCATCATCATCGCCGCCATCTGCGCCTCCTTTCTGGCGCTCGCCAATGTCGCCTGTGCCTCCAGTCCGCCGCCGTCCGCGGACGGCACCGTGGTCACCGCACCCGCCGCGAAGCGTCTCAGCCTCGACCTCATTGCCGGCGTGTGCGTCCACACCGAACGCGGTGACGTTTGTTATAATCCGCTGTCCAAACAGTGGACCGTCAAGCTGGCCGGCACTGCGAAATCTCAGCCGCTCACCGTCGTTCGTCAGGACACCGGCACCGTCACCCTCAGCACGTCCGACGGCGGCACTCTCATCTACCGCGACGGGCGCATCGAATGGCCCACGGAGCCGGACCGCAGCGACAAGTAATCGGCACAGGCATTCACTTCACTGCCGCGGGCCGCCCCGGCCCGCGGCTTGCCAAGCTGATTTTACCCCTTCCCCGAAAAATATGAACGGAACTCCCTACGCCAACCTGCGCGCCGTGCCCGCGGTCGTTATCGCTGCCGGGCATGGAGCCAGTGACTCCGGAGCCTGCTCCGGAAAGCACACGGAACGCGATGAAGTCATTACCATCGTGGACCTGACCGCCGCGCTCCTCCGTCCTATCCTCGGGGAAGGGGCCGTCATCATCGCGCCCCATAAGCACGATACCCATGACACCATCAAGTGGCTGAATAAATCCTACGCCTACGGCACCGCGTGGGCGCTCGAAATCCACCGCGACAGCGCCGGCACCGTCACCGGTGAAGACGCCGACCTCCGCTGCGGCGTCTATCATGGCGACCGGGGAGACTCCCCTGCCATCGCCGCAGACATGGTCCGCACCATGAAGACCTACGGTGCCGGCCCCAAATCATGGGCGCGCAGTCACCGCGACTCCCCCCACGGCAGCCTCGGATGGATCAGACAGCCCCTCGTGCTCTCACACCTTGTCGAACTCGGCTTCATGGAAGGCCGCAATGACCCCGCGCACCTCGCGCGGCTCGCCCGCATCCTCGCCGGCGGCATCGCCCACGCGTGCACCGGCAGGCTTTACCAATTCCCCACCGCCTGACCCTCTCATGTCCTACCTCACCGCGCCGGAACTCACCGGCATCGCCGCCCCTCCCGCCGCCGGAGACTCCACAGAAGCCCTGCTCGCCAAGCTCGCCGGCATTCAGGCACCCACCATCACCTCCATCGTATTCGGCGGCACCGCCAGCGTCACCTACGCGGAGAACACCATCCGCAGCATACAGGTCCAGGGCCAGTCCGGAGCCGCGCAGGCACAGATAGCCATAGACGCCGCCACCGTCGCCCTCGCCGCCGGCAAGGACTGGTCTCTCCACTCGCCAAACGGACTCCCGTTCCCCGTGCCCATCGTCATCACTGCCCTCGCCGGCACCCTCGTCATCACCACGCTCTGACCTGACGCGCCATGACGCCCGCCACGCACGATCTCGAAATATGGGCCGGAGCCACATGGCCCGGATTCAGCATCACGTGCATGGACCCCGGCACCGGAGACGCCATGGACCTCACCGGCTGGTCCGCGCAGGCCGCCATCGTGCGCACCGGCGGACGCCTCACTACCTCCGGCGCGCGCGCCTATCCGCTCGCGCCCTCCATCCCGGACCCCGCCACGGGCATCGTCACCCTGCCGGAAATAGACCGCACCTCCGCCGCCACGCTGCTCCCCGGGCACGCCCGATGGGACCTCGTCCTCATAGATCCGGAAGGGAAACGCCTCGGCCCCTACCTCGCCGGCACCGTCCTCATCAAAGCCATCGTCACCCCGGATGCCTGACGTCGCCCTCTACATCAGCCATCCCGCGCCAGCCGTGAAAGTCATCACGCTGGACACCATGGCCGCCCTGTCCGCGCTCGCCGCGCGAGTGGCCGCCCTCGAAGCCGGCGGCGGCGGCGGCGGAGACAGCGCCGTCCGCGTCGCCACCGCGACACTGCTCGCCGGGCAGTCCAGCGTCAATGTCAGCCTCTCCGCCGGCGAAACCATCGCCGCCGTCACCCCGCAACGCGTCGAAGGCATCGTTTTTCAAGGCATCAGCATCTCCGGCACCACGCACACAGTGCAATTCTCCGACGCCCCGGCCGCCAACCTCGCCCTCGTCCTCATCATCGCCCTGCCATGACACCCGCCCTCCTCCTCCTCGCCCTCATCATCGCCAGCCTGCCCCGGCCCACCGTGGCCCGCATCTGCGCCGTGCTCGCCCTGCTCACCACCGTGGCCCGCGCCGCCCCGGCATCCATCACCGGGAACAATATCAAGCTCACCAACGTCCCGGTGCAGTCCACCGCCGGCAGCGTGGCACGGATGCTGGCACTGGACGCCACTGGCCTCGGCCAGTCCGTCACTCCCTCCGTTCTCTGGGATGCCATCGTGCTAACCGGCGTCAATACCGCCGACATCGTGGGCCTCGATACCGCCCTCGCCGCACGCCAGCCGCTCGACAGCGACTTAACCTCCATCGCCGCCCTCACCACCACGGCATGGGGCAGGGGCCTGCTCGACGATGCGGATGCCACGGCCACGCGCTCGGCCCTGTCATTGTCGAACGTGGAAAATACCGCCCTCTCCACATGGGCCGGCAGCACGAATATCACCACCCTCGGCACCGTGACCTCCGGGACATTCTCCGGCACCCTCGGAGCCATCAGCGGCGCACCTCTTACCGGCCTCAACGCCAGTGCCCTCGCCACCGGCACCGTGCCCACGGCCCGCCTCGATACCGCTCCCGGTGGCGACGAAGCAGCCGATGCCGGCAAGATCCCCGTGTTTGGCTCCACTGGAGGCCTCACCATGTCCGCCTGGACCGTGAGCGACGCTAACGGCTACGTCTCCGTAGATACCGGCGGCCTGTTTTCCCTGCAAGCCACTGGATGGGCAGGCGTCGCCAGCCTCGCCTGGCCCACCGACATCGGTGACGACAACTCCGGCGTGATCGCATCGCGCGAGTGGGTCACCGCGGGATTCCTGCCGTTGCAGTCAGTCTCCGATCTCCTCGACGACGGCATATCCGCCACTCAGGGCACCATGATCATCCGCACGGCTACCGGATGGGAAGCTCTCGCCCCCGGCACCGCCGGTCAGGTCTTGCAAACTGGCGGAGCCGGCGCAGACCCCTCGTGGGCAACCGGAGGCTCCGGCAGCCCGGGCGGCAGCACGACGCAGGTGCAGCTAAACAACGCCGGATCATTCGGCGGGGTCGCAGGCCTCACAGCCAGCCTGACAACCGGCGCTCTCACGCAGAGTCAGACGACAGACGCCACCACGGCCGTGTATGGCCTGACCGCCGCCACATCATCGGCCGCGAGTTCCGGAAACCAGAAATGGTCTCCATTCATTCGGCAAAGCGCGAAAGGATGGGGGACATCGGCCGGTGCCAGTCAGGACGTGTCATTCGATTTCGGCGTGCAGTCCATACAGGGCAGCACAGCCACCGGCAACTGGGTCCTCCGCTCCTCAATCAATGGCGGTGCATGGACTACGGCGGTCACGTTTGGCCCTACCGGTGTAATTACGACATCTAACACCGCATCATTCGGCACGGTGTCAGCCTCGGGCAATCTCATCATCGGCAGCGACGTGACCTTGTCCCGTGTGTCTGCCGGCATCCTGCGCATGGGCTCAGCGGACAGCAGCAGCCCCGTGGCCCAGTCGCTCCGTGCGCAAAGTGTCAGCGGGGTGTCAAATACCGCCGGGCAAAACTGGACATTCGGCGGCTCCGCGGGCACGGGCACCGGGGCCGGTGGCGACATAGTTTTCCAAACAGCCCCGGCCGGGACATCCGGCAGCACTCAAAACGCCCGAGTGGAAGCGGTCAGGATTAAATCTACTCTGGCGCTGTGCCTCGCCGGTGGACTGGAGGCGCCAAAAACCGTCACCGCCAGCGGCACGACGGGAGATCGCACTATCGACAAAATGACGGGCTCCGTCAATTTCGCCACCGGAGCCACGTCACTCGTGATCACTAATTCTCTGGTCACATCATCCAGCATCATCATCGCCACCGTGGCCAGCAATGACGCCACCATGACCTCAGTGCAGGCCGTGGCCGGCAGCGGCACCATCACCCTCTACGCATCGGCCGCCCCCACAGCGGAGACCCGCGTCAATTTCCTCGTCACCAATTGATACCCGATCCCATGGCCTTCACCCAGCGCACCCTCAACGAATCCGCCGCCCGGAAAGTGGTCTCCATGGCCCGGCGCGCCCTGGAACTCATCGGCACCGCCCGCGATGCCATCCGCGAGACGCACGCGGAATTCTGGAGCGGCGAAGTCTCCCCTGAAGACCTCATCACGGAAATGGGCACCGATGCCGCCGAAGCCCTCGGCACCCACTGGGCAACGGTGCAATGGGTCGCCGCCATCACCGGCCTGCAAAACCCGCAGGACCCGGAAGCGGCAAATGCCGTCATCGCCGCGCACGCGCCGCTGCGCACCCTCACGCCGCAGCCGGACGGCACCGTCACCATCGCCCCTCCCGCCTAATGGCCCGCCGCAGCCCATTCCCCCCGGACGACGACGACGCTGCTGACCCCGGCGCGATGCCCGCCGTGCGCATCAAGGCCAGCACCCCGCAGGGGAAAATAGGCCGGCTGCCCCATGCCATCCGCGAGGAAGTAAACACCCGGCTGCTCAATAACGAGCCCGCCCGCTCCCTGCTGAAGTGGCTCAATGACCTCCCGGACACCATCACCGTCTGCCGTGAATACTGGGGCAGCGAACCCGTCACCGCCAAGAATCTCAGCGACTGGAAAAACGGCCGCTCCTACACCGAATGGATGGAGCGCCGGACGCGCGTGGAAGAAACGAAGGAACTCATGTCCTATGCCGAGTCCCTCGCCAGCGCCGGCGGCAAGATCGCCGGTGGACTCAGCACCGTCATTGCCTCGGACCTGCTCGCCGCCTTCGAACAAATGCGCCGCGAAGGTGCCACCGTGGCCGACCTCGCCGCCATGGTCGAACCCGTGGCCAAACTGGCCGGCCGCGAAAACGAAGCCGCGAAACTCGCCGGCCAGACCGCAGACCGCGAGCTGAAGAAGCAACGGCTCCAGCTCGACTCCGCGAAGCTCCGGAAAACCGCCGTCGAAGCCCTCCGCCGCCTCGCCATGTCCCCGGACGTGCAAGCCGTCCTCGCCTCGAAGGACGTGAAGGAAGTGCAGAACCAGAAGCTGGAACAAATGATCTTCGGCGACCTCGCCGCCTCCCCCTTCTGACGATGAATCACGAAGACTGCACACCCGGCACCACAGTCTTTTGGCCCGGAGCCGTCTGGGCCGCCGGTCAGTGCGTCCCGTTCGTCCGGTGCGGCATCGTCAAATCCTGCCGCGATGGCGTTTGCTCCATCGAAGAAGCCGGCACCGGCAAGGCATTCTCCAAGCACCGTCACTCCCTGTATCTCACCGCCGCCCGCGCCAACCGCCGCCTCGCCGCACTCAGCCGGCAAAACGGAAACCGCCCGCCGCGCCCGGGGTGCAATAAAACCACCTATCCGGACAAGCAGGCCGCCCAGACCGTCATCAATCGCAGTCTCCGCCGCCGCCGGAATAACCCCGGCAGCCTTCGCGCCTATCCCTGCAACGCCTGCCAGGGCTGGCACCTCACCAAATCCGAAGACTGATGCCCGCCAAAGCCACAGCCGCCCGCGCAGTGCAGCCCCAGACCGTGGAAGGGCTCTTCACCCTGCGCCGTTCGCAGACGACCTTCTGGAACGCGCCAAACCGCGTGCAATACCTCGTGGCCCGCCGGCAGTTCGGCAAATCCTACCTCCTCGGAGGCAAGGCCATCCAGCGAATGATCCGCCTGCCGAATCACAGCTGCTTTTTCATCTCCGCCAGTCTCCGTCAGGGCGGCGAAAACATCCGGAAGGAAGCCATCATCTGGGCCACCGTCATCAGTAAGGCCCGCATCATCGCCGATGCCCTGAAGATGCGGCTCGAAACCGATGCCGATGCCGATGCCAACGGCCGCCTGCTCGACGTGGACGCCATCGCCGACAAGATGGAGACCGCCCTCAGCATCGCCGCCTCCACCGGCAAGCTTTCCGCCAAGCGCCTCGAAGCCCGCCTCTACCACGACCGCAGCACCTACAGCCGATCCCTCGTAGTCCCCGCCAATCCAGACACCGCCGTCGGCTACACCGGCGACACCTTCCTCGACGAACTCCGCTCATGGCAGGACTATAACGCCGTCATGGAATCGCTGGAACCCATCATTTCCAGCAACCCGGCCTTCATCTCATGGGGGGCCACCACTCCCGCCCCGGACGAATCACACCCCTCATGGGGACTGCTCAACCCCGGCGACCGGATCTTCACCCCGAACCCCGCCGGCAACTGGTATGAGACGAACGCCGAAGACGAAGACGCCGAACGCTACCCCATCCTTCGCGTGGACGCCTACGATGCCGAGTCCGAAGCCCCATTCTATTCGAAGAAGGGCGGCGAAATCATCACCGTAGCCGAAGCCCGCCGCCGCGCCACAGACCGCCGCGCCTTTGACCGGAATTACCTCCTCAAATTCCTCGTCGGCGGCAGCGCCGCAATCTCCGCCGAACTCCTCGAAGCCGCCATGTCCAGCGGCCTCGACTGCCGATTCCTCAACCTCGGTGCCATCGGCGAAGACGCCGCCTGAACACTATGGCCCTGACACTCGACACTCTCCGCCAATCGCTCCCCACAGGATGGGCGGCAGCCATCCCGTCCGGCGGCACGTGGGGCATCGGATACGACGTGGCCACGTCAGACCGCACCACGTCAAACCCGTCCGCCATCGTCGCCCGCCAGCAAATCGGCAGCCGCGGCATCGAATGGCTCGTGCTCACATGGAAAACCCGCGACCCGGACGCCAGCCTCCTCATTGCGCATACAGTGGCCAGTGATCTCTGCGCCGCCGGCCATCGTCCCCGCCGTCTCTGCGTGGACGATTCCAACGAAAAATTCCACGCCCGGGAACTCAAAAAGAAACTGCGCGGCCTGTGCCTCGTCACGGGCATCGCCGGCAACGCCGTCCTGAAATACGCCGGCGAAGAATTTCAGGCAAAGCACCTCCTCGGCACCCTCTACGTCAAGGATCATGACGACACCCTGCTCTGGACGCCCCGCGCGGAGTGGATCAAACAGGACCGCAGTCTCGTCAAATACTTCGCCGGCAGCTTCACCGCAGACATCGATGCCAAAGGCCGCCACGGCGACACATTCGACGCCGGCAAGCTCGCCAAATGGGCCTGCATCGGCCGCACCGGCGGCAGCTCCGAAGCCGCCAGCCCGCCGGACAATTCCCCGTCTTCCCCCTCACGGCGCGATGCCCGCGCCACAGGTCTGCACCCATCCGTCCGCCCCCGCGTCGCCCGCCACGCCGTCTGATCCATCATGAGCACCATCATCCTTCCCCCCGGATACGACGCCGGCAGCGAGCCGCAGCGCGAAGTCATCCGCCTCATCAATCTCCACTCCCTGCCCCCGGCCATCGCCCCCTACGCCGATGCCGACCGCATCCGCGGCATCTTTGACGCTGCCGAGACCGGGCAGACAGACGATTATTTCCGCATGGTCGCCGAAATGATCCAATCAGATCCGGACCTCATCGCGGCACTCACCCAGCGCAAAGCCGCCTTCGTCCGCACCCCGTGGGCGCTCACCATGCCAAAGGCACCCAGCCTCGCCATGCAGCGCGCTACGGACTACCTCCGGTCCGAATTGGAACCATCAGCCACCTTCGCCGACCTCCTGCCCCACATGCCCACCGGCGGACTCTGGCCCGTGGCCGCCGCCAAATGGTGCGTCCGCCCCGGCGATGGCCGGCAATACCGCTGGCGTCTCGACAGGATCGCCGCCGCCCCGTGGCCCCTGCTCGACTATGCCGGCAATGCCACCCGCCCCCCGGGCACCCTCGGCATCAAACGCGTGTCCGATCAGGGCCAGTTCATCCACGGCGACCTCGAATTCCCGGAGCCGGAACGCGGACGCCCCGTCCGCGGATGGATCGTCCACCGCGGCAACGTCCTCGCCGACTTCCCCGACGCTTGGGGTGGCCCCATCCGCGCCGCCGTAATGTGGTGGTTTTTCAGCCTTCAGGTGCGGCAAGTCTGGGTCAACTACTGCGAACGCGGCTCCTACTTCCTCGAAGGCCAGCACGAAGCCAACGACACCGCCGGCCGCGAGGCCCTCCTGTCCGCCCTCTCCGAAGCCCAGCGCCTCATGGCCATCGCTGTCAGCAGCGACACCAACCTGAAGGTGCACAACCTCGCCAGCGCCAGCGGCGGCCAGATCTACGAAAACTTCCTCAAATTCGCCGCCAATCAGTGCGTCAAAGTCGTCCTCGGCAGTACCATGACCGTCAACGCCGCCGCCGGCGGATTCGGCGGCGGCAACCAGTCCGCCGTGCAAGCCGATGCCGTGGGCGACATCTTCGGCATGGATGCCGCGCTCGCCGGCCGCACCCTCCGCAGCCAGCTCCTTCAGCCGCTCCTTTCCCTCAACGGCATGGACCCCGCTATTGTCCCGGACATCACCTGGGGCACCCAGACCGAAGATCAGGTCGCCCTCGCAGACACCCTCCTGAAGCTCGACACCGCCGGATACCAGCCCACAAACCTCGGCGAAATCAGCGAGCGCCTCGGCATCGCCATCGAACGCAAGCCAGCCCCGCAGCCCGTCACTCCGCGGACCTTCGCCACAAACCCCGCCGGCCTCGGCACCGCTCGCCGCAACCTCCTGTCCGCCGCCGCTCAAGCCGGCACCCAAATCGACAGCGCCGGCACCGCGGCCCTCGCGCGCGCCGGCCGCGAACAATTCGCGGACCTCGCCGCCGCCCTCCTCGACTGCGAAACCGCCGACGCTGCCAACGCCGCGTGCGACTCTTGGCTGGCGACATTCAACGCCGCCCCTGTTGCTGACTCCATGGCCGCCACATTGGCCGCCCATTCAGCCAACGGCGCGACCCGATCCGCAGTCATCGGCTCGTTGCCCTGATTACCCTTTTCACCAGTTTCGCCGCGCATTCGCGCCCCTCGATTTTAGAATCCGCGGAACCTGCTGATTATCAGGCCGTTCCCCGCTTTTCCCGCCTTCTCACCCCTTTTCCCGCTTCTCAACGCCCCCGAATCGCCGCGGGCCACGGCGTCGGGAATCGCATCGATTTGTT
>JACCDR012623704.1_pt1 | contig 16983 bp, 11 predicted proteins | sample 7446431 | NCBI WGS metagenome assembly JACCDR01 (sample SAMN15323443, study PRJNA562643) | freshwater metagenome | isolation source: river surface water | place: USA:Blue River Watershed | collected 2017-08-17 | reverse complement strand
GCGTCGGCTTTAGTGGGGTAGAACGACAGGTTGTAAGAACCGTTCACCCGAATAAAGTATTTTTGCCAGGTTGTGCCAACGCCATCCTGGAATACCAGCGGCGCGGGGGGCGTACAGCCGCCCGGGTTATACAGGCGAACCGCGTCGCCGGTCGTCAGACCCGCATCGTTAAAAATAACCTGGTTGCTGCCCGGAAAAACGGCGCTTGCCAGGTCAAGCCCGATTGGGGCGTAAGGGAGCATAAAACCCCCGCCGCCCCGGTACCCACCCATCGTTAATGCGTAACGGCTGCCGCACTGGCGAACCCCATATTTAGCCAGGTCTTGGATGACCGCGATGGCTTCGTCCCGGTAGCCGCGAATATTCCAGCGTTCATAAGCCATTAACAGGCAGGCCGCCGCAACCACGTCGCCGTCCGGGGCCATATACATCGAAGCCAGGCCCGTCTGGTTTCCACCCGTTGCGCTGTAATCTTCGGACCATACCCAGCCGAACGTTTTGGCAGAAACGTTTCCACCACTCTCATAGATACCGACGCCCTGGGCGTTCATCGTGTCCGCCAGTTCAGGACTCCATACGTTCCCCTGTTTGTCTTTGGCGGTCGAAATGTTCGAGACGCTTAAGACGTGCCGGTTGGCCAACACATTATAAATGGCCACGAAAGCCGGAAGGTCGTCCGCCATCAGCGCGTACCACATCCCGTAGGACTGTCCTTCGCTCAGCGTAACCATTTTAGACGGGTCGCTGGCGTAAGCCGCTTGTCCCGCGTAGTTATAGTTCTTAATGTAGTACGGAAAGTTAGCATTGCCGTGGTTAAAACAAGGGCCAGCGCCCCCGGAAAACCAGGCCCACCAAGCGTTATACCGTGTAACCCAATCCGCTTTAGGCACTTATAAGTCCTCCCAAGGCCACGTTGTCCGCCGCGACTATTGTGTCGCTGATAGACCCGCTGTAAAGTTTCAGGCTGTGAATGTAGAACTGGCCCGGGTTCGTCCCACCGTTTTCCATACCCAGGCGAAACCGGGTAGCCGGTGCGGTATCGCCCAACCCCACCGTGGGGATGTTCGTTCCTGCCGCGACCAGGCCCGAATTAAAGTCAACTCGCGCCAGACCGGACGCAAAATCCCGACGCGCCGAATGTACGCCCCACCCGTCATACGGGTAGACGCTGCCGGTCACAAACGCATAGGAATCGGTGTCCAGCGTGGCCCCGTCCATATAAAATTCGTCCGGAGCGAAGCCGGAACGCGCATAGCCAAAACGCGGCTTTCCGCCACCCGTACCCGCTTCTAGCCAGATTACCCGGTCCAGGGTATTTGTGGCCGATGGGAACGTGCGTAAAAGCATACTGGCCGAAACCCCGGCTACGCCTGAAAGTAGATTGTTTAACCCCATTGTTTGCAAGCAGTCATCCACCCCGTCAAACGAAATGGCCGGACGACCGCTCGTCATATTGGAGCTGGCAATCCAGAGCGGCGCTTGCGCCAGGGAAAGAGCGTCCAGCTCTATGCCCTGCAATTTGTCAATCCACTTGGTAACAACAGGGTAGCCCAACGTGCTGTCTAACGTCACTTTCCCCGGTTCCTGGCAGTCCCACCAGGCCAGCAATACCGAAGGCGTACTGCCACCCCCACTGGTAGGGACGTACGTCCCCGTTTTAATAATGGGGTAGAGGTTGACTGCCCCATCGACCAGAGGGTCTAAATCCGGTCGTCCGAAAGTTGTAGACCCGTCGCCCGCGCCGTACCGGGTACCGATGACGTTGAACAGAGCTGATTCTAAAGTGCGGCTGGAGTCACCCCCGTCGCACCTACGCCAGCCAGTCGGTACGGTAATCCCGGCATAATAGGTAATGCTCCCTACCGGGATGCCCTCTTGCCAGCTGATACCGCGTGGATTCGTCTCATCGACGGTCAGCACGTAACCGTTTGGCCCCACGGGTAAAATGCCCGGGTTTCCCCCGCCAACCGAAGTTAACAGGTCGCCCTTGTCTTCAAGCCCGCCCACCGCAACGGCAGCGTTAGCGGCGGCATTCGCGCTCACAGCAGCAGCGGCGGCGGCTGTCTCTGCTGCATCAGCAGCGGTTTCCGCATCTTCCGCCGCTTGCAAACTGGTTTCAGTGATACCGGCTAAATTCTCAACAGTATTCGCCAAAACCCCGTCTTCCCAGACCAGGGCGTGACCCTCTTCCGGGGCGGGCAAGTACAGCGGGTCCGTGTTCAAGTCCGTGGGGTCGCGCTGGATGGCCCGGTCCAGGGATTCTTTTAATTGCTGCGCCAACATCGTCAGTTTATCGACGATATTCTGGACCGCTTCAATCGGAAACGGGCCTTCTAAAGGCAAGTCGGTTTGTTGGTCATACGGCAGCACCCGCCGGATTAGACCGTTGGGTGTAGTCGTGTCGGCCGGGGCGGCGTACACCACGGAAAACGTAACCGTTCCGCCGTCGTCATCGGTATCGAAATCAACCGTATAATCCGGGCCTAACGTCCGTTGCGCCCCGTTTACAAATACTTGCAGGTCTGCCGGGGAGAATATTTTAAAATCAAAATCGAACGTGGATGTCACGCCGTCAGTCGTGAAAACCTGAAGACCAGGCGTCACTGGTACCGTCACTTTTTATCCTCCTCATCCCCAACAAAACCCCACTGGAGGAACTTTATCAAGGGTTCTTTCGGCAGCCCGCCACCCAATTCCGGTGGTAAAAATAAATCGGGACCACGCGCATAGTCTTTCATTATAGCGAATATGTCTTCTAACTCTAATCCGTCATCTTTTGTCAATCCGTCAAACAACCGTTTGAACAGTGAGTACGTGTGCGTCAGTGCTTCCGCCGGTAAAAAACTGGGCTTCCATACTCTTTCTTTGGCGCCAAAGCCCCAATTAGTAATCACCGTTAACGTTGCGTTGAACGTATCCCCCAGCAAGCCAAGGCCCGCCAGTGGCCCTAAAATCAGGGCGCGCAACACTTTAATTTCCTCTTCGGTTTTCTTGTCGTCATCGCCGAACAGGAAAGGAATGGTTGACCCCACCGCTTGGAATAGCGCGGCGGCCGTATGGATAACCGCGATGCGCCGCGCCGCTTCCAGCGCATTCTTGGCGTTCGGTATCGCCATTAACTTGCGGATGCCGTTGGCTTCGCGCTCCAGCATCTGAAGGTTTTGCTTCGTGAACAGCGTGAGTATCTTTCCGAACTGCCCCGCCTTTTCCAGCTGACTCATTGAATCCACCGTGCCGGATTGCTGCGTGCTGTTAAAGGACTTCTCGAAAGCGATCATCGCCTTATGGGGGTCTTTGGTCTTCTTAAGCGCTGCCTTATAGACGGCCCAACCGCCCGCCCAAACAGTCGCCCGGTCGCCATACTTGGTGAACCACAACATCATATCGTTTAGCTTTGGGCGGCGCTTCAGCGTCTTGATATCGTCACGGGTAAGTGCTTCCATCAAGTCGCGGTCAAACGTCTCTACACGCGCCTTGAGAAGGGGTGATTGTTCCATTGTCTGGATGGCCTTAACCGGATGAAGCGCAAAGTCTATCATCCCTTCCGCCATCTCAATGGGGTTCACGTCCAGTAAAAAGTTAACAATGGCCGTCATCTGCTTAAAGAAGGACAACGCTTTACCGCCGACAAAGGCAGTACCCGCATTTAAACGGATGCGGTCAAGCCACTTGAGTGCGTCATGAATTTGTTCTTGCCGCGTCCCGATCATATCGTTGTAGCGGTCGTCGATTGTCCGCATCATTCCCTGGCCATACTTTAAGGTAATGGCGTTGCGAATGTTCGCGTTGGCGAAAATCGCGCGAACAATTTTGTCGCGTTTTCGCCAGGCGATCCAATGCTCAAAATCCTGGACGTGTTTCAGTGCGTCCATAAAGGCGTCGGATAGGGCCAACCCTTTGGCGTTGGCCACCCGCGAAATAGTGGAGGACGGCTTAACCGATGACCGGCTAAACTGTTCGTGAAAGAACCCCACTGTTCCGCTTTCGACGGTCCCTAAACGCCGCGCATACCCGCTGTAATTCTCATTTTTACCCAGGCTGGCCCCGGTTTCATCTTCCCATTCAGCGTTTACCCGCCCGTAATAAGCCCGGTAAAAGTCCTTCAACGCTTCCGCCATCGCTTTGTCTTCGGGCGTCAACGTCTCCTGTAACAGCGTATAGGTGGACTTTTGCGTCGGCGAAACATCTTCCGGAAACGTGTATTGGTTTCCCTTTTTTAAACCGGCTTCCAGGTCCGGGTCGCCCATTTGCATCCAGAGTTTAATTGCTTCATTGCGGCTGATGTACAGGGGAACCGACTCCCCGTCCTGGTTGGTGTACGTCCCCATCTTCTCTTTGCGAGAACCCGAAACCATCCGGTCTAAAACGACTTTCGGGTTCTTATCGACTTTGCCCAAAAGCGTATCAATCAGCTGTTCTCTGTACTTTTTCTGGTTACCGGCTTCATTACGGACCGCCTCAAAGACGTCAGCCACGCCGCGCAACTTCTCTTGGGCGTCGTGTTGAGACAGGATGACCATCAGGCCGTCCCAGCTGTTAATGAACCGGTCAATCGAAAGACGGCGCAATTTGTTCTGCAACGTGTTCAGCGCCATCTTGCTGTTGGCCGGGTTCAGGCTATCAAGCGGCTTGTTTCCCTGTATCGACTCCAACGCCGTCGCAATAGCCGCCTTGCGCTCTTCGACAAAAGCTAATTTCTTATCCAGCTTTTCTGCGCGGCCGCCTGCCATAATCGCCTGTATCTCTTCCAGCAAAGCCTGCTGGTCTTCAACCGACTTGGCTTCATAAACACCAACCCGTTGCGCGATAAGCGTTTCCAAAATTTCAGCGTCCGGTACGGAATCAAAGTCCTGAATAGTGGGGTCTTTCTTGCCGGACGCTTCCGCCGCTTTCGCGACATCCGCCGAAAGCGCGTCTAAACCCCGGGCAATAGCGGCTGTCCGCCATTCTGGGTCTGTAATGGCTTTCCGGTAAATATCTAAAATTCGTTGCGTGTCCGCGCTCCCGAACTTGCCCACAGCGCGTTTCCCGCTTTTTTGCAATTCGGTTTGCTTCAATGCCCGGTTCATCTTACGCGCAACCTGGCGGCGTTGTTCCGCCTCAACCAACAGGTCGATGCGTTGTTGGATTTTCGGCAGCGCCCGCAACAACTGCGCTTCAGTCTGTATTTTGCGGATATCCGCGAGAAACCGCCCTCGGTCTTCTCGGTTTAATTCCGACTCCCGGATGATAGAAATGATATCCCCCTGGATGTCCCGAACCTCAGAACGGGTAAAGGTTACCCCTTCCCGCTGCCCCCTGGCGAACGCTTTTAGTATTTTGGATACTGCCTTAGCCCGCATCGCGGTGACCTGCCCTGCGGTCAATTTTACCTGCGATTTTTTAATCTCTTCCGGGCTTAACAGACCTTCCTGTAATAAAGCGCGTTCGGTTTCCAGGGTCGCCCGCTGTTCGTACAGCTTATCCAGGCGGTTTTGAATCGCCGTGGTTGACCCCACTATTGTTCGGCTTAAGGCTCTTTTGGCTTGTCGCAGTGCAGCGAGGGCGTCGGCTTCAGCCTGGTAAGCCGCTTCAAGCTTATCAAGAACCGCTTGACTATCCGTGCCACGACGTTCTTTGTCAGAGTACTTTTTTTCGAGTCGTTCGGCTGTTCGGGTGGCCTGGTCGTATTTTGCCTGCGCCTCATCCCGCGCCGCCGTCTTCCCTTCCACGTCCCTTTCATCGATCATCCTTTCCGCTTGGCGAATTTGTCCGTCTAACGTTCGAATGTCATCATCGACTTTGGCCGCCCGGGCCTTTAACTCTGGGGTTGGTAAGTCCGTGTTTGGTTCGGAAAAACCGGCGGGACCATCTGCATAAATGGTATCATCTGCCGCCATAAAATCCGCGTCAGAAAAGTTGTCCGGAGAGACTTCATTTTGTGCAGTCTCTTCGGCTGGCGCGGCCTCCAATGCTTCGCCCACGGTCTTTAAAACGCGGGCTATTAAGGGCTTTACGTCCTGGTCTGTCGCTGGTACCTGTAACGAATCGAGAATTTCGTCTACACTAGCGGCAGGCGCGGCTTTCTCCTCTTCGGTAACCTGGGGTTGATTCAACGCTTCCGCGAAAATTCGCGCCGCCTGTTGAAGATTCGTGCGCCCAGCAGCCAAACGTTTGGCCAGGGTTGACCCCACTTCCGCCCCGCGTTGAACGCCTTCGGCGGCGCTAACCGATTCCTCTATCTGTTGTTGGCGAAGCAGGCGCGACGAGATGGCCTGGACGGTCGCACCGCCACCCGCACCGGCTACCTGGCTACCGCCAACCAGGACAGCCGATGCCTGGGCGGACTGCACGAACGTGTCCAGCAGTTTCTGCTTTATCTCGTCCGCCGTCGGAACGACATCGGGGTTCTTATCGACAAACCCCGACACGCCTTGCGCTACCAGTTCGGTAACGGATTGCAGTTCCTCTTCCCCTACTTCCAGACCGACGTCTTTAACGTATTCGCGCATAAACTTCAAAAGCGCATTACGCCCGGCTTGTGAACCAAGTTGATTGACAAACTCTTTTCGGGCCGCCCCGCCTAACTGGCCTAACTGAACCGTTTCTATCAAACCTTCAATAGCACCACCGGCCACGCCCACGGTGCGTGCCGTATCGTGCGAAACCCCGGAATCCCGTAAATCCAGGTAAAGCTGGCCGGACATTAATTTCGCGCTGGTCGTAAACGCCCCCGCGCGAAAACCCCAGCGAGCGCCTAGTGCAGCACCGCCTGGCACGGTAACCAACTCTTCCGGCAAAGCTATTTGCGGGCCTAACTGCCCGCCAACGAAAGCCGCGCCCGCGCCCGCCGCACCACCAACCGCGCCACCTTTTACACCGCCTGCAAACACTTCGCGCATAAAGGGCAACGATTCAGCGGCAGACCCCACCCATTGCCGGACGTCCCAGGGCGACAGATTTCGCTGGAACGTGTCGGTACTCTTTTTTAACTTTTCCGTTTGAACGTCATCGGCTATCTGTTCGTACTGGACCGCCCCTTGAATCGCGCGCATTCCAGCAACGCCGCGCGTTACCGAAGCTTCCCCCTGTTCCCACTTCTCCCCGTAATACTTGACCCAGGGAGCGGCGTGGCCGTACAGAATATCCTGGCTGGGCAGGCCGCCATCAGGGCTGTACGCCTTATCGAATTCCGCGTCCGTTAAATCCCGGTCTTCCTGATAAGCCGCCGCCGGGTCCGCTTTAACCGCCGTGCTGCCGCCAGGCGATACCGGCGACCCGTACCGCTTATCGAACTCTTCGTCTGTCAACTCATCGGCCACTATGCGCGTCCTTCATTGCCCCATTCATTGCATCGCCGTGCATTATTTTTAAAGTGGCCGGGTCTGGACTCTTCCCGTTATGCCGCTGCTGGTACCGCTGTACCAAACTGTTTAACCGGCTTTTGTAGGCGGTATTCAGCTCATCGTGATTTTGCCGCGACGTCTTCCCCGGTGCGGGCGGCGTGCCTTGAAAGTACTTGCTGGCCTGGCCTATAAAGCCTTCAACCGTATCGTAAAGCTGTTGGAAACCGGGTTTCTTTTTATTGCGAAGTGCTTCCAATTGTCGGTTTGTCCAGGCTCTCTCTCCCTCTTCGTTTGAGGTGCTGCCTGGCACGTCTAAATAATGGCTTCCCCCATTCCCGTATTTTTCAACTTTGGCGCTGTACCCCTGAATCAGCTTAAGCGCCTCACTGGGGTTCTTAATGGTCTTCAACCGTTCCGTCAGGCCAGCCCGTTCCGCCGTCAATTGCAGCCGCACTTTTTGGGCCGCATCGCTGCGGTAAACCTGAAGCTGGGCGTCCCGCCTATCCTGTTCAGCTTGCCGCGCTTCCGCCCGTTGGCGCTTCGGCAAGTCTCGAATCTGCCGGTCGTTTTGCTCAATTTCAGACTGCAATTTACTGACGGTTTCCCGCGAACGAACCGAAGCGGGTTTCCCCAATTCTATTTGTAAAGTCTCGCGCAGCTGTGAGCCGGTGGCTTTCAGGGATTCAATGTCATCCGGGTCTGTCCGGAGTACCGTTGTCACAATATTGGAGCGGGTCTGCGTCTCGTCAATTTCCAGCGCCACTTTTTGTTGCGACCGTACAGCCGCCGCCAAAGACCGTTGTCGCGTGTAAAACTGTTCTTTGTCACGCCCCTCAATGTACTTGTCGAAACGCGTGTCTTTAATCAGCGTCTCTAAACGCTTTTCATCCCCGGTGTTAGCGACCTGCGCTAAAAAGTTTTGGATGCCATTCGATTGGCGTTTGCGAATCTCTACTTCCGCATCCTTACCATAAGCAACTCGATATGCTTCAGTAGTGTTAGGGTCAGCGCCGAAGGCTTCGATTTTTCCAAGAATTTGAGTACCGGAAAACGTGGCGCTGTTCGTCGATAGTTGCAGCGCGTCGCCCAGCCGGTTGGCGTTCGACTTGGCGATATCCGGCATCCGGGACACCACATAGTCGGAAAAATTCTTGGTTTGTGCATTCCGCTTTTCCTGAATTTTTTGTTCGAACATTAAGCGTTGAGTCGGGTCAGTGTAGCCGTCTTGCAGCTTTTTTACCAACTCATCCGAACGCTTGTCCCACTCTTCGCGCGCGCCCGTCACATCATCGCGATAGGTATTTCGCAGCTCGTTGTTTAAGTCATTCAGCGCGATATCTCCCTGCGCCGCGTCGCCGGAAGTCTTAGTTTGGTCATACAGTTTTTGTAACTCTTTTTCAGCCTGCTGCTGCGCCTGCTGTTGCTTTAATAACGCCCGCTGATTGACAATGTAATCATTTTCAATGGGGTCGTACAACGCCTGTCCTAAACGGTTTAACCCCGCACCAGCCTGGGTTAACCCCTGCGACACAGACGTATCTACGCCGGGCGTCCCCACCATTGCCGATGGTAAAGCGTTTTGCTCATACTTGGGTATACGTGGCATCAGGGTGTCCCTGTCGTTGGGTCAGACAAGGCTGAACCGGCGTAAGGTCGTAGCGTCAGGGCCGAAGGCGCATTGCCAAAAATGCCCGTTGCGCGTCCCTGGGCGTAAGTTTTGGCCACGGTGGACAGCGCGTTTGTGCTGGCGCTGATAGCGCCAAACCAACCGGCCCGGCGGGTCTGCCCGGCCTGCTGGCGCAATAGCTGCGCCTGGGCGCTACCCCGCGCCATAATAGCGTCTACTTCGGCTTGCCCTTTTCGTACTGTACTGGCCAGTACTTCCATCGGCGTTCCTTCCAGGGTAACCCCACTGTTTAGGTAAGCGGACGCTTGCGTTTCCCGGAACGACCGGACGTTAACCGCCTGTATCTCTGCGTTGCGCCGGGCTTCCACCATCGCTAAATCGGCCTGGGCGTTCAGCCTTTCCGCTTCGCTGGTTGCTGCGCCAACGCCCGCCAGACCGCCCGCAAAGGTGTTTAACGCCGAAAGTCCCTGGATGGCCAGGAACGCTTTTTCCAAACCGCTAAGCACAACGAAACCTCGCCCACATATTGTACGCCTGGCCAGGTGCGCCATATTCGGCCATCCCGTTCGGCGTCTCATTCTGAAAACCGAGATACCGCATCCACCGGCTGTGGAAACGGTCATCGATGGCTGTACTTTGTATCCGCCGAACCGTTGGCAACGCTTCAAAAAGTGAATCAATGTAACGGCGCACAGTGCGTAAGAAGATGGCCGGAAACCGGTGGATATGCACACTAGGGATAAGCCAGACCTCTAAAACGTCAGCGCGCGGCGCAATCCAGCCGAACGCCGCCAAAATAATTCCGTCGTGCAGAATCACCCCGCCGTCGCCGACTTCGGCCAACGCCTGGTATTTTTCGCGGTCTTGCAAAACCATTTCCGCTTCAATCGGCCGCAGGTCCATCAGTTCGAGGAAATCGAACCGAAACGGCGCAACTACTTTGGCGTAAGGTTTACTCATCTGACGTATCCGTATAAATATCCAAAACCGTTACCGTGCAAGGCGCTGGGGTTTCCTGGATGACATAAACGCTTTTGTCCTCCTCCCAGTCATCGAAATAGGTAATCGACTGAAATCCAGAGTAAAGCGAAATCGGCCGGTCCGTAATTCCACCAGCCTGGCGGAATTCTACCCGTTGCAGGTCGTAAGGGTTGGTCCCAAAACGCGCCGCACTCGAATTTAAAAAGCGTATCTTCGATTCCACAACGTTGCGCGGCTTGCTTTGCGCGGACCCAGAAACGCCCCCCACATCCAGGTTTAACGATTTTAACACGCCGCGATATTTCAGACCTATCGTAACCACGCTAACTTGCTGCGGCAAGCTCAACGCCCCAGCCTGTACAACCCCATTGTTGCCGGGGCCGCCGTCCAGGATGACGCCAACCGTCTCCCCTTCCAGGTGTTCCAGCCCGGTCAGGGCGTTCGTGGTCAAATACCACTCACCTGGCCGGTATACCGTTTTTTCAAAGGGCTTCAAAATGTTCAGACTGGCGCTGGTCCCGCCCACTGCCGTGATGACCGCCCGGCCACCTCCTTCGCCGTTCTCGTCATAAGCGCCCCATATCTGACGGCCGATCATCGATGCCGTAAAAATGTTGGCCGTAGAAACGACGCTAGCACCCGAAATTGTCAATTGCGCGTTGCTATCCCGCCCTAAATCCCGCCCGTCATAAGTTAGGCTACAATCCAGGTGGACCGCCTGTTTCTGGACTTCGTACAGCCGGTTATAGAAATGGCGCTCGTCCTCTTCACGGTCCCCGTCTTCTCCCTGATAGAAATCCAAAAAGGCCGGGTAGACCGGCGGGTCTGTCACAAATTCAACGGACCGCAGGGTAACCCCGTTTACCACGCGTTCCACGATTAACCATAGTTGTTCCGAGCCGGTTGGCCGCGACATCGATGACGCCCACAATACCTTACCGAACCGACGCCGAACGCCCGCACCCGTTACGTGCGCCCCGCCCAGCGTATGCCGCGCCCACCCGCTGATGTCTTCCTTGTCCTTGTACGTCAGGCCCAACAGCACCCCGTCCAGCCGTGTACACCAAAGGATGTCCGGTTTCCCTTGCTGGAAAGCGCCCTGCGCTAAACCGGGATAGGGTAGGTGGTCCGAAACCAGATTACGGTCCGTCGTTAAATAGCCGTCTGTCGTGTACTCATATTCCAGACTGCGAAGACCTTGCAGCCCTCGTTGAATGTAAAACAACGTGCTGCCCAGCGAAACCGGCGACGCCAGGGCGGCCCCGTAGCCATTGACCGCTTTCGCGTTAATCCCGGTAGGCGTTATCGACTCTTGTTCCGTTGCGCCAAAAATGCGGCGCACCGTACCGAAGGTCCCGGCCACGATAAACTTGTCCGTGTTGCTCAGCCACTCAACGACATTGACCTGGCCGTTCACTGGCGCTAGGGTGAATATTACCGCATCTGTCGCGGTGGTTCCCGTTGTAAAATTATCGTATCGTACCCCGTCGGCCGTGGTTGGCGCGCAGCTGGCGAACAGCGATTCCGGCTTGGCATCCGTGCCGCCGTGCATTGTGCGGGCGTCGGCCGTAAACGTTACCGCGCGCGGATAGTTCCGGCCGCCGATGACTTCCAGTTTACCGCCACTGGTAAACGCGGCGAAACTTGTGGTGTTTACCGGGACGCCCGCCAGGGTTTTTAACGTGAACGTGTTGGCCGTCGGTACCGAGTTTATCAAGTAGTGTTGGTCGTTCAGTTCGGTCATCCCGCCCACACTATCGATGTATACCGAATCCCCGACACTACGACCGTGCGTCGCTACTGTCAATACGCCAGGGTTTGCCTGGGTGGCCGCTGTAACTGTTTTCGCGGCGTCAAACGGGTCCGCCGTTCGGGTGTAACGCGTTAACGCCCACGACGCGTGACCGCTACGAGTTAACTTTCTGGGTTCATAATTTTGGTGGTCGATATACATCACGTCTGCATTCTGCGTAAACTGCAACTGCGCGATATCTTCGTCTATAAATTCCTCAAAACCCTGTTCTCTGTAAGGAGTTTTAATCTCGTATATCCGAGAAGCCGTGCCGCCACTCACGTACAACCCCATTGGGGTGGAGTCGATATAATTTCCCTGCTGGTCCGTTATTTTAAACGTGAGTCCGGACACATCAGAAACCAGGTAGGAACGCCCGTTAAGCTGGGTCATTCCCTCAATGCCGTTCAGGAATACCTCGTCGCCATTTTTGAACGCTGACGCCGCTGTGACCACGGCCTGGGTGGCGTGCGTCACGTTGCTCACCGCAACCGGGTCTTCCGTGATGATGGACTCGTCTTTGTAAAAACGGAAGTAGCCCGCCGTCACTTCAATCTGGTACGCCTGCTGGTCATTAAATTGAAACTTGATTAACTGGCCCCTTTTATTGCGCCGGGTCTGGTGGACGAACCGCGTCCCCGTTCGGTACTGCGCCGCCCCCTGGGGCAGCACCATAAAGTTTTCCGCTCGTTCAACCGAACGCTTATAAACCGGAAGGTCTGCCCGACCTGATAACAGGCCGGACAGCTCCCCTCCCACGAAATTGGATAATGCAACGTTGGCCCGGGTCATTCGCCAAAATCCGTAATCGGGCCAGTATAATAACTTCCTTCACCCGCGTCTGACCTGGCGCGCAAGTAATGGCTTTTCTCTATGCGAATGGGCGGCCTTTCCTGAGAATTCACCGTGGCCGCTTTGGCCTCTTCAACCGCGCCCTGCTTTTCGATGCGGTCCATCAGCCCTTGTTTCAGGGTGAATTGGTACGCAATCTTTACCGCCAGGCGGTAACTCATCAGCACCACAAAGAGCGGGTCCCATTCGGTCACCGCCTCAACATCCTTGATATAGCGCAGTTTGATGGACGGCTCAGTCCCTTTCGTCAGTAAGGACGTGCCTTCCATATCATATCGGTCCGTCTGATAACGTTCGCTATCACCCCCGACGGACAACAACCGGATGAAATTGACGGGCAGTTTATATTCGGATGCCCAATCGAATGCGGGCGTCCCCACTCTTGTAATGAGCGTTCTGGCTTTCGCAAAACGCCAAACGTATTCCCGCAACAAGGCGCGACGGGTAACCGGGTACCACAACGCCAACTCTGATTCGGTTTCCGAGGTGGGTGAAGTAATGCTTTGGATGCGGCGCTGTCGTAAGTGGCTTAAGGCCAGGTTGCACACTCCCACCGGGCTATTGACGGTCATTTCGCCCCCGTTCGCAAGAACGCCCAAAGTCCGGGGGACGAACTTCGGGCGTCTCGCTTCTCATTAAATAAACCTACCCTTGCGCGAACAAGGCCACCACAGTCACGGTACCGGCGGCAGAGCCTACGGTATTGGCAGTTAGGGCCATATCGTAAGCTTCGAGTTTGGTCCGTGCGGTATGACCCGCGTGTTCGAACAAGCGTCGTCCGACGTTGGCCTGGTCAACGTTCGACAATCCAGACAAAGCGGCTGCTGGACCTAACTTTGCGGCGACTGCCAAGGTTTGACCGTCCATCAGAACGTCTTTGATAATCACGGCCCCCAAGTCAGGCCGGTATAACCCCAGGTCCCAGTCAGTTCCGCCGGTGATCGCATCGCACGAGATGCCAATCCAAAGCGGTACCAGGTTGGGGTTAAGGCTTTTAAACACCCGATAGATAGACCCGTCGTCATCCGCTGCCGCTACTTCAAACGTAGCCGCCGCGACAAACAGGTCTGCTGTTCCCGACGCCAAGGCGCTCAACAACTTGGTGATTGTGTTGCCCGAAATATTGGAGTCGGTGTACTTGTTTTCAACAGCCATAAGGCTTCCCTCCTCAAACGACCGATTAAGCGGTCGTCGTAAATTTCTGGATCAGCTTACCTTCAGTCCGTACCGCACCGAGAACACCAGTAACTTGCAGCTGCTTGGTGTCCACGTAGTCCGCACGGTCCTTAACGGTGGCTCTCCAATTCCGGGCAATGCCGACGACCACAGCACCTTTCGCCATAACAAAACTGGTACGAACGCCACCAACAACCGGCAGGACCGGTTTACGCGCATTCGCCCCGAAACGCACCAGGCCCATCCCCACGACGTTGGTGATTTTTCCTTTTTCCAAAGACATCTGGTTCGTGTAGTCGCGGCTGGTCAGCGTTTGCAGCTGGAGCAACGTCGTGTGTTCCGAACCGGAAATGCCCATAACCACCGGAATGTCTTCGTCGTTGGCCACTTCATCGTCGATAAAGTTTTGGCCCGGTTCAAGCAACTTCGGCAGGGTCAAACCGCCGGTCGCGTTCACCGTACGCCCGCCGTCCGCCGCAAACGTGATGGTCGTCTCGAAATCGCGGCCGGTATAAACGTCCGCAAACATCGCATCCACGACCACGCGGTCATAGACCCGCTCCATCGCCCGGGTACACGCTTGCGCCAAGGGAGACATAGGGTCTGTTAACATCCCCTCAACGTCCATTTCATCCAGCGGAATCGTGACAACGAAACGCCGACGCGTAATTCGGCGCCGGAAAAATTCGATGTCGTCCCATTCCGTTTTGTTGAACCGGCCGGTGAGTTCTTTCGCTTCCACGTCCCCAATGCCGTCGTAGGCAAAGCGGTCGCCATTAATTTTTAAAACCTGAGTATAAGGGCGTAAACGCGCCTTTGTTTGTTGTGCGACCACGTGCATCGAATCCGAAAACTGCGTGATAAGATGCCGGTCCACCGTCTCCATTACCATATGGAAAGGCTCCCAATCCTAAAAACGTACTATCGCTTTATAAATCGGTAGCACTCCCCGTTCCCCTCACGGATGCACCTTGCGGGTTACCGCCATCTGTCGGACGGTTAACCGCTACCCGAACTTTAAAATTATAAAGCCAGTTGTCAATCGTGACAACTGGCTATGGAAGTTCGATAGGTTACTGGCTATGGAAGTTCGATAGGTTAACTGAGCGTGTATTAGGAAGCGTATAACCGGGCGTACAGGTCCTTAACGTCCTTCTTGACTTGTTCGTGCTGCGGGTGCTCCGCGTTTCTCCAAGCATCGGACGCCATTAATTTCATCGCCTGCGCGCGCTGTGATTTTTCATCGACGGACCCAACCTGGTCTGTCTTACTGGTACCGGAATCCTCACGGATGTATTTATTATTTATGCTGTCCAGAACGGCGGCCAAAATTGTCAATGTCTTTGGGTCTGCCCCTGCCAACAAAGGTTTCACGTTTTCCGGCACGTTGGCCTTAATAATTTTATGGCCAACCTCTTCGACTTTGGCCGCCCGCGCCCCAAACGCCTCTTTCATCATTTGGTCGTAGTCGGCATCCAGCTGACCTGTCGCAGCCACGGCATCCTGGAAAAACTGCTTGTTATGCCTCACCAGTAACTTATCGTATTTCGCGGCGATATTTTCCGCCTGCTTTTTCGTTAAGCCCTCTTCATAAAAGACCTGCTTAACGTCTTTTTCAAACTCTTTATCCCCGCGAAACTTATCGACAAACTCCCCAATTTGTTTCTCATCATCACCCCATTCGGTTTTTGGCATTTCATAGCCGTCCGCCGTATCGGGACGCCCGATGGATTTATAGAATTTATCCCAGTCTTCCTGGCTTGCGCCGTCTTTCGGAACGCCTTCCGGTCGCTCACCAAGCTTCTTTTGCAGGTTGTCCATTTCGGTGAAAAACTGCTTGGTGGGGTCATCCGACTTTAAAAGGTTCTGGATATACGGCTTTTCCTTGAATTCTTCCGGTACAAGAGTACCCCAATCCAGCTTGCCTTCTTGCGCTTCAGCCCGGGCCGCGCCAAGGTCTATCTCTTCCGAATGTACCTGAGAAGTGTCCGAATCCACTGACCCGTCTGCGTTGCGGCCCGTTCCACCGACGTCGCTGGCAGCAGTACTATCGCTACCAGAAACACCGCTACTGCCGCCGCCGTCAGCTGCATCGCTATTGTAAAGCCACAAATATCCACGTCTAATCTTCCGCGTCGTCAACGTCAACATCGTCGTCATTCTCCAGGTTAAATTCAATCTTCATAAGCTGTTTTTTAGGAATCATATTCCTGAGTTCCAAGTACACGCCACGACGCACCTCGTTGTAAAGGGTGGATTGCAGCGCTACTTCAGACGTTTCAGGGTTCACCACGACACTGGACGACGTAAAGCCGCACTGTTTCATCAGCCACCGGATGAGTGTCCGGCCGTCTTCCTTGCTGGTAATACGCGCGACCGCCGACAATAAACGTTTCCTATCGGCCTCCATTTGTTTCTTTGCTTTTTCCTGGGCGGTTTCAGGGTTTGGCATTATGCGGCGATTGCCTCCTCATCATCTGCGGTTAGTAACAAATCGGCAGAAGCAGCTGTACCGGCTGCCTGCGCCATATTTCGCGCGGTTTCGCTTTGACTGCGCTGGGCTTCCAACGCCATCGCGGCTTGCTGCGCTTTTTGGTTTGCTTCTCGTTTAGCGCGAATCTGGTCAGGTGCTTTGAGCATCCCCACGGGTGCGCCTGCCAGCGATTGAATGCGTCCCAGCGCAAAATCGAAGTCCAGGCCATCCAGGATTTCTGGCTGCACGGGGGCCACGGCCAGCGCATATTCTGTGAGCTTCTGAATTCCCAGCAACTCTTCGTTTTGCATAATCCGCGCCGCTGGGGAAATATACGTGATTTTGTAGGCGTCCAGCCCTTTGTCGATAAGCTTGGCGATGCCGTCGGGAATGGTCTTCGGGCTGATGCCTTTGGCCAACAATTCGGCTTCCAGGTTAGACCCCTGAACCACGCCCAGAATGCCCCGGCGGTACAAAATATTGAACGTCCGCGAAATAAGCGGGGATAGCAATTCAGCCATTTGCCGGGCGTAAATGGTCCCCAACGACTGGCCGCGCAGCCCGTTACGAATATCCGTTTCATAGGCGGTCATCCGCTGTTCGCTATTCAGGTCCAGCAGCCGGTCAATGAAGAACGTATTCTTGATGCTCTCTTGCAGCTCGGAAATGCGGCCGTACGTGGTGTTAAGTTCCCCAATCGTGTAGATGGGTTCAATCGGTTTTTGGTTGCCCAAACGCCCCGATACCGTGCGGACGT
>JACCDR012299430.1_pt1 | contig 16984 bp, 27 predicted proteins | sample 7446431 | NCBI WGS metagenome assembly JACCDR01 (sample SAMN15323443, study PRJNA562643) | freshwater metagenome | isolation source: river surface water | place: USA:Blue River Watershed | collected 2017-08-17 | reverse complement strand
GTCATTACACCTGCGCGAGCAGCCTCAGCCATCAACACGCCATCAATAGCTTCAGCAGCTTGTTTGGCCGCTGGGCTACCTACACTGCGTAGAACACTTGCTGTTTTTACCAGAAAATCTAACATGAGCACCTCAGTCTTCAGGAATTAAGTACATAAGAGTGCTGCTCATTTTAATGCGATTTTCGGTGTTACGAGCACGCTCTCCAGCTTCGGCAATCATTTGCTCTACAGCGTCCACAGAATCGGTACCGCCAGCCGTAAGCATCTCGGTTAGATCTGCAAAGGCAGCTTTGTGATAATCAGGGCCGTACGTATCCAGAACTACGGACATCGCATCCTCAGCCTCCACAAAATTACCGTAAGCAGCACTCTTCATTATGTGAGTATAAAGATCCTTGTAGGACCAGCCGCTCTTTGTAGAGAATGCGCTATTGAATACGCCAGTCTCTTCAGCCGCAGCAAATTTCTTTAGGGAATTCGTATCAAAGCTCTCAACTACAGTGCCAGACATAAATACTGAAGGCATAAGAACCTGTCCAGCCACCACTTCTACGGGAACCTGAATGGTTCGCTTTCCGCCCGGACCAATCAGGTTAGCAGCAACCATTATGCCGCCATCAAACTCCGAATCTACTGAAATGCGTTCCAGACGCAGGCCACTAGTACGGATTTGATCCCCTACAATCGTTTTCGCAGTTACTACCACATTTCGATCATAGGATAAACCAGCCTCAACCAAAGAATCTACCACTTCAGGGCCAATTACGCCAGCTAGAGCGGTAGGCATGGCGGGAACCAAATCCTCCTGCTCAGCAGCCACATAATCATTAACTTGTTGATAAAGCGACGGAACTTCCATCGCTACAGAATCACCGCTAGCAGTACGAACAAATGCAGGCTTTTCAGCATCAGCCACAGCCTGTAAACCAGCTAGGATCTTACCAGGAGAGGCGACCTTAACTCGCCCCTCAATCAAATCACGAGCATATACCAACAGATTATCCCTATTCAAAGTAGATAATCCGTTGTTAGAAGCAAATACGCTGGGCAGCAATACGCTATTCCCATTCACTTCAGTAGGTACATAAACAGTAAAACGACCGACAGGAGAGTCAGCCGCCACACTAAACATTACGAAATCGCCTGTACGATCAACTATCTCTACGTCGGGAGAGCCAAAACCCATCTGGGTCATTTGATGCTCCAATCCCTGACGACCTTGCTCCAAGGCGCCTACGGAAGCCACCTTGCCACTCCATAGGGAACCAAATTCAGCCACTAGCTCAGGATTGGCAACCTCCACTACCGAACCACTGTCGCGATGAGCAGCCGCCCAAGACGTATCAACAGAGGCTACCGGCGCAGGTGCAGCCGTAATAAGCAGATCACCCAACAGCTCCCGGAAAGCATTACGATCACCTAATCCACTCACCTCATCATAAATCGTCTGAAATTGACGCTGTGAGATAGTGGCAAGGCTACCCTCCTTACGCAGGCGGCTATTTAATGCCTGCTGAGCTGTACGTATTGCCCCATCATGAGGTAATTGCTCCGCTGCATCATCTAAACGCTGCACTAAGGTCGATATAAAATACTCTTTGCCGTTCACTACATCATTGGCAAAACGGAGCAATTGCGCAAAATCTACTGGTTGAGACATATTTTTCATTCCTCGTTATTAGTCTTAAGCTCAGACAAAATACCCGCTGTGCTTAAAGGTAGACCCTTTATAATCTGGCGTACAAATCCAGCGTCCGCAGTCTTATCTTGCAGAAAACGAGCGAACTGTTCGGCCTCGTCAGGAGCAAACTTAAACTCCTCAGAACCAAAGCGCTTTAAAGGAAATCCCTTGAAACTCAAAGTAATATTTTTACGGTCACGATCACATACAGCAGTCCAATCACTTGACTGCGCTACCGCCACTAACTGCGGCTCCTCTGATGCAACCACGGGCGCAGCAGCCTCATACATCGCATACAGGTACTTTTGACCATCCGTATCCTCACGCAACTCCCAGAGGCTCTCTGAACCATCCAGGGGCTTGTACACATCCCAAGCTACTTTGCGGAAGTTACCTTTAACTTCAGGCCAGGACAATCGCTGTGCCTCACGCTTCGGCTCCACAACATTCGCTAATTGAGCCCAATCAAAGTCAGCAGCCATGCTCCCTCCAAATAAAAAACGAGATCAAACTATCTAGTAGGTTATTGATAGACACTCTTACAACTAATGGTCGCCGTGTACCAAATATTTGTAAACATCATCCATATCTTCAGTCAATTTACTGATCTTGTCCTCTAACCAATCATCTAAGTGCTCTTCCTCTTTTAATAATTTTAATACGCGAACTGATTGCTCCACCACCGTACGGATGTTCTGCTCCGCCATGTAATCGCCCTCTTCATCATCCACATCCATGCAAGAACACTGGGCTATCTTAACCATACGGGCTGCTCTACGTTCTGAAATTTTCGATAAATCCATCGATTCACTCCTAAGTCTCAAATGCGGTGTATTACCGTAAGTAAATAATATCCCGCTCAATTTCACAGGTACCTTATTATTAGGTGGTAGTCTCTACAAAACGCCAACCCAAACCCTTATGCTCATTACCCTTTCCATTAATACAAAGGCTAACGCGAGCCTGGTTATAACCATCCTCTTTGACAGCACGGGTACTAGGGTAAGTCTTGACAGTCTCGCCAGTAATCAGATTGTAGGCCTCTATAACTTTACACTTTTTCATAGCACGCATAGCTGCCTTCATTTCGGGGGTATGAGTCTTGCCCTTACGGCCATCCGAAAGCTTTTTACGAGTTTCATCAGAAGTTACCTGGTAGATCTTGGTGGCATCTTCAGGATTCTCGCATTCCCAAATAAAACCCTGGTAAGAGGCCATTTTACCAGCCACACAACGCAGAACAGCACTCTTTTTCCACCCCATTGTCTCCACGTCACATGCAGCTCCAAAACGGTGCCTTATTTCGCCTGTGACCGGATCCTTGGCCACTACCGGCTTTAGACGCCCTGAGGTAGCACGAGTTTCACGGAGACGGGCTAGGGCTTCGGGGGTGGCAACGTGAGTAATACCCTTGCAACCCTCACTAATCTTTGCTTTCGCCTCCTCGGTGTGCTTGCGACCCTTCATCGGCGACTTAGCATCCTCAGCTATATTAAAAGGAGGTTTGAGAGTGTCTAGATAGTACTGCTCGCGAATCAATAATTGATCCTCCGCACAAGTCTCAATAACCTCGTATATAAAAGACTCATGACCATATTTTTTATATGATCTCTGCAGATACCTATTCGGATGATGCCCCTTGCGCAGATCCCAGCGGTGCCTTTTCCACCTTTCATTAAAATCACCGGCAGAACCGATATAAAAATCTGATGTGAGCTTATTTGTGATTTTATATATTCCTGATGTCCCGGTTAATTTAATAAATTGTTCAGCTGCAGGCACAGATTCATTTCCAGTATTTACTTCATTAATTTCTTGCATTTTCTATCCTATCATTTATTCTCCGATTTAATTTCAGAGATTCGTTTGAGTATTGAAACAATTCGAGCATCTTCGTCACAAAGTTTACGTATTTTCTTTAATGCACCTCCATATCTCTTTCCACCATTACGGTAATCTATGTTCCCATGAGTTGTCTTGTGGATTGTTGGTTGGCATAGCCCTAACTTTAGGGCAGCTTCCGTTTGAGTTAAACCCTCGAAATAAATAAGTTCTAGAACTTCCTTTTGTCTTGGGGTTAAATTTTCAGCAATAATCCTACGCAGGCAAGCGTTTAGCTCGTCCATGAGGTCGAGCAGCTCGTCGGTTTTTTCATAGTCCGTGCTATAGAGACCATCAGCATCGGCGAATGATATCATTATATTGGGGTCTAGCGATACTTCCCGGTACTTAAATTGAATCGAATCTGACTTGGATGCCATAATATACTCCTATACCGAATACCTGTCTTCAGGTAAATCCATATATTATGGATACAGTCTAAGAGCATATGTGTGGAATTAAAGGTGCCAATTAGTAGGGGCTGCGGCACACTCCATGAGATGGGTAATCTCCTGAAATATAGTATGGGAGTGTGAAGCATACTCTATGGGTAGGTTCTGAAAAGCGCTTTTGGCCTGCGACTTGGTACATAAAATGTACCTGCAGGTCCCGCAATATATGAAATTGGGAGACACCCGTGCGCGTGCAAGGTCTTCACTGCAAAAAGAACACAAATGTCTCATAAATACCAGTCATACGGAGCTTGGGCGGCTTCAGTATAGTTAAGTAATTGGTTATATACTATAGAGTACATATAATTGTATTTTAGGGGCATTTCGTAGAATATGCTCCTGGCGCCCGTTTCCGTATAGATTATACCGGAGCACGAAGCACACTGTAGGATATTGCCATACATACTGTAATAGCGAAGTTCAATACGGGGATTTGGATTTCCGCAAAAGAAGCAAGATACTTTCATTTAATTATACCTATGGGGACAAATACCAATCATCAGGGGCTCCAGAAGCCTGTGTCAGCTCAAATAGCTGATGTAGACGGTTGTGGTAATATAGTTTATACTGAACAGGGTTGTCTTGAACTAGCCGTAGTGCGGTGGTCTGTATGTGAAATTTAGCTCTACAGGCGCCGCAGGCCAGGTACTTCCGATACGAAACATCTCGCGCATAAAATACTGGCCCATTAACCATACTGCAGTAGGTGCACTTATAACTCATAATATTTAATCCAAATACCAGTCGTGTGGGAGGCGAGCGGCTTCCGTAAAATCCAGTATTCTTTGATAGTACTGATGCCTCAACTTACTGTAGGTGATGGGCACTGTTTCGCTGAAAGCTCTAGCCCAAGCCGCAGTAAAAGCAATTCCACCACATACACCACAGGCTAGGCACTTGCCGAGACTAGGGTCATGAATAACAATTATCGGTTGATTTTCTGTTAGGCAATAACCGCAAATTCTGTTCATTATTTCGCTCTCCATGGTTTACAAATACCAGTCAGACGGCAATTGAGCTAGGGCAGTAATGGCTTGTAATCGCTCAAATTGACGGCGATTGTTTTGGCTGCATTTAAGGGCTAGATTTTGGTGTACGTTTTGAGCTGCCGCGCGATCCAAGTAGAGCCATCCACAATATCTGCAGGATAGGTGGTCCCCCAGAACATGGGTAAACATACGTACGACAGGGTAATTTGTTAACCTACAGTAGGGACATTGAATGTTCATGTTAGCTCATCCGGTTCTAAATACCAATTGGGTGGGGCACCAACAGCATTCGTGTACTTCAATAGCCTTTTAAAGTTCATCCGTGCTAGCGAAGTGCACCTAAGCGCAAGTGCTGCGTATGTGTTTCTGGCACCCTGGCTGGTGTAGTATATATTTTCACAACTACCGCAGCACAGAACTTTTCCATAATATGCGGCGTGAAGAAAAACTACAGGAAAATCACTTTCGCCACAAAGGCCACATTGTATAATCATATAATATCCTCTAAGTACCAATTGGGTGGTAGGCCAGCTGCATCAGTAAACCGCACGAAATTTTCGTATTGCATATGAGCGTATTTCTCATAATCAATTCGTAGGCGCCGAAGTATAGCTTGTGCCATTCTGGAGGTATAGAACGTATAGCAGCAAGCTCCGCATGTTATAAATAATCCGCCTAAGGCGGGGTCATTGTGACGACGTAGCGGCGCACCTGTATTGTAGCAGGATGGGCACTGGATCATAGGGGCTCCGTGAATTGAGCGTGCTGTATGTGTAATAGATGCCAAGAAGGAGGCGCCCCAGATGCCCGCTCTAAGCATGCCAACCAATCTAAGCTACGCTGGTACTCTTCGCTATATTTTATCGGAATATGTGACCATAAAGAGAGGGCTCTGGCGCCACTTATAAAAGCGCAACCGCAATAAGTGCAGCACAGCGAATGCCAAGAATAGGTCACTCCGCCATTTACCGTAAGGCATCGATTACAAACATACTGTATTTTCATATTAATTCCAACTAAAGTAAAAACCAATCTTCTGGAGCTGAAGCTGCTTTAGTCCATACCATTAGATCATTGTAACAAATCCTATAAAATTCGTCACACCCTACTGCAAGGCAGTGGTATGTCAGAAGCGCCTTGGATTTACTATAGATGACAATTCCGCACTTGCTGCATCTCAATGACGCGATCGGTTTTACCCGGAGCCATGCGGCATCATATTCACCACAAGAATAACACATAACGCTCATATATTGCCCTCTTTAAGTTCATACCAATCTAGTGGTGCTCCGGAGGCTGCCGTTAATTCTAGTAAAAACTGATAATAGCGGTGATGCAGTGCAATATATTCGACAGGCAGGCTGTGAACGATATACCTGGCCGTACTCTCACTAAGGAATACACCGTAGCATATTCCGCACCTCATGAACCTCCCATGCGGATCACTATCGTAGTCTATGGGCGGATCCACACGATAACAACTTACGCACGTCATGCTCATACTAGATCCTTGGTGGAGCCTAACCACCAGTATGGTGGTGCAGCTGCTGCGTTTGTACAGTCGATTAGTCTTTGAAATCTTTGTCGTGCTTCGGAGTCGCAACTCATGGCAAGTTTTTGATAAACCGAGAGGGCGGTGTTTCTCCTAAAATAAAGGGCATTACAATAACCGCAGTAAATGTACTTGCCGAATTCAAGTGAATGATTATATATTACTGGTTCGCCAGTTCTCTTACAAAGAGGACACTGTATAGTCATATCACCCTCCTGAAATAAACCAGCTTGACGGTAAGTTGAGAATTCTCTCGCATTCTTTAATAAATTCTAATTCTTGCAGCCATGTGGGGCTTGGATTTTCGGGCAGATCTTTCACAAATGCAGCATATTCAGCTGTCATAAGCACCATATCACAACAGCCGCAGATTATAAGAGGGCCCTTGTGTACGTAGTCGCTTAGTGGATCTATATGAGATTCTGCTTTAATGACAACATGGGTGTCGGGGTGTTGGCAAAATTTACATGGTTTCATTGGGGCTTATTCTTATGTGTAAGATATTCGTCCATATCTTTGTAGGGTTTTGGGGCTCGTTTGTCGTAAATGTTAATATTGGGTAATTTAATTTTTAGGGCTCTTTCGGTAGCCAGTTGTCCCGCTTCATCATTATCTAGTGAAGTATATATATTTTCGGTATAGCGGGCTAGAGTGGCTATTTGGTCTGGCTTAATAAAAGCTCCTCCGGTAGCTACGGCATTGGGTATGCCGTACTGATGACATGCTATGGTATCCAGCAGTCCTTCGGTGACGAGCACCTTATTATGCTTTCTTATATGTGGAATAGCGTGGTGCAGGGCAAAAAGAGTGGAGTGCTTAGGATAGTCAGAATTATCGTACTTATGGATACCAAGAGCGGCTCTCTCATCTTCCGTGCCTAGAAAACGGCCCATAATGGCTATAGGATTACCATACGGATCATATATAGGAGTAACGAACGGGTAGTGATCTCTGAATTTGCAAATACCTTGGCCATCAAAAGCAGAAACCCAAGCAATTTTTAGTTGCTTGAGTATCTCGGGATCAATATGAGTTACGATTTTCTTTAGTGAGGACGGATAGGCACCTAGCGCGAACTGTTTTATCGTTTGTTCAGTTAGGCGTGTAGTCTTTGAAAGATAATCCTAAACTTGCTTATTATTCTGCAGAGTTTGATGGCACTCTTGAACTATGTATGAGATGGCTTGAGAGTGCTGTGGATTCATTTGGCCTTTTTCCTGGATTTAGGTACAGTGACCGGTGGAGGCGTGGGCGTAGGGGTTGGAGGTGGTAGCTGAGTTTTGGTAGCCGCTTTGGGGGCTGGAGTTGCCTTGGTTGGGGGCGGTGTTTCAGTCTTAAAGTACTCACCACCCATTTCCCGCATGGCATTAACAAATGATGGGTGGATATCTAGTTTGGCATAGCACTTGCGGCAAGTAGCTATAGTAGAGTTAGGTTGCTGCGATAGCACTGGCTTGTCGGTATGGCCACATGTTTTGCAGGTAATTTGGATGCCAGTCTTGGGCTTCTTTCGGACCTGATTGAGTGACTTTAGGGTGCGTTTGGTGGTTTCTGGGACAGTAATTTCCTTGCCACAGTGGTCACAAATAACCTTATCTTCGTTAAGATCTAGCTTATGCTCATCATTGGCATAACAGCCTTTATTCGTACAATTAAGTAACATTCATACTCCTTGGGGCATAATAGCCTTTGGACAATTATACAACTACTGCTTCGGTTAATTGCGCCAATTAGCCGGGTCCATGTGGGCACATTTGGCTGATATGGTAATTCTAGCCCGTTTAGGGTCACGGTGAAAGGCGATGCACTGCAATTCACTTAGTTTAAAGTCAGCGTACCTCCTCAGTACCTCATCCTTGGCAGCTTCAATTAGGCTATACTCATCTTGTACATTTTGATGTGTAAGGTCGACTAGCATATGCAAGACCTGTTGAGGTCTGACCATCGTAATATCCTTAACCTTCATTTATTTACTCCCATATAAAATAATCGTCTGATTCAATCTCTTGGTCGTGCCTTGACATTTGGAATACTACTAGGGCCTCTCGACGTTTGTAGTTTCGTACTATTTGCACCATTTGCAGTACATGAGCTGGATACTTATATTCTAGCCATTGTAGTATTTCGGACCTTGCTAGGTCCAGCAGGGCGTGATCTCTGAAGTCTGTTATGTTGACAACACGGGCATCACAGCGTAGAATGCTTGGGTCAGCAAAATCTGGCTGACAACTCATACCATAAACGTACATTTGCACTACTCTCTGGGGGGTGGAAAGAGGTCTAACGTAACCGTAGCCATCTTGAAATCCGCCAAATAATTTACAGATGTGTAGAGAACTTGCGAACCAATAGGAATGCTCTCCATATAGGATTGAGCGTATCTGTGTATATCCGGCAAGTCAACAGGCAAAACCTCATTTAAAGTTATATGAAATCTTTCGAAAACATTGGCGACACTATATTTGCGTACAATATTTAGCTTCATACGTTACTAATTTCCGGATATGTGCTGTTGCCGTGTACTAACAATAACTGCTCCCATTCAGTCGACATAGGGTATAGTTGCATAGCAACCACCCTTTGTTTTATTAGGTAAGTGAATTTTTCAATATGAAGGTGCGACTCATCTACTAAGGTAGTGTTATAGAAATTACCTATGTAGTTCCTTACATAATCCACTATATTTGGGAGTTCTGACGGCTCCACATTAAGCACATCCGCCTGGATACGCCTTTCACCTACAGGTGTAACCACCCACTGTCTGGGACCCTCATTCCCACTATGTTCAAAACAATCAATATCGGTTAATTTAACTAACATTAGTTTAGCACCTCAATAGCACCACTGGATTGCCATTTGTCATTCACTAGGGTTACGGTGTCCACTAGTAGCGTGAAGCCGGGTACTCTATACCGCATCGGAATGCGGATTTCGTCACCAGTAGAGGCCCTGCGAGCTACGGCGTCGGGTCCGACCAGCACCAGGACTTTGCGGTGATCAGGAAGGATGGTTGGCCGAAACAGTCGCGCTTGCTTGGTAGCATGAGCTCTTCTAAAATTCAAAAGTAGATCACTCCATTCTCGCGAGATAGGATCCACCTTTGCCACAGCCGTCCTGTCTGGCAGCACATCAGCAAAAGTCAGTATCAGGTGCTCTGGGCCAGTCAGATCGGTACTATACTTCTTGCCGATGGCCTCAAATATCGCATCTGATAACTCCTCGGATAATTCATAATCCGAATCAACAGGGGCCTCCACATCATCTGGCAAGGCAAAAGTTGCAGTGATCGTTACATATTTCATATAATCCAATAGCTCTTGTTCGTCATAAAAGTAAGGGATAAAATCGCTGTAGGCGTCTTCAATTTGAATATTCATATTAAAACTTAACCCCCATAATAAGATAATTCTCCAGGCGACTCATGTAGTCTCCAACAGTGCGGAAAAGCACCACTCGCCCTTGGCATTTATTTGCAATTTAGGTACTACATAGGTTTTTCCTGGTACAAATACACGTGCAAATGAGGGATCTATTGGAGTCAGCGACCGCCCATTGCTTACCCGAAAAGGAACTCCGGAAGAGTCTACACGAATGAGGCAGTTCTTCAAACCAATCCTTTCATCTACCGTGGAACCCCATATGGCTTCGCACTCGGATTGCGGTATCATAATCTGGGCGCAAACACTGCCGTCCGCCTTGCAGGTAACGCTACTGATAGTATAGTCTCGCTCCACGGTTATTGGATCCCAGTCCATTTCGCCAGCTATTTCCTCAATGCATTTATTTAGCCACTTAGCTACACTGGTTGCCGAAAGATTAGGCAGGTTATCTTTGCATCTTATGATAGACAGCTGGCGCATTATTTCGGCTCTATACTCAACAGCATCGAAATAGTAAAGCGGAATCTCGTCTATAGTTGGAATTATTATATTCATTTAACTAGCCTCGCACCTTTAACAGTATAGTGATCTGGAGTATCAGTAGCAATCAATGATTCGACATAGTAAGTCTGACCTGGCTTTGAATCGTGTATCGAGATTTGTTCCGAGGCACTATCAAAAACCCTGCGCCCTACACCCTGATCATCTATGTGGACGAGGACATCTGTATTTTTCAATCTGAACTGAACGCTTTTGATAATCTGCTCAGAAAAAAGCACGATACAAGCATCTCTCGATAAGCGCACATATGCCCTATTAATTGAGGACACACCTTGGGCCGTGTCAAAATGCAGATCACTTGCACTTATAGCTTTTATGCCCAATTCTGAGCACAACTCTGGCACTAATACCTGATAAGCCTTAAGAGCGTCCTCCACAGTCGTAGCACGGGTACGCAACTGACACGTTACTACAAAGCCATACAAAAAATAAGCATTTATCTCTTCAGAGTCCCCTCGTAGAAACTTATGATTTTTAAAATTAGGGTAATTAAATTGCCAAATAGACATATTACACCTTACTTACGCAGATTGGTCTGCCAATGACATTCCAATATTTATTATTGCGTTCTGATGGGCTCAAACGCTTTACCAACATGCGGTCGCCCTCTTGGGCCGACCCCCAATTTACTTTTTGATCAGGACTAAACTCGCGAACCCACACGCCATTCGTGTATTTGCATAGTACATTTATATCACGGGCAGCAGAAAGCCTACTCCTAGTATCCTCCGCACTTTTTCGAACACGCTCTTCTATTTCTGCCATAACATACTTTTTGGGTATATTAAAATCTACGGAGCAGTATCCGCCATGACCGCTTATCCGCCTAAGGACCAGCGCTTCCTGCGGGCACCTATAATGCTCGCTAAGAAATTGCGAGGCTGCTTCGACTATATGACCAGAAGTAGGTACGTCAAATACTGACACAATCATCTGACTATCTAGTCCATCCAGCAGCCTTTTAACCTCAGCATCATCACCAGTTTTTAGGTTCACGTACATCTCAAAGACAACTCTCATTGTAGCTCCTGTATTTTATCACACCACAGTGCACCATCAGAAAGTCGAAGAGTGGCAGACCAATAGGTGTTTGGTTTAAAACTGGTGTAGCCGTGATGGACCGCCGCTCCGTCACTCCTTCGGCACAAATTGCCATGCACATCGGTGACGCATAGAACATTTGAAATCGGAGCCTGTGCACGTTCGGCTAGAAACTTGGCTGCAGAAGCCCGTATCCGATCACCCATCATATCTGTCCAAGTAGGCAGACACGGTACTATGCTCCACGAAGAGGTATGGGTACTTCCATTTGGCCTTCTAATTAGAAAAACTGATATTGTTTTAAATGCGCCATCCGAGTAGTTATATTTCTCGCGAATAGCATTAAAGGCTATCAACTCAATCTCATTAAGAGTCATGCCCATGTCATCGCCAGAAATTGCAACAATAATAGATCTGGGCTCTTTTAAAGCCAAGTCGACCTCAGCCTCATTTGCCTGAATCCATTTCCAATTGATATTATGTACTTCCGTTCGCATCATGATGCCCGCATAACCTTTCCCGAAGCCACGTATGAGGAGCCGTCCGGCACTAATTTCTCTATCACATACATTGTGCCACTCTTGGGAGTAAATGCATGAGTAAAAGCCGATATGTTAATGGTAGAGCCTTTAGACACTAAGCAATATCCTGCACCGGTATACTGAACGACAGCGTTGTTTATGCCGGTTTTTTTGCCCTTGGCCAATAACTTCTTACGGTTTTTCTCCATTTGGGTGCGAACAATCGGTTCGGCATATTTTCTCCAATCTTTTTCGGAGAGCTTTAGGTAGATGTCGCACTGCTTGCCATAGCAAGACAACTCAAGTATGATAATATCGTCTGTTAGAGGGAAGCCCATTTCATCTTCTATAGCCCTGCGTATATCGGGGGTAGATTCGTGTAGCCGATCAAATGTAAGTGGTTTTTCAAAAACCACTGATACCATCATATCTGGAGATTTCAATTTAAAATATTCTTCAACATGCTCATCGGTATGTCCGTCAAAGTATGTTTTTAGATATGACTTGTCAATAGTGATTTTGTATTTCATTAATTACTCCCTGGGGGACCGCCCCTTTTCGTAACCAGTAGCCGCAGTCAGCGCCCGCAGGGGCCCACGCTTTCAACGCCCCCAGAAATGCAGGCGGCTCCTTTTCGGAGCCGCTCGCGTATCACTTAATTTTCTTAATAACCCCAGAGGCTACATAACTCTTTTTGGTGGGACCTAGAGTTATTCTCTCTACCCTATACCTTGCACCCAGGATTCGCAAATCTCTAGGGAAAGATACGTTATAGTTGCTATCTAGACCCTGTCCTTGCAGTGGTCGAACACGGATCCGATCACTGGAAGAACGGTAGCAGTATACGATAACATCGCTAGCAGCAAACCCGGTCGAAGACTTTAGAGCGCGAGCCTTGTTGGCCTCTGCATTCTTTGCCTTGATTCGCTTTAATCTGGCCAGGTACCGCTTTCTGGCTGCGGACGCCTGCCTGTGAACCAATTCAGTAAATACCTTGCGGTACCCAGAATTCTCTAGCTTGAGAGTGATATAAGCCTTTTGTCGTGCAATCTCGTAGGCAGATACAGCAATTTCTTTGCGTTCTACACGATAGATGGCATGCAGGTGTTCATATAGTTTCGATAGGACATCCTCCATAGATACCGATCTAATGTCAGCAGCGACAACATTGGCTTCAGTTCGCTTTAGTGATCGCTCAATCTCTGAAGGTGTACCGGTCTTATAGTGAAATCTATTATCGGTTATTTTGAATTTCATCAGTCAGCTCCATCAAATGCTGGTTGTACGGCAGCCTCGCTCTTAGCCTCTTCAGAAAGCTCTACCTGAATGGTGGCCCCCGAAGCCACTGCGGCTTTTACACGTTCTATAATTGAGTCACGGAGAGCAGTGTCCTCATCGAGTGCCGCAAAGAAATTCTCTTTTCCCACCCATGTTTTGCCATCAACCACCCAGGTTCTGTTGTTCGGGCGGGTCACTATACCATAAGTATCACCCAACATAGCCACCTCTTCGCCCAAGCGCACTACTCCAGTACGGAAATCTAGCCAAACCTCTGCTTGACGCTTATTGACGTTAAAGCGATTCTTTTCAAAGGTACAGATGACCTTGTGGCCCACCTTTTCACCCTTGGCATCCAACAGAATGCCGTCAGCAGCCGTAGAACCGTGTACACGAATAGCTACGTCTAGGTTGTGCTTGTAACCACGACCACCTGGATAGTCAGGCTGACCACCATTCATGCCATCACGTAGGTGATTGATAGTAATCATGGCAATATTGGACTTACTGATCTTAGGGCGCAATACACGCATAGCCCTGGGCAGGAATCGGGCTAACGCAGCCATTTCCATTTCATCAAAGTCACGATTTTCCTCAGCAGGAGGTTGCATGTCGGCAATAGAGTCCAGTACTATCAGGTTTACATTCATTATGCCTTCGATTACGCGATCCGTAATCCCCTGATATACCTTCTTACCTTCTTTGTTGACTCGCCCACAAAGAGCGCGGAAAATATCTACGCCATTATTTGTACGCATTACGCGCAGGCGTGTTGGGTCAATGCCAAGAGAGGTGGCCCACGCCATGCTGAATGAATCCTCGGTATCGATAAGTAGCTGTTCTGTCCCAGGCTCTTTCTGAGCTTCCTTTATGTGAAGTAGGGCTAAAAATGACTTACCCGAACCCTGGGCTCCGTGAAACTGAGTGATCTTGCCTTTAGCAATCCCAAAGATCTTGGCTGCTTCGCCTAAAGCGTATGATGGGCATGGAATCGTATCTAACTCAAACTCTAGTGCTTCATCAGCACGAAAGAATGTACCGCCCCCCATAAGCTTATTAATATCATCCCATTCCTTGGCAGAGTCTGTACGCTCTGGCTTTTCAGCTTTTTCTAGTTTTTTAGTTGCCATTTATAATTTCCTTATAGTATGTTATTTAACTGAGCAGATTGCTCTTCTGTTAGTGATGTTGGAAAATCAATCCTTATAGTTACTATATGTTTGCTCATGCCACTAGATAGTAGTATGCCTTTGTCTTTCAAAGCTAGCTTTTGAAACGGCTTGGTGCACGCCGGTATCTTTAATTTCACGTTTCCATGTAGAGTTTGAACATCAACCTCCCCGCCCAATAGAGCCATCTTTAGAGGTACGTCAATCGCGGATTCTACATTGTCACCTACCAAAGTCATGCTGGGATGTGGTTCTACAGCCACCGATAGCACTAAATCACCATCCTGTCTGCCAGCGACCTTGCCACCCTGGCCAGGATACCTGATATGCATTCCATTCCTAACTCCTGGAGGTATCTTTAGATCTGCTGTTTTTTGAGTTTTTACAGCACCTGTTCCATTGCAAGTGGAGCAAGGGGTGGTGAATTTTCCACCAGCACCTTTGCATAGTTTGCACGGAGTATTCATTACTATGTTGGGTCCGCGCTGTGTTTGATTCATGCCAGTACCATTGCATCCGGTACAGCTAGAATAATTGGCACGATCGCCACCCATGCCATGACAAGTACCACACTCAGACTTCACATTATACGTAATGCTCTTATTGCATCCCAGGGCACCCTCAGCGAATGTTAGTTTCGTCGCTATATTATGGTCTGGCGCCCTATTATTCCTGCCAAAGAATGCTTCAAACGGAGTTCCGCCAAATATATCATTAATATTCGGTTGTGGTGGCTCCGGTGGAGGAGGATTGGTGACTAGTTCATATGCAGCAGTAACCGTCTTAAACTTTTCTTCGGCTTCTTGATTTCCGGGGTTTTTGTCTGGATGGTGCTGATGTGCGAGCTTTCGGTAAGCCTTTTTTGCTTCCTCTGGGGAGGCCCCTGGCTGCAATCCAAGTATCGAATAGGCTTCTTGTAGGTTCATCGTTCCTCACCAAATTATATGCTAATGCTATTGCTATTGCGTCGGTCTGGTCATTATGACGTTCGAAATTAAAAGTCTCTAAAGCAAATAGATCTTTAATAAAGTCAAATGTTAGTCGCTTGGAGTCAGCACCAGCACGTTTTTCCGCACGGGATGGCAGTAGCCCCACTCCAGCATAGTTCCCTATTATTTTACGTATTTCTGATGGCATTATGAGTGTTGGATCTGCTTTTAGAAACTCATATGTCAACTTATATGCTACGCCATGATATAGTGCTAAAGTCTTGAATGTCTTTCTGTTTGATCCCTGCCAACAGTCTTCTATAGCTATGTGTGTTGGTGAAAACTGGGTTATTAGGGCTTTGACAGCAACTTCAAAGATCAGTAGTCTTTCAGAGTGAGATTTTTGCTTTAATTTAAGAGCCTCATTATATAGTATTTTACCATTTGAGAAAATACAAATTCCAGTGGAGGCTGATGAGATATCGAGAGCCATTAGTACCATGGCTCATTTATACATCAATTCACCCCGTAATTATCTTGTGCTGCAGCTATTTGTTGACGAGAAAGAGTTAACTCATCACTCAGCTTATCCCCCACCTCTGATAGCTTTACTTTATTGGCAACTTCAAATCGAGCGCAGGCAGCTATTAGGGAAAGTAGCTTGGTCTCTTCCGGGTGATCATCGAAATCACTGTAGTCTTCGCTGACCATCTTGGCGTACTTGTCCCAGCTACCAGCCAGGAACTCCATCTCTTCTGCGAAAGATTGTGGTACAAATCCAGCTATATCCACATCTTCGAACATAGATAAGTCCCAGTGAGTCTTATCTAGCAGATCTAGCCTGTAATCCATATATTGGGCTATAGTGTTTATGGTTGAATCAAGGTGCGCTACCGCCGCCTTTATGTTTGATATTGATGGTCTACGCCCAACTTCGCACAGCACATTCACTCTAACCATGCGGTCTGCTGATGGATAGACTCGGGATACGTGGCACCTTGATGCATAGGTTAGGCTCGCAATATCGCTTAGTGTTTTTAGGTTTATCAATTCACCAGTGAAGTTCAGTGATGCCTCAAGAGAATATCCGTACTTGGCATCATCCATGTTTAAGCATGCCACGCGATTATCTGTAAACTTAAATACTATAGAGTTCCCTGGCCGATCCTCAAGGATCTCCTTGAAACCAAGTAATCTAAGTATTTTATTGGTTTTAATGAACTTCAGGTTGGATAGAAATTTAAACACTATGTCTCCCAATAAAAGCAGGGGGAAAAATCCCCCTGCTTAAAACTATTCAATTTTGCTCAGTTGAAGTCGAAGTCATCATCTGCAACAACCGCCCTTCCTGCAGGGGCGCCGGAAGATACGAACGCTGACGAAGGATCTGAAGCCTCAGATCGACCCAGCTTGCGATTTAGTTCCTCAACCTTGGATGGCTGAGCGAACTTATCAACACTTACACGCGACAAAAAGTCCTTGACCATCAACTCTTCCTCTGCGTTGAGTGGACCCATATTTCGTGGTACTGGTGTTACACGGTAGGTG
>JACCDR011121221.1_pt1 | contig 16986 bp, 16 predicted proteins | sample 7446431 | NCBI WGS metagenome assembly JACCDR01 (sample SAMN15323443, study PRJNA562643) | freshwater metagenome | isolation source: river surface water | place: USA:Blue River Watershed | collected 2017-08-17 | reverse complement strand
TGTCCGCGGCTTTCGCAGGTGCGGCCACGGTGGCTGCCTGATCCGGTGCGGGCAGCGCAGCGACCGGTGCATCGCCTGCGGCTTGCTCGCCGTTTGCCCCGTCTTCGGTGCCGGCATCCGCCGTCGCACCGGTACCGGCTTCCTGCGCAGTCGCATCGGCTGCGGCTGGCGCTTCCGCTGGTGCCGGCATCCCCTCCGCAACCAGCGCCGCATTGCGCGCACCGCGCCGCGCCAGCATTGCCAGCAGCGAAAACACCAGCGCGACGCCGGACAGCATGACCACCAGCGACGCAGGCAGCCGCGTGGCGACCGCAAGGTAAGCGAGCAAAGCCAGTATCACCAGTGGCAACAGCGCCAGCTCGGCGACGAACACGAACGGGGTCACGAAGGCCGACAGCAGCAGGACCATGCTCAGCCACTGCATCGAGAAATCGCTGCTGGTCAGCAGGTGCACGCCGTAACTCAGGAACACCAGTCCGATCGGAAAACGCACCCACCAGTGGCCCCAGAACTGCCGGCTGGCCTTGCGCGCGTCGCTCCAGTAACGCATGCGTTCTTCCGCGGCCGCTTCCGTCCATTTCCAACGGCGTCCGGCCAGCAGCGAGCGGCCGCCCGAGGCCAGCCAGAACAGGATGCCATACACCCAGATTGCTGCTGGCAGGATCCATCCGCGCTCACCCCAACCCTCCCCCATCGCGTATTGCAGGTGTACCAGCGCCGGCGTGCCGAGTGCGACCAGCGACGGCAAGGTCGCCGCGCTGACCCGGTCTTCGAGGCTGACCGCAATCCACTCGCCATTGACTCCGGGTTGCTTCTTCATTGCGCGTTTGAATTCCTGTTGATACGTTGAGCGATCCTAGCGATACCGGCAGCACCGATCGCCAGGAAGGCGAGCATCACGACGATCGCGACGGCCACGGAAACTTTAGCGGCCAGCCAGCCGAACAGCGAAAGCATGCCGACGCAGACGCTGACGATCAGCACCAGAAGCCAAGGCTGACGCCAGCACCAGAGGTTAGCGATCAGCAGCAAGGCCAGCGCCAGCAGCCAGTAGAACGGCAGCTGCATACGGTTCAGCACCGCTGCCCAGTACAGCATCCCGGCCAGTGACAGCGCCAGCGGCACACAGAAGGCCGGATGCGAAGCGAAACGCCACTCGCGTTCGACGGGCACCGGGCGTACCGGTCGCTGCAACACCGAGCGGACGACCTGGGGAGCGTCATGCCACAAGCGGCGGCGGCGGCGCCGTGCGATGACCCGCCACCGCCAGCCCCCCCCAACAAGCCCGATCGACAGCAGCATCAGTTGCGCCGGATCGATCGGCAAGCCGGACACATACCCGGCGGCCACGACGGCGGCCAGCAGCACCAGCCATGCCAGTCGTCTCCGCCAGCGATGCGGCGGAGGGTCCGATTCGTCCTGCCAAGCATTGCCGGTGTCGCGTCCTTGCTTCATCCGTTGCCCGTGCCCGTTTGACGCCGCCGGCAGCGAACCAGCGCTGCGGCGGCTACTGCTGAACTGGTTCGGAGGCTGATTCTAGCATTCTGATTCCTCAGGGAAATTAATTCAGCCCGACTGAGGAATCCGTTCACGACGCGGCAACCACGCGAATAGTGGCGTCGGCGGCGAGACAATTTTTATCGTTTTGAACAAATTTTGTTCAGCTCGCCAATTATTGTCTTGATACGAACAATTCATCGAAAAACGATGGGCGCCATCGTCCGCTGCCGCAGCGCGTTATCGATCCATACGCTCGATGATCGCAATTTTTAAGACCGATTCAGCGCGCCACCAGAAGGTCTGGCGGTCACGGCTGCGAGCCGATCCGATCACCGAAAAACACAAAGACGCTTATTCATTTGGCACACAACTTGCCGATGCACACGGATCCACACCGTGGATGCCATTTTTTTATTCGTGAGTCGACAAGGAGCAGCCTATGAAAAACAGTAATTACCAGCGCCATGGAGAACAAGGCTTCACGCTGATTGAATTGATGATCGTCGTTGCGATCATCGGAATCCTGGCTGCCGTAGGCATCCCCGCGTACCAGGACTACACGACGCGTGCGCGCGTGGCCGAAGGGCCGAGCCTGGCCGCACCGGCGATGACGGCACTCGGCATCGCGTGCAGCGACGGCACACTCGCGCAACGGGCGAACGGGTTGTCGCATGATGACCTCGGCCTGCCGGTCGCAACTCAGATTGCCGGCCGGGGCGTCGCGAGCATTACCGTGGCCGGCACCAGCGGCACCACCGCGACCATCACGGTCGCCTACGCCGCTGGCATTCCCAACGTGCCCGCCAACAGTACCGTTGTCTATACCGGCACATGCAATGAGGCCGGCGCAATGACCTGGCAAATCGGCGGCTCGATGCCGGCCCGCTTCCTGCCCAGGGTCTGATCGGTTTACGCAATAAAAAACGGGAAGCCTCGGCTCCCCGTTTTTCATTCGCTGTCGCGATGATTACAGCATGGCCTTCAGCAGGCGGCCCATCTCGGACGGGTTGCGCGTGACCTTGATGCCGCAGGCTTCCATGATCTCGAGCTTCGCGTCCGCGGTGTCGGCACCGCCGGAGATCAGCGCGCCGGCATGGCCCATGCGCTTGCCCGGCGGCGCGGTGACGCCGGCAATGAAGCCCACCACCGGCTTCTTCATGTTCTCCTTGATCCAGTACGATGCGTTCGCCTCGTCCGGTCCGCCGATCTCGCCGATCATGATCACCGCATCGGTGTCCGGATCGTCGTTGAACATCTTCATCACGTCGATGTGCTTGAGGCCATTGATCGGGTCGCCGCCAATGCCCACCGCCGACGACTGGCCAAGACCGAGTGCGGTCAGCTGGCCGACCGCTTCATAGGTCAGCGTGCCCGAGCGCGACACCACGCCGATGCGGCCCTTCTTGTGGATGTGGCCCGGCATGATGCCGATCTTGATCTCGTCCGGCGTGATCAGGCCCGGGCAGTTCGGACCCAGCAGCAGCGTCTTGCTGCCGGCCTTCTTCATCTTGTCCTTCAGCGCGAGCATGTCGCGCACCGGGATGCCTTCGGTGATGCAGATCGCCAGATCGAGTTCCGCTTCGACGGCTTCCCAGATCGCGTCCGCTGCACCGGCCGGCGGCACATAGATCACCGACACGTTCGCGCCGGTGGCCTGCTTGGCGTCGCGCACGTTCGCGTAGATCGGGATGCCTTCGAAGTCTTCACCAGCCTTCTTCGGATTCACGCCGGCGACGAAGCAATTCTTGCCGTTCGCGTAGTCGCGGCAGCCGCGGGTGTGGAACTGGCCGGTCTTGCCGGTGATGCCCTGGGTGATGACCTTGGTGTCTTTGTTAATCAGGATCGACATGGTGCGTTTTTCCTCGTGAATTAGTTGCCGTTGGCCGCAGCGACGACCTTCTGCGCCGCTTCTTCCATCGTGTCGGCCGAGATGATCGGCAGGCCGGAGTCGGCCAGCATCTTCTTGCCGATCTCTTCGTTCGTGCCCTTCATGCGCACGACCAGCGGCACCGACAGCTTCACCGCGCGCGACGCGGTGATCACGCCTTCGGCGATCACGTCGCAGCGCATGATGCCGCCGAAGATGTTCACGAGGATGGCCTTCAGGCCCGGGTTCTTCAGCATGATCTTGAACGCCTCGGTGACCTTCTCGGCGGTCGCACCGCCGCCGACGTCGAGGAAGTTCGCCGGCTCGCCGTTGAACAGCTTGATGGTGTCCATCGTCGCCATCGCCAGGCCGGCGCCGTTCACCAGACAGCCGATGTTGCCGTCGAGGGAGATGTACGCGAGGTCGAATTTCGAGGCCTCGACTTCGGCCGGATCTTCTTCATCGAGGTCGCGATAGGCAACGATCTCCGGATGACGGAACAGCGCGTTCGAATCGAAGTTGAATTTCGCGTCCAGCGCGATGACCTTGCCTTCGCCGGTCAGGATCAGCGGGTTGATCTCGGCCAGCGACGAATCCGTTTCCCAGTAGGCCTTGTACAGACCCTGCAGCTGCACGCGCGCATCGGCGATCGAGCCAGCCGGCACGCCGATCTTCGCGGCGATGTCATCGGCTTCGGCATCCTTCAGGCCCGTGGCCGGGTCGATCTCGACCTTGTGGATTTTTTCCGGATGCGATGCAGCCACTTCCTCGATGTCCATGCCGCCTTCGCTCGAGGCCATCAGCACGACGCGCTGCGAGACGCGGTCGGTGACCATCGACACATAGAGTTCCTTCTTGATGTCGGCGCCTTCTTCGATCAGCAGGCGGCGCACTTTCTGGCCTTCCGGGCCGGTCTGGTGGGTGACCAGCTGCATGCCGAGGATCTGGTTCGCGTACTCGCGCACCTGCTCGAGCGACTTGGCCACCTTCACGCCGCCGCCCTTGCCGCGACCGCCTGCATGAATCTGCGCCTTGACGACCCAGACCGGACCACCGAGGGTCTCGGCGGCCTTCACCGCTTCGTCAACACTCAGGCACGGGATGCCACGCGGCACCGTGACGCCGTACTTCCTCAGGATTTCTTTTCCCTGGTACTCATGGATTTTCATGCAGTCTTCCCCTTAAAGGCGCAATGGTTCAATGGTCAATCGTCAATCGCGGTTTGGTTCAAGGCTGGTCCACCGGCTTGATGGCCCAGCGCGGGTAATATCTGGCGACCGCACTGCCATCGCGCCGCAGCGCATGGCAGCGATCGAGCTGGAACGGCGGCTCGCTGTCGTCGTCTTCGTGGTGGCCGTCTCGCGTCGGCATGACGGAGCCGGCAAAGGCCTGAACCGTCGCCGTCGGCAGGACACTCGCCAGTTCAGTCAGGTGCGTGCAGCCGGCCTTGCCGCCGAGGCGCTCGCGCACCGCATGGCGGAATCCCTTCAACAGGTTCAGGCCGACCAGCTGGCGATACGCATCGCCAATGGTGTCGCAATAGCCCGGATAAGGTACGGCGTCGGATGCCGCATCGGCCTCCACGATAGTGAACTGGGTATCGACCGTAATGCGGAGCCACAGGTCGTGAATAGGTTCGCCGGCAGCGCGCAACCCGGATGCCAGCCGGACGTCGGCAGGACGGCTGTCGATCAGCCGGACCTCGAGGTCCCAGAGACCGTCATCGCGTTCGAAAGCCTGTGCGGAGATGCTGCGTAGATGCCGCGGCGCACGTGAGGTTTTCGGGGCTGGCAAAGGCATAAGCGGTGGGCGCATTGGATGCCGAACAGGCGTGCGCTCAATATAGTTGTGCAGACCGTCGCAGTTTCTACGATTGGTGCCGCTCCTGCGGCGCTGCAAAGCTGAGGCAGTGTAGCACAGCCAAACTGGGACTTGAGCGGCTCAACGGGCGGAAAGCGACCGCAGTTTCGTGATTTTTATTCGCCGATGTCGTCATCACGCTGTTTTGCGCGGCGCAGCACCGACTGGATCGCGGCACGTGAAAAACCGCGCTGTTGCAAGAAGCGCATTTGTTTCGCCAATGCTGGCGCATCTTCCGCCGGCTGGCCGAATTTGCGCGACCAGACCTCCCATGCGCGCTCGTTTTCCCCCTGCAGCAGGTCCGATCGCAGCGAGTCGACCGTGGCGTCGTCGAGCCCGTGGCTCTGCAGCTCGGACAGGATGCGCGCACTGCCGTAGCGTGCCGCACGGCGATGTACCAGCGATTCGGCGAAGCGCTGTTCGGACAGAAATTTCTGCGCCTGCAACCAGTCCAGCACCGCCTCGACATCGTCGCCCTCCCCGGCGTAACGTGCCAGTTTGCGCGCGAGCTCCTGCCGGCTGTGCTCGCGGGCGGCGAGGTAGCGCAATGCACGGGCTTTCAGATTGGGCTTTTCACTGGGCATGGGCAAGACGTGGCTGGAAATTCAGGGGCGGCGGTACTGTGCGGCAGGCGCAAAACCATCGTGAATGCGGCACCCCCACGACCGGGCTGCGCCGGAATCGGCGTCCCGGACAGGCCGCCCGTGCCCCAGGCCGAACCGATCGGGATGCCGGCAAAAACCCGATGTGCCCGATAAAAGCGCGGCGGACAGGACCTGCAATCCTGCCCGCCGCCTGGCAACAACCCGGTACGAGACCGCGCCGAGCGCGGTGGTCTTTGCTTGCTTTATTCTTCAGCGGCCGGCGCAGCGGCTGCCTTGGACTTGCGGGCCGGTGCGGCGGTCTCGGTCGCAGCGCCTTGCAGTGGCGGCAGGACCCGCACGCCGAGGTGGGCGCGCACCTTGTTCTCGATTTCGTGGGCCATCTCAGGCCGTTCGCGCAGGTACTGGCGTGCGTTGTCCTTGCCCTGACCAATGCGCTCGCTGCCGTAGCTGTACCACGCGCCCGATTTCTCGACCACTTTCGCTTCGACGCCGAGATCGATGATCTCGCCTTCGCGCGACACGCCTTCTCCGTACAAGATATCGAAATGCGCTTCCTTGAACGGCGGCGCCACTTTGTTCTTCACTACCTTGACCTTGGTTTCGTTGCCGATCACCTCGTCACCGGACTTGATCGAGCCGGTACGGCGAATGTCCATACGCACCGATGCGTAGAATTTCAGCGCGTTGCCGCCGGTCGTGGTCTCGGGGTTGCCAAACATGACGCCGATCTTCATCCGGATCTGGTTAATGAAGATCACCATCGTATTGGTGCGGCTGATCGAGCCGGTCAGCTTGCGCAGCGCCTGTGACATCAGGCGTGCCTGCAGGCCGGGCAGCGAATCGCCCATGTCACCCTCGATCTCGGCGCGCGGCGTCAGCGCAGCGACCGAGTCGATGACCACCAGGTCGACTGCGCCGGAACGCACCAGCGCATCCGTGATCTCCAGTGCCTGTTCGCCGGTGTCCGGCTGCGAGATCAGCAGGTCTTCAAGATTCACGCCCAGCTTTTGCGCGTACACCGTATCCAGCGCATGTTCGGCGTCGATGAATGCACAGGTGCCGCCCAGCTTCTGCATTTCGGCGATCACCTGCAGCGTCATCGTGGTCTTGCCCGACGATTCCGGGCCGTAGATCTCGATCACGCGGCCGCGCGGCAAGCCGCCGACGCCGAGCGCGACGTCCAGGCCCAGCGAACCGGTCGACACCACCTGCACTTCCTCGGCGACGGCGCCATCCATGCGCATCACCGAACCCTTGCCGAACTGCTTCTCGATCTGCGCCAGCGCGGCGCTCAGGGCCTTGGCCTTGTCCGGATTTGCCACTTTTTTATCGTCCATGCATGTTCTCTCGGTACGGTGGGATTTGAAGACGTACTGTATAAAAATCCAGTAGAAAGTGCAAGAGGCAATCGCGACACCAACACTTTGCCTGATTGGCAAAAGCGGCAAAACCTCCTGCTGCGCGCATTTGTTGCTGGCAACATCCAAACCCAATAGACTTCCGCAGGAAGACCGTGTTCTGCGCTCCCGGCGCCGGAACGCCCGTTCACCGGGACTTTTCAAATTCATATCAACCCGGCCCAGGCCGAACCAAGAGACCGCAACCCGCATGCGCATCCTGCTCGCCGAAGATGACAGTGTGCTGGCCGACGGCCTGACGCGCTCGCTGCGCCAGTCCGGTTACGTGACCGATTGCGTCAACGACGGCCAGTCGGCCGACAGCGCCTTGTCGACCCAGGACTTCGACCTGCTGATCCTCGACCTCGACCTGCCGAAAATGAGCGGGCTGGAAGTCCTGCGCCGCTTGCGTGCGCGCGACTCGCGGATGGCGGTGCTGATCCTGACGGCAAACGACTCGGTCGAGCAGCGCGTCAAGGGGCTGGACCTCGGCGCAGACGACTACATGTCGAAGCCCTTCGCGCTGTCCGAGCTGGAAGCGCGCGTGCGCGCGCTGACGCGGCGCGGCGCCGGCGGCGGGCCGACCGTGATCCGCCACGGGCCGCTGTCGTTCGACCAGGTCGGCCGCATCGCCTACCTGAACGACCACATGATCGACCTGTCCGCGCGCGAGCTCGGCTTGCTGGAGGTGCTGTTGAAGCGCAGCGGCCGGCTGGTGTCGAAGGAACAGCTGGTCGATCACCTGTGCGAGTGGGGCGAGGAAGTCAGCAACAACGCCATCGAAGTCTATGTGCACCGGCTGCGCAAGAAGATCGAGAGCGGCGGCGTGCGCATCGCCACCGTGCGCGGGCTCGGCTACTGCCTCGAGAAATACACGGCGCCGGTGGCCGACGCCGGTGCCGCCTGAGCCTGACGGTGCGCGCTGACAGCCGCAAGACCGCTGGCCTGCCGGCCGCCGATGGCCGCGACCAGCACACGCAACGCTCGCTGTTTGGCGAAATCCTCGACTGGATGCTGATGCCGCTGCTGCTGCTGTGGCCGCTGTCGATCGGCATCACCTACCTGATCGCCAAATCGATCGCCAATGAACCCTTCGACCGCTCGCTGGAAGACCGGGTGACCGTGCTGGCGCAGCAGGTGAAAGAAGTCAACGGCGAAGTCAGCGCCCGCCTGCCCTTTTCGGCCCGCGACATCCTGCGCGCCGACGACATCGACAACGTGTACTTCCAGGTCAGCGGTCCGAAGCGCGAGATGATCGCCGGCGACACCGACATGCCGCTGCCCGACGACGAAGATCCGCCGGTGCCGTGGGCCGTGGTGCTGCGCGATGCGCAAATGCGCAATGCCGACGTGCGCATTGCCTATACCTACGTAAACCTGCAGGCCTCGCGCACGACCGGCCTGAAGCCGGGCGACACCCACTATGCGCTGGTGCAGGTCGGCGAGACGCTGGAGAAGCGGCGGCTGCTGGCCAACCAGATCATCAAGGGCGTGATCCTGCCGGAGTTCATCATCCTGCCGATCGCCATTGCGCTGCTGTGGTTCGCGCTGTCGCGCGGGCTGTCGCCGCTGACCAGCCTGCAGGAAAACATCCGCTCGCGCCGGCCGGACGACCTGTCGCCGATCGATTCGCGCGCCGTGCCCGAGGAAATCTCGCCGCTGGTGCGCTCGCTGAACGAGATGCTGGAACGGCTGTCCCAAAGCATCCAGTCACAGAAGCGCTTCATCGCCGATGCCGCGCACCAGATGAAGACGCCGCTGGCCGGCATGCGCATGCAGTCGGAACTGGCATTGCGGCAGGACTCGCGCGAGGAGATACAACGCTCGCTGGAGCAGCTGGCCAAGAGCTCGGCATCCGCGACGCGGCTGGTGAACCAGTTGCTGGCGCTGGCGCGCGCGGAAAACGATTCGCCGCAGGCGACGCCGCTGCAGGAGCTGGACCTGATCGCGCTGGCGCGCGACACCGTGCAGGAATGGTTCGGCGCCGCGCAGGCGCGCGAGATCGACCTCGGCTTCGAGGCCGGCGAAGGGCCGATCGCGGTGGCCGGCAATGCGACCATGCTGCGCGAGATGATGAACAACCTGATCGACAACGCGCTGCGCTACACGCAGCAGCGCGGCAGCGTCACGGTGCGGGTGCGCCGCGACGCGCGCCGGCGGCTTGCGGTGCTCGAGGTCGAAGACAACGGCCCGGGCATCCCGCCGGGCGAGCGCGGCCACGTGTTCGAGCGCTTCTACCGCATCCTCGGCAGCCAGGTCGAAGGCAGCGGACTGGGCCTGGCCATCGTGCGCGAGATCGCGCAGCGCCACGGCGCCACGGTGGAGGTGACGAACAGCCCGCACGGCACGGACCCGCGCTTTCCCGGCGCGCTGTTCCGTATCTGCCTGCAGGTCGCGCCGCGCGACGCCGGCGAGGAGCACTGATGGCCGCTGCCGCGCACACCACACGTTACTGGCAGCGCGTGCGCCGGCTCACGCTGGCGCTGCTGGCGCTGTGGTTCGCGGCCAGCTTCGGCGCCGTCTTCTGGGCGCGCGAACTGTCGGCCGTGTCGCTGTGGGGCTGGCCGCTGCATTTCTATCTGGCGGCGCAGGGCGTGACCCTGGTCTACCTCGCCATCATCGGCGTGTACGCCTACGCGATGCGCCGGCTGGATGCACTTGCGCAGGCGGAGGGCGGCGATGCGCGCTGACGGCTTCCCGCGCCAGCTGACGCGCTACTTCGCGCTGTACACGGCCGGCTTCGGCGCGCTGCTGGCCGCGCTCGCGATCCTCGAGCATGAAGGCTTTCCGCGCTTCTGGCTCGGCTACCTGTTCCTGTTCGCGACCATCGTGGTGTACGCCATCATCGGCGTGTTCAGCCGCACCACCGAGGTCGGCGAGTATTACGTTGCCGGACGGCGGGTGCCGGCGCTGTTCAACGGCATGGCGACGGCGGCCGACTGGATATCGACCGCCAGCTTCATCGGCCTCGCCGGCGGCCTCTACCTGCAGGGCTTCGACGGGCTGGCCTACATCATGGGCTGGACCGGCGGCTACTGCCTGGTCGCGTTGCTGATCGCGCCCTACCTGCGCAAGTTCGCGCAATACACGGTGCCCGACTATCTCGCCGCGCGCTATGCGGGTCCTTATGGCAACCATACAGTGCGCGTGTTCGCGGTAGCGGCCACGCTGATCATTTCGTTCACCTATGTGGTCGCGCAGATTTACGGTGTCGGCCTGATCACGTCGCGCTTCACCGGCATTGACTTCTCGGTCGGCATCTTCCTCGGGCTGGCCAGCATCCTGGTCTGCTCCTTCCTTGGCGGCATGCGCGCGATCACCTGGACCCAGACCGCGCAGTACGTGATCATCATCGTCGCGTTCATGATCCCGGTGTCGTGGCTGGCGATGAAGCAGACCGGCATTCCGGTGCCGCAGGTAGCGTACGGGTCGGCGCTGGAACGGCTGGGAAAACAGGAAAGGGCCTTGGCCGAGTCGGGCAGCGAGCAGCAGGTGCGTGAGCTGTTCCGGCGGCGCGCGGCCAGCTATGAAGCGAAGATCGCGGCGCTGCCTCGCTCGTGGGACGAGGGCCGCGCCGACGTGCGCCGGCGGCTGCAGGAGCTGCAGAGCGGGAATGCGTCGCTGATCGAGCTGAAGGAAGCCAACCGCGCACTGGCCGATTACCCGAAAAGTCCGGAGGCGGCGCGGCGCTTGTGGGAGTCCGAGCGCGAGCAGGCGCTGGCGCGCGCGCAGCCGCTGCAGCCGCACACGCAGCCCTTCCCGGGCGCGGACGACGAGGCCTCCGACATCAAGCGCAACAACTTCCTCGCACTGGTGTTCTGCCTGATGCTGGGCTCGGCGGCGCTGCCGCACATCCTGGTGCGCTCGTACACGACGCGCTCGGTGCCGCAGGCGCGCGTGTCGGTGTTCTGGGCGCTGTTCTTCATCCTGCTGCTGTACACCGCGCTGCCGGCGCTGGCCGTGCTGGTGAAGTATGAAATCTATACCACGCTGGTCGGCGCCGATTACGGCCAGCTCCCTTCGTGGGTCAGCTACTGGGCCAACATCGACCGCAGCAAGCCGATGATCAGCGTGGCTGACGTGAATGCCGACGGGCTGGTGCAGCTGGCCGAGATCCTGATCGACGGCGACATGATCGTGCTGGCCACGCCGGAGATCGCCGGCCTGCCGTACGTGCTGTCGGCGCTGATCGCCGCCGGCGCGCTGGCCGCCGCGCTGTCGACCGCGGACGGCCTGCTGCTGACGATCTCGAGCGCACTGTCGCACGACACCTACTTCAAGATGGTCAACCCGTCGGCATCGAGCCAGCGGCAGGTGACGGTGTCGAAGCTGCTGCTGCTGGTCGTCGCGCTGCTGGCGGCGTATGCGGCCTCATTCCGTTCCGGCGACATCCTGTCGATGGTCAGCAGCGCGTTCTCATTGGCCGCATCGACGCTGTTCCCCGCACTGGTTCTGGGCGTTTTCTGGCGACGCGCGAACCAGCAAGGTGCAATCGCCGGCATGCTCACCGGATTCATCGTCTGCCTGATCTATCTGGTGCAGACCAGTCCCGCGCTCGGCGGCAGTGCCGCCAAGCAGTGGTTCCACATCGCGTCGGTATCTGCCGGCGTGTTCGGCGTGCCGGCAGGCTTTGCCGCGATGATCGCCGTGACCCTGCTTACTGCCCCGCCCGGCCCGCAGGCGACGGCGCTGGTCGACCGGCTGCGCGAACCCTGAACCATTCTCGCTGGCACATTTCTTGATAGATGCCTTTGCATCCATCAAGAACAAGAAAGCAGCGAGCATGGCGGAGTTTTTCAACGAAATGTATGCGGGCGACCGCTGCGAGGTACGGCCGCATTACCGCGAGTTCGAGCGCTGGCTGGCCAGCCAGCAGCCCGACATCGTCGCGCGCAAGCGGGTCGAGGCCGACCTGATGTTCCGCCGCGTCGGCATCACCTTCGCCGTGTATGGCAGCGACGCCGGCACCGAGCGGCTGATCCCGTTCGACATCATCCCGCGCATCATCCCGGCGGTCGAATGGGCGATGCTGCAACAGGGACTGAAGCAGCGCGTGCAGGCGCTGAACCTGTTCGTCCATGACCTTTACCACGAACAGCACATCGTGAAGGCCGGCGTGGGGCCGGCCGAGCAGGTCTTCCGCAATGCGCAGTATCGGCCGGAGATGCAGGGCATCACGGTCGCATCCGACGTCTATGCGCACATCGCCGGCGTGGACATCGTGCGCGCCGGCGAAGGCGAGTTCTACGTGCTGGAAGATAACCTGCGCGTGCCGTCCGGCGTGTCCTACATGCTGGAAGACCGCAAGATGATGATGCGGCTCTTCCCCGAGCTGTTTGCCTGCCACAAGATCGCGCCGGTCGCGCACTATCCCGACCTGCTGCTCGACATGCTGCGCTCGGTCGCGCCGCAGGGCATCGACGATCCGACCGTCGTGCTGATGACGCCGGGCATGTACAACTCGGCCTACTTCGAGCATGCCTTCCTCGCGCAGCAGATGGGCATCGAGCTGGTCGAGGGCAAGGACCTGTTCGTCGACGACAACCATGTGTACATGCGCACCACGCGCGGCCCGCGCCGCGTCGACGTGATCTACCGCCGCATCGATGACGACTTCCTTGACCCGCTGGTCTTCCGGCCCGATTCCGCGCTCGGCGTGCCCGGGCTGATGTCGGTATACCGCGCCGGCCGCGTGACGCTGGCCAATGCGATCGGCGCCGGCGTCGCCGACGACAAGTCGATCTATCCGTTCGTGCCCGACATGATTCGTTTCTACCTGTCGGAAGAGCCGATCCTGAACAACGTACCGACCTTCCAGTGCCGGAAAAAAGACGACCTGCAGTACACGCTGGACCACCTCGACCAGCTGGTGGTGAAGGAGGTGCATGGCGCCGGCGGCTACGGGATGCTGGTCGGACCGGCGTCGACGAAGGCGGAAATCGACGACTTCCGCCAGCGCATCCTCGCCAAACCGGATGGCTACATCTCTCAGCCAACGCTGGCGCTGTCGGCCTGCCCGACCTACGTCGAGTCCGGCATCGCGCCGCGCCATATCGACCTGCGTCCCTTCGTCCTGTCGGGCAAGAACGTGACGATGGTGCCGGGCGGACTGACCCGCGTCGCGCTGAAAGAAGGATCGCTGGTGGTCAATTCGTCGCAGGGCGGCGGGACCAAGGACACCTGGGTACTGGAGAAATAAGATGCTGAGCCGAACTGCCGACCACCTGTACTGGATGGCCAGATATACCGAGCGTGCGGAGAATACCGCCCGCATGCTGGACGTAAACATCCAGACGCAGCTGTTGCCACAGTCTGCCGAGACGGCCGAACAGGGCTGGCGCGCGGTACTGGGCATTTCCGAACTGCAGCCGGCCTTCGATGCGAAGTACGGGCTGCTGACGCCGGAAGACGTGCTCGACTTCATGGTGCGCGACCCGATGAACCCGTCGTCGATCGCCTCCTGCGTGACCAGCGCGCGCGAGAATGCGCGCGCGGTGCGCGGCACGCTGACCACCGAGGTATGGGAGACGATCAACACCAGCTGGCTCGAGATGAACCAGCTGCTCGACGGCGGCATTCTCGCGCGCGACCCCGGAGAATTCTTCGAATGGGTCAAACATCGGTCGCACCTGTCGCGCGGCGTAACCATCGGCACGATGCTGAAAGACGAAGCCTTCCATTTCATCCGGCTCGGCACCTTCCTCGAGCGCGCGGACAACACCGCACGGCTGATCGACGTCAAATTCCATGGTGCCGACCGCGGCCAGCTGCCGGCGGCCGACCGCGACTTCTACCACTGGGCCGCCGTGCTGCGCTCGGTGTCGGCGTTCGAGACTTACCGCAAGGCCTATCACGACGTGATCACGCCGGAACGCGTCGCCGAACTGCTGATCCTGCGCGGCGACATGCCACGCTCGCTGATGGCCTGCCTGAGCGAGGTCGTCGGCAACCTCGAACAGGTACGCAATGACGTGTCGAGCGAGACCGAGCGCTTCGCCGGCCGGCTGCATTCGAACCTGCGCTTCAACAGCATCGACGACATCATGCGTCGCGGCCTGCACGATTACCTGACCGGGTTCCTCGAGCAGGTCTATGAGCTCGGCAACCGCGTCAGCCGCGACTTCCTTCTGCCGCTCGCCGCATGAATCCGGTCACCCTCGCCATCCGGCACGAGACGCGCTACGTGTATGCGCGCCCGGCGGCCTACACGATACAGCGGCTGCGCATGACGCCGCGCAGCGAGCCGCTGCAGCAAACGCTGCAATGGCAGATCAGCTCGCCCGGCATCCGCCGCGGCATGACGGATGCCTTCGGCAACCACGGCGACATTGTCACGCTGACCGCGCCGCACGATGAAGTGCGCATCGTCGCTGCCGGCACGGTCGCGATCCAGCCGCCGCTGCAAGGGCGCATACCGGAGAAGATGCTGCTGCCGGTACTGGCGTTTACCGTGCCGACGCGACTCACCACGCCGACGGACGCGATCCGCGAACTCGCGGCGCGCTGCCTGCCGTCATCCGAAACCGACAGCCGGCAACTGCTCGCTCTGGCCGAGGCGATCTGCACGGCCGTCAGCTACCAGCCCGGCGCGACGGCCACCAGCAGCAGCGCCGGCGATGCGCTGCAGCTCGGCCGCGGCGTCTGCCAGGACCATGCGCACCTGTTCATCGCCTGCTGCCACGCGGCCGGCGTGCCGGTGCGCTATGTGTCCGGCTACATCCACCCGGGCGAAGGCGAGCTCGAGCACGGCGCAACGCATGCATGGGTCGATGCCTGGGTCGAGGAAGCGGGCTATTCCGGCTGGGTCGCGATTGACGTCACGCATGCGCGACTGCAAAGCGCGGACTATTGCCGGATCGCGGTCGGCCGCGACTATGACTCCGTCGCACCGGTGCGCGGCATACGCCGCGGCGGCGGCGACGAAACCCTGTCGGTGCAGGTCTCGGTGGCGCATGCCTGAACGGCGACTGCCTTGCCGAGATCTTCACCGGCCATTACCTGAACTGAGGGCTCGATGACTTATTGCGTCGCGATGCGGCTGGACTCCGGCCTCGTCTTCCTTTCCGACTCCCGCACGAATGCGGGCGTCGACCATGTCGGCACCTTCCGCAAGATGTCGGTATTCGAAAACCCCGGCGACCGCGTGATGATCCTGATGACCGCGGGGAATTTGTCGATCTCGCAGTCGGTACGGCAGATGATCGCCGAGTACCTGTCGCCGGACGGCACCAGCATCTGGACCGCATCGTCGATGTATGAAGCGGCACAGATCGTCGGCGACGCCATCCGCGCGGTGCACCGGCGCGACGCGAAGGCGCTCGAACAGTTCGGCATCGACTTCAACGTCAGCATGATCTTCGGCGGGCAGATCCGCGGCGAGCGCTGCCGGCTGTTCCAGATGTACGCGGCCGGCAATTTCATCGAGTCGCACGATGAGAACCCGTATTTCCAGATCGGCGAATCGAAGTATGGCAAGCCCATCATCGATCGCGTGACCTCGCCGTCGACGCCGCTGGACGAGGCGGCGAAATGCGCGCTGATCTCGATGGACTCGACGCTGCGCTCGAACATTTCGGTGGGATTCCCGCTGGACCTGCTGGTGTACGAGAAGGATGCGCTGGCGGTCAACCGCTTCGTGACCATCGATGAAAAGAACCAGTACTTCCAGATGATCCGTTCGACCTGGGGCACGCAGCTGAAGGCGGTGTTCGAGGGCATCGCCGACCCGGTCTGGAACGCTGCGCCGGAAGCGACCGCCAACGTGCTGTCGAGCCGCGGCAGCCTGAACCAGCCGGTGCGCGTGCCGCCGCCGGCGTCGGTGGTGCGCGGAGACGGCCTTCAGGCGCCATTGCAGACGCTCGCGCACGGACGGGCAAACGAACAACAACAGTAAGCGCCTCAGCTGTGCGACGATCCTCTCCTGTTCAGCTGAAGGGAGAGAGTCGATGAATGCATCGCGCTGGCGCAAGGCACTCGCTGCCCTGCTGTTTTGCGTGGCCGGCACCGTGTCGGCCGGCGGCTTCAGCGAAGGCAGCCGGTCGGACAAGCCGGCAGTCTTCCCGGCTGAGCAAACGGCGGCATTCGCGCAAAAAGTGGTGCGCGCGCTGGCCGGTGAAGACGTGCAGGTCGCCCTGCTCGCCCGCATGGGACGCCCGCTGTCGGCCATGCCCGAAGGCATGCGCTATACCCATGTCGGCTTCGCCGTGCGTTCGGGCAGCAGCTACCGCATCTACAACCTGTACCAGCAGCCCGGCCATCCGGACGTGAGCGAACTCGTCACCGACACGCCGGAGGAATTTTTCGCGAAAGTCGCGCAGGTCGAGGCCGGCGTCCTGATTCCCACGCCGGCGCTGCAGCACAAATTGCGCGAGCTGGTCGGTTCACCCGCATACGCGGCAATGCACGACGTGCGCTATTCGCTGATCGCCAGCCCATACACCCTCGGCCGGCAGAACTGCACGGAATTCGTGCTCGACGTGATCAATTCGGCGCTCTTCGGCACCACCGACGCAAACACGCTGAAATCCATCGCGAAAGCGGCGTTCGTCGCCGAGCCGGTGCGCGTGAATCCGCACCGGCTGCTGCACGGTACGCTGTTCGATGACGAAGTATCGCTGTCGGACCATCGCGGCAAAAAGCCGGTGACGGCGACCTTCGACAACCTGGTTCGCTACCTGCAGCAACAGGACCCGGGCAGCCGGGCCTTCATCGTGCTGCCCTGAATCCGCCGCTGCGCGATATCGAGCCGCATCAATCC
>JACCDR011521529.1_pt1 | contig 16988 bp, 27 predicted proteins | sample 7446431 | NCBI WGS metagenome assembly JACCDR01 (sample SAMN15323443, study PRJNA562643) | freshwater metagenome | isolation source: river surface water | place: USA:Blue River Watershed | collected 2017-08-17 | reverse complement strand
TGCTCCAGGTCGGACAGCAGCAGCGCCTCGTGGTGAGGCCTCACGACGCGTGCTCCTTGAGCCACGCAAGTCCCGCATCGGTCACCCGATACACGCAGTCGCCGCCCATCCACGCGACCGGCTTCGAGCGGTTCATGAGACCGAGGTCCACCAGCGTCGCGAGAAGCGGGCTGTCTGGGCTGTCCACGTAGTGGTTCCGCTGTTCGGACCCGTGCCCGGTCGCGTGGCGCAGCACGTCCGACTGCTCTGCGGTGAGTGTCATGGCGCCTTCTCCCATGCGTTCGAGGTGTTAGTGGCGACGATATCCTTTGCCCGGACCCACTTGTCGTAGTGGTCGTCGTACTCCGACATGTCGTGTCGGACGGCCTGGCGCACGCGTTCCGCGGCCTCCTCCGCGTAGTCTTCGCCGTGGGCCTCGACAGCTATCAACGCTTCCTCAGCGCCGACCCGCAGGCCCCCCATGAACACCTTCTCGTGGTCGTCCTTGTCGAGCACGAGGTAGCGCGAGCGGAGCCGCCGGACGGCAGCTGACCACCCTCCCAGGTAACCGACATAATAGACGCTGCCGGCGCAGACAGCGTACGCGAAGGCCGTCGGCCAAGGCAGCGTGCTCGCGAATAAGACGTTGCCACCCACCAGCAAGAGCATCGACAGATAGAACACCCAGAGTTGCTTCACGTCACCGTCTCCCTACGATTGTTGCGGATATCTCATCTACGGTTGCGGGCACCTCATCAGTCGCGACCAGCACGCGCCGCCCGTGCTCGCAGCGCTCGGCCGCCTCCGGCCCGTACAGATAGCCTATCCGCTCGGCCTCAAGCAGGCTGAAGTAAACGCGCCGGACCGTGCGAAGACCCTTTCCCCACACCGCGAACTGGGCCACACCGGCGGTGCCGTTGACTACAAAGTTCTCCGCGAACTTGTAGGTGCCCGCAGCAGCAGCGCTCACGGTTATCCAGTCAGGCAGACCACGGACAAGCACGAGGCTAGGTGGAAGGTCGACGAGAACCCGCGGCGGAAGCAGCGCTGCGAAAGGCGAGTAGTTAGGTGAGGCGTCTGGGATCTCCTCGTGCTCGCCGAACCAGTACCCCTTGACCATGCCCGGGATCTCCGACGACTGAGCCTCGGCCGGAGCCCCCGGGCGCGCCGCGTAGGCCCGCAGCAAGAACGCGTCCTGCAACGAGAAAAAGTCCTGCATGTGCGCGCCGATGGCGTCCTCGTGCGGGTGCTTCGGGAGCGCCTTCGCCCAGTCGCGCGAGGCCTTGATGAGCGCGACCATCTCTTCGGTCGTCATGGATTCACCGCTTTCGGAGCTTGGCAGATGCTGATGTACGGGCCGAGATGGCTGCTGCACGTGACGGCGAGCAGCATCAGAGATGCGAGCCAGAAGACGGCCAGCAACATGAAGCCAACGGAGAGGACTACGAAAACCTTCTCGAGATTATCAAGCATTTCGTTCACGACCCCTCGCCCCGGGCAGCCCGGGAAGCGAGGATCTCCGTGGGAGTCTTCCTGCGCGCGACCACGGTCTCGTTCGTCACTCCCGCCATGCGCAGGCCGTCGCTGCGGAGCTTCCAGCGTCCGTCGCCGTCGTCCTCCACGACGCAACTCCAGCCGCGATAGAACACGACATCACCCAAGCGAGACTCGCTGAGCGGGGCGAGCACCCATTCGTCCGCGACCAACTTGTAGCGATGCTCGAGGAAGTTATCGAGCGCCCTCAGGGAGACCGGGACATCGCCTTGAACGCTCACCGCGTCCGGGAAGCGCTGCGCCTCGTGGGCAGCGACGCATTCCTTGGCCAACTCCATGCACCTCCGCGCGCCGAGCCGCGCGTCGCTGGACGCACGCAGCACCTCCGCGAAGGCCTCAACCCCCGCGAAGTTGTAGAGGTGCGTTGAGAGGTCGTTCGTGACGACTACGCCCGCATGAGTGAAAATGTGGGTTGTCATGATTTCCTATGCTCCGCTCCGCAACTACGACAGGTCGCGCTCACAGCCAGCCCCTCGACGCGAGCGCTTCCTCGAGTTCGACGTAGGCCTCCGCCGCCGCGTCGCCGCGACTGCAGCCCACGGAGACGTGCAGCGGGCAAGCCACCGCCACGTAGAGCCGCTCCGAAGCCGGCTTGCGCCGGCGCGCCGCGGTCGCCGCCGGCTGCTTGCGCCGCCGGAATGGGTGGATCGGGGCCCCGCATGAGGCGCAGGCGCAGCGGAGCCCCAGCGCGAGGTCCGTGAGCGGGCTGCCCGCGCAAAGCTCCATCTCGAAGCGGCGCCGCGGGTCAGCGTGGCCGCCGTCCCGGTCGTAGAGCTCGCGGCGGATGTAGATGCCGAGCATGGGAAACTCCGGCAGCGCCGGCACGCTCGCCGGCAGCGGCCGCGTCGCGCGGGCGTGCTCGATGGCGAGCACCTCCGCGAGCGGAGCTGGCACAGTGATCTGCCCGATCCGCTCGCCCGAAGGGGTCTCGTACCAGGCGAGGTAGTGCTCCGGCAGGCCCGGCCGCCGGCCCGCCTCCACGTAGGCCGCGCACGGCTCGAGCGGCAACTGCGGCTCAGGGGCCGCGGGAGGCGGAGCCGCGGAGGCAGCCCTGCGAGCGCGCGACGGCGCGTCCGCTGCCGTCAGCGGCAGCTCGAGTTGGCGTTTCATGGGTCGACTGTAGCGTCAACCACGCCGAGCCGGCAAGCTCTATTTCACTCGACCCTCACTTCCAAGCAATCTGACGCTGACGCAGCACGTAACCGATGGCCGCAACGCTGCACCCGAGCGCCGCGGCGAGCTGCTTGTGCGTCCACTCGGTGCCCTCTGGCGGCGGACTGCGGAGCAGCGCGACCATCCGCTTGAGGTCGAGCGTCCGCGGCACGCGCGGGTCCTCGAGCGCACGCAGGCGCCCTGCCTTCCAGGCCTTCACGGCGCGCTGCACCGAGTCGCGGTGCACGCCGAGGTCGAGCGCGGTCTGTGCGAGCGAGACGCCCGACGCCACGGTGAGGATGATCTTGGCCCGGCTCGCCGCGAAGCCGCCTCCTCGGATGGCCGCGAGCAGCGCCTCCGCCTCGGCAGCCGTCACCCCCACCGCCGCACGCTTCACAGACGGGAGAGCTCCCCCGCCGCGTACGAGGCCTGTGCCCCCGTCGCAGTGATGGCCGCCACGAACGCCTCCACCAGGAGCGGGGCGTACTCGGCGCAGCCCATGATGCTCCGGGGATGGAGCCATCCCACCGAACGGGTCCCGCCCGAGTTGCACATGTTGAGCAGGAGCCGGCGGTCGGCCTGCACCACAAGTTCGAAGACCACATCCGACGACCGCGCCGCCGGCACCTTGCCGCCCCAGAGCGGCGACGGCGTGATGCTCTTGGGGTGGCGGATGAGCCGCACCGGCACGTCGCACGCGGTGAGCGCGTGCTCAAGCACCGCGACCATCTTCGGACTCGCGAGCGAGCCGACGATGGCCGAGCGGCTGCCGGTGGGCGTGTCCTCGGTGTAGTGCCGGTAGAGCAGCCAGCGGCTGCTGTCGGGCATCTGTTCGCAGAGGTCGAGGTTCATGGAGACTTGCGCGGCAACTCCGTGCGGGCGGCGTGGGCCAAGGCGCGCAGCGCCGACAGCGGGACATCCACCTCGGCGAGCGCGTCCACGAAAAGAGTGACCGTCGAGCCATTGCTGTGAGCGACCCCACGGTATCCCGAGGTCTCGTCGCCGCGCCAGAGGCCCAGCCGCCCTGCGTCGGGCCAGGAGAAGATGCTGTACCCAGCGGGCAACCCCGCCGGCTGCTCCGCGGGGGACGCCATAAGAGACTCCACAAGAGACGGTGACTGCGGGCGGGCGGCATGGGCTAGCGCGTCCGACACAGTGGCCGGTGAGCCATTGATATAAGCGACCGTGCGGAACTTCGCGCGCTCAGCGGGGTCGTAAATCAGGCCGCGCTCGAGGATGAGCTCCGAGACCGGCTGCAAGGGCAGGTCGCGCATCAACTCTTGAGCCTCAAGATCGGTCAGCGTGCCAAGCTCGCCGCCCGGGCGCACGAGCACGATCCGCTCCTGCAGGTCCCGCCAGTCGTCGAACTTCGCAGCGTCGAGCGCGCGGGTGTCCTGGCCGGCGACGAGCACCGGCGGGTCCCCCTCCACCCAGTCAGGGATCTCGTCGGAGCCGAGATGCTCAAGGCCCCACCATATCGATCCCACCTTATCGCTTAGCACCGAGAAGTCGGTCCCGGAAGTCGCTCGGCCCACCGCGAACATCAGGCGGCGGCGGGCGCGGCCGCGTGGGAAGGGCTCCTCGACTAGCCCCGAGAGACGGTACTGGTGGAACCGCCCCTCGTCGCTCTCGAGCCACCGCTCTTCGATGAGCCCGGCTTCCACCATTAGGGGGAAGTTTTCGGTCCATCCCCACAGGCCCAGTTCTCCAGCAGCCCATTTCTCCAGGTCGACAAAGTTGACCCAGCGCCCCGCGCGCTCGAGCACGTCGAGCACGCGCAGCCAGTCCTCGTCAATACAGAATGGACACCCCGTGACTGGGTGCTTGTAGTTGTGGATCAACTCGCTCATAGCTTCTCTCTGCTTCTCCCTCGGCGCCTACGATTCCACCTCAAACTCCAGAAACTCCGCACTGCGCAGGGCATCTGCCGCGGTCTTACGCAGCGCTGACACCACGCGTTTGCGCGCTGCATCCTGCTGTTCGAGCGGGCGCTCAGCCAGACTTCGCTCCAACAGTTTCCCGAGCGACTGCCACTCCTCCTTGGAGTACGACGGCGTCCCAACCGCCTTGGTCCAAAGGGTGTGATAGAGCTGATACAGCTCAGGATGCGTGACGTTCCAGTGTTTCTCGTGCTTTAGCTCCGAGTCGCGTGTCGTCATGATTCCACCTCTGCTCCCAGCAACTCCGCGAAGGCCCGAAGGACCGCCGCGGCCTCACTCAGCGCCTCTACCGCGCGCACGCGCGCCTCGGCCGGCGACACCCACGACCCGTACGTCGGGGACACCCGGGCTGCCTCGAGCGCGGCCTTCTCGCCCGCGCGCGTCGGCACGATCTCGCAGATATGCAGCGGCTGCGGCGCGAACGCGGGGAAACCGGCCATGGTCTGCGACCCGGCCTGCACCTCCACCATCCCGCCGCGTGGGCGCTGCCCTTCTGTCGTGTACGATTCGAGTCTCATGGAAGCACCCATCCCTGCGCGCGGAGTTCGGTGTCGACGGCTTGCTGCGCGCTCGGCACGTCGCCGAAGGCGCGGCCGAGGTCGCCGTCCTGGTGCGTGGAGCCGCGCCAACTCCCCGACAGGTATGCCACGGCGCCCTCGACGCGTCCCGAGGGGCCGCGCCGCTCGTGCACCCCAGCCGCAGTGAGCCACGGGGTCAGGCGCAGCGCGCGCCGCGCAGCCCGGGTCACAGGCGCAGCTCTTCCTGCCGCAGCGTGTGCACGAGCGCTTCGAAGCTCGAGTTGCTCAGCGCCAGTGGACCGCGCGCTTTGCGCACCAGCGTCACCGCGTCCCGGGACGTCGCCCCGAGCGCCCGCAGCGCGAGCGCCGTGACCAGGCCTGAGCGGTTCAAGCCCATCGCGCACGTCACCAGCACGCGCTGGTGCTTGCCAACGCGCCGGGCCACCTCGCGCGCGGCGCGGGTGACCATCGCGCGCTGCTGAGGACTGAGCGGCACCTCCTCGTCGCGCAGCGGCACGCGCAGGATGGGCGGTAGCGGCTTGTTGCGCGGCCACTTCCCCATCATGGCCGCGTCCGGCTGCACCTCCTCGGCGCAGAGCACGAGCGCGTCGAAGCGCGGCAGGTGGTGGGGCTGTCCGTGGTCGTACTCCCACTCGCGGAGCATATCCACCGCATCAGAGCGGCCGCCCTGGTGCAGGCCTCGAACGACTTCAGTGCGAAAGACGGTCATGAGCTACTTCCCTTCCGCTTCGAGCGCCCGGATGACCCAGCCCGCGACTTCGGCGCATTCGGGCACGACGCTGTTGCCGAGGGCCTTGAGGGCTCGGACGTGCTGCCGTCGTCGCTCTCGCCAAGCGCGAGCCACCCCCTTGGAAACCCCATCAGAGCCTCCACGAACCGGGGGGACAATACCGGGCGCCGGCCCGCCGGCGGCAAGGTAGCGCTCCCATCCCGCCACGTCGCCGGGGCGAGGTGGGTACTCCACGCGCGGAGGGCGTCCGTCAGCGACGTGCCGGGGTGCATGACGCCCGTCTCCGTCGTGTGCCGCCCCGCGCTCGCGGCGTCCGACACCACCGCTGTCGCCCACTGCGCAGCCAGCGAGTCCAGGCTCGGCTTGCCCTTGGTGGCGTACTCCTCCCGTCCGTCGTGCGGGTCGCCGTTGTTGGAGGTGCCGTACCGCGTCGCTGTCGGCGTCGGAAAAAGGGCCGCTACCTCCACCATCGACGGCGAGTTCCGGCCCTCGCTCACCCCCTGCTCGGAGTCCCGAGCCAGTGGCGTCGGGTACGACTGCGGCTCTCCGTCCGACGATGAAGATCCGCTCGCGTCGGTGTGGGGCTCCGATGCTCGCCGCCGACACCGGGAGCGGTAAGCAATCATAGCCGCGCTGCCCCAAGTCGCGCACCACGGCGTCGACCCAGAGTTTGGCGCCGGAGGTGACGTTTTCGACGACGACGTACTTCGGGCGAAGCTCGCTGACGAGACGAGCGAACTCAAACCACAAGCCCGAGCGCTCGCCATCAAGGCCTCGGCGAGGTCCTGCGGACGAGACATCTTGGCATGGCCACTATGGGAACCCGCCGCAAATAATGTCAACTGCAGCGAGTTCCCCGACCTCCTTCCTCGGCGTGGCTGTGTGGTGCTTGTGCCATTCGTGGTGGCACCGCTGGCAGAGCCATCGGACCTGGAGTGGGAAGTTATAGTCATCGTGATGCGCCTGGATTTTGCTGCGTCCGTCCTTCATACGGCCAGAAGAACCGCACTGTTCGCAACTCTCCGCGCGCACCAATGTGCCGTTCTCTAAGGCCGTTTCCACGGCATTATGCGCGGTGTCGTCGCCATACACGACGCCCCTGTGAAAGTGGTTGTCGCTCCCTCGTCTTTGCTGAGGTCGTAATTTCGTACGGCGACGCAACAAGTCCCACATCGACTGGCGAGACACGTTATAGGACGACGCCAAGTCTTGCAGTGACTCACCCGCGTCGTAACGACGGACGCTCTCCGCCACTTGCTCATCAGTGAGCTTTTTTAGTTTGCCTCTCGCCAGCCGCACATCCGTGTACCTCTCCGCCTCTGGGTAGTGCCGCTCAAGCTGCGAGCGGCACCACTGGTCCATCTCCACCTGCCAGACCACCGGACCCAGCCCCGCGCGCTCGAGGCCAAGTTCGAGACCTCCGATGCCGGAGAACAGGGAGCCGATGGTCAGCATGAGAGGAGCTTACGCGCGCGCCGCGGGAACCTTCCCTCTCAGTCCTCGTTTTCGGCAAGGGCGGAGAGCGCCGGCCGCAGGAGGTGCACCCGCACCGGGTCGACGTCCACGCCGGCGAGATACTTCGAGCGCAGCGAGTAGACCGCCTTCTGCACCGCCGTGAGCACCCGGAACGCTTCCTGCGGCGGCAGGTCGAGCGGAGCGCCCGAGAGTTGCGCGAAGCGGCTCAGGAGCTCGGCCGAGGCCTCGTCCTCCGCGTCGTCGATGTCCTCCTGCTCCATATCCGCCAGATCGGCGTCGCTCACGTAGTCGCAGTCGAACGACTCATCCTCCACGAGGCCGTAGTAGAGCTCGGACTCACCGCGCACGATGGTGACCACCGCGCTACGGGGCGTCACGACGCCGCCAGGGGCGACGTCCCGGAGCAGCGGCGTGTAGCCGTGCGCGGGGGCCGCCTCGACGCTGCTCACGCTGGGCGTCGGGCTTGAGGGAAGAGACGCGAGGCGCGGCGATTCGGGCTTGGCTGGTTTCATTCTGCTCATTTTCGGGCTTCCTCCAGTACGCTTGCGAGCCATTCCTGGCCGCGGGCAGTGACGAGCGGGCTGCGCGCTCCGTCAGGCATGGCGAGCAGCGCATCGGTCACGATGTCCACCGAGAGACCGGCGGCGATCTGCGGCAGCATCGGCCCGAGCGAACCACGCAGATCCGCCACGAACATCGACGCCGGAGCGCTCTGGATGAACGCTCCTTCAAACTGCGGGCGCAGGATGCCCATGTACTGGCTCACATCCACGGAAGGCGCCGTGGGTGCCGCCGCCACGGTCGCGTCGAACGCGACGGGGGGAGGCACGTCCTCGTAGCCTGCATCGGCGCCGCTGTCGAGCGCTTCCTGTTCGGCCTCCGCCTCAGGCTGCGCTGAGAGCAGCGGCGGGGCCGCGACCGGGGCGCCGACCTCGACGGGCGGGGAGAGCGGGAGTTGCATCTGCGCAACCGGCGCCGGGGCAGGCGGCTGCGGAGCAGGCGGCAGCGCCGGGGCGGGCGCCAACTGCTGCGGCTGCGGAGCCGGGAAGAACTGCGGCTGCGCCATGAACTGCCCCGGCGGCGGAGCGGGCGGCGTGGCGTGCACCGGCACCCCGGTCCACTGCTGCTGCGCTGCCTCCGGCGTCGCGGCGTGCACTTGCATGCCCGCCACCCCGAACGGAAGCGGCGGCGGAAGCGGCGCGCGGCGCGCGCCGGGCGGGAGCATGCGCGGCTCCGGCTGCATCGGCATCTGCTGCGGCGCGCCTGGGAAGAACTGCTGGCCCGGCGGCAACTGCGGCGGCGGGGCCGGCAGCGCCGCGGGCGTGCGCATCTTCGCGATCTCGCGCAGCGCGTCCGGGGCCGACTGCAGGACGGTCGCGCCCAGTTGGAAGAGGCCCGCCTTCCAGTCGAAGTCGGCCTTGTCCGGCGTCTTCTCGACGAGGCCCAGCAGCGAGCCCTGCTCCTTGATCTCGGCGATGCGCTCGAGCGGATCGGGCGCGTTCTCAATCTGCTCGCGCAGGCGCTTGATCTCGGCCTTCGCCTCGGCCAGCTGCTGCGTCGCGAGCTTGAGTTGTGTGTCGGCGACCGTGCTGGTGACCTTCACGTTGCCGTCGTACGTCGCCTGCAGCGAGCGAAGCTCGCGCTCGTGTGAGCGCTCGTCGCTCGTCTTGGTGAGCTCGAACATCCGCTGCAACTCCGCGAGCCGGCGGTCCGTCTCCGCCTGCGCCTCGCGGCGGATGCGTTCGATCTTCTCCTCCGACTCGCGGACGATGCGCGAGGCGCGCTCCTCAGCGTCGCGCACGCGCATCTCCGCGCGCTCCTCGGCGTCACGCGCGCGCCGGTCGGCGCGGTCGGTCTCGTTCTTGATGCGCTCGCGCTCGGCGTTCAGCTGCGTCTCGAACCCCTTGCGGAGGTACTCGACCTCACGCTCCTTCGCCTCGCGCTCGCGCGCCACTTCCTGGCGACGAGCATCCTCGAGCCGCACGCGCTCTTGCTCGTGCGCTTGCTGCAGCCGCTGCATCTCGCGCGTCTGCTGCTCGAGTTGTACCTTGAGCACCTCGGTCTGCGCCCCGCCCTGCGGCTGCATCACCTGCATGATGCGCGCGACCGCTTCCACCGGGTCGTTCGAGCGGGCGGCCTTCGCGCGCTCCTCTTCGCGCCGCTCAGCCTCGCGCTCCACGCGCGCGCGCTCGCGCTCGAGCTCCTCGCGGCGGGCGTCGAGCGCGGCACGCTCGGCCTCAGCGCGCGCGCGGCGCTCTTCCTCGTTGATGCGCCGCTGCTCGGCGAGGCTTTGCGCCATGAAGTCCTGCGAAGACCTCTGCGCCTCGAGCACCCGGTCCGCCGAGTGCTGAGCGGCCTCGAGCACCATCGGGACGACCTCGTTCTGCTCGCGGGCGCGGCGCTCTTCGCGGGCGCGGCGCTCTTCGCGCGCGCGCTCGGCCTGCCGCTCGGTCGCGGCCACCGAGGTCTCGAAGATTTTGGCGTCGGCCGGGGACGACCCCTGCCGCGCTGGTCGCATCATGGGGATCGGTTGCATGGTGGGTTCCTCGTCGTCGTGCTGGTCGTCGTCGTCGTCATCGCCGGACGCGTAGGGCAGCGGGTCGTCCTCATCGTCGTCGTCCTCGCGCACGAGTTGCTGCGGCTTGGGCGGCACGCCCGCGGGCGGCACCCACGGCACCTGCAGCCGCACGTCCGCGGAGAGCACGCGAGGGCGCGGCAGTCCGGTGGAGGGGTCGAGCGCGCTCTGCCCGACGCGCTTGGGTGGGCCGTAGACGCGCATGAGGTACTCACCGCCGCCAAAGCGGTCGATGAAGTCCTCCATGGCCGAGCCGCCCCACTTGGGGTCGGAGCCGAGCACGTCGCGCACGATGCCCTGGTAGCCGGACGTCTGCTGGCCGTACCAAGTCTTGGGCGCGAGCCGCTCGACTCGCAGCACGTGCTGCCCGTCGCCGAGCGGGAACGCGGCGAGCAGGTCCTCGAGCCCGCGCGGCTTCACGTCGTCGGCGCCCGCAGGCGGCCGGCCGCGGCGGGCAGGCTTGCTGTCGGGCTCCGAGCCCGGGAGGCCGAGTTCGGCCGCGTCGTAGTTCTCCTCGCCGAAGTTCGGGTCGGTGTCCTCGGCGACGTTCGTGGTGCGCACCACGGGGTGCTCGAGTTGGAAGGAGCTCTCGACGGGCGGCGGGATCGGCGCATCCACCCATCCCTCGCGATCCTGCGCGCCGAGCGTGTCGTCGACGAGCTCTTCGATGCTCTCGAAGCCCTCCTCGGCGTCGCTGCTCGGCGGGGGTGCCTTGCCCGCGTACTTCGCGACGGCAGGCGTGTTGAGCACCTCCTCCACGAGCTTCTCGACGCTATCGTACTTGTCGGAAGCCGACCCGCGGCGAGGCTTGCCCGGCTTCCTGATGAACTGCCTCGGCTTCGCCGCTGGCGGCGCCGCAGTTGGCGCGGCGGCGGGCTTCTTCGGCTTCGAGGCCTTCTTCGACTTCTGCACCACGAGCGGCGCCATGCCCCCGCCGCCTGTGGCCTCCGCGAGCGTCTCGGCGGGCGGCTCGTACTTGACCAGGTTGGCCACGTGCCATGGCGGCAGCTCGGGCCCCTTCGCGGCCTCCTCAGGGAGCGACAGCTGGCGCTCAAGCTCGTCCGCGGCGCGCAGCGAGCGGCTCGGCGCCGGGGGCGGGGTAGGCGCGATGTCGCCACCCGCCGCCGGTACGATGCGGCGGCGGCGAGGCTCGGCGGGGGTGGTGGGCTCGGCGGTCTCGCTCACTTACGCCTCCGGAGCGACCAGACCCTCGTCGCCCTCGTCGTCGTCGTCCTCGACGTACTCTTCAAGCTCGCGCACCACCGACTCGCACTCGGCGATGACCAACTGCGACTGCTGGCGCTGCTCGGCGTTCGCCACAGGCATCGACGCGTTGAGGCTGTTGACCAAGAGGCCGAGGAGCGTCGCGATGCGGGCCGCGAGCGGCTTCGGGATCCCGCCGCCACCGTCCCCGCCGTCCACCTCGTCGAGCACGTCGGCGAGGTCGTCCGTGTCCTCCTCGATGTCGCTGATGAGGAGCCGCTCGTACCGATGGTTCGCGTAGGTGAGATTGACCAGCTCCGCGAACATCGACTGCAGCAACAACACCTCGCCCGCGAGCGTGTTGACGTCGATCTGCTGCGCGAACACGGCCTGCACGCGCCGGAGGTGCCGCTCCGTGCGCGTGACGAGCCCGTGGAGTGGTGGAAGAGGATTCGGCTCCTCGACGGGAGGCGGGACGGCTTGGGGGAGGGTCGTCATAGTTGTTTTCCGAAGATGCCTTGCAGCGGCACGCCGAGAGCGGCCGCGTCGGCGTCGAGCGCCGCGTCCACGTTGAAGGTACCGGCCGCGCGCCGCTCTTCGCCCTTGGCGATGATGCGGTCGTCAGCCGCGTCCACGCGCCGCTCCGACTCGAGGTCGCGCGGCGAGCGCAAGTCGCACGCGTACATCGCCGAGTCCATCAGCGAGACCGGGATGCCGTCGGAGGTCGACCGGCGCATGCACATCCGCTCGACGATCTGGTGCGTCTGCTCCTCGGGGAAGTCCACCATCTGCCGCCCGAAGTGCCGGCACCGCGGCCGCACCGGCTCGACGCCCACGTGGCCGCCCGAGAGCAGCGCGTCGCGGCCGAGCGAGGCGAGCAGCGCCAGCGCCTCCACCGAGCGCGAGGCCGCAAGCCGCGGCAGCGCCAGGGACAGCGCCGTGCGGTAGCCGCCGTTCGGGAGTTGGGCGACCTCGCTCGGCTCGAAGCGCGCCAACACCGCACCCGAGAAGCGCGCGCGCAGCACGAACGAGCTCCGGTCCTCGAGGCAGACCAGCGTCCCGGTCGAGAGCGGCACCGCGCCCTCGATGCTGATGCCGACCGGCGACGGCAGGCCGTCCGCCGCCGGCGCCCAGGCCATCGGGCTCTGGTCGAAGCGCTCGTAGAGGGTATCGGAGACCTTCGCGCCCGTCAGGCCCTTGCCGTACTCAATCTCGGGGTGCTCGCCCGAGGTTCCTTGGTCGTCGCTCATCGCGCTTGATCTCTCGTTTGGGCTGCGGTAACATGTGGATTAGGCTGGGCACCGGCCATCTCCAGTACTCGGTCCAGACCAGTTTCGGCTGGTATTTTGAGCCCGTTGCGCGTCAACTCGAAGCGACAACGCTGCAACGCGGAGACCAGTAAGGCCTGCGCCCCCGAGCTGCCGTCTAGGGCCTCGTGGTAGAGCCTCCGCCACTCATCCCGCTCGTCCTGCAGCGCATGCGCTGCGTTAGCGAGGCTCTGGTTGCTCCGGTCGAGGCGCGTATTCTGTGCCTCAGCCTCCGCCAGCTTCGACTCAACCTGGCTCAGCTTCTGGCGCAGACTGAGCGACCCTGACGCGTACTCGTCGCGCTCACTGAGCGCTTGATCTACGACCAGCGACAGGTGGTTCGTCCGTCGCCACAGCAGAAACGTCGCAGCGACGAGCGCCGCGCTCACGGCGAGTAACAGCATACTGTTCAACTCCATGGAAGGCGCTGGCACACTCTCACGTCCGGCACAGTCTGGCAACACCTAAATATCAACCCCGCCCCTCCGCCTCGCTCCACTTCGCCGCCAGGATGGCGGCAGCGGTGGCCTCAGCGACCTGCCGGTGCCGGTGCGGCAGGGGGTCGCGCAGGAAGCCCTCAACCACATTGCGCAGGTTTTTCTGGTGTACGCGCTCGTCGGCGACCTCGGTGAGGGCCTCGTAGAGCTCCTGCTGCGTGTCCCAGCTGGCCGTGCGGCCGCCTGCCGTTTGGACGAGTTCCTCGATGACGCCGCGCACGACGCTCACCTCACGAGCGCCCTCGTGTGCCGCGTAAGGCGGCGAGAGCCCGACGAGCACTGCTGGCTCACTGCGTTCGACCACCACGCTCAGGATGAGCCGGTGCACGTTGGCGCGGCGGTGCACGTCGGCGCCACGCGTCGCACGCGCCCGATTCGTGTCCGTGTCGTGGTACCGGGCGAGGCGCCCGTCCCATTCGATGATCACGTACTCTAGGCAGAGCAGACCGGGGCTGATCCCAACGACAATCACGCGTCGACGGCACAGTGCCACGGTTGACGGTGGCACAGCAACTAGAATACGGTGCGCGGCATGCTTTGGCTCACCATGATCGTCCGGAACGAGGCCCCGCGCATGCTCAGGGCGCTAGCATCGGCGGTAGCCGGCGGCGTACAGCGCGCCGTCGTGCTCGACACTGGCTCAACCGATGGCACACGTGAGGCCGCGGCACAGGCTGCCGCAGCGCTCAGTTTGCCGCTCACCTGGCACACTGGCCCATTCCGCGACTTCGCCCAGGCCCGGAACCTCGCCCTTGACCACCTGCTCCGCGAGGCGCGCCGGCAGCGCATCGCGGCAGGCGACCTCTGCGTGCTCTCGCTCGACGCGGACGAGGAGCTCGCCTGCCCGCTCGCCGATCTGCTCGCCATGGCGCCGCGCGCCGACGGCTACCTGCTGCCAGTGCACGCCCCCGGGGAGTCGGCGCCCGTGCTCAAGGTGCTCCGCACGAGCCGCGCCTGGCGGTACCGCGGCGTGGTGCACGAGGCAGCCGAGAGCCCGAAGGCGGAGTTGCTCACGCTCGAGCGCGCACGCGTGCTCTCGCACTTCGACGGGTCTCGGAGCGCGGACCGCTCAGCGACGCTCCGCGCCGACGCGGGGCTGCTCCTGCGGCACCTCGACGGCCTCAAGGCCTGGTCGGACGACCCGCGCGCGGTCACCTACCTCGGCCGCACGCTCGAGGCGCTGGGCGAGACGAGCCTCGCCGCAGAGGTCTACCTCTACCGCTCCGAGATGATGGCCGGATACGAGGAGGAGCGCTGGTGGGCCACCTACCGCGCGGGGAAGCTCTTCGCGGCGGAAGCGCCGACGCTCGCGGAGCGGCTGCTCTGGCGCGCCGTCGTCACGCGACCGCACCGGTTCGAGCCGCTCCGCGAGCTCGCGAAGCTCGGCCGCCCCGTCGGAAACTACCTCGCGGGCTGTGAGGCGCGACCGGGCGACCTTTTCGCGGAGACCCCGCTTGCCGACGACTACCAGCGCATCGCTGCCTCGTGGGGTCCGGACGTGGGGTCGGAAGTCATCCGGTAGTGTGGGGAGCCCGGGCTGCACGCGCCGTTGCAGGCGTGTCGGGGCGCCAACCCTAGCCCGGACGCCAGCGCGGCCTTGTTGTGGCACGCGGAGCGGCACGGAGCCAGCGGCAGCGAGAAGCGACGGCGTGTGTCGCTTCTCGCTCGCGCTGCATCAGCGCCGCACGAGCACCTTGCGCACCGGCTCCTCGGCTCCGTCAGGGTAGACGTAGAGGAAGGTCAGTCGCCCGCTCGCGACGACATCGAGCCCGTGCCCGGGGATCACGATGTCGGTGTCTGGCGCGACGACCGGCACCCCGTGCTTCGGGGAGGTCAGGGCGTCGAGGGCTTCGAGGGTGGTGATGGGCGCGATGGTCATGCTCGATTCTACGCCGCCCAACGGCGGTTCTTCCCTCCTGCGATCATTCGTCGTCGGGTGCTCCGATCTCTAACCAGTGCGTGGGCTGCGGCTCAAGCGCTACCGGTGGCTCTTGCGGCGTGGTCGCGTTCCACGTCGTCCACTGCTCGCCGCTCCACGCGGCGGTGGCGTGATATCCGGCCCAGACTGGGATCTCCCCGTCCATTGGATAAAAAGGGGTCACCTCGGGCAGGCGTTCGGAGCAGCGCACCCAACGCGTGCGGCTCGGCGTTGTCATAGTTAGATTTCTCCCGTGTCGTAAGCCAAGAACTCCGCCGGGGACATCTCCAGTAACCGGGTGAGTCTCTTGGCTTTCGCTTCCGCCTCCGACAGCTCGGTTTCCGGCGGTGCGGCGGGCTCCGCTGCCGCCGCCGCTTCCTCGCCGTCGCCCTCCAACACGACCGAGCCCGTGTAGTTCTGCGCGGGTCCGTAGACGATGACCCAGAGGCGGTCACCGGCGGCGTATTCGCCGCAGGCTTCGCCTTCCGTCTTCGCCACGTCGAGCGCGTAGTCGAGCGCCTCCTGCGGGGTCCCGCAGTATTCCTCGTCGACCTCTGCGCGGTCGTAGTCCGTCCACGCGCCGGTGCCTGACATCGCGGGGTTCGCGTCAAAGATGCTGAACGTGTATTCCACCGGCTCCGGCGGCTCCTCGATGGAGACCCAATCGAACCCGAGGGGCTCGCCGTTCCACGGCTCAAAGCAGTTGCACTCCGAGTCGCAGCCGCAGTCGGCCGAATCGGCGACGGCGTAGCGAGTCGAGCCGTCGCTGCGGTCGAGCGTGCGCCGGAACACGAGCCCGGCGCTGTCGGCGCCGTAGGCGACCTCGACGATCTGCCCCTGATTGCGCGGGGGAACGTGGAAAGTGACGTCCGCGAGCGCCCGCTCGAGAGCGGCGGGGTCAGCGGCGAAGCGAAGCGCAGCGCGGTCAATCTGGGTGGCGGGGTTCGAGGTGCTCATGCCCGATTCTACGGCGGCCCCGCCCGAATCTCCCCTCCCTTTCATTTCACGCTTTGGCGGTTGACAGATACAGTTTCACGCGGCAGGCTTAGCACATGGCTCGCCTATTGCTCACCCTCGTTGTTCTCTCCCTCTCACTTTTCGCCTGCGTCGACGAGTTCTCGTCGGAGCGGCTGGTCGGGCTCGACACGGCTGGCAGCAGCGCCGCCACCGCGCCGGTCGGCGGCGAGGCGGGCTCCTCAGCGACTGGCGGCGAGGGCGGCTCCACTGAGCCCGGTGGCTCGGCCGGCACGGCCACCGGTGGCGGCGCCACGGGCGGCGAGCCGAGCGGTGGGGTCCCGGCCGGAGGTGCGGGCGCTGGTGCGGGTGGGAGCGACGGTGGCGCCACTGCCGGAGGGTCGGGCGGCACTGGGGGCGAGATTGTGGTCGGCGGCGACGGCGGGGAGGGCGGCAAGCCCCCGGTCTCGGCGCCCTACGCTGAGTCGTGCATGCTGCCGGTGGGGAACGTCTGCCGATACATGGGCAACGTGAAGCTCACCTGCGGCGCCGACGCGACGTGCCACTGCGACTACGGCACGCTGTGCCGGGATTCTCGGTTCGTGGGCAAGAACTCACCGGACGTCTGCCAAGCAGGAGCGTGCGCCCAGGAGGGCGAGTTCGTCCGGCAGACCTGTAGCCGGACCGAAGACTGCCCCGGGGGGATCGCCTGCAATCTCACGACCCACGAGTGCTCCTGCGGCGGCGGCATGAAGCTCTGCCGCACGCAGAGCGGCTCCTTGGCGTGTGCTCTCTGGTGCGACTACTGAATGGAGAAAACAACGATGACGAAAGAACAGTTGGGTTCCGTGCTTTTGGCTGCTTTTCACTGCGAGCGCCCAGGTTTGTCCGAAGTCAAGAAGGGCTTGATGCAAGTCTTTCACAACGAGGTGGAGCGAGTGCCAGCAATCCGAGCGCTTGAGATAGCCTCCGACGTGGCGCTGGCTCTGCCGAAGGACTGCCCGGGGCGAGCCTCGCTGTTGGGTCAGATCCGGGCGGTCGCCTACGAGGAGCAACGACGGGCGGAGGTGGCGCTCGTAGCGGTAGAGAGCATCTCGCTATGACATCCCGTTCCACGTGGAACGGTGAAACGTGCACGAGGTGCCGGTCCCGCCCCCGGAAGTT
>JACCDR010061372.1_pt1 | contig 16990 bp, 17 predicted proteins | sample 7446431 | NCBI WGS metagenome assembly JACCDR01 (sample SAMN15323443, study PRJNA562643) | freshwater metagenome | isolation source: river surface water | place: USA:Blue River Watershed | collected 2017-08-17 | reverse complement strand
TGTGCCGTGCGCGATTTCGGTGTTGTAGGACAGCGGCGTGGTGGTCGGCGTTGACGCATGCGGCGCAGTGCCCGCAGGCCCGTGGCGCCATGACGCCGAGAAGTACGTGCCAGTCGCGGATGTCGCCATCCTGATGGCACGCACATCACCTGAGCCCAGAAGCACCCACGACGACGGACCACTGGCGCCCGCGGCATTGACCCGCACCCAGCAGCTCATGTCCCAGGGCTGGCCCGACACATCCACCAGCGTGGTGTCGGCCAGCGCGCTGCTGGACAGATCGCCGAACACCACCATGCCGTGGCCGGACACGTAGGACCGCCACGGCACAGCGCCCAGACGCATGAACCCGTCGCCCACCGGCGTGGCGCTGTTGACGAACGACACCCCCGCGTTCAGCACGCGCGGCGAGCGGCCGTACTGCGAGGCATCAGCCGCGCCGGGGTAGCCGTGCAACTGAATCAGCGCGTTGCGGTACTCGGCGTCGACCACGCCAGAGGCCCAGGCCGTGACCGACAGCTGATTGCCCAGCGCACCGCCAAGGCTGGCCGCCACATTGGTGGCCGAGTCGATCGAGTACGTCCACCCCGCGGTGTCGTCCGTGCCATCGGGCAGCGTGACGCGCAGCGTGGCGCGCGCGGGCGTCCAGTCGCTCACCGCGCCAACTGCATCCGCCTGCACGATGGCTGACACGGGCGCCACGCTGAGCATGGGCGAGCCCGCCGCGGCGCCGGGCAGATCACCGGGCGTGACCGTGAGCGTGACCGTGGTGGTGGATGCCGATGGGTTGCCGTTGCTGATGTGCCGCAGGTAGAACGTGTAGCTGCCGGCCGCGGTGACGAGGTATGGAAACTCGCTCGCCTTGCCGCGGAAAAGCGGCGGCACGGTGTAGCTGCCCCAGTCGCCGTTGGCGGTGCGCACCTCGGTGCTGTCGTAGCCGGTGTCAGGGCACGGCGCCCAGGTGATGCGGATCAAGCCGGCCGACACGGTGGCCGCAGCATCGGTCACCGCGGATGCCGGGCCCGGGTTGAGCAGCCGCGAGGTATCAGCCATCACGCCCGGGCTCACTACGCTGTCGCTGTAGCTCAGCGGGTCATGGCGCATCAGGTCGAGCACCCATTGGCCGGGCGCACGCATGCCGATGTCCACCACCCGCATGACCTGGCTGGCCAGGCCGATCGGGTGGGTGACGGTGATCAGGTCGCCACGCTCATGGCGCAGCCCGTCGTCGAACACGTCCAGCGTGGTGGCCACGCCCTCGAGGGTGAGCTTGTTGAGCCGCTCGATTGCCTCCCGATTGGCCTGCGAGCCACGGCTGATGCCGGGCATGCGCACTGTGCTGCGCCGCACCGGCAGCGTGCTGCCGACGCCTGGCAGCGATGCCTCGGCGCTGAGTTCTCGGCGCACGCCGGTGGTCAGGTCGGTGTAGACCACTTCCACCACGGTGGGCGCTGTGGCGCGGTCGGGCAGTTGCAGGGGCGCGATGTCGGCGATCTGGCCGGCAGCGTGGCTGTAGCTGGCCACGGCCGCGCCGTCGGCATCAGGCAGCAGGCGCACACCGGCCGCAGAGGGCAGCAGCCAGCAGCCGGCGTAGGCGCGCATGGCCTCGGCCACATCGGGCACTTCGGCCGCCACGCTGATCGTCAGGCCCATGGTGCGGCGCCGCTCGGCCGGCGAGCCGACCATGGCGTCGTTGGCGTTGGCTGCCGCGGGGACGCTGGCCCAGTCAACCGCCTCACCGGCACCGTAGGCCGCACTGGCCACCCAGTCGGCCAGGCACAGGGCCGGGCAATCGCTCCAGGCCCAGGTGGCCGGGTTGGCCAGCCGCTGCGCGCCAGAGCCGCCGGCCGTGCTGTCCTGCCGCGGGTCATAGACGCGCCGGCCACGCACCCAGGCCGTGAGCTGCAGCTCGCCGGTAAACTGCACCACCGGCAGTTTCACGACGCTGTAGGCGTAGCCAGTGAGCGCGTCGGTGTAAGTGATGGATTGCGCCGCGAAGGCGGCCACCAGATCCGAATCGGGCGCCGTCTGCGCGCCGGTGTAGTGGGCCACGCTGGCACCGGCCGGCAGCGCCGCGGCGTTGAGCTGCACCGCACTCAGCGCATCGGCGGCATGCCCCCACAGGCACTGCACGAGCATGGCGCCCGGGTCAGTGGCGGAGATCAGCACGTTGAGCACGCGCGCGGGTACGCGGTCTTCGCCGTAGGTCACGGGGATCAGCGACCGATCCGCCGCCACCGTGAGCGCATGCTGCCCCGCCGCGGCGTTGATGGCCCGCGCCGGCGGGATGGTGAGCCCCGCGAATATCAGCTGCGTGGCCACGGGTCAACGCTCCATGAGCTGCACGCGGGCACGGCTGAAGCTGACGCCAGCCTTGCCGAACTGCGGCGCGGCGCCGTAGCTGACTGTGTAGGCCTGGCCGTCCTCAGCCCAGGTGAAAGAGAACGACGCGTCCTTGTGGGCGGCGTAGTGCGCCGCCAGCTCGGCGCGCTGCGAGGGGGTGAGCACGTGCACCAGGCTGAAGTTGCGTTTCTCGCTGCTGAACATGCGGCGCATGTGCAGGGCCCCATTGGTGGCGCGCACGGGCTCATGACCGCTCAGCACTTCGGCCTCGCTCTCGCGCAGGGTGGGCAGGCGGGGGTAGTCGCTCACGCGGCGCGCTCCAGCTTGTAATCGATGCCGTTGATCCGCAGCACGGTGCCGGCCGGCACGCGCTGGGTGAAGCCGGCCGCAGGGCCCACCACCGCCCGTGGCGAGCTGATCAGCTCACACCGGTGGCGCATGGCGATGCGCACATCGCGCAGGCCAACCTGCGCGGCCGAGCCCTGGGCATCGCACAGCCACACCACATCGGGCGCGGCGGTGGCCGCGGCGTCATAGGCCCAGATGCGGATGGCCTTGTCCTGCACGCCCTGGGCCATGCAGGCGGCGCCGATCACGCCGTCTGTGTTGCCCAACACCAGCGTGCCCGCCACGCGAAACGCGGCCACGCGCAGCCCCTCAACAGCCACATCGGCCGCCTGCCAGGCGTGGCCATCCCAGGTGATCGTCGGCCCGGAGCTCCAACGCAGCACAGGCGACAGGTCCACCTGCACCAGCACGGCCGGGCGCTGCACCGGCGCGCCAAGCGCCGCAGAGAGCGCACTGCTGAGCGAGCGCATCAGGCACCACCCTGCGTCTGGAAGTAGGCCATGTAGTCGCCCGTGTCAACCTCGGGCGGGCGCGCCACCACCGGCGCGGCCTGGCCAGCGTTGCCGAACACCTGGCCGCCGTTGCGCAGGATGTCGATCATGCGATCGATGCTCGAGCGCAGCGCGCCCATGCCGTCGGTGAGCAGGTTCGTGGCGTCCGTCTGCTGCTGCATGGGGCTGATCAGGCTGGCGAGCGAGCCCGACTCGGGCGCCTGGGCGGCCACCTGCGCCAGGGAGGAACCCGTCTCGGCCATGTAGTCGGCCACGGAGACGAATGCGCCAGACAGGCTCAGCAGCGTGGCCAGCTGCTGGCGGCCGGCCTCGGTGCTGACATCGGTGCCGTCGACCAGCGCGCGGAAGTCAGCCCGGCTGCTGATCTGGCCTGCGTTGGCGATGCCGGCATCGAGCAGCGCGCGCTGGATCTCCGAGCCCTTGAGACCGGCGATTTCTTCGCGGCTGTAGTAGTTCTGCACAAAGCCCATGGCGTTGGCCATGAGCGCATCCATGCCGCCGGCCATGGAAATGAACGACTCGCGCACATCAATGCCCAGCCCGGCCACGCGCGAGAACACGCCGCCCAGCTCGTTCAGGTTCTCGCTGAAGACCTGCAGCGTGGACACGCGGCCCAGGGTGTCGCCCAGGTTTTCGCCGAACTTCTGCAGCGGCCGGAGGATGTCGCCATAGGCTTCGGCCAGGGTGGCACCGTAGCCATTGATGGCATCGGCGATGGCGGCCTTGTTGGCCTCGGCATCGTCGGTGAATTTGATCTTGAACGAGCTGGTTATCTCGCCCAGGCGATCCGCAGGCAGCTGCAGGGCGGCGGCCCACGCGGTGGTCTGCTGCAGCACGGCTGACGCGCCAGCATCCAGCGCGGCCGACATGTCGGCATCCCATGGCGTGCGATCGGTGCCGCGCTTGTCGCTACGGAACCAGCCGCCCTTCTTGATCCAGTCGCTGTACGCCATGCCCGTGGCGTCACCAGCACCGAACGTGCCTTCGATCCCCTGCTCATACGCGGTCTTGGGGCCGCGGCCGAATGCCCGGTTGACCAGGCCAGCAACGGCCCCAGCGATAGCACCCATGACAGGGCCACCGATGGCAGAGGCCACGGCTACCCCGATGTCCTGAAATGTGCTGTAGCCGCTGCTGATCTCGTAGCCACGCCCGACCGCGCGCCGCAGGCCCATCCCAGCGGCTGCACCGGCAACGACCTCGGCACCGGCGCCGATCTGGCCGGCGTACTCCATCAGGGTGCCGCCGGCCCGGTTCAGCGTGCCGGTGGTATTGGTGACCAGCCATTCTCCGATGCGGTCGGCGGCCATGGCCACGTCCGTGCCGATCTTGCTGAACGATCCGCTGATTGCCGAGTACAGCTGCTGCACCGACTGCGCGACGCTGCCGGCCCCGCCGGCCTGGCCGGTGATGTTTGCAGCCGCAGAGCCGGAGGCCCCGAGCCCGCCACCCAGCACCGCCGCCACCGGGTTGACGATGGCCTGCACGACCGGCCGCAGCACCATGGTGCGGAACATGTTGACCACGGTATCGCGCAGGTTGCGGGCAAAGCCCTTGCCATCCTCGAAACCACGCATCAGCGCGTCCGTGAGGCTGTCGCTGATCTTCTCGGTGGTGCGGCGCCACTCTTCGAGGGTGGCCTTGTTGGCTTCTTCGGCCGCCTTGCGGGTGTCGCGCTTGGCAATCTCGGCGATGAGCTTTTCACGGGCCTGGATCTCGCGCTCGATGGCGAGCACGGCATCCTCGTTGCCCAGCACGGCGGCCTGGCGCTCGCGCAGGCGCGCGATCTCAACCATGACGATGGCCTGCTCCAGGCTGCGGTAGCCGGGGATCACCAGCGCCTGCGCCGCGGCTTCGTCGCGCAGCGCCTGGGCCTGCTTGTCGACCTGCTGAGCGCCGCGCTGCATTTCTTCCAGCCAGCGGGTGTACTCGCGGGCCGCTTCGGCCGAGATCTTGGCGCTCTCCTTCTGCGCGGCGGCCAGCTGCTCGGCGCCGATGGCGGCATAGGCCTGCTGCAGCACCAGCTGCCGCGCCGGCTCAGCCATGGCCTGATAGGCCGGGCTCTGCAGGTACTGCACGAGCTCACCCTGCGCGCGGCTGAGGCCCTGCACCTTGCCCTCAGCATCACCTGCCAGGCTGGCGAAACGCTGGTACGCGTCGGCCCAATCCTTGGCTGCGGCGCGGTCAGCAGCAAACGGATCGCCGGCAGAGCCGGATGCCCGCCGCTCGGCGTACTTCGCGCGGATTTCGCGTTCCAGCTTGGCAACATCGGCCGGGTCTTTCCCAGCATCCTGGCCAAGCTTGCGCACCCGAGCGAGTTCGCGCTCCATCTGGACGCGTTTTGTCAGGTACTTGTCGCTCTCTTTGTCCCAAGCCGTGATGGCCCTGACTTGACTTGCGCGCTGGCCATCCAGCTCAGCCGAACGGGACTGCAGGCGCAGCGTTTCCTGGAGATTGGCCTCCCGCTGCCGCAACTCGTCCATGGTGGGGCCAAAGACGTACCGCGTCTGCCCAGCTTTTTGCAGCTCATTGATTTGCTCTCGCACTTTGGCGAGCTGGTCGGTCGCGGTATCGTCGCGGCCGATGCCCTTGAGCGCACCGATGGCTGATGCCGCCTCTTTCTTGATATACAACCACGCACGGCCGATGCTGTTGAGCTGCGCCTCCATCTGCGGCACGCGCTGGTCCAAAAAGTCAAAGTACGCGTTCTGCGCAATGGCTGCGGCTTCGGTGTTGCGACCAACATCCTCAAGCGCTTTGATCTGCTCGTAAGTGGCTTTCGTAAGGTAGTTGTATTGCTCGGTTAGCTTCAACGAGGCCTTGAGCGGCTCACGCCCCAGCTCGGCAAACGCCTTGGCGGAATCTTCAACGGCCGGGCCGCCCACGCGGGCCATGTTGAGCGCCGCCGCGGTGAACCGCTCCAGATCGCCAGCGCCAACGCGCGCGTTGGCCGCCAGGCTTTGCAGGAACTCGGTGGCTGCGCCCTGGGTGCCCGCACCGACTGCAGCCACCGATGCGGCCACGTCTTGCAGGTAGCCGGCGGTGAGGCCAAGCTGCTGGCCGGACAGGATGACAGCCTGATTGAGCCGCGTGATCTCGTCGCCGCCGGCCTTCCAGGCCAGGAACAACCCGCCGGCCGCCGCCGCCGCCACGGTGAGCGGGTTGATCAGCCCGGCGATGTAGCCGCCGAGCGCACGCGCCGCCGGCCCGGCGCCGCCGAACATGTCCTTGAGCTGGCCGCCCTGCTGCAGGAACACCGTGAGCGGCTGCTGCCCGCTGGCGAGCGAGGTAGCGATGTCGGTGAACTGCGCGGGCACGCCGCGCAGCGCATTCTGCATTTGCCGAGCGCTGATCTCAGTGCCCTGCATTGCCTGGCCGGTAGCGACCTGCGCTTTCTCGACCTGGCGCAGCCGATCGAGGTAGGGCCGCAGGGCATCCGCGTTGATGCCTTTCTGGTTAGCCAGCGTCTCGTAGTACGCGGCGGTGCTGCGGCCACCGGCTTCGGCCGCCACCGTGGTGCGCTGGATGCTGTCAATCAGGCGCTTGGTAGCGCGGTCAGCCTTCTGGCTGGCCTGCTCGGCGCCTTGGCCGATGCCTTCAAACGCCTTGCCGGCTCCGGCGCCGGCCTGCTGCACATCGCGGCCCAGCTTCTGCGCCGTGTCAGCGACATCCTGCGCGCCACGCTTGAAGCCTGACGCATCCAGGCCTACTTCAAGCTGCGCTTTGCGGGTGTTTTCGGTCACTTGGCTGGGCTCGGTGTCATGCTCTTGAGCGCGGCGCGCTCGATCTGGCGGATGTCGGAGAACATCTGCCGCCAGTCGTCATCGGGCAGGCGCAGGCGGTCCATCAGGGTGAACAGCGGCGTGTAGTCCAGCGCGCGCGGGCCGCTCATGTCGTAGCGCCACTGGCCAGACACCTGCGCCCACAACTCCCATGCGGGCCACAGCTCAGGCCACAGCTCGAACGCATCGGCCTCGGGGTCAAGCCCCAGCAGTTCAGCCTCTTCGGCCGTGGGCGCGGGCTCATAGGCCGCCTGGGCCGCGCCGATCAGTTTCCCAGCCGCCCCTCGACCACCGCTTCGCGGTAGCCGGCCATGATGGCCAGGGCAACGCCGGGCAGCTCATCGCACAGCTGCAGGATGCTCTCGCGCGTGAACGGCGCATCCAGGCCCCAGCCGTCGACGATCTGGGCGATGTAGTCGGCATTGGCCTCGAGGCTGCGCTCGGTGCCAGCGGCCACGGTGTCGGGCGCGGCATCGCCATCGGCGCCCGCCGCCGCGCCGAATGTGGCATCGATCAGCTCGGCGAACTCTTTGCGGGTGCGGTAGCGGTAGCTCACCGGCACCTCGCCGGTGCTGCCATCCGGCAACTTGGCGGTGAGGGTTCGATCGATGGTCTTCGGGCGCTTGCCCAGGACAACCTTGGCCATGTGGTATTCCTTCGCGGGGAGTGGGTGAAGTGCCCGCGCCCGACCGACGCTCTCCCCGCGAAGAGAGAGACGACGGCCGGGCCGGTGCCTGGTGGTGCGGCCTCATGGCCGCGGGGATCAGCTGGCGTAGCGGACGGCGCGGTTGCGGCCGTTGAACGCGCAGCGCACGCGGTTGACCTGGCCGGCCTGCATCTGCACCACCTCGTTCAGCGCCACGGTGGTGGGCTGATAGGTCACGCTGCCGTTGCGAGCGTTGATGCGTAGGCAGTTGTTGGTCTGCACCTCGGTCAGCGTGCGCAGCAGGGCGTAGCCGGCGGTGCTGATGCTGTCGGCATCAAGCTCCAGGGTCATCGAGGTGCCGCTGAATCCATCGTTCAGGGTGTAACTGACATCGCTGTCGAAGTAGCTGTACTCGACCTGCTTGGGCTCGCCGCCGGAGCTGGTGAGGCCCAGCACCTGAACCACCTGCTGCCAGCCGGTGACCTTGCGCACCGACCCGACGCCGGAGCCAGGCGGAAAGTACGTGGTGTTGCTGGTGTCGATGCCTTCGAGCGTGAACGTGTCGGTGGTGACCGACTTGATGCGCACGAAGCGGCCGTCCAGGCGGCCCCAGTTGCTGGTTACCTCCAGGATGTCGCCGTTGCTGTAGCCGTGGGCGGTGCTGGTGAGCACCGCCTCCACCGCGTTGGTGGCGACGGTGACGTTCTTCGCGCTGGCGAAGGTGCTGACCACGTAGAACGTGGTCCCGGTCGGGACTTGGGCCATGGTGGGCTCTCTCCTTGAAAGCCCGCGGTGCGGGCGGTGGTTGCGCCCGGGGATCGGGCAAGAAAAAAACCGCCGCGGTTGCCCGGGGCGGGTTGTTGGGGTGGCTAGGCGCGCGCTGCTACGTGCGGCCCGCCCAGATGTCAAAGTCTTGGCTGCAGCCGTACAGCTCGAGGTCGGGCTCGGTTTCGCCCCGCGGCTCGGTGGCCGCCTCGGCCTGCCAGCCGGTGTGCAGGCAGATGGCGTCCTCGATCTGGCGGGCCAGGGCCAGCGATGCGGCGCGGGTGGCGTGCCACACGTTGATCTGCAGCATGGTGTGGCGCAGGCCGCCGGCCGTGCCATCGACATGGCGCAGCGGCGTGCCGCCGATGTGCTGGAACGTGACCCACGGCGGCGCACTGCCTGACGGCGCCACATCGGGGTGCACGCGCGGGCACAGCGGGCGCAGCAGGGCCACGAGATCCGCCTCCATGCTCACCGCGGGCGCTCCAGGTTCAGGCGGCTGAAAAACTCATCTTCCATGGCGCGCAGCGCCTGGCCAGATTGCGCGAAGGCCGGCCGGATGAACGGCTTGGCGGCCACCCACTTGGGTTTGTCCAGCGGCACGTAGTAGGCATCCAGGCCGGCCCGGTTGGTGCGCCGGTCACCCTTGGGCTTGGGCTTGCCGCGCATTTCCGGGCGAACCATGGTGCGCCACAGGCCATCGCGGCCACGCTCGGCGGCGTAGTACATCCAATGGCCGAACTCGACGAAGTGGCCATGCGGCGCGCGCGCGCCGCCCTTGCTGCGCTCACGCCACGACACGTGGTACACCGGCGCCATGGGCTGGCTTTGCCGCTGGCTGTAGGCCTGGTAGATGCTGGCCGCCAGCTTGCCCGTGCCGCCGGCCCGCTGCGCGTTGGCCTTGGCGGCGCGGTACAGCACCTCGGTGCCTGCCTGGGCAGCAGGGCGCACAGCCTGCTGCGCCTCAGCGCCCAGCTCGGCGGCGTAGCGCTGCAGGCCAGAGGTGTCGAGCGACATGGTGAAGCTGCTCACGACTGCACCCGCTGGCAGACGAGGAACATGTGCCCGCGGGCACGATCGCTGGGCGCAATGGCCTGCACATCCAGGGCTGCGCCATCGTGCAGCACCCGCATGCCGGGCGTCAGGTCATCCCGTTTGCGCAGCATCACGCTGCAGGGCATGCTGGACACGTCGGCGCCGGCCATGATGCGCTCACGCCCAGCGGCCACACCGGTGGGCCACTGCACATCGGCCCACAGCTCGGCATGCGTGACCCACGCGCCGGAGGGCTGGCCGAGATCGTCCTCGCCCGCGGCTCGGCGCTGGATGGTGACGCGGTGGTTCAGCGTGGGCATGTTGCGGCTGCTGGTCAGGCGTACACGCGGACGGGATCGAGCAGGCGCTCGAAAAGCGGGCTGGTATCCGGGCGCCCGTTGGCGGGCTGCGCGCCCGGGTTCTCGATCCAGTGGTACACCGTGGCCATGATGAACAGGCGCACGCACTGCGGCACGCTGGCGACATCGCCGCCAGAGGTGATGTCAACGCGCACCCGGGCGGCGATGCTGCGGGCGCCGAGCGTGGGCCAGGCGGCGCCGGGCGCCGGCACCAGCACCGTGCCGCCACCAAGCGCGGGGGCGTATTCGTAGGCCGAGTCGGCCAGGGCCTGCCAGGCCGCGCCATCCCAGTAGGACACCGCTACCGCGGTGGCGCCGTACTGCGGCAGCGGGGCGTCAGCAGCCGGCCAGTCGGCCAGCTCGTGGCGCCACACCTGCGTGACCCAGCGCTGCCCGGCGATCTGCTCCGACTGCTCACGCGCAGCGGTGATCAGGCCCGGGATCATGGGGTCCAACGCCGTGATGTCAACCCGCGCGGCAAGCTTGGCCTCGGCCAGGGTGACGGGCTCGGCGGTCGGGGCGGTCAGTAGTGTGGGCATACGCACCGGCAGGGGATGGGGTCAGTGATCGCGCACGACGTGCCAGCCGGCAGCCAGCAGCAGATCGACGCATTGGGTGGGCATGACGCCGCGGATGTAGGGGCTGATGGTCAGGGCGCCGACCCGGGCTGCGGCCGCTGCGGTCAGCTCACTGCACCACCAGCGCCCGGGGTCATCCCATTCGCGCCATTGCGCCCAGCCTGCCAGCACTGCGCCGCCGAAGTCGTAGCCCGTGTCTTCTTGCTCCAGGAGCCAGGCGTCCCGGGCCGCCAGCGCATCGGCCGGCAGCTCGCGCGCCAGCACGATGCGGGCCGTGCTGCGCCGGGCCAGATCCTCCACGGTGGACACCACGACTCGACCGCGGATCGCCAGGGCCTCGACGGTCTGGATGTAGTCGCCGCCGGTCACCACGTCCGCGGTGTGCGACCACGCGCGCCAGCCCTGCGCAGCGCGGATCAGCGCCGAGCCCGGGGCGTGGCTGCGCGATGCGATGACCAGGGCGTGCGGCATCTAGGCTTTACTCGCCGTCAGGCGCGAAACTGGCGCAAAACGTCCAGAACTCATCGATGCCGGCGTCGTTGAGCGACAAGGGCGGCGCCTTGAGAGCCGCCACCAGCATGGCATTTGTGCGCAGGTAGTCGCGCGATGTATAGAACTCGATTCGCGCGAGTTCGCGCGGCGGTTCGGGCATCTGCGCCAGTAGCGCATCGACCGCGGCCTCGATTTGCTGCTTCGTCGTGCCGAACCATGCTTTTTCGCGCAGGCCGCGGTAAAGCTGGCGCTTGGTGATCGACTGCGCCACCGGCGGCGGCCCAGGCGGCGGGGGCGGCGGCAGCGTGTCGCCTGGCAGGTACACCAGCACCGTGCCATTGGCCTGCAGCGCAGTGCGGATGGCGTTGGCCGGGATGTCGCGGATGGATGGGACGGTGATCGGCATGGCTTACTCCACGTAGATCCAGGCTCGCGCAAGACTTACCGTGCTAGATGGGCTGCCTCCTTGCTGGACGCTCGCTGACACATAGAGCGCACTTGCCGACATGTCAGGCACGGAAACTGGTGCAATTGGCGCCGTATTGCTGCCCAGCATTGCATCCGGCGAAACAGCTAGCGAGCCAAAATATATTGGCTGCAAAGCAGTGTTGCCGGCCGGCGACAAGTGCGCCGGCATCAGCGCAACTCGACCGGCTGCAGCCCAAGCCGTCCAGGCAGAGACTTCAGGATCTGCAGCGTTCCCGGCCGCTCCGAGCCGCCATCGCAAAGTCCGCAGATTGGCGTCAGCGGCAGATGCGGTCCACCGGCTGCGCAAGACAATTGCACGACACCCAGCAAAGACGCGCGCCGGGAACAGTGGTGAAGCGAGGATCTGCTCGGACGTTGTGCCGCCAGCCACGCCATCAGCCTGCGCCGTCAGATGCCACAGCACTTGCCCGCCAGCCGGGCGCCACACCGTGCCATTGCTCGCCCACCGCGTGCCGAATGAACCGCCCGCGCTGCCGGTGATGTTGCCCAGCACGGTGTACACGCGGCCTGGCGTCACTGTGTTGGCTGCGGGCAGATCGGCGAAGGTTGCCACTTCGTAGTCGGCCAGCGATTGCGCCCGCAGCAACGCCCACTGCGCCGCCGCGTTGGTCGCCGTGAGCATCGCCCGCCCGGCCTCGGTGGAGTCGGTGATGTCCGTAGAAGCGACAGGGCCTCCATCCCCCGACACCGGGGACCACACCGCCTCACCAGCCCGGCGAACCACCACCGCGCCGGCCGCCGTCATGTACAGCACACCGGCCGGCATGCTGGCCGGGCTGGCGTACTGGCCCGCCGTCAGCACCTGCAGCTCACCGGCCGGTGTCTCTCGGGCATCCTGGGCGGCCTGGCTGTAGTCGTCAGCCAGGCCCAGCGCGATCAGGCGCGCCTCTTCAGTGCTTCCCAGGTCAGCGCGCTGGCCCGGCGAGTAGGCGCCCCATTGCGTGCGGAAAACGATGGTCATGGCTTTGATCCCGTTGGCTTCTTGGTGCGCTTCGGCGCTGGCGCAGCAGCCGGCTCGACGACGGCCGCAGGCTCAGGCGGCGCCACAGGCGCGGCGGGCGGTTGAACGTAGGCCGCACAGCGCGCGGCTTCGACGAGATGGCGCGCCACCTCCTCGGAGCAGCGCAGGATGTCGCCCGGCGCAAAGTTGCCGATGGGCGCGAAACACCCGCTGGCCGTGAACTTGATGGTGGTCATGCTGATGAGCGGCAGGATTGAAGACGGGGCCCGCCTGAACGGCAGGCCCCGCAGATCACTGCCCGGTGGATCAGGCCGGGGTCAGGTCCCCGGCACGGATGGCCGCCGGAACCTCGGAGGCCAGCGCCAGGCGGCGCTCGGCGCGCAGGGTGATCAGGTTCTTCGTGAAGTTGTCCGAGTCGCTCTCGCTCATCTCCACCACCACGCCCTCGCGGTTGTAGATCGTGCCGGCCTCGCCGAACGCGCCCACCGCCACGTTGTCGGCCGTCATGCCGACCGAGGTGACCACGCGCCGCCCGAACAGCACGGGGCGGCCCATCGCGTCGTAGCTGAAGGCCACCATGTTGGCGGTGCCGGCGGTGAAGATGTCGATCTCGACCTGGGCCCAGTCGGCCGGGTTCAGCACGATGGCGTCGGGGTTGTAGCCGGCGGCCTCCAGATCGCCGATGACCTTGCGGATCAGCACCAGCTTCTTGAGCAGGCTGCCCAGCGCCGAGTCGGCGTAGCCGTGCGCGGTGAAGTTGCCGCTGTCCAGGAAACCGCTGATGTTGGGCGCGGTGCCGTCGCCGCTGACGAGCTGCGTCTCGACCTTGCGGTTCACGCCGTAGCGCATGCGCAGGTCCACGTAGGCGGCCAGGGCGGCGTTGTCGGCGGCCAGCTGGCGCGAGATCTTGATCCAGTGCGCCACGGTGCTGATCGGCATGTTCACCAGCGTCCAGGTGAGCGACGACTCGGGCTTGGCGGAACCTTCGGCGGTTTCCGCCGCGGCGTTGGTGAACACGTTCTCGCGCGTGAACTCCACCGCGTTGCTGGTGGTGGGCACCGAGCGGTACAGCTGCTCGATCGTCAGCGGCTGGAAGGCCCCCGGCACCACGCCCGGGCGGCGGTCGGGCGCCACGTTGGTGTCGCTGCCGACCAGCGTGTTCTTCACCTCGACGCGCATCTTGCCGGCCTGGCCGCCGACAAAGGCGCTGTACTTGTCGGACTTGACCAGCTGCTTGCCCCAGCTGCCATCATCGCCAGAGGCGGGCTCCTTGTGGATCAGGCCGCGCTGCTCCAGCTGCAGGATGCGGTCGGCCAGCGAGCGCTGCTCGGTGCCCAGGGTATCCAGCGCGGCCTTGGTGTCGAGGCCCACCTTGCCGAGCGACGCCAGCTCGCCATCGGCCTTGGCGGCCATGCTGCTCAGTCGGCCCTCGATGCCCTCGAGGCTTTTCATCAGTGCTTCCATGCTCATGCTCGTTCTCCAGAATTGAGAAGGCCGCCCGTTGGCGGCCTGATTGCTGCGGGTGGTGGTGGTGCGCGGTCAGGCCGCCTTGCCGGCAATGCGCTGTGCGATCGCCAGGGCCTGTCGGATCGCCAGGCCGTCGTCGTTGGCGGGCTCCCCCCGCAGCGACAGCGACTTGACGCGGGCCACCAGCGCGGCGGCGGCCCCTTTGCTGAGCCCGGCTGCATCCCGCAGCAGTTGCTCGATCTCGCGGATGCTGGCGCAGTCGTCCAGCGCCTCGATCAGTTCTGCCCCGCCCTTCACGCTGCCGGCGCTGACGCGAGCCGAGCTGTCAGCGGGGAAGACGACAGGCGACACCTCGACGAGGGCCGACCACTTGCGGATGATCCGACCGGTTTCGGTGGTGTCGTAGTCGCCCTGTTTGACGAACCCGCCGATGCTCAGGCCGTCGAGGGTGCCGTGCTTGAGCGCCGCGTGCACATCAGCGGCCAGGCCCAGGCCGGGCGTCAGCTCGCCTTTGACGTAGAGGCCGTGGTCGTCTTCCTTGGCGCTGGTCCACTTGCCGATCGGCATGCCCCAGTCGTGTTGGAAAAACATCTTCGGCAGGCCGTTGTTGCGGAGGCTGGACTCGAATGCGCCCTTGAGGATGGTGTCCCCGTAGGAATCGACGCCACCAAAGACCGAGGCGTAACCCTCGAACGTGCCGGCGCCATCGGCGGCCAGCTTCAGGCTCACATCACTGAGCGACAGGTGCTTGCGCAGCAGCATCGGTGGAAGCTCCAGAGGGTTTCACGGTGCCCATCAAGTCGATCGGCACCAGGTTGGCTTGGGCGGTCAGCAGCGCGGCGCCGGGACCGTCCACCGGCGGCAGGTTCTCGAGCTGCCGCACTTCGGCGCGGCGCATCCAGCCGTTCTGCACGCCGCTGGCGTAGAACGCGGCCCGCGTTTCGGGGTCGGCGCGCAGCAGCGCGTCGAAGTTGAACTCCACGGCGTAGCGCGCACGCTGCGCAGGCGTCAGCACACGCTTGGCGATGGCCTGCTCGATGTTGACCAGCAGCGGCCTCAGCACCAGCTTTTGCCACCCGCTCACGATCTCTTGCACGCCGCTGCCCCAGGTGGTCACGTTGCTGTGATGGGCCAGCACGGGCGGAACGTCAAACCAGCGGCAGATTTCTTCGACGCTGAACTGCCGGGTCTGCAGGATCTGCTGATCCTCTGGGCTGAGGCTGAGCTGCTGGTACTTCATGCCAGCCTCGAGCAAGTACAGCCGGCTCATGTTGCCCTCGGCCATCTCCTTGAAGCGTTCGCGCAGCGTGGCGCGCTGCTCAGGCTTCAAGACCGCATCCACGATCAGCGCGCCGGTGGGCTTGCCCCCACTGCTGAACAGCCTGGTGGCGGCGCTTTGCGCGCGCACGGCCTCGGTGGTGGTGCCGCGCATGTAGGCCAGTTTGTCCAAGCCCGTGGTGCCGTTGCCCAGGCCCTTGATGACCAGCACGTTTTGCTCGGCCAGCACCACGACATCGGCGCCGATGCGGTATTCGTACACCATGGCGCCGTCGTCCAGAACGTGCGGCGTCACCTGATCGGTGGGCATGGGCCACAGGCTCATGGCCTCGCCGTTGGCGTCACGGTCGATCCGGGCATAGCCTGCGCCGCGCAGATCGTGCTGCGAGATCATGGCCCGCCAGAATTCCATCGGCGTCATGCGCGCGTTGGGGCTGTCGTGCAGCAGCTGGTAGAGGCGCGAGGTGCGGGCCAGATCCTTTTGGCCGTTGGCCTTGCGCTCGTACACAAACAGCGGCAGGCTGGCGATGACCGAGGCACGGCGGTCGACGCACAGCCACACGGTGCTGATCTGCAGCGCGCCATCCACACCGATGGCCATGGCATCGTCGATCACCGACGCGCCAGGCGCCGTGACCTGCATGCCCGGCGCCTCGCCGGTGGCGCCGCCTAGACGCGACAGCCAGCCGCGGAAGGATGAGAGGAAGGCCATGCGTCAGGCGATGACCGGATTGGCCAAGAAGTCGGCCATGTCCGGGGGGGCTACGGCAGCCGCCCGGCTCAGCGCGATGCACGTCGCCACGATGCCGTCGATGCGGCCGTTGGGCCGGCTGCGGCGCTTGTCGGGGCGGAAGTTGTCGTTGCTGTCCATGAGCAATGCCGTGTTGTCTGCGCAGTAGCGCAGCACCGGGTTTCCGGCGTGGCGGATCTGCCGGCCGTAGACCAGCATTTCCAGCTTCTTGGCACCAGGGCCCACGCCTTGCGTGGTCTGCGGCACCTGCACCATCGGCGCGCCGTCGTCCAGCAAGTCGTTGCACAGCTGCTGGGCGTTGTACGGGTCGAAGCCGATCTCTTTCACGTCAAACTCACTGCGCGCCCAGCCGATGGCCTTGCGCACTGGCTCGTAGTCGGTCACGTTGCCGGGCGTGACGCGAATCCACCCGCCAGCCTCCCACCGACCGTAGGGGGCGCGGTCGTCGGCCTCCTGTTCCTGCACCTTGGCCCGCGGCGCCCAGAAGATCACCCACAAGTGCCACTGGCCGGCCGGGTCTTCCGGGTCATCCGGCGGGAACACCAGGGCCAGCGCGGTGAGGTCGCGCGTGCTGGCCAGGTCGAGCCCGCCGAAGCAGGGCCGGCCACGCAGCGCGGCCAGGTCGACGGGCTTGCTGCCCTCGTCCCACACACGCATGTCGAACCAGCCTTCACCCTGGCCGACCCAGACGTTGAGGTCTTTGGTCAGAAAGTTGGCGCGGGCGCTCGGCAGGTGCGCGGCTTTGCGGGCCTGCGCCTGCATGTAGGCCAGCTGTTTGCTGCTGCCCAGGCCGGGGTTTGCCTTGGCCCAGGTGGCGGGGTGATACGGATCGTCGTCGGCGTCGACGGTGTAGCAGTAGCCGAAGAAGTCATCATCCTGGATCTCGCCGCGCAAGATCCGGGTCAGGTAGGTCAGCAGCTCGGTGCAGATGCCGTCGAGCACGTAGCCCGCGGTGCTGATTGCGCTCAGCAGCGGCTGCCGGCGTGCGCCGAGGGCCGACTCCATCACGTCCCACAGGCCGCGCGTTTTCTGGGCGTGCAGCTCGTCGAACAAGATCGCGGACGGGTTCAAGCCGTCCATGGCGTCATCGTTGGCCGGCAGCGGCCGGAACAGCGATGTGCCGTCGAGCGTCAACCGCTCTTGGTTTAGGCCGTCGTGCACTTTCACGACGCGCCGGATGCCGG
>JACCDR010283795.1_pt1 | contig 16993 bp, 20 predicted proteins | sample 7446431 | NCBI WGS metagenome assembly JACCDR01 (sample SAMN15323443, study PRJNA562643) | freshwater metagenome | isolation source: river surface water | place: USA:Blue River Watershed | collected 2017-08-17 | reverse complement strand
GCCATCTCGGCATCCCGCCGCCGGGCCTCCCGACGCTCCCGCTCCGCACGCGCGACCTGGTCAGTAGTAGTCGCCATCGGCGTTGATCCTGCCCGGCCGGATCGGGCCGTCCGGACCGACGGGCCACGACGGATCGTGCCGTGGCGCGGTCTGGCCGCTCAGGCTGCGTCGGGTGTCGCCATCGGCGTTGATCAGCGCGTCGGGGTTGGCGGGTTTCTGGACGACGGGGGCCGGCTTGTCGAACCCCAGGATCTGCTTCAGGCTGCGCATCATCACCTCACCGAAGCCGGAGCGGCTTCGCTCAGGGTGTAGCGTCCACCGACTTCGGCCGCGGGCAGGGTGCCGCGAGGCCCCGGGTCGTGTCCCGCCGGCCGTCCACCGGCCAGACGTAGGTGTGGTTCCCCGGGTGCCGGACCGCCCGAAACGGCCCCTCAGCAAGCGCCCGCTCTACCCAGGCCGCAGGGTCTTCTCCGGCCCGGCGCGGTGGAGCTCCGGCGGCCACGAAGTGCAGGGCGGCGTTGGCGGCGTTGCGCTCGTCGTTGCGGATCTTCGACAGCGACCGGTCGTTCACCACCCGGCCTTCACGGTCCAGCCAGATCTTCCGCGAGCCCGCTCGGCCGACGTACCGGCCGTTGTGCGCCTGGTAGATCGTCCCGACGTGGCCGGGCAGCACCACCGAGCCGTCGACGGCTGTCCTCCGCATGGGGTCCGAGTACGCGAGCACCGCCCGCACCTCCCGGAGCGTGTCCCGCAGCTCGGCGAACGCGCGCCGGAGGAACCATGTCTCCCCGTTCGCCTCCACGTCGTCGCGGAGCACGAACCGGCCCAACTCGATCCCCTCCTCCGGCGAGGTTCCAAGCCACCGGCCGATCGCCTTCGGCTGCACGCCGACCGAGAACACCGCGACGCCGACCAACTCCGGCGCCCAGAACGCCCCACGCGAGCGGAACAGACCCACCGACAGCCGCGCGGCGGGGAAGCTCCGCGAGTAGTGGTGCGACTCCACGAACGACTTCGCCGACGCACGGTCGACCACCTCGACGCCGTATCGCCGGGTGTCGATGGGCTCGCCGGCAGGCCGGTAGCTCTCCCGGTGCTCTCGCCACCGCTGGTTGCCGAGGTCGCTCACCCTTCCCCCTCGGCCTTCGCCGCCGCCGCGCGCGACTTCCGCGCGTCCCGCCGCACCTCCTTCTCCCAGGCGTCCATCGGGTCGGCCTTGCCGCGCCAGCCGTGGACCGACGTGGCGATCACGTAGGCCATCACCGGCCGGCCGTGCTTGTCGACCCGCGGCCCCGGGAGGCGAGCTCTCCGGTTGTGGGCGCCCGCCGACCGGTCCGCGTACCCGCCGGTGAACCCGGCCTCCCGTGCGACCGCGAGACAGAACGCTTCGGCCTCGCGCTGAGCGGCGATCACCTGCGGATCGCGGCGGAACGCTTCGGGGTCCAGCCGCGCGTGACGGAGCGTGAACAGCACCTGGATCCCGCTGTCGGACGTCCGCACCGCCAGGTAGTGCCCGCTCAGCCACGGCCGGGACTTCGCGTAGGCCTCGAGCTTGTGGGCGACGCGCTGGAACGGGACGGGAGAGATCGGACCTTCCATCCCGTCGAGGTCGATCAGCAGGTGCGTCGCGATCGTCGACTTCCAGCGGACCGGCCGGTACCGCGTCCGCTCGCCGACCCTGCCTTCTGCCAACGGCAGCGTCTTGAGAGGCCGGCTCACGGTCGCCTGGAGCCGGTCGATGGACACGAACTCATCCCACAGGCCGCCCGGCCGCTTCGTCTCGCCGCCCTCGGAGTACGCCAACAACTCAGCCATCGCGGCCGGCCCGGTCCGGCGTTCGTCGCGGCTCAGCATGTAGTCGAAGAGGGAGCGGTCGGAGTCCACCTCGCGTTCGCGCTTCACACAGCCGGCGTACTCGTTGGGCAGATCGCCGCGCGTCCGAGCCGAGGGCTGAGAGAGGACGTGGTAGGCCGGCCTGAACCCGAAGCACCACGTCCGAGTGAAGACCTGCGGAGGTTCTCCGGCCTTCGCGCCCCGCTTGGGCATCGCCATGCCGTAGGCCCGCACCGTCGCCGGGTCGATGTCCTCCCAGCCTGAGAAGGCCGTCGCGCCGTTGTCTCTCAGCAGGTTGAGGATGTCGGGAGACGGTCGGACGGGATCGCCGGCAGCGCACACCAACGCTGGATCCAGGGCTGTGCACGGTGGATCGTATTTGTCGGCGTCTCCTGAGGATCGCACCGGGCGGATAAGAAACCCTACCGGCGGCTCGCTCGGACCGCTCTCCGGTGCAGCGGCGTCGACGGTCGCGTCGGTACGGTCGGCGCGCTCGTTCTCGTCCAGAACCGCGGCCAGCGCCCTAGCGAATCGTCCGCCCCTACCGCGCACCGGCCGGCTCTTGCGTGTCGGTGTCGTCGTCGTGGTCGTCGTCGCGGGATCGCTCACCTCGCCGGGGAGCGGCTCCGCGTGCACGGGAGCGGCGCCGTAGACCGCGATCCGGACCGTGTTCCCGTCGCGCTGGACGACGCGGCCGACGATGGCCGAGCAGGCGAAGCACCAGCACCCGCCGTCCCGGTTGATCTGCATGGACGGGTTCCGGTCGTCGTGGGCGACGCACCGCGCGAACAGGGCGCGTCCCTTGGGCTTCGCTTCGACCTCCACCTCGCGGTCGAAGCTCCGGCCGGGCCGGTCCACGATGTTCCCGACGCGGTGGACGATGCGGGCGACGACGCTGGCGGCCACGCGGCGCTGACGGTCGGAGACCACGCGGATCGTGCCGTACTGCTTCTCGTGCTCCACCTCGCGGAGCTTGACGCCAAGGCCGCGCGCCGTCTTGAGGGTCAGCTTGTCGACCGACAGGTGGCGGATCACCGCGTCCACCGCCGACTCGCACACCCGCTCGGAGGCGGCGAACCCGTAGTACCGGTGGGACCGCTCGATCGCCGACCGGCCGTCCCGCGTGGGCGCTCCCTTCCCGGCGAGGTCCAGCAGGAAGCGCGCGGCCACCTGGACGACGTCCGGCTCTTGCCACGCGGCGAACAGCTCGGAGATCAGCGCCTCCACCCGCCGCCCGACGTCGCCCGACGGGATGGGGCAGGCCGGCCGGCGAAGCCGCTCACGCTCGGCCCGGGCTTCCGCGCGCAGCTCTCGGACGCGAGGGCGGACGTCCACGCGCATCTTCGGGCGCGGAGTGTTCGGGTCGTAATCGGGATCTTTTCCGATCGCGATCGCGTGACGTTGCCGCGAACCGTTCGGCGTGATTACGGAGGGGCGAGAGAACATCGCGTTGAGCCCGCAGTAGCAAAGGGTTCCGCTGATTCCCTGAGAGCGGGTGCAACCGGTCTCGGGGTCTCTCTACGTCTACTCCCGGCCGTCCGGCGCGGTCAAGGGACGGCTGCGATCTCGCCTCCACGGTCAAACCTGGGCCGTGCAGAGTGGATCGGATTTAGTACGGATCCAAGGGGATCGCACCGGGCGGATAAGAAACCCTACCGGCGCTCGCGACGACCGCTCTCTCGGGACGTGCTCGCGACGGTCGGCGGTGCTCGCGACGGTCGGCGGACGGCACGGGAGCGGTGCGGTGCGGTCGGTTCGTGTCGTCGGTGTCGGTGCTGTCGGTCGCCGTCCGTGTCGGTGTCGGCCGCTACCGTCCAGCGCGCTCGCTCTGCGCCTCTCTGGCGGCCGTTCTCGCGTCGGACGTGTCAGCGGAGGTCCGTGCGCGTCGAGCGGCTACAGCGGCCGTCAGGAGGTGCGCCGTGGGTCACCTGGAAGGGCAAGAGCGTCTCGACCGTCAGCAGGTCGAGCGGGTCACGTCGGGTCGGCTCGCCCGGCTTCGGGGTCAGCCGCCGGCACGGATCGATCTCCGTGGTCGCGCTCGTTCGTCGGACGGGCAGGCGGTGGCCGTCTACTCGAACGGGGAGATCCGGATTTGCCGGCCTGGGCTGATCGCTCCCGACGTGGTCCACGCGGCCGACGTCGGCGACGCGGTGGCGCTGCTGCTGCGCGCTCCGAGCCTGACGGCGGCCGAGGTCTACGCGGAGGCCTGCGCGCTGATCTCGCCGGCGGGAGGGGCTACGGGGCCGGTGGAGGTGCCGCGTGAATAACTACCTGCGCCTGCTGACCCGAGCGACGTTTCCCGACCTGAAGGTCATGGCTGCGATCTGGCTCGCTGCCGTCCTCGCGCTTGTCTGGGGCCAGAGCGGGCCGGACGTTATCGCGATCCCTGAGTCCACTCCGCAGGTCACCAGCGACGAGCGGCCGGCCGTAGACGTCACGCGGAACCTCGCCGGAGAGGGCTGCGTCTACGCGGTCACCATCGACGGCGACGTCTACCAGGCCGACGGCCCGTGCCCGGTGAACCGGTGAGGCCGCGGGTCTACGTCGCCGGCTCGGCCGCAACGCCGGAGTCCACCGCGCTCGCCCGCGAGGTCATCGCCCTGTGTCGGATGGCCGGCTGGCCGGTGACGTTCGACTGGACGGAGACGGAGGCGAAGCAGCGGTGGACCACCGAGCGCGGCGCCCTCGGCATGGACGAGCTGCGGGCCGTCGAGCGCGCCGACCTCGTGATCGTCCTGCCGGGACGGCTCGGGACGGCCTTCGAGATGGGCGTGGCGATCGCTCACCGGAAGCCGGTCTACCTGTTCGCCCTGGAGGACATGACGCCGACGGCCGACGCCTGGGACGCGCTCCCGTTCGCCCACCTGCCCTACGTCCACCGCTTCCCCCTCCGGCGTGGTCCCGGCTTCGACCCGGTGAGCATCATCGAGGCCGTCGACACGGAGCATCGGAAGCGGCTGGCCGAGGCCGCCGAGCGAGCCGGTAGGTTCGTGCAGGACGTGACGCCGGTGCGGGTGGATGTCATGCCCGACGGCACCTTCAACGTGACGTGGCGAGAAGCGGTGAAGGAAACGGCCGAACAGACCTTGAAGGCGCTTCGCTGGCGATACGAACCCGGCGGAAAGTCCTGAGAGTTTCCGCCGCACCCGGAAGAAAGATCCAGAATCGTAACGGGTAGACGTGACAGCGTAACGGGGCGCGGTTACTGCGTGGGTGTCCGGCGAACACGCTGGGCGCCTGGAGGCCCGATGTTCACGACCGACGAAAGCCAGATCCGCGACGCGCTCACCGTCATCTACGGCGCGTCCCGTGAGCTCGGCCGGCTCAAGTCGAAGATGCGCGACCAGGCGCCCCTCTTCGCCGCCGCGCGCGCGGATGCCACGGGACCGGAACTCATCCTCCGGCTCCTCACCATCCCGGCGCACGGACCGCGCGTTCAAGAGCTTCGCCGCGCCCGCAGCGCCGCCCGGTCCATCCTCGGCGAGCGGCTCGCCCGGGTATAGATTCCTGACCGATTATCAATCGGTTAGAATCAGCGATATTCAAGATGTCTCACCGGTCCGGCGCTCACGCTGGGCCACAGGAGTACCACATGGCCCGTCCCGTCCCCGCCTCCATCCTCGCTATCCTTGGTCAGCGCCGCATCGAAGACATCGTGGCCGCGATGGCCGGGATCCATGACATCGGATTGGCGCGGGAGATCCTCAAGGCGGAGGCCGCCGGCGCCGGCCGGCCCGCGGTGATCGGCGTGATCAACTGCCGGCTGGACGAGATCACCGAGGCCGGAGACGCGCAACAGGCGCTCCCGATCGGGAAGTCGCCGGACGAGTGGGAGGCGTTCGCCGCCTCGTGCATGGAAGAGCGCGACGTCGCCCGCGCCGATCTCGCCACCGCTCAGGCCGAGGCGACCAAGGCCGGCAACGAGGCGAAGCGCGCACGGAAGGCAGAGAAGACGGCCACCGAGAAGGCCGAGGCCGCCGACCGTGAGATCGCCGAACTGCGGGCGAAGCTGGAGGCCGTCACCTCCGAACTTGAGGTCACCCGCGCCGAGTTGTCGTCGGCCTCCCTGCGCGTCGGCGAGCTCGCGGCCGACCTCGCGGCGGCCGTCTGCCGCGCGCCCGACACCTCCCCCGGCGAGGTCACCGCCTGGGAAGACACCGCCACCGGCCGCCGACTCGTGCACCGCGTCACCCGCGTCGTCGTCGAGGAGGTCGTGGAGGCCGAGATCGTCACCGACGGCAACGGCTACACCTGGAAGGCGGACGGCGAAGAAGGCCGGGCCTCTACGCTCCGCAAGGCGGAGGCGTTCGTGAACCTCGCCCTGGCCGGTCCCGACGAAGATCCCGAGCAAGGCTGAGCGCGTCGAGCCGCTACACCACGCCGGGGAGGTGCCCGTGGGCACGCATGTTGTGACCGGTGGCGACGGATTCCTGGGTCGCCACCTTGTTCGCGCGCTGGAGGCCGAGGGGCACAGCGTGATCTCTTTCGACCAGAAGGCCGACGCTCAGGTCAGCGTCGACGCCAACGACGGCGAGGCGCTCCAGGTCGTCCTCAACGCGTTCCGGCCCGACGCGATCTGGCTGTTCGCCTGCCCTGCGTCGCCGAACGAGTACGCCGCGAAGCCTGAGACGGCGCTCGCGACCATCGACGGCACCCGGTACGCGCTGGAGTGGGCGCGCGGGCAGGCCCACAAGCCGCGCGTGATCCTCGCGTCGTCGTCGGAGGTCTACGGCGACCCGCAGGTCATCCCGACGCGGGAGACGGAGCGCGGGCACGTCGAAAGCTACTGTCTCCGCGCCTGTTACGACGAGGCGAAGCGGGCGTCCGAAGCCTGGGCGTGGATCGCCGCTCACCGCTGGGGCGTCGACGTCCGGGTGGCGCGCATCCACAACACCTACGGCCCCGGCCAGCGGGGTGACGGCCGGGTGATCCCGACCTTCGTCCGGCAGGCGTTGCGCGGCGAGCCGATGACGGTCCGCGCCCCGGGGACGCAGTGTCGGTCGTTCTGCTACGTCGACGACCTGATCGACGGGCTGATCAAACTGTCGAAGGTCAACCCGGGCGACCTGGACCACAAGGGCCGCAACGTCCACGCGCTCCCGGTCAACCTCGGCAACGACCGGAACGTGCTCAGCGTCGAGGACCTCGCCGTCAAGGTCGGTGTCGTCGTCCGTTCCATCTTCGGGATCGACCAGAAGGATCCCGTCGTCGTTCCCGAGCCCATCGGCCACGACCCGCAAGATCGTCTCCCGGACCTCGCCCGCGCACGCTCCCTTCTCCAGTGGGACACCGTCGTCCCGATCCACGCCGGCCTCTTCGAGACGATCCGAGACGTCGTCCTCACCGAACCCGAGTTCGCCCACCTCCGCGGCCAGATTGGAGCCGACCATGCGTAAGATCACCGTCGCCGACGTCACCCCTGGAGGCGCGATCCGCGTCACCCGCGATGACGTGGCCGCTGCCAACGTCGTCGACAAGCTCACCCAGCGCGACCGGGACGCGCTCTCCCGCGCCCTGGACCGCGACAACCACGCGGCAAGGCTGATCCAGCTCGCGGCCACCGCGCAGATTAACCAGTCGGCCGCGCGTCGGCGGGCGCTGGAACGTCGGCGCCTCGTGTCGGATGAGCTGGTCGCCGAAGGGCACACCCGCCTCGAGGCAGACGCGATGGCGATCGATCTCGAGCCAGAGCCCACCGACGCGCCCCGGGAGATCGTCGAGCTGCTCGTCTACCAGACGCGGATCATCCTGGCCGGCGACATCGGACCCAAGGCGGCCGAACTGGCGGCCGGCTGGATCGCGGCCCGGGCACTCGGTCACACGGTCGCCTGGATCCGACCGGACGGCTCCCGGTACAGTGTCGGGACCGGCCTCGGCCGCGACACCCGCAACCTGCGCGGCGGGTTCGCCTCCGTCGAGGAGTGCGCGGAGAAGATCGTGAAGCACGTCGCCAGCCAGGCCGAGGGGCCGCACGTCGTGCAGTTGGCGATCCTGCCCAGCGTGTCGACGAGCCACGACCTGGTCACCACCGACTTCGACACGGCCGGCACCGACACCGAACCCCTGCGCCTGCTGCTGCACGGCTGGCGGTGGGTGCTCGTCGAGCCGGCCGACGGTGAAGCGATGGACCTGGCTCCGTGGACGCTGATGGTGGACCGCATCGACGGGATCAAGCCATGGACGGTGCTCCGGTGGATCCGCGACCGGAAGGCCGCGCGAGAGCCGAAGGTCGTCAGCGGTCTGCGCGAAGGCTTCGCCGACATCCTTGAAGCGGAGCAGCGCGGAGGCAAGGTCATCGAGCGGACCCACAACGTGGACATCGCGACGCGCGACGACGCGCTCACGTTCGTGCGGGCTCAGCGGTCGGCCTGACCTCTCCGGCGAGGTGGCTGCAATCAAGAGCCCATCAAATGCCCATCAAAACCGGGCCGGCGGTATATCCGGCATGGAGAGAACCATGAGCCGATTCCGATGGACGCTCCACAACATGGTCGCGCATCCGCTGAGCGAGGTGCTTTGGCAGCTCGGCTTTGTGGACTGGTCGCGCTGGGTGCACGACGCGACGGTGCCTGCCGACGAATGACCTCTCCGGCGAGGTGATCCACCGCGGATCATCTCGCCTCAGAAAAGATAACGCGATGACGTGACAGCGTAACGGCGTGCGGTTACTGCGTCTGTGTCCGGCGACGACGCCGGGCAAGCGAGGCGACCATCCACACCCCCGACCCGCGAGCGCTGATCGTCGAGATCCGACCGTTGGCCGATCTCAGCGGGTGGGCTCCGGTCGGCCGACGCATCGAGGCCCTGACCACCGCCCTGGCCGGCGGTGAAGGCGTTCACTCTGCCGACGTGGCCCGGCTTCGCCGCTGGGCTCGCAGGTGGCGCACCCTGCACGCCGACCTTCGCGCGTTCTACGCGGAGACGGCTGAATCTGACAGCACGGCCGGCTTCGTGCTGGCCCTCTGGCTCGACAACGAGCCGCGCCCGGACGGCGCGACGCTCGGACGTGTCCATCGCCTCTACCGCGAGCGGCGCGGTCAGAGTGCGCCGTTCGACCTCTATCCGCGTGACTGGAGAGCATGATGGCCCGCCTCGCCCAACACCCCGACGCCTACGTCACCTTCACGCCGACGGCGACGACGTCTCCCAACACGCGGCCGCCCATCGAGGACCTGGACGGCGAGACCCGCAAGAAGATCAGCGGGGAAGCCTGGGCGTTCATCATGGCCCACATGAAGCGGATCAACGGGATCGCAAAGCGGGTGTGCGCGGTCGTCCCCGGCGACCAGCGCGAGGAGGCGATCGAGCACGTCAAGATCGCCCTGGTCGAGCAGTGGCCCCGCCTGCGCGCGCTGATCGTCAAGGCGAACTCGCCAGAGCGGATGGAGACCACGGTGATCACGATGACGGCCTACGCGGTCGCGAGGTCCTGGGATCGCCGTCGGCGGTTCGGCGCGGCGCACGTCCAGGGTGACGTGAGCATCGACGCGCCGACGTTCGACGAGGGCGCCGGCTCGCTCCACGATCGCCTCGCCTCCGACTCGATCGCCGAGACGATCACCGGCTCGATGCTCAGCAACGCCGACAAGGCGCTGGTGTTCGAGCTGATGGCCGACTGCTCGCGGGACGAGCGGGCGGCGATCCGGGCTTACCTCGCCGGGGAGGAAAGCCGGCCGGTGACGTCGGCGCTCCGCAAGATCGGGAACCGCGTCCGCGAGGAATGGGGCGCTTGCTACGCCGCCTGAGCCTTCGCCGCGCGAGCGGCTACCACCACCACACGCATTCTGGAGACCACCGTGATCGACATCCTCGCCAACATCATCCCCGCGCTCATCGACGCCGCGGCCGCCCAGCCGGGGATCAAGTTTGATTCCAACGTCGCGGCCTGGGTCGGTGTCCACAAGGTGCGGGTCTCCGAGTGGCGGAAGGGCGCGAGCTCGCCGGACGTGGTCAGCTTCTGCCGGCTCCTCGCACTGGCCGGCAAGGAACTGCGGATCGACACTGACGGGCAGGTGGAGATCCGGGAGATCGGGTGTCGCGCCCCCAAGGCCGGCGAGCCCTGGACGAAGGCGAACGGCCGGCTCACGACCGGAGAGCACGACTGGATCGGGTCGGCCGCCAACTTCGTCAGCGCGTCGCGCGCGATGCACGAGACCGGCACCCTCGTCTTCACCACCAACGGGATCGTGGTCGTCTGACCTTTCGCACCTTCCGGCCGGCCTTCCGCGGGTCGGCCACCTCAGAGCCTCGGCAGACGCCGGGGCTCTCTCCGTTCAGGGCAGGGAGACGGCGCCGACGAGGTACGGGTGCCACACCCTGAGGGTCATCCGCGTCGCGCCGCGGGCGTAGACCTTGCGCTCAATGGTCGCGCGAGCCGGCCGCTCGTCGGTCATGCCGAGATCGCGGTCGATGTAGTCGATGTTCTGGCCGAGCCTGAACTGGATCGCGGCGGCCGGCGCCACGAGCAGATCGACGACGTAGGACGGCCAGGACCGGTGAGCGGCCAACCACTCGATCGCGTAGGTCGCCATCACCGCGTCGAAGGTCAGGTGCGCGTCGACCGTCGGGTAGGGGCGCGGTCCCTTCATCGTCGAGCGGAGGTAGGCCAGCACGTCCGACGTGGACGGGTCGCGGCGGTAGACCTGCTCCCACCGGCCGAGCATCCGATCTTCCGACCAGCGGATCTCGAACTCGTCGTAGCATTTGTCCTTGCTCTCCTCGGTCATCAGCGACGTCCGCTCGATCACCGGCCACTCGTGGACGACCAGCCGGCCGCTCACGGGCGTGCGCCAGTCCATGACCACTGGCCCGAAGCCGGCCCCGTCGAAGCACCAGTGGAGAGACGGTATGTCGAGGGACAACGAGCCCTCCAACCACTGCACCACCCGAGGCGCGTTCTCGCCGGAAGCGTCGAACAGGACGCGTGGGGTCATCCTCGGAAGCGTCGTCTCCGCCTGCGCCCACAGGACGGGATCCATCAGGTCGCGACCTCGCGATCCCATCCGCACCAGCCGTTCGGCCACCGCGATCGCCCCGGCCATCGAGCCGGTGTCCAGCTGCACGTCGACGTGCAGGCGCTCGTCGCCGGTGAAGGGACCGACCGACGAGGAGAGGTCGGCCGTCAGGCAGAGAAGACCCGATCCGTCTCGCTCGCGGGAGAACGACCACGGCGCGTAGGCGTTGCCGGCCGGGTAGCCGAGCCCGAATCCGTCGGCGTAGAACCGCGAGTAGGCACCCGCGGTGATCTCCTCGAACTCCGAGCGCGGGTCGGCGCACACCAGCAGCGTCCCAGCTCCGCCGGCCGTGGTGTCGACGAAGAGCCCTTCGACGCGCGGGTAGCCGTTGATCACGACGGGCACGCGGCGGCCGATCGCATCCTCCCGCGCGTTCGGCCATCTGGTCGTGTCGACGACGGCGTCGGGGAGCACGACGAACTCGGTCATCCGAGGATCGCTGATCACCAGCTGCATCGCCTCGCCGTCCGCCCCGAAGCCGGACGCCACGACGTCACCGCGCATGAGGACGAGCCGAAGATCATTGTCCATCCCGTCGACCTGCCATGACACCTCGGCGACGCCGGCCAGCGTGTGACCTCGCCGGAGGAGAGCCCAGCCGTCCAGCAGGTTGCTCGGGATCGAGATGGTGATCGACCTGGAGGCCGCCGCCGGCTCGCCCAGGCGCACGCCGGCCTCCAGGGTCGGCTCTTCGCCGAGCAGGCCGGGTTCGTAGTCGACCTGGTCGCCGGTGATGCCGGAGATCGTGCGCACGGGCGACGAAGCCACGCGGATCGTGACGTCGCCCATGACGATCTCGACGCAGACGCGGACGTCGGAGAGCTTGACGTCGGCGGTCGCGTAGTCGACCCACCACTGCGTCACCCGCTGTCGGGGGCCGTCGGCCCACCGGCGCCATCGTTCCATCGCGACTTCGGCAGAGCCCACGCTCACCTCCTCCGGCGAGGTAGCCCGCCGGCCCCGCCATCCCCACGGCTACCGCGAGAAAAGTAACCGCATGACGTGACAGCGTAACGGCGACACGTTACAGCACTGACGTCCGGCGATGACGCTGGGCGACTGGAGAGAAGATGACCAACACGCTGGTGCGCGAAGCCTTCGAGACCGACTACAACGGCGAGTTCGGCGTTCGCGTGGAAGATTCGGTGCTGCTTGTCGACCCGGGCGCGGAAGCCTTCGGCCTCGCTTCGTGGCTGTTCGACGTGGAGGCCACCGACGACGCGCAGGTGTTCACCATCGTGGTTCGCCGTCAGGCCGTGATGGCCGCCCTCAACATCGAGCAGGTCGAAGACGGCTGCACCCAGGAGTGGATCCAGTCGACGATCCGCGGCGCCGAGGGCTTCGGCCTGGAGGCCGGCATCCCGTCCGATGTGGTCGCGAAGGCCATCTACGAAGAGACGCAGAGCATCCGCCGTCTCGACGCTGAGGAAGCCGCCAAAGCCTGACGGCCTCCCCTGTGACCTCGCCGAGGAGGCTCAGACCTCTTCGGTCACGATCAGCGCGGTGTCGCCGACCGGCCGCCACTTCGACGCGGTGTCGAGCAGGTAGCCGACGTGCGCGTTGTCGCTGGTCGACCGGATGGTGCCGTACACCAGGTCCCTCGGGTCCTGCGTGCCGACGGCGAGGATCACCGGGTGCACGTCGAAGTCCTGGTGCTCGCGGATCAGGTTCCGCAGCTGCGTCCGGAGTTGGTCGGTGGTGTCGCCGCGCAACGACAGGCTGTAGGTGCGGGCGGCCGGCCCTTCCTTGCGGGTCCAGGAAGTACCGGAGCGCGTCGCGATTCGGGTGTTGTTCGGGACCTGCAGATCGCCCTTCGTCCAGTCGGGGGCCTGACCGAGCGGCACCCACTGGCCGGGGACGATGGCGCCGATCGCCAGCCGCATCGCGTCGGGCATCGACCCTTCGATCTCCTGCTGGGCGTAGATCGACAGGTACCGGTACCGGTAGTCGGTGTCCGACCTCCACACCGCCGTCGACCCGTACAGCGAGTAGGCGGCGGCCGTCGCCGCGCCGGTCGGGGCCGCGTTGACGCCGTCCGGGTACAGCTGGACCCAGCCATCCTCGTCGGGTCCACTCTGGATCTGGTACCGGTTCAGGCTGGACAGCTGGATGTACTTCCCGGCGTACTCGCCCCACCGCGGGGTCGGTCCGGCCGGCGCGTTCAGCTTCACCATCCAGCCGGAGTAGGCCGCGATGGTCGAAGACGCGAACACCGCCGACGCGATCCCCGTCAGCACGGCCGACGTCGACACCGACGTGTGCAGCCCGATCAGCCAGGTCGGGGCGTTTCCGACGACGCCGACGGCGTTCACCTGCCATCGGTGGCCGACACCGTCCGGGTCGGCGTCCAGGTAGACCATCTGCTCTTCGACGTTCGTCGGCGCCCGCAGCGTCATCCTCGGGGACGGCGACGACAGGGCCGGAACACCGGACGTCGCCTGCACATGGCCGGCGTAGGTGTCCCCGCCGATCCCGCCGCTTCCGGCCCACCGGAGCATCATCCCCCGGTAGATGTGGTGGGCTCCGTCGCCCATCGGCGCGCCGCGGAGGTCGGTCGGGTAGGTCAGCCGGTAGCCGTCCTGGCTCAGCGACGACCGCCGCGACACCCACGCGCCGTAGATCTCCGCGGCGGCCGTGCCGGACGCGCCCCCGAAGATCCCGAACTGCATGGACTGGATCGTGCGCCCCGACGAGCCGTGCATCAGCGTGAACAGCGCGCTCTCCGACCACGCGACCGACAAGGCCGCCGACCTCGCTCGGAACACCAGCCGGCCGCTGGGCTCTGGCCGGTAGTTGTAGTCCGTGCAGAGGACGAGGCGAAACTCAGTGTCCTGCGCCGAGAACGACGTCGGCCCCTGGAGGGTCGTGATCGCCGCTCCGAGCGTGTGGTCGTAGACCACCACCGACGTCGCGCCGATCCTCAAGGAGACGTCGACCTCTTTCACGTTGGTCGACACGTCCTTGGTGCGGATCCGCATCCCGAGGTTGCTCGACGTGGTGGGATCGCCTCGCCAGTTGGTGCCCTTCACGGCCATCACGAAGACGTGGCCGAGCTTGGCGCCCCAGGCGTCGGCCGCGACCGGCCCGCTCGTGTCAGCCCACTCCCAGTACTGGTAGTCGGTGCCCGTGACCGAGACGGTCATCCCGGACGGCGTGGTGGTCACCGTCGGGCTGCCGGAGCTCGCCGACGTCCACGGCGACAGGCCGTCCGCCGTTGGGCTCCCGAAGGCCGGCCACCAGCCACCGTAGGCGGCGCGCTCCGTCTCGTTGCCGACCGGGGAGATCGCGATCGTCTCGTCCTGCGACCGGGCGAGCGGCCTCGAGCTCCACCCGCCGGACCGCAGCGCGAGCGCCACGCCGCCGGTGTACGGGTTGCGGCTGCTGGTCGTCGTCGGGTTCAATGGGCACCCGAGCAGCCACATCTCACCGGCCGCCCACACCGCCTGGAAGTGGCCCGGCATCGTCGCCATCGCCCCGCGCATCGGGTGGACGTCGTCGAGCGAGCGCCACCAACCGGACTCGCCGAACATGCCGATGTCGAACTCGTAGCAGAGGATCCCGTTCCTCGCGCCCGACTCGGCGGCGACGAACAGCCACACTTTCCGCTCGCTCCGGGCGAACGCGAGGCCCTTCACCGTCGGCGCCGCGCCCCAGCCGTTGCCGGTGACGGCGATCGTCTCCAGGGTCGTCCAGTCGCCGTCGGCCGTCGCGTAGCTGAGGCGGATCGCCGTCCGGTCGGAGGTCGTGATCGACGCGAGCAGGAAGGTCGACTGCGGGTCGCTGAGGCCGACCATCGCGAGCGGGTAGGTGCCGACGGCCGGCGTCGAGCTGTGCCACGAAGCGATGTCTCCCGGCGGGCCGGCGATGGCCCACGACGCCCCGCGGTCGGACGACACCAAGGTGAAGGTCGGGATCGAGGTCGGGTAGGCATTGCCGCCGGCGTTGGTCACGATCACTCGGACGTACTCGCCCGAGCTCGCCGCGAGCATCTGGCCGCCGATGCTGTTCGTCGTGTCCCAGTTTCCCGTCTCGCCGGTCTGCTGGGACAGCCGCGGCCCGTACAGGGTCCAGGTGACGCCACCGTCCTCAGAGCGGAAGGCGCAGACGTCCTTCTGGGTGACGTCGGCGCCGAGCCCATCGTCGGCCGTCAAGCTCTGGTAAGCGAACGCGAGGAGCGCACCGCCCGGCGTCTCGCACATCGCCAGCGCCATCTCCATGACGGCGCCATCGTTGTACAGGACGACGTTCGTGTTGATGATGTTCACCGTCGTCGACGTCCAGGCCGTCGTCGGCGCGTCGTCCAGGGAGCGGTACAGGAACGTCAGCGTGTTCGAGGCCGTCACCGAGCCGGCGATCACGCGGTTGAAGGCCGACGAGAAGGTGGCTCCGATGTTCTTGTTCGCACCCAGCCCGGTCAACCCGTAGGACGACACGAAGTCGGGGATCTGATCCTGGGCGAACGACAGCGATTCAGAGATCGCGGGATGGCTCCAAACGTAGCCGGCCTGCCCATCCCAGGTTCCGCCGCGCACGACCTCGTAGCCGAAGTCCTCGATCGTGAGCAGGTCAGAGCCGATTCGGCCGGATTGGAGCGGCACGAGCCGGCCGCCGTTCGTATCCGCCGGAGCGGCATCGCCCGGGTACTGGCCGGACTCGTACAGGACGCTCGCGACGTTGGCCGCACCGACGTAATTCCGATCCCGGACGAGCAAGTAACAAACTGGACCAGACGACTGGTCGTCGACGGGATCCGCCATGAACACCTCCTCCGGCGAGGTAGCCCGTACGTTGCCGGCCGTCCGACCGTGGGCCTGGACCTCGCCGGGAGGGGCTACAGCGGCGACCGTGGAGGAACGGCCGATGACCGACAGCGTTGTGACATTCACCAGTGCCGACGGGCAGGCGGTACGCCTGAGCGTCTCCGATCTTCAGTTCGCCTTGTCGTTCCGAGGCGAGCCGGCTTCGACCGAAGGAACGAACATCATTGAGCGGGTGCTGGAACAGGCGCTGTCGTGGTCGTCGTCCGTCGAGTGGAGCGTGCCGCCGGCCCCACCGATCCACATCGACGACGGGGCTCCGCGCAACCGACACGAGCGCCGACGCATGGCGAAGACGGGTCGGAGAGAAAAGTAACCGTAAGACGTGACAGCGTAACGGCGAAACGTTACAGTGTCGGTGTCCGGCGAACACGCTGGGCGCGGGAGAGAAGATGCGCAAGGTTGTCAGTGCCCTCCGCGACTACCAGACCGGTGACTTCGTTCGCGCTGCCACCGATGCCGAAGAGGCCGCGTCCGTCGAAGCCGCCAAGCATGACGGCGGGGCCGGCGTGATCGAAGTGGACGGCCGCTCCTGCTACGTCGAGCCTGGCTCGATGATCGTGTGGTCGTGAGCCGGCCGGCCCGTCCGGCCGAGCCGCCCGCGGCGGACGTGGAGGCGCTCCGCGGGGCCGGTTGGACGGCGGACCGCGCGGGGACGTGGACCCACCCGATTCTTCGTGGGTTCATCTACTGGCGGGCGTTCCCGTCGGAGACGATGGCACCCGGCTGGACGGCCGACGTGCTGGTCCTCGACGAGCGGAAGGAAGGCCACGGGACGCTCGCGGAAGCGTGCGTCGGTGCGCGGCTGGGGTGGCGGCCATGATCCACTCCGTCGCCGGCTGGGCTGTGGCGGCCGCCCTCGTCGCGCTGAGCCTGTGGGCCGGCGCGCTCTCTGCTGACGCCCTGGGCCGCCCGCTGGCCGTCACCGGGTGGTCGCTCGCCCTGGCCGCCGTGCTCCTCAGGACGGCCGCCTGGAGCAGCCACGACCACGCCGGAGGGGAGACAGCGGCTACACGCCCTCGACAGCGCGCGTCCCGACCCGGTGTGGCGTAATCTCCTCCACCGGGGCTGCGAGAGTTCGGGACGCGCGCTGCCCTACCGGATGACCGGCCGGACGTTCGCCATCCCGACCGCCTGGACGCCGCCCCCGCCACCGAGCCGGCCTTGGAGCTGACCGAGTCGGCCCTGGTTCTGCGCATCGACCAGCGCCTGCCCAAGGTCGCGTTCGCCGATCCGGACCACGACCGCGATCGGGTCCTGACCCGACATCGCGGAGAAGCCTGAAACGCCAGCGTTTGCCGCGGCGTCGTGGGCGGCCTGACCCGCGTC
>JACCDR011720553.1_pt1 | contig 16995 bp, 11 predicted proteins | sample 7446431 | NCBI WGS metagenome assembly JACCDR01 (sample SAMN15323443, study PRJNA562643) | freshwater metagenome | isolation source: river surface water | place: USA:Blue River Watershed | collected 2017-08-17 | reverse complement strand
TCAGCCGCTCGCGGGTTTTCGGTCATGTGCTGGGCGTGGCATCGCGGCGGAAACCGCCGCGTTCAGAAATTGATATCTTATATAAGACACAAGATTGCAGTCTGCTGTCGGCCGCCCGCCGCCTGGAAGACCGGGCCCGGTGCCTTCTCTGCGGGCCCCTGCTTCGGGCTTTTTGTCAGCTTGGCGACAAAGGCCAACCGCTAAACTCTGCGGGTTTTCCTCCCCTTATCCCCTTACCCTTCCCCAGGAGACCTGCCTCATGAGCAAGAAGCCCGTCCGCGTGGCCGTTACCGGCGCTGCCGGCCAGATCGGTTATGCCCTGCTGTTCCGTATCGCCTCGGGCGAGATGCTGGGCAAGGACCAGCCGGTCATCCTGCAGTTGCTGGAAGTGCCGGTGGAAGGCCCACAAAAGGCCTTGCAGGGCGTGATGATGGAACTGGAAGACTGTGCCTTTCCGCTGCTGGCCGGCATGGAAGCACACAGCGACCCGGTGCAGGCCTTCAAGGGCACCGACTACGCGCTGCTGGTGGGCGCACGCCCGCGCGGCCCTGGCATGGAACGTGCCGACCTGCTGGCCGCCAACGCGCAGATCTTCACCGCCCAGGGCAAAGCGCTCAACGCATCGGCCAGCCGCGACGTGAAGGTGCTGGTGGTGGGCAACCCGGCCAACACCAACGCTTACATTGCGATGAAGAGCGCACCCGACCTGCCGCGCGAAAACTTCACCGCCATGCTGCGCCTGGACCACAACCGAGCTGCCAGCCAGATCGCCGCCAAAACCGGCAAGCCCGTTTCCAGCATCAAGAAGCTGGCCGTTTGGGGTAACCACAGCCCCACCATGTACGCCGACTACCGCTTTGCCACCATCGACGGCGCCAGCGTCAAAGAGATGATCAACGACCAGGTCTGGAACGCCGACACCTTCTTGCCCACCGTGGGCAAGCGCGGCGCGGCCATCATCGCCGCACGCGGTGTGTCTTCAGCGGCGTCGGCGGCCAATGCCGCCATCGACCACATGCGCGACTGGGCCCTGGGCACTGGCGGTGAATGGGTGACGATGGGCGTGCCCAGCAACGGCGAGTACGGCATTCCGAAAGACGTGATGTTTGGCTACCCCGTCACCTGCGCGGGCGGCAAATATGAAATCGTCAAGGGCCTGCCCATAGACGGTTTCAGCCAGGGCTGCATCGACAAGACGCTGGCCGAACTGACGGGCGAACAAGACGGCGTCAAGCACCTGCTGTAATCCGGCCCACCCGCACGGCACCCAGCCCCGCAGCGCGGGGCTTTTTTCTTTTTGGAAACCACATGTCCACCGCCCAGCCCGCCCCCACCGACCACGCACCCCACCCCGAACAAGCCCTGTTCGACCCCGACGAGGTGGCCGCCGCATCGCTGCCGGTGTGTGACCACTACGCCGGCGTGGAGGCACGAATGCGTAAAAGTTTGCAACTGCAGGCCGAGCTGGGCCCGGTGTTTGACGTCACGCTGGACAACGAAGACGGTGCGCCCGTGGGGGCCGAGGTGGAACAGGCGCATCTCATCGGGGAACTGCTGGCCAGCCCCGCCAACCGCTTTGGCCGCGTGGGTGTGCGGCTGCTGCCGGTGGTGCACCCCTTGTTCGAAGCGGTGCTGCACACCGTGCTGCGCCTCAGCCGCGCGGGCGCGCACCCGCCGGCTTACCTGATGTGCCCGAAGCCGCGCCACCTGGCCGATGTGCTGCGCGCCGTGGCCTGCATAGACGACGCACGGGCCGCCACGGGCACGGTGCCGGTGCCGGTGCATGTGCTGATCGAAACCCACGGCGCCTTGCGCGATGTGTGGGCCATAGCGGCGCTGCCGCGGGTGCAGTCGCTGTCGTTCGGGCTGATGGACTTTGTCTCGGCGCACCGGGGCGCGATACCGGCCAGCGCCATGGGTGCGGCGGGCCAGTTTGACCACCCGCTGGTGGTGCGCGCGAAGCTGGAGATTGCCGCCGCCTGCCACGCCCACGGCAAGGTGCCCTCACACTGCGTGGTGACCGAATTCACCGACACCGACGCGCTGCGGGCAGCGGCCGACATGGCCAGCAACCTGCTGGGCTACACGCGCATGTGGAGCATCCACCCGGCGCAGGTGCGCACCATCGTCGAGGCCTTTGCACCGCCTGCTGCGCAGGTGCAAGAAGCGGTGCAGATCATCGCCGCCGCACAGGCCGCGCAGTGGGCGCCCATACGCCACGGCAACACGCTGCATGACCGCGCCAGCTACCGTTACTACTGGCAACTGTTGCAACGTGCCGAACGCACCTCCATCGCCGGGGGGCCGCTGTTGCCGCAGGCCGCCCGTGCAGCCTGGTTCGCCAACGCCGCAGCAGCGCCTTGCCACAGCCAGCCCCGCTGCTGACCAGCGCAAAGGACGGGTGGACGCGGCCGAAAAAGGACAGCGCCGCCGTTAGCATCTGACCCATGTTGAAAACCCGGGCTGCAGCCCCGATGCTGCTGAATTCAGGGCCCGCGATTGCCAGGCGCAAACGGCAGCGCGGTCTGTTTGTGCTGACCACGCTGCTGGTCGGCCTGGCCGGCGTGCTGGCCGTGGCCTTGGTGCTGCTGCTGGGCGCGGTGCTGTGGTACGGCTGGGACCTGCCTTCCACCGAAAAAGCCACCGAATACAAGCCGCGCCAGCACATGCAGGTGTTCACCGCCGACGGCGCCGAGATCGCGCAATTCGGCACCGAGCGGCGGCTGTACGTGCCGGTGGACAAAATACCGAAGCGCTTGCGTGACGCCGTGCTGGCCGTTGAAGATGTGGACTTCTACGACCACAGCGGCATCAGCTGGCGCGGCATCATCCGCGCCAGCTGGGCCAACATGACGGGCGGCGTGCCCCAGGGTGCCTCCACGCTGACGCAGCAGGTGGCGCGCACCTTTTTCCTGTCAACCCGGCGCACGCCAGAACGCAAGATCAAGGAAGCGCTGCTGGCGCTGAAGCTGGAGCACCAGATCAGCAAGGACCAGATCCTGGAGCTGTACCTGAACCAGATCTTCCTGGGCCAACGCGCCTATGGCGTGGGCGCGGCGGCGCTGGTGTACTTTGGCAAGAGCCTGGACGAGCTGACGGTGGCCGAAATGGCCATGATTGCCGGCCTGCCGCAAAACCCCATCCACGCCAACCCGGTGGCCAGCCCACAGCGCGCGCGCAAGCGGCAGATGTGGGTGCTGGGGCGCATGCTCACCACGGGCGTCATCACCGAGGCCGAATACAAAAAGGCCGAGGCCGAAAAGCTGGCGCTGCGCACCTTTGCGCTGCAAGACCTGGCAGCGCAGCACGTGGCCGAAATGGCGCGCAAGGCGGTGGTTGAAAGGCTGGGAGAAAAGGCCTACACCGAGGGCGTGCGTGTTTTCACCAGCGTCTTGGCCGACGACCAGCGCGCCGCCCACGCCGCGCTGCGCCGTGCCGTTATCGTGCACGAACGCAAGCAGGACTGGCGCGGCCCCGAGGCGCAGGAGACGCTGCCCGACGACCCGCTGGAAGCCGACCGCGTGGCCGCGCAACTGCTCAAGGACGGGCGCGACGACGAAGACCTGCGGCTGGCCATCGTGCTGGCCGCCACACCCAACGAAGTGACGGCCAAACTGGCCAGCGGCGAAACCGTGAAGGTGTACGCCAGCACCATGCGCTGGTTGCGCAACTACCTCCTGCCCGAGGCCGCCAGTTCGCGCCTGGCCATCAAGCGCGGCTCGGTGGTGCGTTTGCTGCAGCAGCAGTTAAAGGGCCGACCGCAGGAATGGGTCATCACGCAGTGGCCGCAGGCCGAGGCCGCTTTTGTGGCCATGGACCCGGTCACCGGCCGCATCCGCGCGCTGGTGGGCGGCTTTGACTTCAACCGCAACCAGTTCAACCGCGCCACCAGCGCAGCACGGCAGCCGGGCTCGGCCTTCAAGCCCTTTTTGTACTCGGCGGTGCTGGAGCACGGCCTGATGCCCGAGACGATGGTGGACGACCTGCCCCTGGTCAACCCCGACGGCAGCCTGCCAAGCTGGAACCCGCAAAACAGCGACAACCGGTTTGCCGGCGAAATCACCATGCGCGAAGGCCTGGTGCGTTCGAAGAACCTGGTCAGCGTGCGGCTGCTGCAGCAACTGGGCCTGCGCCATGCGCGCAACTGGATGGAGCGTTTTGGCTTCAGCATGGAGCAGCAGCCCACCGACCTGACGCTGGCGCTGGGCACCGGCGCAGTGACACCGGTGCAGTTGGCCAGCGGTTATGCGGTGTTTGCCAACGGCGGTTACCGCGTGGCACCGGTGCTGATAGAGCGCATCGTTGACGCCCAGGGCACGGTGCTGTTTCAGGCCGCGCCGCCCGAGCCGCTTGCCGAGGCTGCGCGGGCGATACCGGCGCGCAACGCCTTCATCACCAACACCATGCTGCGCGACGTGACCGCCCGCGGCACGGCCGAGCTGGCGCAGCGCACGCTCAAGCGCCGCGACCTCTATGGCAAGACCGGCACCACGAATGACGCCGTTGACGCCTGGTTTGCCGGCTTTGCACCCGGCGTGGTGGCCGTGGCCTGGGTGGGCTACGACGAACCGCGCAGCCTGGGCGAAAGGGAAAGCGGCGGCGGCTTGGCGCTGCCCATCTGGATAGACGCCGTGGGCGCGATGCTCGAAACAGTGCCCGTGCAACCGCTGAACCCGCCACCGGGCGTGGCCTCGGTGGGCACCGATTGGCGTTACGGTGAATACGCCAACGGCGGCTTCAAGGGCCGCATCGGCCCGCCGAAGACCGAAACCGCACCGGCCGTGGTGGTGCCGCTGGATGAGGCCGCCACCGCGCCACTGACTCCGGCTCCGGCACCGGCGGCGACGGCGCCACCACCCCTGCCGGCACCGGCGCAGCCGGCCGCGATTCGACCGTAGGCGACTGCGGCTGCAGTGTCTGCAGTTGCGGTGTCTGCAGTTGCGGTGTCTGCAGTTGCCGTGTATGCAGTTGCGGCGTTAGTCGGCCGCAGGCGCAATGGCCTCGGCATAGTCCACCAGCGCGCCCAGCAGGTCTTGCGCCCGTTCATCACCCTGCTCGGCCGCCGTTTCGGCCAGCTCGTCGATGCGCTGCAGGTACTGCGCCAGGCTCAGCACACCACCCGCGCCCTGGTGCAGACGCTCGCTGCAGTGCTGCAGCCAGCGCAACTGCTCGTCGCTGCTCAAGGTGTAGGTGAAGTTGCGCGCCCGGTAACGGAACAGCAGTTCTTCCAGCCGGTGGTCTGAAAAAGCCGGCCGCTTGTTGGCCAGCATCTCGGGTGCCAGTTCACGCAGGCGCTGCAACTGCCGGCGGTCGTCGTTGCCGACAAAGCCGCCGTACAGGTCTTCGTCCACGTCCACCGCGCTGTCGGGCTGCTCACGCGCAAACACCTGCGGCCACAGCGGGTCGAGGCGGCGGCCCAGCGCCGCTGCTTTTTCGGCATGCAGCAAGGCTTGGGGCACATCAAGCTGCCAGCGTTCGGCGGCCGCGCCCAGCACCTTCAGCTGGCCCATCACCACCGGTGACTTGTTGATGTGGATGGTCTTGATCGGCAGCCGCTGCTCACCGGCGGGCAGTTGGTCCTGGCGCGTGAACAAGCGCCGGCGCACGGTCTCGGCGTCCAGCGTGGCCAGCTCGCTGGGGTCGTGCGCCAGGTCCCAGACGATGACTTCGTTTTTGTTCGTGGGGTGGCCGGCCAAAGGCCACACGATGGCCAGGCAGCCGCGTTCCACCGGGTACATGCCCGACAGGTGCACAAAGGGCTGGTCCACACCCATCTCGGCCAGCACGGCCTCTTTGCGGCGCAGCTTCAGGCAGTAGTCCCACAGGCGCGGCTGGCGCGTCTTGATCAGCCGCGCCAGGCTGAGCGTGGCGCGCACGTCAGACAGCGCGTCGTGCGCGGCAGCGTGCGCCAGGCCGTTGGCGGCGGTCAGGTGTTCCAGCTTGAAAGACGGCCGGCCTTTCAGGTCACCACGGGTGTGCAGCGGCCACTGTATGCCCTCGGGCCGCAGCGCCCAGGTGCAGCGCACCACGTCCAGCAGGTCCCAACGGCCGCAGCCGTTTTGCCATTCACGGGCGTAGGGGTCGATGAGGTTGCGCCAGAACAGGAAACGCGTCACCTCGTCGTCGAAGCGTATGGTGTTGTAGCCCACACCGATGGTGCCGTCGCGCGCCAGTTCACGTTCGATGGCCGCGGCAAAAGCGTGCTCGGGCACACCCTGCGCCAGCGCGGTTTGCGGCAGGATGCCGGTCAGCAGCACGGCTTCGGGGTCGGGCAGCGTGTCGGGTGCAGGCTGGCAGTGCAGCATCACCGGCGGGCCCACCTCTTGCAGCTCGGCATTGGTGCGCACGCCGGCAAACTGCGCCGGCCGGTCGCGGCGCGGCACGCGGCCGAAGGTTTCGTAGTCGTGCCAGAAGAAGGTGGTTTCAACCATGGCTTGCACGATAGCGCAGCCGGGGTGAGCTGTAGGCGGCGCCTGCCTCAGGCCCGGTTGGTTGGCAGCTTCAACCTTCGGCGCAGGTGCCGGATACGGCGGTGGTGGCGGGTGTTGAACCCTGCAAAGACGTGCCCGCCGGCCGGCCGCTGACCGATTGCCCCAAACGCCACAAGGCGCAGGTGCTCCACGGTGCGGCAACCAGGCGCCATTGCCCGCTGCGGTCGGGGCTCAGCGTGGCCAGCCAGCCCGCGTAGGGTGTGCCCGGCCGGCCCACCCACCACTGTGCACGTGGCCCGTCGGGTGTGCGTGAAAAACGCGGCATGCGCGCAATGGGCGCGGGCAGCGACTCGCTGCTGTCCTGGCCCTGGGCTCGCAGCCGTGCACCGTCCAGCTGGGCCTGCGTGGGCCGTGGGTAGACAGCGGCCACCAGTTGGTAGGTGCCGGCCGGGATGGGTGCTGCCACACCCGGCGCCGCAGCCTTGCGGCCCGGTACGCCGTGTTTGGCGATGAAGCAGTAGCGCTCATCGGCCGGTTGTACAAAAGCACGCGTCGTGAACGGCACGCCCGTGGCCTGGTCTTCCTGCTCCAGCTGCTGCGCCAGCCCGGCGCAGGTGCCGCTGGCCGCAGCCAGCTTTTCGAATGGAAATGGGGCTGCTGCGGCAGCGTTGGCCGGCAGATCTTTGGCCACGTCCCACGGCACCCGCTGCGCGAGTTCGTCTACGATGCGCCAGCCCTGCCCCTGCACCACGAACATCCGCCCAGCGGTGACGCGGCGCGTGTCCAGCAGCACCGGGCCCGACGGCGGCGCTTTGGCGTTGGCGCGCACCTCGGCCATCAGGCGCCGCGCCTCGTCAGCACCGGTCAGCACCACGGGGGCGAGCTTGTTCACCGTGTAGGAGTTGTCGCTGAAGTCTTGCTCCCAGTCGATCTCGACCACGGTGGTGAAGAGGGCACCGTCTTCTTCGGTGACATAAAACAGGTTGCGCAGGTTGGCGTCAAAGGCGATGACGGGGTTCAGCGCGCGCGGGATGGGCAGGATCTGCTGGCGCGACACGCAGCGGTTTTGCGCGTCGACGCTGGCGCTGCGGATCTCCAGCTCCTCGGCCAGGGCGCCGGCGTCGGGCACAAACACACTGCGCGTGGCCAGCGCACCGCTGGCCACGTTCGGGTTGCGGGCCGTCAGCAGGGTGCCTTTGGTGGGCTGGTTCTGGACCAAAGGCAGGCGGCTGCGAGACTCGCGCTGCAGTTCACCGTTGGCACCCGCGCCAAGAGCGACTGCGGGCGACCCAACGGCGCCCACAGGCGCACCAGCGGCGCCCGTGGCCGCGCCCAACTGGCGCTGCACGTCGCAGGTGGCGCCATAGGTCACTTCTGCCAGCCGCACCGCATCACCGGCATCGGCCAGGTCGCCCGCCCACAACCAGGCCTGCAATTGGTCGCGCAAAGAACCGTTGACCACCGTTTCGTTGCCGGCCCTGACCTGCTCGACAAAACGGGCCTGCGCACTGACAAAAGGCAGCCCCGAGAAGCGGTCGAGCAGCACGCTGTTGATGTGGGCCAGCGCGCCTTCGCCGCGTATACCCCGGTCCAGCGTGGCGGCGGCCTGCAGCAGCGTGGCGAGCGGGCCCGCTTCTGAGCCGATGGCGGTCTGCACGTCGCGCAGCGGGGTGGAGTTGGCCTGCGCACCGGCCTGGAACATCAGCGAGGTGCGTTCCACCACCGGGCCCTGCACCAGCGTCCAATAGGCCAGCGGCGGCACCGCCAGCAACGCCAGCACCGTGCCGGCAATGCGGTTGCGCTTGCGGCGTTTGAGGTCTTGCACACGGCCTTGCTGGCGGCCCTGCGATGCCTGCAAGAAGGTGCCGATGTGGTTGGCCACGGCCACCAGGTGCGCGTGAGCATGCGTCGACTCCAGGCGCCTGAACCAGCGCTGGCGCTCCGGCGCTTCAGCCAGCACCGCCGGCAGACCGGCGCCTTCGGCGCGCCGCAGGTCGCCGGCGTCCAACAGGTCGTCGTCGCGCTGGCCTTGCGCCTGCCAGCCGGCGGCCTTGCGCAGCAGGTCGACAAACACATCAAAGCGGTCGGCCTCGCGGTTGATGGCCTGGCGCAGCCGGGGCCAGCCGCGGATGAAGGACTCGTGCGACACCTTCAGCGTGGCGCGCTCGGGTTCGGCATCGTCCCAGAACAGGTAGTCCAGCTCGTCCAGAAAGGCGCGCCCCAGCAACGCCTTCAGTTCGTTGCGGCCACCGGGCAGCGCCAGCAGTTGCGCGGCCTCGTCGACCTGGATGCGCTCTTGCGAGTACATGCCGGTGTTGGGGTCCTTCACGCCCAGGCGGCGCAGCAGCTGGTCGAGCCGGGCACGGTCGGCCGCGTCATAACGCGCATAGGCGGCTTCGGCCCAGTGCTCCAGGCTTTCGGTGAGTGTGTTCACACCGTCGGGTGGCGCAGCGGCCTGCCCTTGCGGCTGCGCCGTGGTGGCCACCGCCAGGTCGGCCAGGGTGATGAGGTCGGGCAGGTCCAGCGTGGCAGCGGTGCGGCGCGCTGCGGCTTCCCACAGCCGGGCCAGCGTGTGCTGCAGCAGCGGCAGGTGGTCGGGGTTGTTGTGCAGGGCGCGGGTGTCGTCCAGCAGGCGCTGCACCACGGCCGGTTCAAACTCCACCGCCTCGGGCAGGCGGGCGCCTTCACGGTCCAGCCGCTGGTGCAGGCGCAGCAGGCGCTGCGCCGGGCCGGTGATGGCGGCACGCAGTTCGTCGGTGTCCAGTCGGCGCACCAGGTACGAGGCCTTGTTGATGGCGTCGGGCAGTTCCAGGTAGCCGGTGCAGTCGTTCAGGTGCTCGCTGCGCATCGTCAGCACCACGAAGCAACGCTCGTTGGGGCTGAAGAAGTGGTCGATGACGCGCTCGATCAGCAGGTTGGCGTCTTCAGACTTGCGGGTGGTGGGGTGGAACAGCTCCTCAAACTGGTCCAGCACAAACAGGAAACGGGCGTCTTCGGGGTTGGGCCCGGCGTCCACGGCCAGCTCGGGGCTGTAGCGGCGCACCAGCTTGGCAAAACCGCGCTTGTCGCGCAGGCACGCCGCAATGTCGGCCACGCGCTGTTCGTCGGCTTGGGGCGAGCCCCGGCTTTTCAGCAGCGCGCCAAACTTGCGCGCCAGCCGGGTGATGGGCGTGTTGCGGCGCTCGGCCTGGTCTTCGGCGCTGGCGTTGGTGCCGGGCGTGCTGACCAGCGGCACCCAGAAGTCGCCCGCCCCTTCAATGGCAAAACTGCGCAGCTCGGGCACCACACCGGCCAGGATGAGCGACGATTTGCCCGAACCCGAGCCGCCGATGACGGCGACAAACTGGGCTTCGCGCAGGCGCGCCAGCACCTCGCGCACCTGGCGTTCACGGCCGAAGAGCAGAATTTCTTCGTGCGCCAGAAACGGGCGCAGGCCGGGGTAAGGGCCCTCGGGCAGGCCGGCCACGAGCAGCTTGCCGGCGGGCGCCGGCGCAGGCGCTGCCGTGCTCATCGCGCCCCCAAGGTGGCCTTCACCGCGCGCTTGCGCTGGGCTGTGCGGTTCAGGATCTTGTACAGGAACTTGTCGAGCCTTTCACTTTCCTTGGGCACGATGTCGATATCGGCCGAGGTGGAATCCTGAAAGCGCAGCACGTTCCACAGCTTGGCCTCGATGGCCTGCTGCGGGTCGTCGCGCTGGGGAATGAGGTAAGCCACGATGCCCGGCGGCGGCTCGCCCAAAATCTTCGATTCCACCTTGCGAATCTGCGCGCGCAGCGACTCCTCGGTTTTGTTGCCCCACAGCAGCACCACGCCGTCGGCGTCGTCAAGCTGCTCGTCGTCGATGCGCTGCAGCGGCAGGCCGCGGGCATGCAGGTACAGGGGCGGCACGGTGGCCGGTTCGTACTGCTTGAGCAGCTTCTGCCAACGCAGCTTGATGCGTTCGCCCAGGTCGTCCCAAACGTCCACCTCGTGCTGGTTGCTCTCGATGTAGATGTTGATGCGCTCGGCGCGCACCGCCGACACCGGTTGCAGCGCCACCGGCGGTGGCGGCTGCAGGCGCTGCAGCAGCGCTGCGGGGGGCAGCGCCTGCGCGCCCACCTCGGCCAGCAGATCCTGGTGGCCCTTGCCCGGTGGCGTGGCGCACGGCAGGTGGCGCAGGTCCAGCCACAGCAGGCCCGTGGCGGGGCGGTGCTTGTCCAGCCAGGTGTCGCGCTGCAGCGCCAGGTGCCCGCCCTTGACGTTGCGGTAGGCCGGCAGGCCGCCACCGGTGCCGATGGACAGCACCAGCGTGTCGGCGTTGTCCATCTCGGTCAGGTCGCCTTCGAGCGCCTCGTCGCCCAGCAGCTGCACCGGGGTACCCAGCGTGCGCAACTGGTCGGCCAGGCTTTGCACCTTGGCAGCAAATTCAGGGGCGGGCACGCCAAACAACACGCGGCCGGGGCCCTGCTGTTGCGCGGGCCCGGGGGCTTGCCCGTCCTGTTGCCGCTGCAACGGGGCCACAGCGGCCCGCGTGGGCACGGGGGGCTGCAAGATGGACTGCACCAGGCGGTTGACCACGCGGTCCAGCTGGCTCTGGAACCGGGTGGTCAGCACCTCGTTGTCCAGGTACACCCGCATGGGGCTGTTGGGTGCGGCCTCGTCGTAAAACGGTATCCACACCAGGTCGCTGGGCGTCAGGCGGCGCCATTCGGGCTTGGCGCTCAGCGCGTCGATGCCCGAGCGCGTCATGGCAATCACATACAGCCGCTCGGCAAAGCCGCGCTCGCCAAACAGCGAGCGAAAGTACTCCAGCTCGTTCAGGCACCAGCCGGAGTTGACATAGGCGTCGTCGGCCACGATGACCATGGCAAACGAATCGGCGATGCTCTTTTCCAGCGTCGGGCCCAGGTTGCCGGCCACCGGGCCGTTGATGCCGCTCATGTGCATGCCGGGCACGCGGCGGCGTTCGCCGGGCAGCGCCTCGATGCGGCCTTGCAGGGTTTCTGACAGCACGGTCTGGAACTGCGTCACCCAACGGCCGTGGGCCTTGTCGGCTGCGTGGGCATAACTGATGAACGTGCTGTAGCGGCATTCGCTGAGGGGCTTCATGGCGCCGGGGCTCCGTAGGAATTGGCTGCGAGCCCTTGTTCCAGGCTGTGCAGCACCACATCAAAAGGCCGCTGCACCATGCTGCGGCAGTACAGGGTTTCGGCGCTGGCAAAGCTGCCGTTCTCATACAGCTTGTTTGCAGGCGCGCCGCCGCCGCAATAGCTGAAGTAGGCACAGCTGCGGCTGCAGGCCTGCACACCCTCGGCCACGGCGCGCCACAGCCGCTGGAAGGCCGGCGTGTCGGCCTGCTGCAGGTAGCTGTCCCTGTGCACGTTGCCAAGCACAAAGTCGGCGTAAGGCGCCGAGCGCTGGCCCAGCAGTTCGGGCGAGAAGGTGGAAAAGTCGCCGTTCCACGCCACCGACAGCAGCGCAAACGGCATCACCTGGGCATTGCGCGGCCAGTGCTGGCCGGCAAAGTGATAGTGAGGCAATGGTTCAGCCACCAACCGGTAAGCGGCCGCCAGTTCACGCACCACCACGCGGCCGTCGCTCTGCAGCGAGCGCTGCAGCAGGCGCTGCAGGAAAGCGGCATGGTCGGCTTCTGCACCGGCACCGGCCAGGCTGCTGGCGGCGTGGCCGCCCTCGGCCTCGTCGAAGTTGCAGCCCACGTCGGTGATGCCCTGTTCGGCGAAGAAGTCAAAAAAGGTATCGGCATCGGCCAGGGTTTCGCGCGTGACCACCGCTATGGCATGGCAGGGCACAGCGTGCGCGCGCAGCAGCGCCAGGCCGCGCAGCACCTGGGCGTGTGTGCCCTGCCCTTGGCGGGTGCGGCGGTGGCGGTCGTGCAGCGCCGCCGGGCCGTCGACGCTGACGCCCACACGCACGCCCCGGCGCAGGAAGAACCGGCACCAGTCGTCGTCGATCAGGGTGGCGTTGGTCTGCAGCGAATGCAACACCGGGCGGCCGAGCACGCTTTCGATGGTGCCGAAGGCGTCTTCGTAAAAGGACACCGGCATCACCAGCGGTTCACCCGCGTGCCACACCACCGTGAGGTCGGGGCCGTCCAGGCCGTCTTCGCGCAGGCGCAGCGCGGCCTGGCGCACGGTGTGCAAGGACATGCGGTGCGTGGCGCTGCGCTCGGGCAGGTAGCAGTAGCTGCAGTCGATGTTGCAAAACGGCGTGGGCTGCAACACCAGCAACTGCGTTTGTGGTGGCTGCGACAGCACCAGGCGCTGCGCGGCCGGTTCGGGCCGCCCACGCAGCGGCGCCTGCCGGGTCAGCCAACGCAGGGGGGCGCTGTGTGCTGCCACGGCATCAACGCCCGTGCAGGCTTGAGCCGTAGCCACGCCAGACCCAGGGGGCGGCCCGCACGCCGGTGCAAACAGTGGCCTGTGCCTGCGGTACACGACCAACGCCTTCAAAGGCTGCAACGTGAAACGCCGCCCGGTTGCACTTCATGCCGGCTCTGGCATTCAGCGGTTGGCCCACTTGGCCCAGTTGCTCCAGTTGGGCCAGTTGTTCCAGTTGTTGGCGGCCACCACCAGCGGTGGGCGGCCCGGCTGCGCGGGGGCAGCGAGTTCGCTGCGCACCTGCGCCACGCGTGCTTCCAGGGCCGCGCGCTGCGGCGGCACCGCGGCCACGGCAGACGCACCCGTGCCCAGCAGGCTTGCTGCGCCGCAGGCAGTGAGCAGCTGGCGAACAAGACGGCGTGCCAAGTACAAGCGGGACAAGCGGGACAAGCGGGACAAGCGGGACAAGCGGGGCGCGGGCATGGGGGCATCTCCCGACAACACAAAACATCGTAACCGTGTTTAACAGCGGCGCGCCAGGAGATTCGGGCAGCCCCCTAACTCTGGGGTGGCCCTGGTGCGGTGCACACGCCCACTGACGCCCCGCTGTTGGGCCCGTACCGCGCAACCCGGGTCTGTCCGGGCTGGGCAGACCCGCCAGCTGCGTTACAACCGGGCATGCGGCCCACCATCGTTTTCAAGCAACAGACCCTGGTCCCCGACGAATTTGAACAGCGCTGGCGGCAGTCGGCCACCGCGCTGCAACAGGCCGGTGTGCAAGACGGCGACGTCGTGGCGCTGTTCATGCCCAACAGCCCCGAGGCGGTGGAACTGATGCTGGCCACGCGCCACCTGGGCGCGCAGTGGTGCCCCATCAACTGGCACTTTCTGGCCGACGAACTGCAGTACGTGCTGGGCAACAGCGGCGCGCGCGTGCTGGTGGCCGACGACGCGCTGCTGGCGGCGCTGGGCCCGCTGCAGGCTGGCGGTGTGCAGGTGTACACCACCACGCAGTGGTGCGCGCGGCGCAACGCCTGCGCCCCCACCACCGCACCCGCTGCGCCGCCGCGCGGCGCCATGTTCTACACCTCGGGCACCACCGGCAGGCCCAAAGGCATTGTGCGCCAGCCCATGGGCGCGCAGCAGGCGGTGGCCGCCGCCGACATGCGCCGCCGCGCGTACGGCGCCGACGCCGACATGCACGCGCTGCTGAACGCACCCTGGTACCACAGCGCGCCCAACAGCTACGCCCTGGGCATGGCGCAGGAAAACGCCACGCTCTACATTGAAGAACGCTTCGACGCCGAGCGCACGCTGGCCCTGATAGACCAGCACCGCATCAGCCACGCCTACCTGGTGCCCACCATGTACGTGCGCCTGCTGGCGCTGCCGCAGGCCGTTCGCCAGCGCTACAGCCTGCGGTCGCTGCGCTTTGTGTCGTCCACCGGCAGCCCCTGCCCGCCGCAGGTCAAGCGCGACATGATCCACTGGTGGGGCCCCGTCATCAATGAATGTTATGGCGCCAGTGAACTGGGCTACATGACGCTGCTGAGCAGCGAGCAGGCGCTGCGCAAGCCCGGCTCGGCCGGCCTGCCGCTGCCCGGCGTGACGCTGAAGATACTGGATGACGACGGCGTGGAGCAGCCCGCCGGCACGCCAGGGCTGATCTACATCGACCAACCCGCCACACCCGACTTCAGCTACATCGGCAACGACGCCGCACGCCGGCAGATGGAAAGCACGCAGCCGCAGCACCGGGGCCTGAAGACCATGGGCGACATCGGCTACCTGGACGACGACGGTTTTCTCTTCATCGTCGACCGCAAGGCCGACATGGTGATCAGCGGCGGCGTGAACATCTACCCCGTTGAAATCGAAAGCCAGCTGCAGTGCATGCCCGGCGTGGCCGACTGCGCCGTGTTTGGCATACCCGACGACGAGTTCGGCGAAACACTGGCCGCCGCCGTGCAGCCGCTTCCCGGTGCGGCGCTGGCCGAAGACAGCGTGCGCCATTGGCTGCGCGAGCGCCTGGCCGGCTACAAGGTGCCGCGGGTGGTGGCCTTCCACGACCAGCTGCCGCGTGAAGACACGGGCAAGATTTTCAAGCGCAAACTGCGCGACCCTTACTGGGCCGGGCGCACCCGGCGCGTGTGAAGCGCCCCCCGCCCTGCCCACAAACTTTTTCCGAAGCAACCCCCATGAACCGAGTTTTGGCGCACACCGGCGCCCGCTACCCCATCGTGCAAGCACCCATGGGCTGGATTGCGCGCCGCCAACTGGCCAGCGCGGTGTCGCGCGCCGGCGGCCTGGGCATCATCGAAACCAGCTCGGGTGAAACCGAGCACTGCCAGGCCGAAATACGCGCGATGCGCGACATCGGCCTGCCCTTTGGCGTGAACCTGCCCATCCGGTTTTTGAAAGACGACGCGATGCTGCGCTTCGTGTGTGAAGCGTCGGGCGTGCGCTTTGTCACCACGTCGGCCGGCAGCCCGGCCAAGTTCGTGGCGCCGCTGCAGGCCGCCGGCATCGTGGTCTACCACGCCGTGCCCACGCTGGACGCGGCACTGAAGTGTGTGGACGCCGGCATCGACGGCTTGGTGGTGGAAGGCGCCGAGGGCGGCGGTTTCAAGAACCCTGAAGAGGTGTCCACACTGGTGCTGCTGCAGGCCATACGCGCACGGGTCAACGTGCCGCTGATAGCGGCCGGCGGCATCTGCGACGGCCGCGGCATGGCCGCCGCCTTTGCGCTGGGCGCCGAAGGCATACAGATGGGCACACGCTTTGTGTGCAGCGCCGAAAGCCCGGTGCACGCCCACTTCAAACAGGCCATCGTCGACGCACGAGAAACCGGCACCTGGGTGCTGAACAAAAAGGGCACACCCTGCATACGGTCGCTGAAGTCCAAGCGCACCGAAGCCTATGTCGCCGCAGGGCTGATGCCGCCCGACGCACTGCAGGGCATCCAGCGCCTGTACTTCGAGGGCGACATGGAAGCGGCACCGGCGCTGGCCGGCCAGTCGGCCGGCCTCATCGACCGCGTGAAAACGGTGCAAGACATCATCAACGACACGGTGGCCGAATTCATGGCCATTGCGGCGCGCATGGGCGGCCTGGCACAGGGCAAGGCCTTTGGCTGAAAGCCGCTTTCGCCTGCAAGCGGCCTCGTCATTGAACAAGGCCATGGCCTGGATGGCGGGCTGGCTGACACTGATGCTGGTGATGGCCATCGCCGGCCGCGAGGCCACGCGTGAGCTGTCGGTGTTCCAGGTGATGCTGCTGCGCTCGGTGCTGGGCCTGTGCATGCTCTACCCCTTGGTGCGCGCCCAGGGTGGTTTTGCAGCCATGAAAACGCAGCAGTTGCGCAAACACGTGGCGCGCAACACCGTGCACTATGCCGGGCAGGCGGGCTGGATGGCGGCGCTGTCGCTGATTCCACTGGCGCAGGTGGTGGCCATCGAATTCACCATGCCGCTGTGGACCGTGCTGCTGGCTGCGCTGTTTCTGGGCGAACGCCTCAGCGGCCCGAAGCTGCTGGCCGTGGTGCTGGGCCTGGTGGGCGTGGCGCTGATCGTGCGGCCCAACGCATCGGGCCTGAACCCGGGCCAGTTGATTGCGCTGGCGGCCGCCGCTGCCTTTGCGGTGTCGGTGATTTTGGTGAAGTCACTCACGCGCACCGAAGGCGTGGTGGCCATCATCTTCTGGATGCTGGTGGTGCAGTCGCTGCTGGGCCTGGTGCCGGCGCTGATGGTGTGGCGCACGCCCACGCCCAGCGCCTGGGCCTGGGTGGTGGTGATGGCTTTTTGCGGCACGTTTTCGCACTACTGCATGACCCACGCACTGCGCCACGCCGACGCCACCGTGGTGGTGCCGATGGACTTCCTGCGTGTGCCGCTGATGGCCGTGGCCGCCTGGTTCATCTATGCCGAGCGGCTGGACCTGCTGATGGTGCTGGGCACGGCGCTGATATTGGTGGCCAACCTGTTGAACCTGCGGCCGGGCACTGCCGGGCGGGTGGATTGACCGCTGGTGTGCATGCCGGAGCCCCGAAACCAGGCGTAGACTTTTGCGGACAGTGGCGGGGTGCCGTCGCGCCAGTGCGCCAGCCCCGTTCACCCCACAGGAGCGAAGACATGTCCTACATCGATGGTTTCGTGATCGCAGTACCCACCGCAAACAAGCAGAAGTTCATCGAGCACGCGCGCCAATTCGACCCGATATTCATCGAGCTGGGCGCAATCCGCGTGATC
>JACCDR011011838.1_pt1 | contig 16997 bp, 10 predicted proteins | sample 7446431 | NCBI WGS metagenome assembly JACCDR01 (sample SAMN15323443, study PRJNA562643) | freshwater metagenome | isolation source: river surface water | place: USA:Blue River Watershed | collected 2017-08-17 | reverse complement strand
TTTCTTTTTCTATATCTTCAAGGATATTTGTTGCAAGGCTTGCTGGTATTCTCAACTTCTCAACAATTTCGCTTTTGTATGAATCTGGATTTTGGATATCACCAAACATAAATCTAAATGTTGCCCCCTCAAGTTCACTCCCTTGGTCGATATGTAGGAGGTATTTCTTCTGAATAGTTCGCAGGCCAGCAAGAAAATTAATAGCAAAAATTGCCTCTTGGAGCTCTGGGGGCACTGTTTTTATTTTTTCTGTGAAGTAGTCAGTCCAGTTCATATATTTATTTTACTTTCCTTTACTTGTTCTTACGAGTTCGTCGAGTTTGCCTCCAAGCTTTTCTTCTTCAATTTTGAGTTGTGTTTTAAGCTCGTCAACCAAATCTTTTGCTGAATCAAATCTTTTAAGAGCTGCTTCATATTTTGCCCTTGCAATTTCTTTTGCCCCCTTGTCGGTTTCGGGTGTTGTGTAGAGATCCAGCTCCGCTTCTTTAAGATCAGAAACTATCTTCGCCATGCCAGATCCTCCGTGTTTATTCTTGAACCCCTCACTGTTTCTATAGGCTTCGCCGGTTGTGTTATGCATTGCTTTGTCAAATTCGAAATCCCAATCTTTTGGGTCAATATCTTTACCACTCGAGTCAGTAGGATTGTGACCCTTAGCGTAAAGGAGATTTCTAAGTCGCTCTTTAAGCACTGCATCTTTCTGTTTCCCCTTTCCTTGCGTTTCTTTGATCTTACTTGCAATTACCTGTCTTCGCGCCACTCTTTGAGCGTGGCTAAACCCGAAGAATGACGTTGTACTCTCTTTTCCATCTTCCGAAACTCCGAGTATGTTTGCAACTCGTTTTTTTGCTGCCTCGTCTACAGCCTTCTTTCGGTCTTTGTATTGATCATCTGTCTCAAACAAACCCCGACGAACGTCACGATCTTCAATAAGTTTTGCAGTGTTGAGGATTCTGTCTTTGTTCTCTTTTATTTTCTTCGCATGGATTGAACCCCCCTTGCTTGCCGCTCTAAGTGCAATACCAGCCCCCAATAATCTTCCTGTTCTTGTGCCTGCGACACTCTGAAGCAACCCACTATTCGCAAGTCTGTACGAAAGATTGCTTCCAAGTCCGAGGGCTCTTCCTTTGGCAAAGTTAAGAGGCATCTTTGCGAGTGCATTTCCCCACTTTGAAGCAACGCCAGCCCCTCTGGCTCCACCCTTTTCAGCAATCATGAGACATCCAAGCATCAATACGGTAAGAATTGTAAAAGAGAAAACAATTTCAACTGTTCCGGATGAGTTAGCGGCGAGAGTTTCGATATTTAGACCATCCCCACCCTTTCCAAGACTCCATTTACTCAATGTAATTATGACAGTATAGAAAAGGGCCATATATACAGGAGCAAAAAAAGCTTGCTTGAATAGCGTGGTTTTCCATTTTTCGAATTCACCGCTATATCCTGGTATGATTGTGGCCGCAAATGCCAGAGGAGAAAGCATCATAAGAAAGATAAGTATTGCGGACCGTATGACGAACATGATTGCGGCGGCGCCGAGGACAAAGGCTGTGACGGTTATAAAAACGATACCCATGATCGCTGTCAAAATTAATCTCCAAATTATATCTGCATTAGACTTATTCGCTACAACTTGTTGGGGCTCGGTGCTATGTTTCTCTCCTGCTGTTGTGAAAAATGTTGTAAGACCAAGACTACTCATCAGGCCGTGTGTAAGCCCGCTTGTTCCGTCATCAACCTTTGTTTTGGAATTTGAAACGAGTTTCCCATAGAATTGAAGTGCTACAATATTTGAGATGTCTATTGTAATTTTTGTACAGAAGAGGCTGAAGTTTATAAAAACAGCAACAAGAATTACCTTCGTGAGGATTGCTTTTACATTGTACCCATTTGTTCCAAGGATAATGTTTATTGATGCATATAATAGAATAAAGATAAAACTAAGATTTGCTAAATCTCTAAAAATTGCCCAAGATAGATTTACAATTGGAATTTGATCTAAAAGGTCCCTTATGTTGAGACTGTAGTCGATAGAGGTCTCAAAAAGTGTAGCCATGGTAAAGAGAAAAAAAGCAGAAAGCTTAAGGAACCAGTTGACTACGGCAAGTAAAATACAAACAGGGGCAAGATTTGGTGTAAACCAGCCAGCCTCACAACCCGCCGCAACAGCATCGTTTGCATAGGCTAATTGAGGCACGGTAACTGTGCACACAGACAAAACCATGAGTAATCCTACAAGAAACCTTTTCATTGAGAGATATTATACAATGAAGATATCTTTTTTTCTATCAACATTATCCCTCATCTTCTGTTCCCTCTTCATCTTCTTCTCTTTCTCCATCATCCCCTTTATTTTTCTCCTCCCTTTCTTCTTTTGGTTCAAGAAGTTCATTGAGTGCAATCTTGATAAGGTTTGAGATAACCGCATCAACAACTTGATCGAATTTTTCCGCAAGAACAAGACGGTCTTTACCGAGGTTAAGTGTTTTTGTAAGTTGGTTTTCTATGAGTGATCCTGGTGTTGTGACACTACATGTCTTGGGATTCTTTGGGTCAGTACATTTTTGGTAGCTCAAGTAGCCTTTGTTCCATCCGAGTTGTAATTGTAAGTTGTTCTGTTTCTTTTGAATCTGGCTATACATATAGTTATTTGCGAGTTGTTCAAGTCCTCGGGGGTTGTTTTGATCATACTGAGTAAATTCAAACCATCCTTTCCATCCACCCTCGGCGAAATTTCCATTGACGAACGAATCAATATTATTCACCACCTGATCAAGTGAGCATTGTCCTTGGAACTCTCCTCGACGACTATATGCATTTCGTAAGTTGATAGCGACCTGTACGCGGAATGGCTCGCAGACATTTACTCCGAGTGTATTTTTTGCCAATCCTTGTATGAATGCTCCCGCTTCTTGATCAGCAAGTGATTCAAAGAATAGTTCGGGGTTGTCGACGAATGCTGGATTTCCATTGAATCCACGATTTGCCCATTCGATTGTTGCATCTGCGATATATTCGATCATTGCATTGATAAAACAATAAGCTACTGCATTCCAGCTTGACCCGGCAAATATACCCTCAACTTGCATACCAACGTTTGCTCGAGTAGAGACCGCAGTATCTTGTTTTACTTTTTTTGCGTATGCAACTAAGGCACTTTTTTCATTTGTTGGAACGGCGGTTGCCTCTGCCTGAACTGTATTTGATGTTTCGCTTGCAACATCTGTTGCCACCTCGCTCGCAATTCCTTCAATGGCTGTAGCAATCGAGTTCGAGAGCATGGCAGAAAATATTTGACCAACACTACAGGTCACGGCGCTTGTTGCGGCTTTCCCTAGAGCATCTCCTGAGCCAGTGCTCGATGTTGTGGTACTACCCCCTGTCGCTGCCGCTGCCTGTCCTGCGGCTCTGTCTTGTGAAGCGGTGGTTTTCTGTTGGGTGGGTTGAACAGATGTATATGTGTTTGTATTATGCTGTCCAGCGTTTAGGTTTACCGCACCCCCATCGATAGTTGCCTGTGCATATACAAATACTACATTTCCAAAAACAATCTGTGTAAGAAGTAGAAGGGCTATAGTATTTTTGAAAACGTATTGCATATATCTGTTATCTTATAGGGGCCTTTTGTGTCTTTTTATTAAAAATAACACCCGGCGCTTTTTCAGCAAATATTATACCACTTCCTTGGATATAGTCTGCAATTTCCATAAAATTTTTAGACTGAGTTGATACTGACTCTTTAAATATTTTTACACTAAGTGTTGCTTTGAGGGGATCTACATTTGATTCGGCCATGTTTATAAGGCTCTGACCCATCATGTCATATGCATTGGCAACCGCGAGATGGTTTGTCGCGATAATATAGGGAGTTTTTATTTTCATTAAATCTGCAGCAACTGTCTTGTACAATCCTCCAATTGCCGAAAGATTATTCTGATATGTTGCAGGGTTCTTTTTTATAAGCGATAGATTTCCTATTTCTGCTTGAGCATATAAATTTCCGTATGTGATGAGGTCGCCTGCAATCGTCGGGTTAAATGTGACCAACTGACTAAATGCGTATGAGTTCTTTGGGAGTTTTGCGGTGTCTATCCCAAGGAGAATATTTTCCGCTATTTGTGTTGGTCCCTCTGCCGTATCAAGAAGTCCTTGGGCATCATATTTTGCGTATGAGAGGAAAATATTTTTTGAAAGTGTATCAGTAAGACTATCTGATTCAGATGGGGCAAAAGGATTTGTATCTGTTGCAAATGCGAGGTCAAACTCTGTTTGTGTAATGATGTCACGAATATTTGTGATTGTGCTTGAGCTCGTCGATGCAAAGAGAGTAGAGGCTTCTCTTACCGATGCCTCTCGCACGTTTTTTTGCTTAACTATTACAGAAATTATTAATACACTTATACAAACAGCGGCAAGTATAAAAATATTTTTTCCAGGTGCTTTCAAAGTGCTTTTATTATAAGCAATTTTAAACTTTGATGCTATTTATCTGTGCGAGTAGTGATTTTTTGAGTGAGAAAAACCCAGTCATCGAGGGTGAGGTCCTCTGCACGCATATTGCCCAGTTGTTGAATTCGGACATCTGACTCGTTTTGCCTAAGGCGAAGATTTGATCGAAGGACTTTTCGTTTATGTGCGAAGCCTTTTTTTACTACGGTGAAGAAATTGTCGATAGAAATCTTATTTTTCTTGAATAAATTGTGTGAAATATCCTCAATTTTTATTATCGCAGAGTCTACTTTTGGAGGCGGAGCGAACTGTCCCTTATCGACCGTTGCTATATATAGAGGGTTTCCGAATGCTTTTATACTGAGCGAGAGGATACTTTCCTTAGTCGCAAATATGACCTTTTCCTCTCCAATGGCCCCACTAAGGCGTCTAGGGGTATATTCTCCACGGGCGCAAATTCGATCGGCAACCTCTTTCTGGATGAGAAATACGAGTTCTTTTGGTGGATTCTTAGATTCAAGCGATTTTTCGAATATTGCTCCGGTAATATAGTATGGAATATTACCAACAATGGCGTAATCGAAGCCTTTTTTAGATGTTTCCGAGCTATTGCCGGCAAGTCTTATAAGCTCTTTGTCTGAAATTTTAAGGAAATCGGCATGAAGGAGTGTTAATTTCTTCGTTTTGATCTCTTTTTTGAACTTTTCTTCAAGTATTGGGATAAGTCTATGGTCTTTTTCAATACAAATAACCCTCTTGAGTGTTGGTTTCTTACCCGCAGCCCTTTCAAGGAGGAGCTCGGTAAGTGTCCCCTCGCCTGGGCCAATCTCTATCACAAACTCAATATTGTCACTGATCGCATCAGATACTTTGTACAAAAAATCCTTGTTTCGGAGAAAGTGCTGCCCGAGACTCTTTTTTGTTTGGAATTTTTCTTGTCGAGGGCTTTGTTCCTTGTCTGAAGTATTCATATATGACACTCAATTTATGTGTGTTTGAGCGAGAAGTCAAACTTTGCTAACGAGAACGAAGTGGCACCTAAAAATCAATAAAAATCGATTTGATACCGCTCAGAGGTTCGGGTTTTGTTTGGTCGAGAAGAGATTCATCAATATCTGAAATAAATTCAGATGGCGAACATACATTTTTTGATCCATAAATTGTTCGAAGGTGTGCGTGTGTAAGATAAAGTTTCTTTCGTGCACGAGTAAGTGCAACATAGAAGAGTCGTCTTTCCTCTTCTCTCTCTTCTGGTGTGAGACCCGGCTCATTTACTTTTGAATGAGGGAAAAGATCTTGTTCGAGTCCTGTGATAAATACGTAATCAAACTCCAAACCTTTTGACGCGTGAATTGTCATAAGCTTTACTCCATTTTTGTCGTTACCAACAGAACTTTTTTGTTTTTGATCAAGCTCGTCTTGGTCTGATGCAAGCGCTGCTTCCTCAAGAAGTTTCTCGATGCCCTCTGGCGCGGGAAGGTTGTCATACTTTGTGGCGAGTGTTGCGAGCTCGCGTGCGTTCTCAAGTCTGTTTTCATCGGGCGTGCTTTCCTCGCGGAGATTTTGCTCGAGACCGGATACAAGGAGTGCATGCTTTACCACTTCAGATGCTTTTTCTGTTTTTACTTTTCCTGCAATACTTCGAAGAATATCATGGTATTGATTTACTTTTTGTATCTGTGACGCACTCAACTCGTGTGATGCTCCTTGGAGAACTTTGAGCATAGTTACCTTTCCAATTCCTCGTGCTGGTGTATTGATCGTTCTCTTGATATCGGACGTTGAATCTGGATTCACTGCCGCACGAATATACGAGAGTAGGTCTTTGATTTCTTTTCGCTCGAAGAATTTTGTTCCAAGAATTTGATATGGAACTGATTTATTGAGAAAAGCCTCCTCGATCGCTCGTGATTGAAAGTTTGCTCTATAGAGTACGCATATTTCACTTCCCGCCGTTCCCGCGTTGATAAGGTCACGGCATTTGTCCGCAATAAAACGAGCCTCATCCCCCTCATCGATTGCTGTATATACAGATATTTTTTCTCCCTCGCCATTTTTTGTAAAAAGATTCTTCTTTCGTCGATGAATATTCTTTTCAATAATTGTATTTGCTGCTTCGAGAATTGTTGTTGTTGAGCGATAATTCTCCTCGAGAACCACAATCTTTGCCTCTGGATAATCAGATTCAAATGACAAAATATTTTTAATATCAGCACCTCGCCAGCTGTAGATGTTTTGGTCTATGTCTCCTACTACTGCGATATTTTTATTTTCATTCAAAAGTTGTGATGCAATAACATACTGCACTCGGTTTGTGTCTTGGTACTCATCAATGTGAACGTACTGCCACTTCTGTTGGAAAAACTCGCGTACTTTCGGGTGTTTTTCAAGGAGTTCAGCTGTTTTGTAAAGAAGGTCGTCGAAGTCGAGAGCTTTTTCTTTTGCGAGTTTTTCATCGTATTCTCTCCAACACATAACAATTACGTCGGTTGTTGTGCTGTCTTCGTGATCAGCTTCATACATTGAAGGAGTTTGGAAATCGCCTTTTGCCCTTGAGATAGTAGAGAGAATCTTCGAAGGTTCCCATTGTTTTGGGTCGTACCCGTGATCAACGAGGATTTCTTTGATTGTTGAGCGTGAGTCTGATCGATCGTAGATTGTGAAGTTTCGATTTACTCCAACCGCAGAACCCGCTTCTCTCAATATATATACGCCGAGCGAGTGAAATGTAGAGACGAACGGACGTGAAGCTTCACTTATTGGGAAATTGATACCGCGGTCAGTCGCAATTAGCTTCTCTACTTTTTCTTTCATTTCACGCGCAGCTTTGTTCGTGAATGTAATCGCAAGAATCTTATCTGGAGCCACGCCCTGTCGTATGAGGTGGAGAATTCGGTGCGTCACAGTCTTTGTCTTCCCTGCTCCCGCTCCAGCTAGTATTAGAAGAGGGCCTTCTGTTTGAAGCACCGCTTCTTTTTGCTTATCGTTAAGACCTCTCAAATAGTCTTGAGTGCTTGTATGTTCGCCCGATGAATTATGTGGAGCTGAATTCATGTGTGGCGATTATATCACGCACCTTCCCTCTCGCCTGTTGAAAGCTTTGTGTGTTATTGCAAAATTTGTACTTAAACAACAATCTCGCCTGTTTGGCGAGATTGTTGGGTTTTTTTATTTATATCCCTGCTCCTAGATCTGCGGGCTTGGCTGTACTTTTTTTCTTTTTCTTATTTTTGCTTGCTGGTTTCGCCGGCTTTTTAGCCTTCTTCTTTTTTGATTCCGTGTTTTTGGTCTCCTCTACAGTTTCTTTAGGTTTTGTGCCAGTTTTTTTCTCAACAGTCTTTGGCATATCTGTTTTATATTGTTTTAGCCCAGCAATAAGTTTGTCGGCATCTATAATTTTTACTTCATTTGTCTTAGAAATATTGCATTTTATACCAAGCCAACTTAGAGAGTTTTTAAACAGCTTTTTATCGTTACCTGCCCAAGACATCGCTTTTACGGTTCGGTTAATTACATTCTCGAGTTGTTCCAAAAATACACGCTTTCCTTCTGGAGCGTCGAGATCAACGTTGTTTGCAATTTTTTCCCAGTCCACCTTTCGTACTTCGTCATCAAAAGCGCTGAACCCCTTACTCCATTGTTCGACTGGAGCCAGACCGTCCTTGAGTGCCTTTTCTGCGCGCCTCGATGATGTGAATAGTCTAGATACTTTTGCACCAGCGAAGCCAATACCCATCTTAGTTTTAGAGCCAATTCGGGCCGCCTTTATAGCTCGTCCTAAATCAACATCTTCCGCGAGGTTTTCGCTAGCCCGGTAGCCATTAACTGCAGCATATATACCAGCTCTCATTGCGAAGTTTGCTCCAGAAGATGCAATAGCCATCGCATCACCGTGTTTTAGTTGAACATCGACGAACTGGAATAGTCGTGTACCGATGTGCAATAGAGGGTTTCTTGTGTAAGACTCTGGGTCCCAGTCGAGTTGGCCCATGAGCGCATCGACATTCTTATTCTTTTCAAATTTACTGATGTAATTCTGGATGTATTCTTTAGCAATGCCTTTGTTGTCAGCGTCATTACTTACCAAGATTAACTCAGGCGCCTGATCCCCTCTTTCTTGGTGTCGCATAAGGATTGTATCGTTCATAACCTTTCGTATATACCCCATGCGCGCATTCTCGATTGGGAGTACCTTACTCATCACACGAATATTTAATTCAGGATGATCGTTTTTGAATCTAGCAATTTCCGATGCTGTTTCATCCGGAGTGATTTTGTGTCCTTTAGGATCTTTTTCTGGGTGGTTCAAAAATAGTACAAGTTCAAATTCATTCTTATTTGCTGTCTGCTCCAGATAATTTTCGAGCGTTCGGTAAATATTTTTTCCTTCCTGGTGGATTGCTACTGGAATTCCAACAGATAGTTTGCATTCAGGACTCATTGGACCTGCTTCGTTTGCGAGATCTTTAATAGTTTGCCGGTGTTCTTGTTCTTGTCGTTGGAGATAATCTTTAACTTCTTTCTTCTCGTCAATTTTTGCATCGGGATTATGTTTTAACTCTGAAGACATTCTATTTTCGTAGTCAGCTCGCTTCGTCCTCCCTATCCCATTATATGTGTATACAAAACCCTCATTCTTTTTTAAAGGCTCGAGAGGAGTTCTGCCGAATATAGGAACAAACCACGGCACATCAATCGGAAGATCGTCTGAATCAGTCACTTCAAATTTTGTAGTTGTAACTTCAACTGGGGGTTTTTCGAACTGTTCGATGACTGTTTTTGTTCCAGGACCGACATCTGTGGCAAGAATTCTGTAGTGATCGACACCGTCTTCTCCGGGGCCCACATTATATCCAACTTCAGCAAACTTACCGATGAAATGAAGTTGCCCCTTATTATCGAGACGGAAGAACTTTTTCGCAATATCACTATCTGGATCAATAATTGCATTACCAGTATTCGGATCAATCTTAACTTCGACCACATTGAACTGTGCTGTTCGGTCGAGCGACAGAAGCATTCTCATGTTTCCTGCTCGGAATTCTTTTTGGGCATCAACAGACATTCCTCTGAAGAACGAATCCCCCGATTTCATTTTTGCGATGCTGTATACATAGTTTCCATCTGCATCTACTCCTGTACCGCTCTTTCCGCCCCAATGAAGTCGAAGCTCGTTCTTATCGAATTTCTTTGTATTATTGTCATACCAGAAATCTCGGTGAATTTGTTTGAAATCTTTGTTTGTTTCAGCGTATTTAAGACTGCTTACTTCATGCTCTCCCTTTTCACCAGATGAGATTAGTTTTGTATCTGCATCAACGTTTATACCCTTACTTTCAAGAAGTGCTTCTGATGCCGGATCAATTTTTCCGTGTTCAAATTTAATTGAGTCTGAGAGAACTTCTCCGTCTTTCTTAAATATATAGTGTCCTGGATTTGTTGGATTTGGAGTAACTTCTACACCTGTTGGAATATTTATTTTTGTTCCATCTGGGAGCTTTACATCACTTCCTGGGCGAATTGTTTCTTCTCCGTTACTAAACCACCCAAGAAGAGTTCTGCTTTTTGGATGAGCATCATCTGCGCCAACAAGATCTTCGATGAGACCTTCCTGATCATCACGGAAGAATGCGATGCTTTCTTGGACGACAACTCCACCGGCGAGTCCAACAACCACACCTTTTGTGAAGGCTTTCCATGCCTTTGACTTCTTCATCTTTTGGAAGGTTTCATTTTTCTTTTCTATACCTGTGTCACCTTCAACAATTTCTTTAGACTTCGCATTGAGTGCGAGAGAGCAGAATTCATCAAATGGTTTTCCTCCAGGAATTGCCACTTTATTTTCTTCCACCATTTTTCTTAGGGCAACTTTTGCTCGGGCTCGTGCAATGTCCAAATCTAGCCGTTCCTTTTCTACGGATTTAAAATCAGAATACTCGATCAAGTCGATTTTTTGTGTATCAGAAAGTTTGATTCGAGATTCAATTTCTGCGAGCAAGTTTACACATGTCAGAAGATCTTTTTGATCTTTCACATTTGGGATTGAATGTTCGAGTGATTGTATGAGATCTCCAACCTTCTTTGTCTCGTAGCGAGAAACTTCCATCTCCTGGCGTCTTTTTGAGTCGGGAGCAATTTCTTTACCCTTAGCCATTTCACGTGCATGTGCTGCTCTCTCATCTTCGAGGCGAACTCGTTCTTTTCCGGCGAATATTGCTCCTCCGATAAGTGCAGAAGCACCAAGCGTTCCCCAAGCAAGAGCCTTACTTCGTGCTACCCGCTCTGCGAAACCAATTGTTGATGCGTATCCAATTGCAACAGCAGATGCAACAACTTCGTTACCGAAGATACGGCCTACAAATGATTTCTGTAATTTTGAAATAATCTTATCTGCGAGATTATATTTTGCTTCTGTTCGTACACCAACGCGTGCTGTTCCCTTTACGATTTCAATTTCTCGATCGAGTTCGTCAATACTCGCCCCATGTTCGACTGCAAGCTTTGCTTGTCGGGCAACTTCTACCAAGTTGTCTGTATTTCTGATAGCAAGCGCTAGTTTATCACCTTCAAGACCGAGGGACTCTGAAATAATTCTGTTCTTTTCTTCAATCAAAGCCCCTTCTTCTATAAGACCAAGCGCGTAGTTTCGAATCACTGCTCGAATCTCTTGATTCATTTTATTTTCTTCTTCTTTTCTCAAATCAAGACCTGAGCGAGTTTCTCCATGGTGGAGTGTTTCGTCATACTCACTTACAAAACGTTCAACTACATTTTGCATCGCTTCGTCATGCGCGACTTTGTCAGTTGTTTCGTGATGATAGAGATTCCCCGATTCAAGGATTTCTCTTTTTACTCGAATTATCTCTCTTTGTCTGTAGTATTCTCGAGCGAGGTTATGCTTCCAGATTTTTTTGAAGAAACCCTTGAAGCCGGCGAGTTCTGATTTCTCAGCGGTAAGTTTTTCTTCCGCAATATCACGCGCCTGGTCTTCAATTGCTTTTTCGGTGTCGACAAAAGCAACGCGGAGTTTCTCGCGAGAATTTTTCTCTCGAAGTGTAAGTTTTGGGTCTCTTGATGCCACTTGTGACTGAGCCCTTGCTTGGACGTCTGTTTTCGAAGCAGTATCGCTGGGAGGAATTATTGGCGGAACATTTGGATTATTCGGCGCAGCTGCACCTGCTGCAGCACTAGAAAAATTTTTTAAATCCTGTGGAGCTTCTCCAGGTATTCGCGGCATTGTTGGGAATGGAGGAACTGGTGAGCTTGGGGGGACTGCATTAGATTTTGTGACGGTTGCAACTCGAGCATTCAACATTGCCAATTCGGTACCGTTATTACTATCTGTCATCCACTGTTCGATCATCCGCATTTCCTCTTCAGTTGCAACTCCATCAAAAATATTCTTTTTTATTTGTTCAAGTTTGGTGAATTGTGCTTTAGAAAGTGATCCATCTTCTACAAATGTGTATGCTGCAGCAAGGGCATCCGCGAGTCGTTTGATCGGATAATTTTCGTTAAATATTTCGCTCTGTGATTTTATTCTTTCCATATTATTGAAATCTAGATAGTGGATAATGCGAAGCTAATTTCCTAGGTACGTATTCTTTAGTTTAAGGAGTGCACTACTCGTCACTTCATCTATATTTGGGACATGTTTTGTCACAAATTCTTTTATTTGTTCTTCAGATCCGGTATCGAGAATTTGTTCAAATTCAGGAAGTGCTGACTCTGACATATGGGAGAGTATTTCGGCATTAATCATATTCTCAGCTCTATCAAGTAGATCCCGCTTTAGCTGGGTCATCACCTCTGGTTCGAGCCCCTTCGCCCCTTTTTCCTCGAGTAACTTTTCTACAAACGCCTCAATTGTGAACTGCATATATATAGTATTAATTTTTTAAACTCTATTTTATTGACAAATTGTACCTTATATTTGTTGATGATACTAGAATCCACATGCCACAGGAGGGGTGTTTTTGAAGGACGGCATCAATTCTAGCCTTATTTCTATGAGAATTACGGAAAAATCATATAAATTTGAGGGTTCATGTATATATTAGACCACACTATGTCAATTGACAGCCCGCCCCTCTCCCGTATGATTAAAGGTATAGATTAATATAAAATAATTAAAAACGGCCTTACAGAGGCATTTTTTATTGGAAGCATATTAACCCTTAATTTAACGCCTATTTCTATAAACCCTCAGGATTTGTTGACTGCTGTTGAACAGACAAAGTTGGCAATGATATATCCGAAAGCTTATGTTGGTCGAATTTCGGCAAATTTACGCCCAAGTAGAGCCACTTTCAGGTTTTTGTGTGCCTCGTGCCTAGTTGCGGGGTCACTTTCTTTTGTTTTTCTTCCTTTTGTAGCTCTTGCTCAGGAGACAATTAAGGCCGATCCGATTTCTCTTGGTCTTATGGCTCAACCAAGAAAACCCGTCCTTCTTGCTCCAACAAATCCAGAAGGACTCAAAAAGAAGGAAATTCAGCTATATACGGTGAAGGGGGCTGTATTTGCTCAAGCACAGAATGCCGTTGAAGAGCTTCCTGAATATGTCGAAGATGCTGAGGATTCTGATCAAATCTCTATATATACGGTGCGTTCAGGTGATACCCTCCAGCAGATTGCTCAGATGTATGATGTCTCGGTAAATACTATTCTTTGGGCGAACGACCTTAAGAAAGGGGCTCCACTATCTCCTGGCCAGATTATTACCATTCTTCCTGTAAGCGGTGTGAAATATGTTGTGAAGAAGGGAGATACCATTGCTTCAATCGCAAAGAAGTTCAATGGGGAGGAATCAGAGATTGTTGATTACAATAATATTGAAAAGACGGCTGTGCTTGCCGCGGGTACCGAGGTCATAATCCCAGGAGGGCAAATTACTGAAGTAACACCACCGAAGCAACCTTCTCGAAAAGGTCCTTCAAAGGCTCCAGGGCTTGAAGTGTATTCGAAATATACAGATACACGAGGAGTGTTCAGACGACCAGTTTCCGGAATCATCACCCAAGGTATGCATGATAAGTATGGAGTGGATATTGGTGCACCGATCGGAACACCTATATATGCATCTGCAGATGGTGTCGTACAACTTGCGCGTATGGGCTACAACGGAGGATATGGTAATTATATAATTATTAAACATTCAAGCGATATTACGGGGCACGGTGAAGTACAGACATTGTATGCTCATCTAAGTCAGATTAATGTTTCGACCGGTGAAACAGTGAGACAGGGAGAGCCTATCGGTCGTGTAGGAAATACAGGACGATCAACTGGTCCACATCTTCATTTTGAGATGAGAGGTATGTCAAATATTCTCCGTACAATTCCAAAAGGTACTCGAATTTAGTTTTTGAAAGTATCAATATAGTTTTCTTTTCTATACGTGAGTGCTTCGTGTAGGTGCTCGGGCTTGATTACATCAGAGCGTTCTAAATCAGCAATTGTTCGCGCAACTTTTATAAGACGGTGTTGTCCGCGCGTGCTTAGTATTGTCGAGGATTGTTTCAATATTGCACCACTCTCTTTCGGCAAAGAATAAATAGTATCTAGTATCTCCGAAGGACTTAGTACCCCGTTCAATTTGTGTTGTCTCTTATATTGAATGTCTCTACACAAATTTATACACCGCTGGGTTTCTTTATGAGATATGTCCATTTGATTTTTTTCACGGAGATTCTCACCTGCTGATTCATTTATTTTTATCCATAGATCAATACGATCACTGATTGAGCCAGAAATTCTTTTTTGATACGTCACTATTTCATGGACGCGACAGACACAGGGTTTTCTTTGCGAGCCAATATGTCCGCAAGGACAGAGATTCGCTGTCGCAATAAGTAGGAAATTCGCTGGTATCTTTTGTCTGTAAGAATATTTCTTATGTGTTATTGATTTGTTTTCTAGAGGTTCGCGTAGTTTTTCTATCACCGCCTTTTTTATTTCGAGAAGTTCATCGATAAACAATATTCCATTGTGAGACAGGGTTACTTCTCCTGCTTTGTATGAATTTCCACCACCGATTAAAGCAAGGTTTGATATTGATGAATTTACTTTTCGAAAAGGTCCTTTGTATAAAATGGGTGGCGGTATAGACTCCCCATGTATAGACAAGATTTCAATTTGTTTTGATACCGGTATATTTGGGAGGATTTCTTGTGTGGATTCAGCGAGCATTGTCTTTCCAGAACCCGGAGGTCCGAACAAGACAATGTGGTGGCCTCCAGCAATACATATTGTTAAAGCTCTTTTAGCACGCTCTTGGTTCTGTACACTATCCCATACTGATATATTATCTATAGATTTTTTATATGTTGGGGGTGTATTTGGCTCGCTAGGTTTTTGCGACAGAAGCGATCGAGGCGACACTTCTCCCGAGACTATACAACTGACTTCTTTTAGATTTCTTGCAATACATATTTTTTTGTTTTTTATAATGTCAGCAACTAAATGGAGCGTATTTGTTTCTCTGTTTGAAATAATAACAATAGAATTTTCGGGAATATTTAAGATGGATCTAATCGTGTCTGGAACGGGAAGAATATCTCCGTTTAATGCTAACTCACCAATAAAATAACACTTGTGGATTGGAAAGTTTCTAGAGTCGAGGGAAATATTTTGTGTCGCAAGAAGGTATGAAATAGCTATTGCAAGATCAAATCTACTCCCCTGTTTTTTCGAGTACGCCGGCGAAAGCGATGAGACAATCTTGTTTCCTTTGGTCTTTGGTGATTCAAAACCAGAGTACTTGATGGCAGAAATAATCCTATCGCGGGACTCGCTAATTGCTTTATCACCCAATCCAACAATTGAAAAATTAAAAATCCCCTTTGATATATCTGTCTCAATTCGTACAGGATAGTTGTCGAAGCCGTCAGAAGCGAATGATAAAACACTTGCATATCGCATGCACGAAGAATAACTCGATCAAGATGAAGTAAATATAAATTTTACGTCGCCTAACGGATAATTTTTCCTGATGTAAGCCGAAGAACAACTTCTTTCAATACCCTTTCATTTGGAGCAATGATAATGGTTCTTTGATCAAAGAAAGTATAGAGAATTTTGTAGTTTCCATCTTCATCAAAGAGCACACGCGCATCACGGTTGTTCACTACTCGGTCCACAAAGATATTTGCACTTTTTGTCGAAGTGCCAAGGGTTGGGCGGATGATTATCTCTTTTAGATCATCTTCCATATATTGCTCCCAAGCAAGCATGCCGGCATATGATGAGGGATAATTATCAACATAAAGAATCATAAATGAGTCTCTTGGTCGGAACGAATAGATGCCAAATGCGAATTGCGGATATAGTGCTCGAACAAGATCATCATCAACTCGAGCTTGAATCACTGAGAGGAATCGAGAAGCATTGAGATTCTGATTTCCGCCATTTGCTTTCTCAACAAACTTGATATCTCGAATCGCGCCAAGATCAATATTTTTCTCCCTCTCAGCTTTGATGAGCGACGCAATAGTATTCGGATTTTTGCCTGTTACATCAATAATCGACTGCACATCAACTTGAATTCCTTTTGTTGAGGTTGCTGTTTTTGAAGGAGTTGATGTTGCAGGCGCACTTGTGAACGGTTTTGTAGTGTCCTCGCTTGAGAGTAAGGAAATCTTTTTAGCCAAAAAATTATATCCAACGAGTCCCACCACAACTAAAATACCAACAACAATACCGATAATAACAATCTTTTTTGTTACTGCTTTTCTATCTGGCTCCCCACCATCAAATTTTGCGTACAAGTTTCCCTGCTTTTCTTGTCTTCTTTTCTCTGCAAGCGCAATCTTGATGACCGAGACATCATCGTTTTTTACTGTATTTGCAACGTCGCTTTGGAATGTTCGAACTGTTGGTGCTGGTCGATTTTGCGATCCTCCCTGATTCAACACATCAGTAATGTGCACAACTGGTTTTGCAACCTCTGGCTTAGGGTCCTCGGGAACAATTTTATCGGTATGTGCTATTGAACTATCCGACCCTGGATAATTAAATTTTTTTGGTTCCTCGTTTTCTCCATCCATATATTTGTATTGTATCAAAAAAATGCACAAAGATAGTCACCTTGTGTTGTGCATTTTTTGTTGGTTATGTTGATGTAACTCGTCTATCCAAGCACTTCTGGCTCTTGTCGTTGTGCCGGCGGTCTACGTCTTGGTCCTCTCATTGGTCGAGCCCCTCTCTCAGATCTCATTTCAGGAAGCATAACGAACTTTCGAGGATTTTCACACATATCGATAAAGTCATCCACTACCTCGCGTAGTTTTGATGATGAAGATTTCCCAAAAGAAATTACTTCTACTTGGCATCCGTGGTGGTTTTTCAAAAATTCCACAAGTGGAGCGAAGTCGCCATCCCCTGTCGCTAGAATAATTGTGTCGAGTTTGGGTGCAAGCTTGATTGCATCTACCGCGAGTCCAACATCCCAGTCAGCTTTTTTGGATCCATCATTAAAAATCTGTAGATTTTTTGTCTTCGTTTCAATTCCCAGCTTTCCAAGGGCTTCAAAAAAGTTCTTCTCATCCCCT